>Ga0302326_10001903_pt1 | contig 52013 bp, 44 predicted proteins | sample Palsa_T0_3_FD_202264 | JGI IMG/M metagenome (GOLD analysis project Ga0302326, IMG submission 202264) | Peat permafrost microbial communities from Stordalen Mire near Abisko, Sweden - Palsa_T0_3 | ecosystem: Environmental > Terrestrial > Soil > Palsa > Peat permafrost | place: Sweden: Abisko...
CAGAACGCGATGCTGATGGAGTTTGTCGAGGGCACCACCAGCTACCAGACCCAGGTCTCGCCCGAGCTACAGCGCGCCATCCAGGCCGATCTCATGCAGCACGTCGTGGCCTTGCACCGGCTGCAGCCCGGTAACCTCGGGCTCGAGGACTTCGCGCGCACCGCGAGCGTCGGCGCGGCTCTCGAGCACGACCTCACGCGTCTGGAGTCGATGTATGCACCGGCGCCAATCCTCAAGGAACCGGAGATCGACTTTGCCCTGAGCTGGCTGAGCGACCACATTCCTGACCCCGCACAACCGGCGCGCATCGTGCACGGCGACGTGGGACCGGGGAATTTCATCTTCGGCCCGGACGGCCGCCTGCGCGCGATCATCGACTGGGAGGTGGTGCATATGGGGCACCCCCTCGAGGATCTGGGCGCGGTGCTGTGCCGCTCGCTCGGCGTGCCGTTCGGGGAGGCTGCCGAGCACATCGCCAATTACGAGAGCTTCTCCGGCGCGCGGGTGGACCGCGATGCGCTCGCCTACGGGGTAATCCTCGTGCTGACACGCTGGTACATCGGCCTGAACCTCGCGGTGTCGCGGCCCTCGCTGAGCCAGAACCTGCCGGTTCTTCTCACCTACCGCCAGTCGGTCGCGGACGCGCTGGTGCGCGCACTCGCCGAGCGCCACCAGCTGAGCGAGCTGCCGGGCGGACACCTGCCAGAGGCAGCTCCCGAGCCTTACGTGCACGACTATGTGCTGCAGACGCTCGAGCAGGTGGTGACCCCGGCGCTTGGCGACCCTTATGTCCGCGACCGGGCGCAGGGGCTTGCGAATCTGTCACGCTACCTGCGCGACCGCGCCGCTTATGGTGCAGAGAGATTGCAGCGCGAGGAGATCGAAGATGCCGAACGACTGACGGGTCGGCGATTTCCCAGTCACGCCGCCGCGCACGCGGCACTGTGCGCCGTGGCACGCAATGCCTCCGGCTCTGCCGTCCCCGGGGTGATCGCCTGCCTGCAGCGCATCAACCAGCGTCGCCAGCTGCTATGGCGCGCGGCCATGGGTGCGATGGCGGATCGCCGGCTGCGGTACTGAGAGCGGTGACTGTGCACGCACAATTAACGCGGCTGGCGTCGCCCTGAGGACCTGGTAATGCAGATCGCCTTCAGGTTCGACATGCGCGCCCCCTCCTTCGGAACCGATCGCACCTGGCTCTATCACGAGATGCTCGAGATGGTGAGCTGGGGCGACCGCTGCGGCTTTACGCAGGTACGCATCTCCGAACATCACGGCGTGGCGGACGGCTACCTGCCCGCACCCCTGATCGCGGCAGCGGCGATTGCGGCGCGTACCGAGCGCTTGCGCATCGTGATCGCCGCCCTCGTGCTCACCCTCCACAATCCGGTGTCCGTCGCCGAACAGATCGCCGTCCTCGACCACATCAGCCGCGGCCGTCTCGATATCACGCTCGCCGCGGGCTACGTGCCGAGCGAACTGCAGATGTTCGGGGTCGATCCGCGGCAGCGCGGCTCGCTGATCGAGGAGCACATCCGCGTGCTGCGGGCCGCCTGGAGCGGCGAGGAATTCGAGTATCTCGGGCGCCGCATGCGTGTCACCCCGCGGCCACTACAGAGGCCTCACCCGCCGCTATGGCTCGGGGGCTCGACGGCCGCCGCGGCGCGGCGCGCCGCGCGGCAGTCCATGGGCTTTGACACGCACCTGAAGGAGCTTCACGAACAGTACGTCGCCGAGGCGCGCAAACTCGGGTTCACGCCCACGGCTGCGATGAATTTCGGTCCCACGTTCCTGCACGTGACTGAAGATAAGGAGGGCGACTGGGCCCGGATCGCGCCCCATGCACTGCACGAGACCAACGCCTACGGCCAGTGGGCGGCGGAAGCCGGCCTCGACTCCTCCTACAAGGCCGTGGACTCGGCCGAGGCCCTGCGCCGCCAGGCCGGCTATGCCGTCGTCACGCCGCAGGAGTGCCTCGAGCTCGCCACGAACCTCGGCCCCTCGGGGACGCTGCTGTTCCATCCGCTCATGGGCGGCCTCGATCCGGATCTGTCCTGGAAGAGCCTGCGCCTGTTCGAGCGCGAGGTACTTCCCCGGATCCGCCGCCTATAGCCGCAGCGGCCCACTTGAGTCCTGCTCTTTGCTCTTTTCGGTCGCGCTCGGGTCTTCAGCCAGTGGCTACAGTCCCCCCAGATCCCGCCTAGATGGAGCTCACCGCGCATGCATATCTATCCGGAGCCAGAAGTCCGCGCCGCGTGGGGCAAGGTCCTCAGCACCCGTGAGCGGGTGGCCAAAGGCGTCGCCGACTGGAGCGAGGTAGCCGAGCATTTCACCGAAGATGCGATCTACATCGATCCCGTCTGGGGCCGTTACGTCGGCAGCCATGCCATCGCCACGTTCATGCATGAATGCATGGTCGGGTTCGATGACTGGCGCTTCCCCACGCTGTGGACGGTGGTCAAGGAGAACCTGGTCATCTGCGCCTTCTGGAGCCGCGTGCCCGGCAAACTGCCCGACGGCAGCTACCCTGACTGTTTCTCCCTGAGCCTCGCCATCTACGCCGGCAACGGCCGGTTCTGCTACGAGAATGACGTGTTCAACATGGTCGAGCTGGCGGAGCTGATCAAGGAGTCCGGCTGGGTGCCTCCCCAGAGCGCGCACGCGCCGCCCGCCAGGCTCGACCGCAACCAGCGGCCGCCGGAGCGAGCGGACATCGGCACCTGGGGGCTCTCGAAACCGTGACTCGACCCGCATCGATTATTTTCGCCAGGCACTTCAGGAGAGCCGCATGAGTACTCAGACTCCCCCGGATCTGGGAAAGATCGCCTATCTCGGGGCCAATTCCGCGGCCCTCGGCTGGCAGACCCTGCTGCGCACCGGCCCCGCCTTCCCGCACGAAGAGGTCGAGGCGGCATTCCAGGACTACGCGGCCCGTGCCAACATGGACGACTGGGAGCACTGGTGCGACATCTTCACCGACGAGTGCCTGTACGTCGACCACCACTTCGGGACTTTCCGGCGTCGCGACGACATCGCCAAGTGGATGGTGCCGCTGATGGCCACGCAACCGGAGCTGCGCTTCATCCCCGAGTGGCACGCGATCCAGGGGAACCTCGTGATCAACTACAACTGGAACCGCTGGCCGAATCCGGATGGCAGCAAGGTTCCGTATGGCGAATGGCTGAATCCGGGTCCGGCGACCGACTACCGCTACCAGTTTCCCTGCGTGACGCTCAATCTCTACGCCGGCAATGGCAAGTTCCATTACGAGGAAGACCTCTACTGCGCCCCGGCGTACCTCGAGATCCTGAAGACTTGGAAGCGGGACATGGGCAGGGCCTGAACCGACTGACCTGAACAGCAGGCGGCACCGGCGTTGGCGACGACCAAGGAATACGGCCTCGGGGAATTCACCTTCCCCCGCGGCTGGTTCATGATCGCCGACGCTCAGGAGCTGACGGACCGGCCGCTGCCGCTGCGCTTTTTCGGGACCGAGCTCGTGCTCTTTCGCGGCCGCACCACGGGCCGACCGGTGCTCCTGAACGCCTACTGCGCGCACATGGGCACGCACCTGGCCCGCAATACGACCTCCTTCGTGGTACGCAATGGCACCCACATCGAGGGCGACGCCATCCGCTGCCCGTATCATGGCTGGCGCTACCGCGCCGACGGCCGGTGCGATGATATCCCCGGCCTGAGCGGACCGATCCCGAAGGCGGCCTGCGTGCGCAGCTGGACAGTTCACGAGAGTCTCGGGGTCATCTGGGTGTGGCACGATCCGGAGCGGCTTGAACCGGAGTGGCCGCCCCCGGAGCAGGCGGAGTGGTCTGATCCCTCCTGGGTTCACTGGAAGATCGATCACATCGGCACGCTGCCCATTCACGGGCAGGAGGTCGTCGACAACATCGCGGACCGGGCGCATTTCGGGCCCATTCACGGCATGGATCGCATCGAGCTTTACGAGAACGAGTTCGAGGGCCACACCGTCACCCAGCGCATGGCCGGGACCCACCACACCCTCACCGAGGCCACCGGCACGCTGCGCATCGACGCGACGTATCACGGGCCCGGGTACCTGCTCGCCTACATGACCGGCGCCTACCCGACGATCCTCTTCATAGCCAATACGCCGGTGGACGATGGCGTGACGCAGGTGTGGCACGGACTCCTGGTGAAGTTTCCGCAGACCGTCACACGCGCCGAGGACGTAGCGGCGGCCCGCGCCTTCCAGGAAGCCAGTCGGGTGGCCTTCGCGCAGGACTTCGAGATCTGGACGCACAAGGCGCCGGCGCTCACCGTGTTACAGGTCGCCTGCGACGGGCCCTTCCATCTGGAGCGCACCTGGTACCGTCAATTTTTCAACCCGCGGGCGCGAGCGACCGAGCCGCGCAGGCGCGTCACCTGGGCGCATCGCCTCACCCCGCCCGGCAACTGACGCGAGCTTGAGTCGCGTCGCCCGCTCATCGCCAGGGCTTACAGAAAGCCCACGGTCGCCGGGCTGAAAGAGGCCAGATTCGGCAGCACCGCGGCGAGGCTGCTGCCGCTGACGCCGAACCAGCTCGCCAGGGTCGCCGCGTACTGGTCGACGGCCGTCGTCGGCACCCACCTTCCCGCGTTGCCGATGTCATCCGGGCCGCCCATCTGCAGGGTCGGCCAGGTCCCATAGAACTGCCCGCCCTTGACCGCCGCACCGGCCACGAAGTGGTTGCTCCCCCAGGCGTGGTCGGTGCCGCCGTTAGCGTTTGCCAGGTAAGTGCGCGAGAAATCCGAGAGCGTGAAGGAGGTGACGTTGCTGCCCGCGCCGATCGCCGCCATGGCGTCGTGGAACGCCTTGACGGCGGGCCCCATCTGGCCGAACAGGGTGGCCTGCGTATTGAGCTCATCCGAATGGGTGTCGAAAGAGCCCAGCGAAACGAGAAAGACCTGACGTGACGCGCCTAGGGTCGCCCGCGCCTCGATGACCTTCGCAACGGCAAGCAACTGGCTGGCAATACTGCTGCTCAGCGCCGAGAAGTAGCTGCTCACGGTGCTGGTCGTGGCCTGCAGGATGGGGTTGAGAACCCCGCTGCTCTGGATGGCGCCGGTCATCACATCCTGCGCCGCATCCAAAAGATCGGTGCCGCGGTCGACGCCGAGCAAGGCCTTGAGCGCGCTCAGGCGCGCGACCGCACCCGTCGAGCTGCCGAAGCCGTTCAGCCCGAACGAGCCGCTGGTCGGTATCGTGAGGGCCTGCGTGGCACTGCCGGTCACGAACAGGTTGTTGCCGACAGTGGAGATCATCGACGGAATGCTTGACCCGGCATTAATGCTGGCGAGCTGGTCGGCGAGCCGCCCACCCCAGCCGGTGGTCGAGGGGGCGCTGGAGATCGAGGCCTGCCACTGCAGCTGCTGGTCGAGATGCGAGAACAGGCTCTGCGGCCGCGGGGTATTCGTCGTGTTGTACAAAGTCGGCGTCATCGGCGCGACCAGCGTGCCGACATTGGTGACGATCGCCAGGGTCTTGGCATTCCACATGGCCTGCAGGCCATTCGCGGCGCCGAGAGAGGGGTGCATGCCGAGCGTGGCCGAACCCGTGCCGTCCACGAGCGGCAGCAGCGTCGCCTGCGCCAGCGCGATCTGGGGGCGCGCCGCTGCGTAGTTCGCGTAGCCCGTGGTGTCGATTGGCACGATGGTGTTGTTGCCGTCGTTGCCGCCGTACATGAAGATGCACACCAGCGCCTTGTAGTCGCCGGCGGTCTGCGCGCGCGCCGCGAGCGCGCCGAGCTGGCCCAGTGCGGCTCCTGCACCCAGGGCACTTGCGTGCTTGAGGAAGTGTCTGCGGTCCATATCAGTGCTCCACCTGGAACTGGGGCGAGGTTGCAAGCAGGTAGGTGGCCGCCTTGACCTGTCCCAGCGGGTCGCTGGTCGGGGCCGCCTCAACTGCCGTGACGATGGCGGCCTGCGCCGCGCTCGAAAGACTCCCGTGCATCAACAACCCGTTCAACTCGTTGACCAGCTGGTCGGGTGAGTAGACGGGACTGCCGAGCAGTGCATTGAGATTGACCGTGGTGCCGGTGCTTGCAGTGACGGTCGGATCGGGCGTCGCGCCGCCATTGAAAACCAGCTGATTGACGAAGTTATTGCGCGCCAGCGCCGTGGCGGCGGTCTGAATGAAAAACTCGGGGGCGAGCGTCGTCGTGCCGGGCAGCTGATAACCCGGCGGGTAGTAATTGAACACGGTCGGGGGTGAAAACACCGGCTGCCCCATCGCGGACGACTGCGAGCGCAGGTAAACGCCGTCGGACTGCGCGCCCAGCTCGCGCAGCAGCGTCGTTATATAGAGTGCCGGCTCGCGAAGGTGCCCGGCGTCCGGGCTCGAGGGTGCATCGCCCCGGGCTTCGACATCGCTCAGGATCGCCTTCACCACGGCGCTCAGGTCACCGCGCACGCCGCTGCCATTGTCCGCAAACACCGCAGCCACCCGCGCCACATACGCCGGGCTCGGATTACTCGTCACCAGGTGCTGGATCAGCTGCTTGCCTATGAAGGGGCCGACATTGGGATGGTTGAATACGTTGTCGAGCGCGACCTTCAGGTCGGCTTCCGGCGTCTGCCCGGTAGGCGTCAGCGCCCCGTTGAGCAGCAGTTTGGCGGTCGTGTCGTGGTAGCTCGCCACCGAGACCATCGGGGCCTGGTAGTTGATGGGTGCGCCGCCGAAGTCGATGCTCGCGCCGGCCAGCGGCGCGTAGGTCCAGCCGGTGAAGGTGGCAGCGAAGCCCTGCACCACGCTCTCGGTGTAGGTGGGCAGCGGATTCTTGTTCGCGTCGAGCATCTGCGAGCCGTCGGGATTGAGCTCGTACAGGCCGATGGAAAACAGCTGCATCAGCTCGCGCGCGTAGTTCTCGTTCGGTTCGAAGCCAGCGCTGGGATCCGCCTTGGCGTTCTGCGCCATGGTGAGGTAGCGGCCCATCACGGGGCTCAGCGTGACGTCCTCGATCAGCTGCCGGTAATTGCCGAAGGCATCGTTGAGCAGCATGTTCTGGTAGGCGGCCATCCCGTAGGCCTCGTAGATCTCGACTCCGGACACGACGAAGATCTGCGATAGCGCGAAGGCGACACGCTGGCGCAGCTGATCCGGGGCGGTCAGCGCGTTCTCGAAGAACTGGCGCTGCACCTGATACAAGGAATAGTTGTCCCGCGCGCAGATGCTCGCAGCGCTCGTGGGCGCCGTGGGGTCGCTCTTGCAGGTCGCCGGCGCGGTGTGAGGAACATAGGTGAAACCGGTATACCCCGTCGCGGGAATTGCCTCCTGCTGCGTGACGTAGGCGGCAACGCCGAGCGCGGCGACGCGCGTGACTTCGCTGGGCGTCGGTCCAAAGGTGGCCTGCTCGAGGAGCCTCTGGGCATCGGTCGCGCTCAGAGTCACCGGAGGCGGCGTGCTGCCAGTACCGGTACCGGTACTACCCCCGGTCCCGGTGCTGCCCGTGCCGGTGGTACCGGTGGAACTCGTGGGGGTACCGCCACTGTCGCCTCCGCCGCCGCAGGCGGCGAGCACGAGCAGCAGGCCTGCAATCAGGAATCTTGAGTTGCGCATCATGAGCCGGTTCTTCCCTGTGGCTGATCGCACCGTCAGAAATTGAGACCTCGGGCCTGTGGTGGAACGCGCGGTTGGACGACGCGTTGACACCTCATTGCAAGCTGTAAGGAAATGGCCCCCTCGATGCTCTCCCATCTGTTGCTATGGTGCGCGCGCCAGGGATTCAAAAGCGAACGTCGCGGCCGAGCGACAAAAAGGGCCGCACACCGCGCGCGATTAAGTTATCTCGGCGCGAACACCGCAGAACCGGCGGACCGGCTGCCCCTGTAGCGGGCGCCTGATTGCACGGAGTGTGCACTGAGAGGAGCCAGGCATCGACGGCGCCTGGGGGATTCAGCAACCTGCGGAAGCGGCCAGCGGATTGCTGATCCGTTGGTGCGTCGCCACCAACGGATTGCCGCTGGTGGCAGCCCCTGTTCGAGACATTGGCGATCGATTGCTGTGAGGCGCACTATCAGCGACCAAGAGCGCCCGACTAGCTGGTCCGAACGGCGATCCGCGAGCGTGATGCGCAAGGCGCTGCGGGGGTACCTAGGTGCCACATATCGGCGAAGAATGTAGTCAGTCCGGTTCGCCGGGGAACATTCCCATGCAACAGTGCCGATCCATCCGATTTCTCATTTGGCCTGCCCTCGCCGTCCTCAATGCAGGTTGTAGCGGCGGTGGTGGAAACAGTGCAAGCAACACGTCTCCTGTCCCGCCCATCAGCGTAGTCATCAGCGGCCCATCCGGTGTATTGGATACCGGGGCCACGAGGCAATTCACTGCCTCAGTAAGCGGTACCTCGGACGGCATGGTCACGTGGTCGGTCTCGGATGGCGGCGGCACAGTCACAGCAGCAGGGCTGTATACCGCCCCAGCGCTCCCGGGCACCGCAACGGTCAAGGCCATTGCGGATGCCGACGGCAAGACGTCCGCCACCGTCGCAGTCCCGCTGGTCATTCCTGAAGGCCACATAGCTGGCTACGACGTCGGCGTCGACTATCACGCGACCGGCGCGGACTTCATCAACACTGCGTTCATCAGCCAGTACGACACCCCGTCCGTCCGCCAGGTAGTCCAGATGCAGCTTCAGGGGATGGCTGACCGGGGCGCAACGCTGATCTCGACCAGATTGTGGTTGGTCCTTGAACCTGGAACGCCAAATACCCAGGGGGCTTGGGCACTGACATTCCCGATGAGTACCCGGGAGCAGGCGAACCTGCACGCCTATGCGAGCGATGTAGCGGCTATCGTTGGTTCGGGCGGGAATCGTCTGCGCTTGGAGCTGTGCCTGCTGTGGTTAGGCGCGGCAGACTACACCGTAGGGTCCCCGTCGGCCGGCCTCGGAGACACGCCGGTCTCCGCCACCACATACACGGCGCGCGTGCAAGCGACCACCGACGCCGTGCTCGCTGCTGTCCAGGGAGTCAGCCGGTCGGACGGCGTCGCCGTCGTCGATATCGTCTACATCGATGGGGAGGCCATGATCGCGGCTCCCGGCGAAACTCAGCCGAAGGCGAACGAAGCATGGTTCATGACGACGCACTATCCACGGTTTGTGCAGGTGGTGCAGCAGGCCGGATTCACTGCCTCGGTCTATTTCAATATCAGCGACACGCAGGCGGACTATCTGACCCCCGGATACGTCGATGCGACGTATCCTGAGTTGGACGGGCACCGATCAATGTATTGGCTCTATCGAACACTGCATTTCATGCACGACAACTCACTACCGCTACCCGCGCGCATCGACTTCTCCATGTACGTTCCAAGCGATCTGCCGCTCAATCCCGGAATAACATACGCCGAGTTGATCGAGCGCGGACTCGACGATGCCGATGCAGTGCTGCCGCTACTGGGCATCGCTTCTTCATACGGGGTGGCAGAAACATATTACTTCCCCGATGCCGTGCAGCGCCGTTCGTTCGGCCAGGCATTCGCCGCGGATGCGAGCGCCCATACACGAGTGCACTCCGTTACCTTCTGGAGCACTCCGGACGGCGGAGGGACTGGGGTGGACAACTCCTATCCATTCGCGATCGAGGACTACCTCCCGCCACCTCAATAGAATTGCTCCCGGCTACAAACCAGTCCTGCCGTAAAGCCGCCCCTGAAATGGAGAAGGGTGCGCTTAACAAAGCGCTATCCCACAGATTCCCCAGGGTGCCGCGCCGGATCTGCACGAAAAACTCGCGACTGCCGTGTGTCCAGATAGTTAAAGAGGTAGTTCAACTCCGCGGCAGGGATTGCTCGTCCGTGGGAGCCGGCTGCACCAACGAGTCAGCGCGATCGGGTTGAATCCAAGAGTTCACGCGTCGCCGCCATGCTCTCGAGTACGCGGCTTCGGTTCGGCTGAAGCCTGACGTCTTCGTACCGCTTAAGAGCTTGCGTAGCGGCTGCCCCTGCGGTGCCGCCTGAGCTCCTTACGGCGTTAATGAGGGCGATACCGTCCTCAAGACCCGAGGAAAATCCGGCGCCCACCATCGGTGAGGCTACGTGTGCCGCGTCGCCCACGATACCCAAGCGACCTGCCGTGAGCCGCTCGGGGAGATACTCAACCAGCGGAGTACCAAAGATAACCTTGTGTGCAATTGCGGCGGTGAGGACTTCCCGGGTGTCCCGACCCCAGCGCGACGCCGCAAGCGTCAGAAGGTCGGCGCGCAACTCATCGTCGATAGCCGCCGGCGGAACGCTTCCCATGATTTCTTCGCCGACGAGGTAACCCCGGTCACGTAACCATTGTGTGCGGCTGGCGTCGTACCAGGCGAGCGTAATGGAGCGCTGTCCCGGCAAGGTCTCTCCGTTGGGCCCTGGCACTCGATATAGGACCAGACGTGCCGTTTCCGCGTGCGGTGTACGCCCCCAACCCAGGGACGCCTGATTCCGGAGCCGTGCGGGAAGCCAGGACTCCTCCACCAGAGCACGCCAGATCAGGAAGCCACCGTAGGCAGCAAATGGGCGCGCGGGCCAGACGGCTCTTCTCACCACACTACGGTATCCGTCGGCACCGATGACCAGGTCGGCCGACGCATTGACCCCGGAACCCGAGAGCTGACCCGCCCGATTGTCGGACGAGATCCCATCGATTCGCGCGGACTCGTGTATCGAGAGTCCGTCGGTGGAGCCCGCAACCGTCCGAAGCCAGCGATAGATCGCCAACCAGGTCGAGGTGTCGCGATAGCCCTCATTCACGACCGGCAGAGCACGCACATGCCCGGCACCGTGTGCATCCACGCCGGTAGTCGCGGTGATGAGTTCGACCTCCACGCCCAGGCCCGTTCCACCCCGCTCCTCGCCGGCATTCTGTTCGTAGACGTTCACGGTCACGCCCTGTCGCGCCAGACCGATTCCGGTTGCAAGTCCGGCGAGCGAACCGCCTACGATTGCTATATTCCCCGTGAGTGTCTTCTTCATTTGACGGCAGACAAGATGTAAAAACAGTTGAGTCGGACCGAACACGGCCACCGTGCGGACCGGGCTGACGACACCCAGGCCGATGGATTATCCGTTCCTTGAGCGTACCCGGTCAGTTGCACCGAAAATGCACGCACACAGCGGTGCAGCTGCTCGGAGTCAGCAACTTACAATGGCCGCCAATGGTTTGCCCATCCGCTGCCGGCCGAGCCGTGGCACAGCTGACGAGAAGCTCCGCGCAGTGTGCCGATATTACGTCGCGCGCGAATCCGTCGATTGCCGCCTACGCCACGCCGCCGGCGGCACCCCATATTCGCGCCGAAAAGCCCGTATGAAAGCCGTGTCGGTTCGATAGCCGACATCCTCGGCGATTTGGGCCAACGGTGCGTTACTTCGTGTCAGCAGGCTCGCAGCAAGCACCATCCGCCACTGCGTCAAGTACTCCATGGGAGGGCTCCCAACGAGATGCTGAAAGCGCTCCGCGAGCACAGATCTCGAAGATCCTATCGCGCGAGCCAGCGCATCGAGCGTCCATGCGTGCGCGGGCCGGGTATGCATCTGACTCAGGGCGGCTCCCACTATGCGGTCGCGGACCGCCGCGAGCCACCCGGAACGCCCGGCGCTCTGCTCATTCATGTATAGCCGCAGGACCTCGATGAAAAGCACTTCGGCCAGTTTTGCGAGTACCCCCGCGCCTCCCGGCCGCGGTGAGCGTGCCTCAGCCAACGCATACTGCACCGAAGCTTCGAGCCACATCCCGGCATTGGACCCGCGAACAGCAACCTTCAGCAGTGAGGGAAGCCCACTGAGGAGCATCTTAGCCAGACGTGCATCGCAGGCGAGATATCCGCAGACGAGTCGCGTTTTCCGGCCGCCTCCGCCGAAGACAAGCTTGCGAGGTCGACGGGACAGCACTTCTTCCAGCCGCGCGCCCTGCGCCGGCGGAACGCCGGGCTCGGAGCACATGCGATGGGCATGACCCTGTGGGAAGACAACCACGTCACCGGCGCCGAGGCGTACGGGTGGCTCGGAGTCCATCTCCACGAAGCACTCCCCTTCCGTGATGAGATGGAAAATCACGATTCGCTCCGCGCCGGGCTGAAGCAGCGGTGCTGCCGAGTCCGCGCGCGGCGATTGGTAGCACCAGGGCGCGCTGAATCGACCTTCGATGAATATGGCGCCCACAAGGCGGACGACACGTAAAGTTTCCGAAAAAGCGTCCATCAGTTCGACTCGATATCTATGTGCAGCCCAACCGGAAGCGCGCCCGCGATCGCCGCGGATACCGGTGAACAGCTGACGCTCCTGAGGACCATCGCCTCAACTTGCTCTTTGGTCGCATCACCAGCCCCGACTTTGACTTCAAGCTGCAGTTCCTGAGGTGCCGCAGAGACCTTCTCTCCACAGTGATCTGTCATGCCAAGAAGACCACGCGCATCCGTGGTGCTCCTGGCCAGGACCTCGAGTCGGCTGAGAGTTATTCCCGCAGTGGCGGCCTCCATCGCGATACGTGTAGCAAGACAAGAGGCCAGGGCTGCCCTCAGCAACCACCCGGGAGTCATCTGACCTCCTCCACCGCCGAGTTCGACAGGCATATCGGTAGGAATCTGCGTGCCGTTTGCGTGAAACGAAACGACGCCCAAGCCTCCCCCCCAGCGCGCAGTCGCGGGCTCGTCGGGGTGAATCGCCGCAGCCGGACGGCGCGCAAAGACTGAGCGTACGCGCTCCATCGCTTTGGATACTTGCTCGGACACAGTCGTCGCCTCACAAGACTAGGTTCTTACACCATGATGAGCTTGACTGGCTGCCCTGCCAAGCTCGCGGGCAGCGGCTGGACGCCCGGCTAGCTTATACGGACGCTGCGGTAGTCCAAGGCTCCCCCACCTCGGCCTTCGGACGAGTGGGTAGTTATGGAAGCATTTCGGGCAGGACGTGCCCGACCGTGTGCGCGTCTCATCGCACCCATGCGCACAGAGCGCCACGCAACCAACCGTCGATGCCTATTCCACGACAATGAGAGGAAACACGTCATGCCACTTATCAATGTCAAAGTTATTGAAGGTGTATTTTCCGCAGAGCAGAAATCTCAAATCATCCGCAAGCTCACCGATGCGATGGTCGACATCGAAGGCGAGGCGATGCGGCCCGTCACCTGGGCTGTCATCGAAGAGGTCAAGAGTGGCGATTGGGGGATCGCTGGCAAGCCCTTAACGACCGCTGACGTCCGGGCGTTGGCGCGCCCTGCCAAGGCAGGCTAGACATGCAGCCACGACTACAGCGGCGCATCCAGCGCTACGGCTGGGACCTGGCCGCCGCAGCGTATGAGCCTCTGTGGCGGGCTCAATTGGCACCGGCGCAGGCGCAGCTCATGACCTGCGCCGGGCTGATGCCCGGCGAGCGCGTGCTGGATGTGGCCTGCGGAACTGGAGTCGTTGCATTCGATGCCGCTGCCAGAGTCTCCCCCGGCGGCGCGGTTGTTGGGGTCGACTTGTCGGGTCGGATGATCGATGTGGCCCGTCGCCGGGCGCTACTCGGGCAGCCGGCGAATGTGCGCTTTGAGCGCATGGACGGCGAAAGACTGGAGCTGCCCGACAACAGCTTCGATGTTGCGCTGTGCTGCCTCGGCCTCATGTACATGCCTTCGCCCGAGCTCGCGATGCTTGAGATGCGTCGGATATTGCGTCCGGGCGGCCGCATCATCCTGGCGGTCTGGGGCGACCGATCCCGCTGCGGGTGGGCGGAGCTGTTTCCGATCGTCAGCTCCGAGATCGCCAGCGACGTCTGCCCGCTTTTCTTTCGCCTGGGACAGAGCGATCTGCTGGCAGGCGCATGTTCCAATGCCGGCTTCGACGTCATCGTGCATTCGCGAGTTACGGTGCCCCTGGTCTATTCAAACGATGATCAGGCCTGCGATGCAGCGTTCGTCGGCGGACCTGTAGCGCTCGCATGGTCGCGTCTGGATGAGGCGGCTCGAACGCGGGCACGCGTCAGGTACCTTGATTCCATCGCGAAGTGGCGGCGTCCCAACCGCACTTATCACGTTCCGGGGGAGTTCGTCATTGTGGCTGCCGAAGTACCCGGTCATCCGGCGACTTGAACCTTCGGAACGCGCGCTGCCGCGAGCCTGAGGCCAGCGCCCAATGGGCGTGGGCGTCTTCGAAACCCACTCTGAGGCCAGGAGACCGGGCCGCCGAAGCCGTGCCTCGCACGGATCTCCTGCGGCACTGACAGCTCAGTCCCCCCGCTTTTCGAGCTTGTCGATCAGCTCGGACAGCTCCGCGAGGTCAACCCCTTCCTCAGTTGCCTTGGGTTTTTGCACCGCTGGAGGGCGCAGGTCGACAGCGGCTGCGGGCGGCCGTACCACGGTACTGGGCACAACGCCGGCGGTGGGCCGCACTTTGGGGATCACCCAGTCAGCGCGCTGCTCAATCCAGCGCCCATAGCGATCGAACGACCACATGCCCTCCTCGCCGCCCGACTGGATCACGTTCGCCAGGTGGCTGAGAGTCCCCGCGCGAATGGTACCCCGGGCGCCGATACTGCCGAGAAGCAGTTCGCAGCGGGGCACGCGCAGCTTTTTTCCGCTGAGGTAATCGAGTCGCTGGCACAGCACGCCCACCAGGCAGTCGGCAAGCTGGGCGCGGATACTGCCCTGAATCTCGGCCGCAAACGACATGCAGATGCGCGTCAGCGCCTCGGCGCATGTGGCCGAGTGCATCGTCGCAAGCACGAGGTGCCCCGTCTCCGCCGCGCTCAGCGTAAGACGCATGACCTCCGGAGTGCGCATCTCGCTGACGACGAGCACGTCGGGGTTCTCCCGCAGGGCGTCCGTAATCGCCTGCTCGAAGCTCGGGGAATGGGTGGGGATCTCACGCTGCCGTATGAGAGAGCGTCGGTTGGTATGCAGGAATTCGAGCGGGCTTTCGAGCGTGATGACGTTGCGGGATTGCATTGCGTTGATTTCCTCGATCAGTGCCGCGAGCGTCGTGGACTTACCGCTCCCGGTGGGACCCGAGATGATGACGAGGCCGGTCGTCGACTCGATCAGCCGCCGCAGATCCGGGTGAAGATTGCAGGACCGCAGGTCGCTGACCGAGGAAGGCAGCAGACGCACTGCCATAGCCATCCCGCGGATGGTCTTGAAGAGGTTGATGCGGCAGCGCACCCCTGCGATTTCCATCGAAATGTCGGCGGAGCCCCGCTCCAGGAAGTCGGCCCACCCCCGAGCGCCCAGGAACTGTTGCCCGGACCGCTGCAGCTCTATAGCGCTCGAACTCTCCCCCAGTGACTGAAGCATGCCGCGGACGCGCACCATCACCGGTCCGTCCGCCTCCACGTGCAAATCACTCGCGCCGAGTTCGTGCGCCTTCTGAATCCAGCCTTGGAATATCATGGCCTTGCGTGCCCCCGTCCCTGAACCTCTTCGATCACGGCGGGGTCCGCCAAGTTCCCCTGAGCGTGGCAGCCGAGCCACCTGCATTGTGCGCGAACAGAGGGTCCCTCGGGTAACGCGCCGCTAATCCCACCTCGGTACCCAGCGAGATCGAAATCCGGCCTTCGTAGATTGCTGCGCGCAAACAGCGCAGACTCTTAATGCACCCTCATTCGGGATTGCAAGGAGCGAAGTCATGCCTGCCGAGGACCTGGAGCTCCGAGTATCGGCGCTGGAGCGCAAAATCGACGACGAACGGCGCAAGACCGATAGCGCGCTCGAGCACCTTCAGCAGCAGATACGACAATTAAAGCGCGAGCTTCAGACCATGAATGTACGACTGGCTAACACTGCTCAAAGGCGTTAGAGGCAAGATGCAGACCATACGGTCCAGACGCCGCTCCAAATTCAGACCTCTGCCGGAAGGATCGAAATGAACCCGGCGGCGCGCGCACCTTTCAGCGCGTGCGCTCGATCAGTGCGATCTTCGATGTATCCACTGTCCTGTCGAAGACGATCTGCGCGCCATCAGCCGCCACGTCAAAGTCACCTGTGGTCACGCCGAAGGCGAGGTTCGTAAGCTGACGCTCGCTGCCGGTCCGCAGGTCGATCAGCCAGAATTGCTTGTGATCCATCTCCCCCCGCAGCACCACAACCGCCGGGGTGGCGCGCCAGAATACGAGACGTCGCGCCCCCCGCGGGAGAATGAGGGTCTGCATTCCGTACGGCCGTCCGTCGGCAGTAGCCGCCCGCACGGGGAAGGTCGTGCCGGAATCCGCGCCCGAATAGATAAGAAACTTTCCATCCGGTGACCATACCGGGTCGATCGAGTACTCCGGAACCAGGGCCTGAGGCGGCCTGCCATTCAGGTAGATAGTAGTGACCCGAGGCTCGCCATCAGTCATCGCAGCCGACACGATCGTCTGCCCGTCAGGCCCCCAGGCCGGATTGCCGCGCAGACTCAGGGAATCCGTGATGACCCGCACTGCGCCGCCATTGCTGTCCATCACATAGAGGAGCGTTCTTGGTCCGTCCGCAGCGGTGAAAGCGATGCGACGCCCATCGGGCGAAACAGCCGGCGCACCCACGATGAGCTGATGCCCGTCACTCCACAGCTCCCGGCTCGTCGCGTCTGCCACCTTCCAGATGCCCTCGTGGCCGCTGCGGCGCGACACATACAGGAGATAGTTGGGGCCGAGCCGCGGAGAAAGAGCACTCGAGCCTTCCGCGGAAACGCGCGACGCGGTGCTCACGGTTCCGGAACTCGCAGGCGCGAGTCGCCACACGCTACTCTCGCTGCTGGTCAGCGTGGCCAGCAGACGATGACCGCCGTCGCTGGACGCCAGGGACGTGTACCGCTCCAACCCGAGGCTCAGGCGATGGGGCACGCGCTGTTTCAGGTCGATGCCGTAGAGCCACGGACCGGAACCATCGGGCTCCGTGGCAAGGTAGAGCAGCGTCGTACCATCCAGCATCACCGGATTGCTGACCAGCGAGTTGTGAAACGTGATGCGCTCAAGGTCGGCACCAGAGGGACGAATCCGCCACACGTCCCATGCATCCGGCGGAATGCCCCGGGCGAAGTAGATGTAGGAGCTGTCGGGCGACCAGATCGGGAAATGACAATGGACCCCGGCGGGCGCGGTGTAGATGCGCGTCGCTGCGGAGTCGTGCGCCTTGCGCACGAACAGCGGATCACCGGGAGCCGCCGTGTGATAGACGAGCTGCCCGCCATCGCTCGACCACGCGACCTCGGCCGCTTCGGGTAGGTAGGGACGCAGGGGGCCGCCTGCGGTCGGCTCTGCAAGTATGCTGACCTCACCGGCGGGGGCACCGTCCGAGCGCCGCGCCCAGATCGTCACAAACGTGCCGTCAGGTGCGAAGCCAAGGGTGCGAATCTCAGGGTTGATGAGCTCTAGATTGCTGCCCGGGGTGAGGTTGCGGTACATGCCGCTGCCGATCGTCGTGAGCCACGCGGCGGTGGTTCCGTCATGGTCGGTAAGGAACGCGGCCAGCTTTCCGTCGCGCGAGATCGCGGCGGCCCGCTCATTTCCCGACAGCTCCGTGAGCCGCGAGAACTTCGCATCTGCGACCGGGTTGCGCCAGGGGTGAAGGAGGCTCGAACTGATCCAGAGCCCCGCCCCTGCCACCAGCGCGACTCCTAGCGCGCCGGCCACCCACCAGCGACGGGGCGAGGCAGCCCGACGCCTCGGTGGTGTACCCGCCGTCGTGTCGCTGAGCGCGGCACTCATACCCCGCGCCGCCACAGGATGGTTCAGGAGCCGGGCGATTCTTTCGACAAACGCCTGGGTGGGCGCGCCTTCCGTCAGGTAGGTCCACTGCACTTCCCGGAATCGGTCTGGAACCAGTGCGGTTGCTTCTGAAATGTCGTGCGTGACGACCGGCACCAGAAACGACTTCTCCACAGCCATCAGGTGCGATCGGTCAACCGCCAGCTTCCATTCCAGCCGGAAGAACCCCTCCGGACGCTCCTGGGTATGCCCGGAGATGACGGGAATGAACAGCGTGCACTCGCGGATCCTTCCGCGGATCTCATGCTCCCAGGCGTCGCCACCCCGTAACTCGCTCTGATCGAACCAGACCTCAACGCCGGCTGCCCGCAGCGCTTCGCAGATGCGTCGTGCGGCGTCGACGTCCTCGGAGGCGTAGCTAAGAAAGACTGTCCGGGAGCCTTCGATTTTCAATGCTTGTCGGTCGCGGCAGCGCTGTTCCACGCGCCAGCCTCAGCGTGACCGCCCCCGTCCCGAGCTTAGCGCCAACGCAAAGTGAGAAGCCACCGTTTGCTGTGGGATTACCTGCTCTGGCGCCCCCCCAGCAGCCACCGCCAGCGTCAAAGTCGAGTTCACAGAGGGCAGCGGTAGCGGCTTACCATCCGCCGGCGGTACGACGTCTCTGGGGGCGGTGGTGGCGGCTCAGCGGACCCTGGGTGGCTTAGCCCTCTTGACGTCCGTACTGCTTGTCCGCAGTCGGCGAACGGGAGACACGGCGACGGCCCGCACACGCGGGGTGCACTGAACCTGCCCCGACCCGGTCGCGAGTCGGTTCGCTGTGCGGATCATCAACGGCTTGCGTTGTTTACGAACGGATTGCCCTTCCGTCGGTTAGTGGCGCTGAGAGGCGGGCCAATTACGCTCAAATGTGCAACAGGCGCGTGCGATCGGGGCCGTGTGTTGCCTCTCACTGTGCCGGGAATCGTCCCTCCAGTATCTTGAGCTGACTCGTGAAGACCCTGATCGACGTCTGCGTGAAGTCCTCGTTATGCAGTGGCTCGATCGTTGTCACCATGCGCACCATGTCCCCAGCCGGAAAGAAGTCCACCGCGATCGTTTGCTCGTAGGCCTTCACCCCCGGCACAAAATCCATGATATGCGTGAGGATGAGCCGCCGGTACGGCATGAATTCCGTGAATCGGGCGCGTACTGAAGATGAGGGTAAGCCCATCCGGTTCCTCGTGGCGATTTCCGCAGGCGCCACGGCAATCATGTCGTAGACGAGCGCGCCGCCCTCGCGAGCATCGATGGTATGGACCTCGACGCGGGATCCCTCGCCTCCCCACCAGGACTCGAAGCCTTCCTTCGTGGTCCACAGGCCCCACAGCTCCTCGACGCGTGTCCGGTACCTGCGCTCGATAACCGTGCTCGACCGGCTGGTGCTGGGCTTCAGCGTGCTCATGCGCGGGATCTCCTGTGCGGACCTCGGGATGATTTGCGTTGCTCCAGCGCCACTGCGAAGCGATCAAGGCGTTGCTCCCAGAGGCTGCGGTAGCCGCCGAGCCAGGCTTCGAGTTCGCGGAAGGGCTCGGGCTTCAGCGAGTACAGGCGTTGCTGTCCGAGCGGGCGTACCGAAACGAAGCCCGCGTCATTCAGTATCCGCAGATGTCGGGATACTCCGGACTGATGGATCCCGGAGTGCCTGACAATCTCACCCACCGGCTTCTCGCCGCTCTTCAGCGCCTCGACGATACGGCGCCGGGTGCCATCGGCGAGCGCTTCAAAGGTGTCTATATACATTTCCATGTATATATATACCTACGCATTTTATGCGTCAAGCATCCCTCCGTGTGATCAAGGCCCTGTCGTGGGGAGGCGTTTTTTCCCAGCCAGAACCGCGTTACGCTGTCTCCACGCGCCTCGTCAGTCCCCGCTGAGCTTGGTTTTTGTTCCTGCTGAGGAGCGGAGTTTATTCTCCGCGGGAGCGGCACGGGCATGCCAGAACGCAGCTATTCTCAGTGCGGCGGCCCCGCCCTACGGTCCGGGCTGACACGTATCTCTTTGATGTTTGAGACCCCTTTTCGTATTCGACCGCGACTGGTACGCGCGCTACCGGCAGCCGCAAGAGACACGAACGTTGAGCATCCAATCCCCCGTCATAGAGCTTCCCCGACGCGCGCCTTCCTACAAAGAGTTCGTGGCTCTCATGGCAGCCATGCAGGCTCTCAATGCGGCCGCAATCGACACGATGCTGCCCGCGCTTCCCTTGATTGGCCGAGACTTTGCCGTAAGCGATCCCAGTCAGCTGCAGTGGATCATCACCTCTTTCATCATGGGGACCGGTTTTGGGCAACTGCTCTATGGACCGCTCTCGGACCGGTTCGGGCGCAGACCCATTCTGCTGACGGCCCTGTGCCTCTATGTCCTGGTGTCCGTACTCACCAGCCTAGCGCCCGACCTGAAGTCGCTTATAGCGTTGCGCGTCCTCCAGGGATTTTCTGCCGCAGCTACGAGCGTCGTTTCCCGTTCGGTGGTTCGCGACTGTTACTCAGGCGCGGCCATGGCGCGCGTACTTTCGATGATCTTCTTCGTGTTCCTGATGGTACCGATTATCGCGCCGAGCTTCGGCCAGCTGCTACTGCTCGTTGTAAGCTGGCGCGGCGTATTTGGATCGATGGCCGTTCTCGGGGTAGCGGTGGGTATTTGGGCAGCTCTGAGACTGCCGGAGACCTTAGATCCCGCTAACAGACGCCCGCTGGCCGCCGCGCACCTGATGCAGGCAGCACGTTTCGTTCTCACCGAACCCACGTCAATTCTCTATACGATCAGCATGAGCCTGATGTTCGGTTCATTGATCGCCTACGTCAGTACCGTTCCCCAGATCTTCGGCGAAGTGTTTCATGCGCCCAAGCTGCTTGGTCCAGTCTTCGCCGCGTGCGCCGGGGCCATGGGCATAGCGACTTTTGTGAATGCCCGCCTCGTCGAAAGACTGGGGATGTACGCCATCTCGCATTCAGCTCTCGTGGCTTTCATTCTCGTCACGTGCATCCATGCAGCGATCGCCTGGTCCGGCAACGAGTCGTTGCTGACCTTTGCCATCCTGCAATCGATAACCATGGCGTGCTTTCCGCTTGCCGCGTCCAATTTCGGAGCAATTGCCATGCTTCCCATGGGGTCCATCGCCGGCAGCGCAGCCTCGCTTCAAGGCGTCATCTCCGTGATTGGAGGCGCTGCCGTGGGCTCGCTCATCGGCCACCAATGGTCCGGGTCGGTATTCTTTCTGCCGGCCGGTTCGGCGATCTGCGGTGTCGTAGCCTTCGCACTGGTGCTCATCGCTGAACGCGCGCAGCTCTTTCGTCGTCACGATTCGGCACCCAAATAGACTGCGGCGGTCCGAGGATCCGCTCCTCTGAATAGCGGATCAAGTCTGGAACTGCGCCTCGTTCTGCAGATCATTGCGTAGACGGATGATCTTCCAGCGACCCGACAGCTGTTCCTGTCTTTCGACCCGCAGGTGGCGTACACCGCTTTCACTCAGCAAATCCGGTTCGGCCCACATCTCCGACTCCTCAGAAGACGCGACTGTCTCATCGCCAGTAACGGCACCTGCGCGATCGCGACGCGGCCCGGCATCCGAGGGCGCGGGTCGTAGCGGCGATGTCTGCGTGTCAGCGGTGTCGCTCTTTGGATCGAGACGGGATTCCTCGAGATACGGGATCGCATTTGCCGTACTGGCTTCGCGTGCGCGTGTGATCTCCGGCTCGACGATCGGCACCACGGCTGCAGAGTCAAACGTCGAGCGCACCTGCACGGCGACCTCCTTCGCGGAGATCGGATCTGCAAAGAAGCCGAGCCTGAGAAAATGCCGGGAGCGTCCGTTACGCCAAGTTTCAGTCGCGTACAGCGTGTGCCCCTTGAAGACGGGCAGCGAGCGCACGCCGCTCAGGTCGATCGGTTGCGCCGACCAGTGAAGCTGCACGGCAAACCACACCGGCGCACCCTGAGCGACCGCCTCGCGCAGCGCCTGCCGTGTAGCTGTGTCTTCGGGGCGAAGCAGATCGATGTGATCGATGGCTCTTTCACTGATGCCATCCCCGACTGCCGGATCACGACGCTTTTCGAGTATCTTAATAACCTGTGTGTCGGTCAAAGATTCAGCTTTGCTTGGTTCAGGCTCAATGCTGTGCGGGGCGGCCGCGACCAGTGACGACGAGGGTGACTGCAGACCGGTCGACCATGATGGCGCCCGCGGCACAAGTGTTGCGAAGGCACTGGGAAACTGCCGTCGCGTGATTTCCGCATATCTCTCGGCGTCGGCCAGAGTATTGAAATACCCCATGTTGAGATAAAGCCGCTCCATGCCATCCGCCTGGTAGGCGCGACTTACAAAGAAAGTGAATGGCTTTAGGTGCGGCGATTGCGGCTGCCGAATGGACAGGGGCGCATCCAGGGTGCACAGCGTGACCATGAAACGGCCCGCGCCAGCCTGCGGACGCACTGAATCCAGGTCCGACTTCCCACGGGACTTTGGCAATCTCGACGTCATAAAGCTCTCCCCTGAAACGAACACTCGAAACACGGTCGGGAGAGCGACAGATGTAAGGCAGGCGAGCTTGCACGCTCACACACCTGGAGTGTGGAGTGGCAACCCCGCTGTCTTAGGCTTCCGCCCTTAGACCGGTGGCTTTGCGTCCCCGCCTTTCGAACGGGTATGCCCTTATGTTCAGCATCGCTCCAGATGCATCATATGTCTAGTGCTCTGGAACCGCCGCGTCCGCGCGGTTGCTTAACCGGCTGTTTTAGAAGACTTTTACCGATGACGCTGGCAGGGGTATGGTGCGCCTCCCGGGCCGGGCGCAGCGCAGAGATCCTTCCGTGAAGACAGAGTCGTTCAGAACCTGCCGCCGAGACCGAACAGAAGAATGTCGGTATCCCGGTTGTAGTCAGTGAGGATGCGGTGCCACGTAAACCTCAAGTCGAGTTGCTGACCGATCGCCGTGGCGCGCAAACCGGGAATGAGATTCAAAAAGCGCGCGCTCAAGGTGGCCGATACCACATAGGAAACGTGCCGACCCGGTGAGGGCTGGTACTTATCGATTGCTGTGTACCCGCCCCACCCCACCCCGACCGACGCATTTCCATCCCAGAAACTCGGCTCCAGCCATCCCTCATAGGTGATGCCCGTGCGGCGGATCAGGTCTGAGTCGCCCTCGTTCATCACGCCGAACGACACGCGCGTGAATTCCCACCCAAGCTGCCGCCGGTACTCGAGTGCCTCGGCGGCCGCGGATTTGGACTCTAGGCTGTTGATGGCGGTCTTACCGAAGTATCCCACCACCTCGTTTTTTGCGAAGCCCTCGACAGTCCCTTGCGTCGATGTGCCGATGGTGTGGTCTGAGTACATGCGGTACCCGACACCCCAGAAGATGGAGTGTGTTTCGATATCTTTCGAGGGCGCCGACCAGTCATAGCGCAGGTCGAGGAACCACCCCGGTTCCGTCGCGTGACTCCATAACGAAATCCTCAGGTCCGCGCTGAGCACCCAAGCCCAGGCGTGCACGTCCGCGTAGCCGCTGACGTTCTTCGCCGTCTCGGTATCAAAATAATAGAACGGACCGCCCCCGAGGCTCAGCGTCAGATAGTCATGTGCGAAGTTGAACGGCACCCATACTTCGCCCGTCACCCCGTCCCGATGGTGGCCCGGGAAGTGAGCGTCGTTCAGGTAACCCAGACTCCAAGCGAGATGCGGCAGGACCGTCTGCCGGAAGGCGACACCCCAGGCCGACGAACTCGGCCAGCTCTCGCGACTCCAGACCGGCCCCCCGAAGTAGGCGAAGTCGTCCTCGGGGTGCACGCTGCTGTTGGCCGCCTGCGAGTCAGCGAACGCGGGTGAGGCAGCGCAAGTCAGCCCCAAGACCATAAGCAGGACCGCGAGCATTCTTTTGCGCGCACCTCGGTTACGGGCACCATGAATTGACGTGACGGCATCATCAGAACCCCACGTCATACCGGCACTGGTCATTTCGGTTTCTTATTGGCTCGCAGGCGTCGCATGACAAAGGATGCCGCAAGCGCGGGCGCCCGGGCAACAACCCCTGGGATGTTGTCCCCCTACCCACAAGGCGCTAGATTCGAACTTCCAGACGTCTGGCCTTCATTTCCTCACGACCCGTGCCGACGGGCGACCAACTTTCCCAAGAAACCGACACCGCTTAGGGTGCCCAAGCAATCTGCCTTCTAGCTAGAGAGGGTCGTTCAATGCAGGATTACCATGACGTCTTCGCACAGCTCCGGGAGCGCAGCGCCCGTATCGCCCGCTCCACGGCACCCGAGCGCGCCGACAAGATCCGGCGTCTGTATCAGGCCGTCTACGACCTCCGCGGCGCGATCGGTCGTGCAGGGGATGCGGAACTCGGTATGGACGGAAGGCTCGCGCTCCTGCCGCTGAAGGCGGAGGCGCTGCACGCCTGCGAGAGGCTTGCGGGCTGGATGACGCGCACGGAGGTGGAACAGGTGCCCAGCCTTCAGGGGCGTCGCGCCTACGTGCACTACGAGCCCAAGGGCGTCGTACTCCATCTTGCGACCTGGAATTCTCCGGTGCTGATCAGTCTCTCCCCGGTCATCAGCATGATCGCAGCCGGGAATGCCGTCGTCCTCAAGCCCTCGGAGGTGGCACCCGAGTCTGCGGAGCTGGTGCGTCAAGTGGTCGCGCGCGCCGGGCTGAGTGACGAGATCGCAGTAATCACGGGCGGCCCGGAGGTCGCCGAGTCGCTACTCAGGCTCCCCTTCGACCACATCTGCTATGTGGGCAATAACCGGATCGGCCGGTTGATCATGGAAGCGGCCGCCAAGAACTTCGCCGGTGTGACGCTCGAGATGGGTGGCAAGAACCCCGCCGTGGTCGATGCCAGTGCCGATATCGAGGATGCAGCCGCAAAGCTTGCCTTCGCACGTCACATCATCTGCGGGCAGGTCTGCCTGAGCCCCGACTACATCCTGGTGCACGACAGCATCAGGGACCCCTTCCTCACGGCTCTCCAGGAGAAGATTCGCGCCTTCTACGATCCCAGGGGCGCAGGCTTTGCCGCATCGCCGGATCTCGCCCGGATCGTCAATGAACGTCACGTGCGCCGGATCAAGGCCCTGATCGACGACGCCGTCGCCAAGGGCGCCACGATTCTCATGGGTGGTGAGGCGGAACCCGCCACGCGCTTCGTGGCACCGACCATCCTCCTGGGCGTTACGCGTGAGATGGCGATATACGATGAGGAGGTGTTCGGCCCGGTGCTGTTCGTGGAGAGCTTTGCGGATCGCGAGCAGGCGATCGCCGCAATCGCCCAGCGCCCGAAGCCACTGGCGATCTATATCTTTACGCAGGAACGCGAGGCGGCGGACTGGTTCCTGGACCATACCCGCGCTGGCACCAGCGCCATCAACTGTGCCGTCGTGCAGGCCAATATCCAGTCCCTGCCCTTCGGCGGCGCCAACCACAGTGGCATCGGGCGCCTCGGCGGTGAGGCCGGATTCATCGAATTCTCCAACGCGCGCGCCGTGGTCGAGGACGCGCTCGACGCGAAGAGCGGGGCCGCCATGATGTATCCCCCTTTCCCAAAAGAGGCCCTCGCCTACGTGGACCACATGCTGGCACCGTAGCTTCAGGCCGGGTGGGACGCCATCGTCAGGCAGGAGAGTTCCGCATGGATTGCACATCGACGATCGCGGAGCTGCTCTTTCGTCACGGCTTCCGCCGCTTCATGATGTCTCGCACCCCAGTTGGACACCTGAAGCTGGTCGGGCACCTCGACGGCCGGGCAATCGACATCGTGCTCGACACCGGGGCGAGCAAGACTTTCGTTGAACTGACCTATTGTAGATCCGAAGGAATTGCCGTGAGCGACACCGGGCAGCCCGGGCATGGCGGCAACGTCTACACGCTGGGCGATGTTCGGCTGACCCTCGAAGGGCTGCCGGTGCGGACCGATGGCATATTCGCGCTTGATATGACCACCACCAACGAAAGACTGAAGACGCGTGGGGTTGACCCCATTCGCGGCGCAAAACCACTGTGCCGGGTCAGTGCCAGATGGTTACTACCGGTAAACCGTACTAGATCGGGGAACACCTCGCGTGCACTGAATGTGCACTGCAGCGAAGATCGCCCTTGCTCCGACAATGACTTGGGGCGACTGCCATCGGATTGCCCCTCCGATGGTATCCGAAAGACCAAGACTCGCATTCATCCGACGCAAATCAAAACATCTGCCTGGGCGTATTCAAGATTGCATAGGTACTTCTAGGCCCATCTCGATAAGTATTCGACCGACAGGCGCGCAGGCCGTCTAAGAATCCATTGCCGCGCGAATCCCTCTAGCCGGTGAGATATTTGGTCGGTGTGCCACACTGATATAGATCCGACGCTCCGCGCGTCTTCGCCCTTGCGCAGCGCAGCATTTTTCAAACCGAGCCGAACTCGCAGGCAAAGCGCCTTGGAGCGAGATTTCAAAGGAGACGCGACCGAATGCGCAAGATCATCATTACTGACCTCACAAGGTTCAATACATCTGATCTTGTCTGCACTGCAGGCACAGACACTGAGACGAGACAGTGCGTTCGTCCAATGCCATACCTGACAGCGGACTTCTGCACGAAGTTGGAAATCTTGCCGGGTGCAATCTTAGAGGGTGACTTCGCAACAAAATCGGGTCTCTCCGGACCGCATCGGGAGGATGCCGACTACACATCCTCTAAGCTCAGTTTCAAGGGTCCCTCAAGCTCGGCTGAATTCAAGAGCGCCTTAATCGCTGGACTTAAGCCTTCCGTAGAAGTCGGTTTTGAGATCACCTTGGCGCAGTCTCAAAAGCACATTCCTGTGGATCATCCTGTTAAGCGGTCGATCATTACCTTGGCAGTTGCCCCTGGAACGATCGAAATCGTCGAAGGCTACAAGGCGGGCACCACGAAGATTCATTTTATTGACGGCTCCGGACGGCCCTTCAAATTCCTTCCAATTACCGATCTGGGGTTTCACCGATTCGCAGATCGGCACCGTGAGGCCAAGGATCTCGCACGTTTGAACGCGTATATCAGAAGCCAGCCCGAGGTCTATCTTCGGCTCGGTCTAAGTCGTGCTTGGCAAAGCCCGCAGGGAATTAACGGATACTGGATGCAGGTCAACGGCGTATACACGTTTCCAGGGTTCTTTCCGGAGATTCGCAGCTATAAAGCATAGGTGCTCTGGGTACATGCGCTCTGCGGAAAACCCGTCTGGTATTGTATGATTGCGCGAAATGGGTAAGACGCTATATACGGTCGGTCACTCTACTCATGCTCTCGAGAGTTTCTTGGGACTACTTGCCCTGCATCGAATCGAGGCTCTATGTGACGTCCGATCCGTTCCCTACAGCCAGCGCAATCCGCAGTTCAATCGTGACTCGCTGAAGGGACACCTTAAAGCGGCGGGTATCACATATGTGTTTTTGGGAAGAGAACTCGGCGCTCGCAGCGACAATCCAGCGTGCTATGTAGATGGCAAAGTTCAATACAACTACTTAGTTGATGAACCTCTCTTTCAACAAGGAGTGGCCAGAGTCCGGAAGGGAATCGAAGACTACCGTGTCGCTTTGATGTGCGCCGAACGCGACCCTCTGACATGCCATCGTACAATTTTGGTGTGCCGAGAGCTTAGGGAGGCTGGCTTAGATATCCTTCATATTCTTTCAGACGGGAGTATCGAGACGAACGATGCTGCAGAAAGGCGCCTGATGTTCCTACTGCACATTCACCCAGACATGCTCACTAGTGAGCACGATTGTATTGAACGTGCATACGATATACAGGGCGGCAATATTGCGTACGAGATTCCCTCGCAGAGTTCCGACCCTGATAGCCGAAGACTAGCTGATGAGAATCTTCACAATCGGCTTTACGAATAAGAAGGCTCAAGCCTTCTTCGATAAAATTCGGACTGCCGGCGTCAAGCGAGTGGTCGACGTTCGTTTGAATAACATTTCTCAGCTTGCAGGCTTCTCTAAGAAAGATGACCTCAAATACTTCTTACATGCGATCGCCGGTATTGACTATGTTCATGTTCCGGAATTGGCCCCCACCAAGGAACTTCTAGATGCTTACAAGAAGCAAAAAGGCGCGTGGTCCGACTATGAGAAGGCATTTCTCGAATTAATGAAGTCAAGGCGAGTTGAAGTGACACTTCCGAGAAATCTTATCGAGGACGGTTGCTTGCTCTGCAGCGAAGAGAAGCCTCATCATTGCCACAGGCGTCTTGTCGCAGAATACCTTATGCGACATTGGGACGACGTCTCGATACAACACCTTGTATAGAGTTTGTTGGTTGCGCCATCCAGTAGTCGGTCGTAGTGACTACTGGATAGGCCACGCGGCCTTGATGGCACGAAACCCAGTTATAACCGATACTCGTTAGCGCAGGTGACAGAGCACGATCGCTGCTGCGGAGCAGTATTTAATGGCTAAGGATTCGGGAATTGAATGGACGCATCACACGTTTAACCCTTGGTGGGGATGCGTTAAATTGTCGCCAGCTTGTGCTCATTGCTACGCTGAAACCTGGTCCCGACGCATTGGAATGGATCTCTGGGGCGGTGACGCGCCGCGCCGATTCTTCAGCGAGAATCACTGGCGTGAACCGCTACGCTGGAATACTGACGCAATACGTCGAGGATTTCGAGCCAGAGTATTCTGCGCGTCCATGTCAGACGTGTTCGAGCCGCGTACAGACCTCGACCCTTGGCGAGAGAAGCTTTGGGCTCTGATTGAGAAAACGACAAACCTAGATTGGCTTCTACTAACCAAGAGACCAGGGCACATAAAGCATGTTTACCCTTGGGCGACCGCTCCAAGGGACAATGTCTGGTTAGGGACTACTGCAGAAAATCAGCGCTGGGCCAACAGACGCATCGAACGCCTACTCAGCGTTGAAGCACGTGTCCGTTTTCTTTCTTGCGAACCGCTATTGTCCTCAATAGATCTGACTCCGTGGCTCAAGAACAATCAGATAGGTTGGGTCATCACCGGCGGAGAAAGCGGAGGGCACGCCCGCCCAACGCATCCGAATTGGATTCGATCAATCCGAGATCAATGTGCCACCTATGAGATTCCCTTTCACTTCAAACAATGGGGACATTGGAGTCCAGACATCCAAGGCGCGTCCTCAGCGAAGATCATAGACATTCACGATGAAGACGGCCGATTCGAACGCCTGTCATGGCGACCAAAGAAAGTGAGCGGCCGCCTGCTAGACGGCAAAACATGGGACGGATATCCGCAGGGGTAGGAGTTCTATTTGCCGCAAGAGCAAGAAAAGAGAAGAACTAGGCGGGCCCGCGGCAAGAGAGCTACAACCCCTCCCTCGCTCTCGCAACTTAGATTTGCGGACGTCGAAGAGTGGGAAATTCCGCCGGTAAAAGGCAACGCAGTTGAGATCGACACACTTCCCTCTCCGATTTGGACGGAAACTAAGGCTCAGCTGATCGCGCATTATCTCCGGTTGTTTCTTCTTATAACGAAGCACGGCGCATACATCGATGGCTTCGCCGGCCCTCAGGACAAAGACAACCCGGATTCTTGGGCTGCCAAGCTCGTTCTGGAGCTAACTCCACCATGGATGAAATCCTTCTTTCTATGCGAGCTGAACCGCAATTCTTACGCGCACTTGTCCACCATGATTGAGGCGAAGCCGAGCATCGCGGGCCGCCAAGTCCAGTACAAGAATGCGGATTTCAACGATTGGATCGAGGAGGTTTTAAAGTCCCCCCGCCTAACAAACAAGACTGCGTCTTTTGCCCTATTAGATCAACGTTCGACTGAATGCCATTGGACTACGGTCGAAAAGCTGGCGAAACACAAAAGCGCCAGCACAAAGATTGAGCTATTTTATTTCTTTCCCACCGGTTGGATTCATCGCGCCATAAGCGAAACCGTCGACAAGGGAAAGATACGTGCCTGGTGGGGAGACGACAGCTGGACGGAACTACTCAGCGCCCGCCAGGATCAGGCCGCGACGCTCTGCCTTCAACGCATCCAAGCGCTAGGCTACAGAGACGTCAAGAGCTGGCCAATCTGCTCGAGAGAATTCGGTGCAGGAAGAACCATGTACCACATGATCCATGCGACTGATCACCTCGAGGCTCCCAAACTGATGTATCGGGCCTACCGAGACTTGATCGCAAGCGGGCCTGGGGGCGAACAGGCAGCCCTCGATTTTGGCGCGTCCGACGCGTGCGAACCCTCGACCGCAAAATGATCGCGTGGCCGTGTCGCCCTACTCTCTCTAATGTGAGAGAGGTCCTGTCGGTGAGTGCCAGCAGCGCACTAAATGTTCACGAAAAGCCAGTTTGTCGATCTCAACTCGCCTAAATACAAGTTCATCAGCACCTGCACAAACAGATTGCAAATCCGTTGGCGCGAGAGTGCCTTGAATTCACCGACCAGTTAATTAAGTACCGGAATCCCCAAGTCCCTCAAATACTTGAAGGTCTCAGTATAAAATTCTGGCAATCTTGTGTGATCCGCCGGATCCCCATGCGGAACAAAAAGAACCATCCCTTGGCGGGCGCGAGTGAGAAGCACCCTGTACGCGTTGCGCAAGTAGTTCTGTGCATCGGGACTTCGTATGCGCTGCCAGCGACTTCCGCGAAAGTCATTAAAGCTCCATTCCGCATCGGCGAACCTAAAGTCTCCGTCCCACGTTACGCAGGCCCAATCAAGCTCTAAACCCTGCACCTGAAATTCAGTCGCGCAATCCTCCAGAAAATAGCTGGACCGCACGTCGTTAGGGCCGTCAAGAAACCAATGTACCGGATCAACTGCTACGCGAACGTCCACAGCGAGCGGCTTAAGTCTCAGTGCTTTCGACGAAGCGAGTAGTCCATACCGTTCCGAGCCACGCGCCTGGCTTCTTAACCAATGCCGAGCGCGGCTCAAATCGCGCGTGATTGCCATCGGATAGCGGCCCAGTTGTGCCAGAGTACGCCGCGCACCATCTATATCTGCCTCTAGTAGTGCCCTTACAAAGGTCGACACGTTCTCTGCTCGGAATGACCTCATTGATACTGCCAAATGAAGGCATTTATCAATATGAATGTTACCCCCTCGCCGAATTGTGTCGAGCCCTGAAGGCGAATACTCCCTGCCACCCAGGTCAGGAGATATATGGACGTCCCAATGAGGAAAGCTTCTGGAAATTGACTCCAACCACTCGCCGATTCCCGCTTCTCCGGTGTGGATCTCCTGTCCACCACCCACAAGGCACACAACCACCGCCCAATCTTTATGCCGATCCATATATGAGAGCAAGAAAGCCGGTTCTGAATGATTGAAATTCGCCTGACCCTTCCTCTGCCTCATGAATGTCGAGGTTTTGTGCTCATTCCACGCCCGCTGTGCCTCGTCGAATATCACAACATGATCGTCCGGTGGACCTGGGTCTCGAAGCGCCTCGTCACGAAAGTGGTGAACGTTCTGTATGAATGCTTTGACCGGATTTGCGACGCCCTGTCGAGTAGCTCGCACGCCAGAAGCCTGATGTCGTGCCAGCTCATCCCGCGTAAGCGCCTCACGAAGCACAGCAACTAGCGGACCATTCCCTGATAGGAATACCGCATGGGTGGCGTAACTCTGGTCGCGGCCGCGGGTAGCGATATTTAGCCCAACCAACGTCTTGCCGGCTCCTGGAACCCCCGTAACAAAGCATATGATCTTGCGGCCCATTGCTCTCGCCTCATCGACCAGAGCCTCAATCCTCGACGAAGTCATCGTTAGATTTACGGCTCCGGCGTCATTGCGCGCAATTGCTATCACGGAATGGTTGGCATAGAGGGCGCGTGCCGCTTCAATGATCGTCGGGTGGGCTCGGTACGAAGCCCTCCCCCAGGCCTTTTGATCGAAGGCTTCCTGTACGCCTTGAGCAAGGGATCTCTCGATTGCGTCCCGGAAAGTGTCGCCCGATACCTTTAGCGGGCGACATACGCGATCCGAAGCGAAGTGCAGATCCAACTCACTAGACGAGGTGGCGGAAGTCGCTATCAGTATTGGCACGATCCAAGCCGCATGACTGGCTTCGTGGAAATTCTTAAGATCCAGTGCGTAGTCCCAGACTTGTTCGATCGCCGCACGCTCGAAGCGCACTTCTCCGACCTTGAACTCTAAGACAAAAACAAGAGAATCGATCAATAACAGCGCGTCGATTCTTCGGCCCATTCTGGGGATGTTGAACTCTAGAAATACGTACCCGGTGAGGCCGCGAAGATGCTCCTGAAGAAAGCCAACCTCCTTTACCCATGCCTCCACTTGCGCGGGTACGATATCTACGTCGCTATTGGCGGTGAGCTGCCCAATGATCGCTGCGGGATTGAGGCTGAGGAATTCGCCGATCGACGATTGAAACCAGGCTCGTGCCAAGCCGCGGACACCCGCTGCTGTCTTGTCGTTCCCGATGTCTACAGGAGGCGCATTGTTCACAACTATCTCTTCCCAGTTCATCGCGCCCAAATCGGCGACTCAGGCGTCAAATCTCAAAGCTTCAGTGCGGGCTCCGCAATTTCCGAGACTACAGCAATAACTTCTCGGGCATCAACGAGTTGTGATCCGCCCGACCTGCGTGTTCCGCCCACGAGAGTCTGTAGTGGCACGTGCGGCGTGTCGAAGCGAGCGCACTTTGAGAGCCGGAGCTCCATCTGCCTCCCGCACTCAAGTACGCCGCTACATACATGCCGTACCATGGAGACGTACGACGGTGAGACAACAGTCCGCCGATGGCGCGGTGAAAAAAAGGAACGGGCTTTGGGGAGTGCTATGCGAAGATCTGTACGCGCTTCGTTGGTTATCGCCGGCCTAGCTCTTGCGGGCTGTACGACACTGGAAATCAACCCGGTCAGCACGAAAGAATCAATCACTGTTACCTGCATCAGGTTCAACCCAGACAACAATGTGGACGATCTCGTGAGCGTCATTCAATCGAGGTTTCAGTACCACGGCATCCCAACGATGCTGATAAGAGACGCAACTTTGCCCCCCCAATGTCAGTATGTGCTCGAATACACTGCAGACAGATGGTGGGACCTCGCTCCCTACATGGTGGATGCAAAGCTCACACTAACGAAGAACGGCGTAATGGTGGGCAGTGGGCACTATCATCTCAACGGCCATGGGGGTTTATCGCTAGACAAATGGGCAGGAACAGCGTCCAAACTAGACCCAGTAATCGATGCAATGCTGCAAAACACTTCGAGCGCCATCGGCGCTCCGCTTGTGCAGACCCCGATCAGAAACACGGAGCTCAATGCGGCATCTCAAGCCAGCACTCCCGGAATCACGACGTCACAGGAAGATATGTATACGCAGCTGACGAAGCTTGATGACCTTCGAAAGAAGGGCATCATCACGGACGCGGAATTCGACGCCCAAAAGAAGAAGATACTGGAAGCCACTAAATAGGTGGTGGCGCGTTCCACCCGGTCAGGCGCCCGGCGTCGTCTGGTTAGCTCAATGCGCTGAGAGCGCACCAAATTGGCCGGGGCAACGCAATAGAGGCGGTTTACGCGTGCGGCGGCGACTCAACCAACTGATTGCGAATCCGCTGTCACGGCCCCGACCCAGGGCCTGCTACCGCCGCCACTTCTAGATTCTGCAGCGACGCTCGACGCCACCGTATATCTACCTACGCTCAAGGGGAATCAACGCCAGCCAATTCGATTGAAGCGTGAATCACGTTCGGCAACTTGCTGCAGGGCAGCGCAGGGAAATCAAATAGGGGCCTTCGACAGGAATAAGAGAAGGGTATAAATTTGTGGGACCGCGGTAATATCAGGGGACGAAGGAGATGATCACTGCAAGGGAAATCACAGCGCTTTCATCAAGTATCGTTATCACACTGTTAGTCGCCGCTTGTTCGGGCAAGCTGGACATAGTGAACGACTCCGGAACCAGCCTTGCTGGTGTACCTGTGTCAACGTACGAACTCTGGGTGGAAGATGGTGTTTATACGAAACTCACCAAAGGCGGAACGTGTGATACGGGCACGCCGTTTCAAAAGATAACCTCTATTCCGACAGGTCCAAAGTATTTTGTGAAGGTTGAAGGCTCTACATTTTCCAAGACGAGCCTCTCTATAAAGCTGAACTCGGACGGGGCACTCTCGGAACTCACCTTCAATTCCGAGTCGACTTTGCCTGACACGCTGACGGGAGCCGCGAATGTGCTGAAAGCGCTGCCTGCACTTGGAATTGCTGGGGCTGGGGCGCCTGCACCGGGAGTGTTAGCGCCGTGCGACGCCGGCGAAGTCATTAAAAAACTGACGAAGTACGACGAATGGATGCGCGCCCACTGACGCCGCGAAATTCGTTGCTTACCAGGTGCGCCGCCGTGCTGATTCTCGCGACGGTAACCTCTCCTATTTCGGCCGTCGATCAGACTCTAGAATTTAGAAAAATAGACGCCCGGCTCGACAACTATGGTTACGTGTCAAAGAATCACCTTTGGCCCAGTAACATTGTGTCAGTTTGTTGGGAGAATCCAACGCCGGATAACGCTCGACAGCGTCTTGCGGTCGAGGTGGCCGTGGAACAGAGCTGGGAGCTGTATGCAGGTCTTGCGTTTAGCGGATGGGGAAATGCTTGCATCGCCGGAGCACGTGGAATTCACATTTTCGTCGCAGACGAGCAGCCCCGTTCACTTATTGGCTCAAGGCTCGACGGCGTCACCCGTGGTGTCCGACTGAACTTTTCTTTCGGCAATTGGGGCCGCGCCTACTGCGGCAGCGACGCCAACAGGGACTCATGCATTAAAACGGTCGGCGTTCATGAGTTCGGACACGTGCTAGGGCTGATTCATGAGAGCTTGAGATCAGACGCGCCGACGAGCTGTAAGGATAGCTACGTGGTAACGAGCGACGACAGCGATCCGGGAGATGGACAGGAGCGGACACCGTACGATCCCGAATCCATTATGAACTACTGCAACTTGATCTACGGTAAGCAGACTTCTTTAAGTGCGCTCGATAAGGTCGTGGCGCAGGTGATGTACCCTAAGCCGAGCGCAAAGGCACACTAGGTTCGTTCTACTGGGTGGGGATCGGATTGAAATAGATCCCATACATTTTCCAGCCACCGGGATTCTCCTTAATCATTGTGAGATCCTCGTAAACGGTCGCTAGAGGGAATACCGCCCGGTACCGAACCGAGAACAGAGCCTTGCCATCGGGGGTTGTTCCACTCTGCTCTTGGATCGTCGAGCGCTCTTTGGCGCCCCCTCCAAGATTCGCTCGAAACACCGCCAAATTCGATACGAACGCGTCTTTTGTGAGGAGCGACCGTGCGAATTGTCCCGCGAAGTCCTCATAAACCTGATTCATGTGATTCGCGTCGAACTCCCCATTGAAGGACTTCGCCGCCTGTCTTGCATCATCGGCGTCAGCCGGATATGCCACCTTGCACAGTAAGGCCAGGGCGGATGACGCAAAAACGCCAGCCGTGCGGCGCGAGAAAGCTGTGTGGCGCTGCGCGTTGTTCATTCGCATTCAATCCTCTTCGTATAGGCTGGCGGCAAGCCCATGGTTTGGACCACCACCTCGTGGCAATTTTTTCCGGAGTTTGGCGCGTTCCGCAGTGCAGGAGCCGGAATGGCTATCAACCCGCGATCAGCAGCCTGCGGCTCGAACGGAGGCCACTTCACATAGGCGGAAGTAAGAAGCGGAACGACCAAATTTAGTGGAAGCATGAAATTTATTAGTTGAGCTTGTGAGACGCCTCCCCGAACCATACCTACAACGCCCCCCGCGCTATCGATTACGGGGCCTCCGCTATTCCCGTAGTTCAATGGTACTGAGACTTGCCACAGCCCATTCGGTCCGGACTTGTTACCAAGGACCCCCGCACTCACCGAGATATCTGACGTTAGCGGAAACCCGAGGGCGATCAAGTGATCTCCCGCGGAAAGATTAGCCGGATCGCCAAACCTCACCGCCCGGTACGGGCCTGCGGAATCCGGTAACTGCACCAGCGTTGCATCCATAAGTCCTGATGCATTGCATATATAGAGCGGCAATTTGACCCCGTAACGCCCGCCAACGGTTGCAGTGACAGTCGCACTCGGGTCCGCAAGCAAGTGATTAGCAGTTAATGCGTATCCCAATGAGCTGATGATGAATCCTGTCCCGGTCTCCGTAGTTCTCTTTCCGGATGGTTCGGTTATGGTTGCCTCGATGTAGATGACTGACGGCTTCAGTTGGGCGAGGTTTTCCACGTCACCTGCATGTACGTCGCAAGTAAGAAAGAACAACAGACGTGCAACAGTACATGCGACAAGGCCTATCAATTGTGGGGTGCGAGTGTTCTTCGTCACGGTTCGCGTCTCACGAAGTGCATTAGAGCTCTTAAGCTCCACTAGATTCGCAACCGCTAATTTGCGATCGTAGTGCCCGGCGGCGGTCGCAGCACCGGTTGATCAGAGGCTTCTTGCGCGGGAGGGTTGTCACAGGCATCAGTACAATCGCTCCAAGTGTGCCTACATTGATTCCTACATCGCGAAACTCGGCCAAAATAAGTGGGGTCCGTTCCGGGAGCGGGCAGTTCACCACAGGCTGACAAGCACTGGTTTCTAACAGTTGAACACTGCTCGGAGCACGATCTGCACTCGCCGCCACGGCTCCGTGTTTGCGATTGGCTCCAGGGAAATGAGGCTGTAATCTGCGCAACCGTGTGGGAAATTGCTTTAGCCGTCGGAGGCGCAACGCGCACGGAAAAGGGACTCAATAGTGTGCAAAGTGTTAGAACAACGGTCAGTACGAAGCGGTTCATCAGTTGCTCTCCTCCCAGTAGTCCCAGTCGCCCCGACCGAAAACTAATCGGGAAGCCGTATAACCTCGCTCTATTTCTTTCCGGGTGCGATCGCAACACCATTCGAAGATACACCGTCGGTACAAGGGCTACCGACCGGAACAGGTGCCACTCCGGCAACCCCGGAGTAGTCCTGCGTTTGGCCTGTCCGCGGACCGCTAGTGAATCGGCACGTTAGCGTCATTCCGGAACCAAGGGAGTTGCCGCCTCCGCCGGAACGGCCGCCGGTGCTCGCCCTACCGCCCCCCGCGCCGCCGGGCGCAATCGCAACTCCGTTGGAAGAGACACCATCCGTACAGGGGCTACCGACCGGAACAGGTGCCACCCCCGCGATCCCGGAGTAGTCTTGCGTTTGACCCGCACGCGGACCGCTCGTGAATCGGCACGTCAGCGTCATTCCGGAAGCAAGGGAGTTGCCGTCTACGCCAGTTCCCCTTCGGCCGCTCCCGCCAACCTCTCCCCTGTCATCAGGCGAGATCGCAACGCCATTCGAGGCCGTGCCATCCGTACAGGGGCTGCCAATGCGCACAGGCGCAACTCCAGAGACGCCGGAGTAGTCTTGCGTTTGACCCGCACGCGGACCACTTGTAAATCGGCAGGTCAGCGTCATTCCCGACGGAAGAGAGCCACCAGGAATTTGGGACAGTGCAGTCTCTCCGAACGCGACTGAGAAATATATGGCAAAGAAAGATGCTCGTGCGAGATCTGTCATACGTTCCTCACCAATCCCCCTACGACCTTCCCGTTCGCGGTTTTTCGTATTTCGGTGCGGCCTAGCAGCAGCGAAGCGCGATCCAAGTACGCTACGCTCTTCAGTAATTCAGCACTAGCCCACCTATTCCGCGCCGCATCAATGTATCTCCCGAGGTCTCGAGGAACCTCGCCGATTGCCCTTCTCTCTCACCTGTTTGGTGCCAACGGTAAATCTCACGCCACTGAACCAGCCGCGGCATTCAGGCGTGCGTATCATTTGGCTGGCGCACATCACTGTATTGCCCACACAGCACTTGGGTGATGAACAATGAAAGCAGCCCCCTTTGAAACATTGAGTTCTTGTGCAGCGCAATAGATGGCTGACCCAAGTATCGCTGCGGGTAGCAAACTCTCCGCGGGAAGCATATAAACGAGAGGGTCTCGATCCGCGTGCACTACGTCCTGTCGATCCAGCGCGCGGCATCCAGTTACTGGCCGATGACTAACGAAGTCACATTCCAATAACGGAGGTCGACAATGACCGCGAGAGCCCATGTGTATGCACTTCTACCGGCTTGGATCTGCGTCTCGCTCGTCGCGAGCGCTCAAACCACAACGCCCTGCAACCAACTGACGGGACTTCTGGCCTCTGCACGATCGCAATTTCAAGATCTTCGAGGGCCAGTGGATCCTGACGATTCCACGATCTTTCAAGCCTCGAGGAGACTTCCGGGCGCGATCGAGTGTCTGATTAACCGAGATGATGGTCTCGACAGTTACGACTGCTTTTGGGAGTACCCGGACAGTGCGTCAATGAGCGCTGCGTACGGCTCGACGCTAGCCACCGTTCGCGCGTGCTTTTCGGGCGTTAGGGAGCGCTCAACGTCGGATGCGACCAGTCTTCATGTTGGAGATGGACCAAACTATTCCCTGTATGTACGAGTCAGAAAGCACCAATCCAAGAGTGGTCGGTACAGAGTGAGCTTAAGTGTGGAACGGTCGGCAGACTAGATAAGCTTGGGATCAGCTAGGGCTGCCCGAATTGGATCGGCGGGCCGTCGAGCCACCGCTTTTGACTCAGACTTTTCCTCGTGCGACAGGGTCATATCGGCGGCGAATGATCGTGGACTTTACCGCGGGCGCGCTCCCTCCATATCATTTGCAACGCCAGCGCAGCCTCAGACAATCCCCACCGCAGGGCGAGGTTCTCCGCCGCAATGAATTTGCACTTCTTAGGCAATCGCAGCCACGGATGTGCCTGCGTCGACGGCCCGTGGAATCTCGCAAACGGATTGCGAGTCCGTTGACGTCGGATTTACTCCGTTCTCCGGAACCGGGGGTCAGGAGGTTTTCAGTGGCAGTGTCTGCACGTAGTACACCTGATAGCGGTGACGCCGCTCCACCGAGCTCTTGTCCAAGGGTTTATTGGACGCCAGATCGTTGAGATGATCACCCTCGGTTGTGGCGCCGGCCTCCGTATTTACTGCCTGCAGATCCGCGTCATCCACGGCAGTCGACAACCTGCCTCCGGCCCCGAAAAGACAGCCGAAGCCTGGGCCCCAAGTGGTTGAACTCAGGCGACTCTTAGCCGCGTCCGGGTCCCAAAAGAGAAAGGCATCCATTCCGTCGACCGTGTCGTGTGCAAAGCATAGGACGTAATGCTCCGGCTCCTTAAACAGGTTGCTGTCCTGACGTACGCCACTGAGAACCCCACATTGCACTGTCGCGCCAGCGTCGATTGCGGCTGTCATTCCGGAAATCGTCTGCTGCAGCGCCGCAGGGGTGCGATACAGCAAGGTTTGTTTCGTCAGCGAGTTCGCCGTGCTGCCGTCATTCGGCTCCTCCTGGACGTAAGCGTTGGCGATGGTCCCAGCCGACAAGACGAGCTTCTTGGGTGTACTGGCGACCTTCCAGGCGGCCAAGAGCTTGTTGGCAAATCCGCGTGCCACAGGGAAGCACTTGTCTTTCTCAAGCGTAAATGCGGCCTGCGCACGAGCCAGGGTAGGCGCAAAAAGCGGCGGCCCTGCGACGCTCGTGGAAGACCAGAGAAGGTTAAAGGCTCGTGTGGCATAGGCCTGGTCAGCGGAACTTGGTGGACCCGGCGGAAACAGTTGTCGCACTGCGGACAACGCCCCATAGTGGTTCCACGGCTCGAGGGCCTTGTTAACCACATCGAGGTTTATTTGAGAGATCGGCGAATCGAACACTTTTCCCAAGGCAGTCATGATGGCGTTGGTGTCGTTCTCGGGAATCTCGTCCTGAAGAAGCTGCCGAATGGACTGCAAGAACCCCCTCTGAGTGAGGTCCGTCACGTAGAACTGTCCCAACGTAAAAAGATCCTTGTTGCCGTCGAACGTGGTCTGCAGCCTCTTAACCGCAGCGTCGAACGTCGAGCTGCTCACCGTTGTCATCGCGCAAGACCCCGCCTAATTTCGCGAGCAACTTCGCTACAGTCGCCGTGGCTCACCCAATCCCGCATAACGCGAAACTGCCGTCCCAGCCGAAGCGCCGAGGCACCAGAACGGCGCTCACGCGATCGTTGCTAGGTTACTGGTTACTGCAATGTCGGTACCCGAGCTCGGCGTGTATTCGAACCACTCCCCGATCAGAAGACCCTTGGCACTGGCCTGGACAATCGGGAACGGTTGTCCGCCTGAAGGGCTGTGACCGCTTGCCAGGGCTTGAACCGTAATGTGAGTTCCATCGGGTACTGCTGTGACAGTCTGCGTTTCCTGCACTTTCGATTCCCAAGTATCGATTATGGCGGTCGCGCCAACCACGAAGCCGGTGCTGTCGGCGACCGTAATCACGACGGCGGCTGATAGGCTTTGCGGAATTGTGGTGTCGCACGTGGTACCAATCTGGGGGGTGTCGTCGTCGATGGGACCGCCGCCGTCCGGATTTGCCGGAGGTATTCCTGGGTAGTTGGCGTTGTCGTAGTCAGCAATCTGCTGCGCAATCGTCAGATAGGGGTGAGGGGGTAAGGGATCCGGCATGTTCGTCGAACCGTATTCGACAAAGTACGTCCACGCCTGCTCCCAGCCGGGGTTCACAGTCAGTACCACTCGTGCGCTGCCGGCCCGTAGGAAGGCCTGGCGTGTCGAGTCCGGATGCTGTAGCTGGCGAATAAACTCCCAGCTCGTCGGGACGTCCCAAAAGTAGGAATACAGGAAGTACGTTACGTTATTCCAGTCGATCGCTTGATTGATGAAATTGACGCGATCTTCATTCTGATACATCAGATTCCAGGGTAGCGATGAGGGGCCCACGTCGTTTCCCGTGAAGCCGACGCCGTACGTAAGATTCGTGCCCGCCGACTTAAACAAATTCAGAACATCCTGCGGCATGAATTCGAAGTTAGGCAGTAGCCACCGTAGCACGCACTTCATGATCTCATCATTTTCTTCGCGCCGCAGGGTCAGGGTATCCACCCCAGTGATCGTGGCCTGCAGTGCCTGGATTTGCGCGTTGAGAACCTGTTGGCTCGCGTAGAAGGCGGTTTGCGCAGCGTTATAGCAGGCATTCCAGACGGAGATCTGCCACTGCTCCATCGCCGCGGGCGTGGGTTCTACGGTGACGACGAGCCCAACCCAGGCAATGTCGGAATACTGCAGAAAGAAGGTTACCGACTGACTGCCGGTGTAGTTCGTCATAAACCCGTACAGCTTGGTCAGGTCCAGGTTGTAATTGTTAGTGTTGCTGCCGTCGAGGTATGAGGTCCCTTCGATTCCGAAGACGTGATACGTGTAGTTGGTATAGGCGCCACTTCCGACCTTGGCCTGGACTTCGAGCTTCGTAACGTAATAGCCGTCCGGCACGTTGAAGCTGAGCGTGAAGAAGTGCCAGCCTGGATTCTCATCAAGCCCGGGGACTTGGCCCTGTGGTGTCAGGGGCCCCGTGGGCGCTGGCGGCGCGGGAAGCTGGGTACCGTAATGATCCATGAGGCTCGGCAGGCTCGCCGGGCTGATGTCCTGATATTTGAGGTTGAATAAGAAGGGGTTGCCAACCTGCGCCTGCAGGGACGCGAGCTGCTCGTAGATTTCCCGCATCGCCGCAGCGGGTTCGGGGACGGTAATGTCGTAAGTGAGCCGCAGACCGTAGCGGTACAGAGCGACATACCATTTACGCATCAAGCTGAAGTAATCGATGCGCATCGGATCTGTAGCACTTGGGTTCTCGAGCATGCGCGTGCTGGATTCCGAGGCGCCTGTGGTGGTTGTGGTGGAAATTGTCATCTTGTGGGATTGGCGCACGCGAGATGAAGCGTTTCGGGTCGTCTGGATCGCTTGCTTGCGGCTGTCCGTGGCGGACGCCGAAGTTTGATCCTGGGTGCCGAACTGGGTGGCGACCGAGGCGCTGACGAACCCACAACCCCCGCTCGCCGAGGCGCTGATGTTGAACTGGTTCGAATGCGATACCTGCGAACCCGTGGCCTGCGCCAACTGGGTGTTTTCCGTGACGCCGGTCTGACTGTAATTTTCCAGGGCATCGGTGACAATCGAAGTGAACTCCTGGCTCGTGACCGACCACTCCTCCTGAACCACTGCGGTGCGTTCTTTCGGCGCCAGCGGAATTGTCGCCAGCAGGCCGCCCCGCTCGATGCCTGCCGGTGTCATCTCCAAGCGCTCGAGGTTGAGCATTCCGATCGGCGAAGTCGAAGTGTCCTGCGCCAGATTCTTGGTCGCTGCAATGCCGGTGTTGAGGCTATTAAGGGCAGCGCCATAGTTTGCCGCTTGGGCACCCGGCGAGACGTTCGCGCCGGAAGTGCCCACCTGCGGCGCCAACGCGGTGCGCAACGACTCAACCTGCTGTTTTCTGAGACCTATGAGCCCATTCCCGAATGCGGTCAAATCGCTAGTTTGAATACTGGCAAAGGCAGAGGGGACCGGCAGCTGCGAGGCCAATGGCGTGCCCTCAAACTGCTGCAGAAGAGCCCAGAAATTGGCGTCCGGGGTAATAGCATTGGGCGCTGCCGTGGCCAAGGTTCCGAAGGCCTGCTGCACAGCAGTGACTTCCCCCGTCTGCAAACCAAGTTGGCGAACAAAACTAGACTTCACGGTTGCCCAACCGGTCGTAGGCGTCGGAGGCTTCAAGGGTACGTGTGTGACCTTTTGAACGCTGGTTGTGGAGTTGGTCAGATTTGGCATTTTCTTCTCCTAGGGCGTTCTTGGATTCTGGGGGCGGAGAAATGCGGCACGTGCGTGCTAGCCCGTGGACACCCTTGCGTCCGGGCTGAAATTGCAAGTCCCGATCGTCAAAGGTCCCTGCCATCCGACCGAGCTACTCGTGTCGAGCGTGGCGACGTTGAGAGCACCATCTTGGTCCACCATGAAGGCAGTGAATGTCGAGCCGCTTGGCCCGCATACTGCTACAGGTGATCCGGGAAGAAGCCTCGCATTTCCTACCGTGTTCAGCCCCTGCCATCCTGCTGCTGTGCCAGCGTCCAGCGTCGCAGTGTTCAACCATCCGTTGCGATCGATCACCAGCGCAGTGAACAGCGTGGGACTCTGCTGAAATGCGGTGATGACGGACCCAGGCACTAAGCTTGGACACCCGACCGTATCTGGTCCTTGCCACCCTTGGCTCTGGGTAGGATCGAGTACAAATGCGCTGAAGAGCCCGCTGCGGTCGACGGCCAAAATCATGCATACCGACGCACTGGGGCGCACAACAGTGACCTGGCTGCCAGGGACGAGGTTGGTGCAGCCCACCGTATTAGGACCTTGCCATTCCGCAGTACCGCTTGCGACGAGGGTCGCGACATTCAGCGTCCCGCTAAGATCCACCAGTGAGGCGACATAGGACATCTGGTCTGCGGCACTCATTGCGGCAACGCCTTTCGCGGTGTTCGTAAGCACACGGTTCCGTGCATATCGCGCGGGCGGGGGACACGTTGTGTCAGCGCATCGGCGCATACGATAACAAGAGCTGGCGCTGCTTAACTATTACGATTCCTCGACGCTGCAGCGCCCGCGGCTACGCTTGGGCGATCCGACGATTACGGGCCGGGACAGACGGATAGAGCCTCGAAAGCTCTTCGAACGTATGGGGAAGCGGAGCGCACTCCTCTTCCCCATGCGATTTACTGCAAAGCGCCCAACGCGTTAGTTCGTCATCTTCAGCCCGGAAGGTTTTGAAGCCTGACAAGTTCACCGCTGGCGCGCATACACTCGAGGCCCGGGAACGGGCCACTCTGTGGCCGATGATGGTGAAGATCGACGGCCCTACGAGCAATTCCAGACCAAGACTGACCGACACATTCCGGTAGTTGTACCGACCCGAGTATGACTCGGTGGGATCGTGAAACAGCACGGTACTTCCCCTGAACGCTGGTGTGAGCCTCCGCACGGAGTTCGAAAAAGCGCGAAAATCCGGGCATTAGCAGGCAAATGAAGGCCAAAAGCGTGATCCAAGGCCTTGGACGAGCTGCCACGCGGCGTATGGTCAGCCGCTGAATTGCTGCGCGAGAGAGAGCGCCAGGAGTTCCGATGATTCCGCTGAACAAGCCGTTCCGGCTGCCCTCAGCCGCCGTATGGTACTGGCTCGTGCGCTCGTTATTCGTCTGCGGGGCCATCGTCGTCTTTGCCTACCTACTGCACTCGGGGCTCGTCTCCTCCAGTTGCCGCGGCGCAATGTGCGGTTCTTCCGGGAAGAGTTTTACCTGGATCCTGTACCTCTTCGCAGGACTGCTGGGGGCGCGGACGATCGTGAACACGTTGACGTGTTCGTTCGTCCTGTCGGATAAGAGCATCACGATCAATCGCGGCCTGCTCTTTCGCGACTCGAGCACAATCCGCTTTGACCGGATTCAGGATGTCCGAGGTAGCCGTGGCCCCCTACTCAGCGCCTTTGGACTGGAAGCGATCGCCCTTTGGACGGCTTCCCCGGATCAGCGCGTCGGCAATTCAAAGCGCCCAGACGGGCAGCTGTACCTGAATGTCGGCGATGCCGAGTGGCTCAAGCAGTTTCTGGCCGAGCCATCCGCGAGCCCCGCTCCTGAGTTAGCGTCCAAGGGAAGCGCGCAGGCACTCGGAGCGCCCGACGCCCGCTCGCCGGCCATTGTCGCGTGTGTCTTTCTTATCGTGGCCGCACTTGCGGTATGGGCCCTCATCCATGTCCTCCATCCATCAGCGACGCTCGCCACGAGCACTACGACTCCCGCATATGCGCCACCTGTAGCCCCGCCAGTGTCCGCGACGTCTCCCACGGCGAGTACCAAGCGGAGCCCTGCCGAGGCGGCGCAGGCGCCGAAAGCCATGACGTGCGCTCTCCCAGGATCTGGCGGCCACGAGTCCGCCATTCCCTGTCACGAACAGGCCGAGCGCTGCCAGCGAGAGCGCGACTTCGCTTCCAGTCCGACCGCCACGCCCGCCGCACTGACTCTGATCAACCGCGGAGCCAGCAATTTGCAGCTCTTCTGGCTCGACACCTCGGGAGCGCGTCGACCTTACGGTATGCTGATGCGAGGCGGCAGCCTCACGCAGCCAACGCACCTCGGCGCTCGCTGGCTTCTGGCGACGTCGCAGGGGCAATGCGTCGGTATTTTCGATGCTGCAACGGTTGTACTGGACGTTGCCTACTGACGTTCACCTTGCCTCGTAGGCTCCCGCACCAGGAGCTGGCGCCGACTGAGGATGGCATTACGGCGAGCGCCGCAGCTCCGAGGCGCGCGGTTGAACCCCGCGCCGGGCGCAGTGTACTACGTGAGTTGGTCAGAAGCTGACCTAGCTCCGGCCTTTTGGCGGAGGGGCACGGGCCAGCGCCTCCCCGCACAGCAATATTTGGCCAACAGTTATTGAGCTCCCGTTCTGAATTGGAGGAAACAGCGTCCTCGGCAGAGGAGGAATCTCAAGATCCGCGTTCTGAAGATCCGCATAAGCTCCAGCTCCCCAAAGAGCTTTATTGGAGGAGTAGTAGCTGCAGGTTACCGCGATATCCACATCAACGAGAAACCTGCCCTCAACCGGAGTCGGTAGACTGGCGCTCGCCGTTACATCAAGAAAGCCCTGCAACCCGGTGCCGTTCCACTGACTCCCCGTCGCAGGAGTATCGAGGGCAGAGAAGTTACTGGTCTTGGTGTAGCCGGTTGAATTGGCATACCCCTGCAAGTCTAGAAACTCCTCAGTCGCACTGCAGATTGTTCCCCCTCCCAACACTACCTCCGCATACGCCACAGTCACCGTACACGAGCCGGTGAGAATCGCGACAGTCAAATCGTTAGGATGCTGGTTGTCAGGTATGTCACAGGCTATGCCTACGGAGGGCAACACTTGCGGTGCCGTAAGTCTGGTAGTGGCCGCCAGGTTAGCAAACGCGGAGTTCGAAGGGTTGGTAAATAGCTGCGTAAATCCCGCATTTACCGTGGTGTAGGAAGTTCCGAAGACCGAGTTATCTCCCTCGTAACTTTCGCCCATAAAGGTGTACGAGAGAGCCGCCATGCTTATTTGAACCTCTCCTGTCGCGCTATGGGTGAGAGCTGCCCACCTGTAGAATTCGTCCGTGCCGTCGGTATACGCGAGAGGCCCGAGCGTTGGCTGCTCGCTGCTCCCATAGGAATAGGACCCTCCCTGCAGACCGATTTGAGCGCCGGAGGTACAGGAAAGGTCATTGGGACCTGGGACATTGTCCGCACGTGCTTTGCGATCCGCAGATTTGAACTCACGCTGCTCTTTTTGAGCTGATCTAAGAAACGGGCTGATCGCTTGGAGCGCTCGGCCTGTCGCCCGCTTGGCGTTCTGCTGCCGGTTAAGTCGGCGAAGCTGTTGTACATACGCCAACTGCTGCTTGTTCAACGGCCCTGTAAGTGAATCTCTTGTTGTTTTGTCCATGATTCAAACCCCGTTTACACCCGCGCTTCCGCCGCGACCGATCCGAGCTTGGGCCAAGAGACGATGGCGCCGGAGCGGTATCACGTAAATAGGTAATTCCCAACGCCGGTCGGGATCACGGGATGCTTAGACGGGACACCAGTTCGCCGCGCGAGCGGGCGTGGAATTTGCGAAATACGGATTGAACCTGGTTGGCAACCGTGCGCGCGCTGGTGGCGCGACGCGTCGCGATGTCTTGATTCGTAGACCCCGCGATCAGCAACGCCGTGACCTCGCGCTCGGCGGCGCTCAAACCCGTCAGCCTTGATTCGTCCAATTGAGGGATTGTGCCGACCAACACGGTATCCCCGCCCACGGCAGTCTCTACCAGTCGCGCGCGCAGGCCCTGAGGCGCGAAGAACGCTGTCAGTTCAACCCTCGATCTCAGACCGAGCTTGGCCTGAGCCCGACGTAGGCTGTTCTCCACTGAGGCGGCGGGGGCACCCAGCAGATACGCGATCTCCTTGGCTGAACGGCCCTGTCCGGCATATTCCGCCACTTGTCGCTCGCGCAATGACAGGCCTCTAGGATCAAGAGAGCGGAGATCGTTGCGCACCGCAACCACGAAACGTCGTCGATCAGTGTCGAACCGGTCGACCAACGACCAGCGGCCGCGGATCAGTGCCTCCCAGGCCTGCAATGCCTCGTCGGCATCGAGGCGGCCGCAGGCGCTTCGCGCCCTGTCGGCCTTTCGCACGGCGGCGCGCAGCAACTCTCTCGCACTCTTGCTGGTCGCCCCTTCGCGAGCGTCACAAAGCCTTCCTCCGCCGTCGAAGATCGCCTCGATCGGTCTTCCGTCGAGGCTCGCGAGCTGATGCGCCATGGCGCGCAGGCGCAATCCGGCTCCGATATGAGCAGCGCAGCGCGTCCAGCGACGGCGCTCGGTTTGCATGCTCTTGCGCACTTGGTCGAGCACAAGCGTGAGCCCAACGCCCCGTCCGGTCCCGCTATGCGCGACGACGCGCAAGACGTCCGCCGCGACACCTGAATTGGTTCTCTTGAAAGTTTCTTCGTCGGCGGCGCGGTGAAAGATGAGTTCACTGACCGTACCGACCGGAGCGCAGCCACTGCCGTACGCCAGATTGAGTCCTTCCGGCGACACCACCGCCAAGCTGGCGCGGAGGTGGTCCCCGATCTCAGGAGGGCCCTGGATGGTTACATCCCCCAAAACGAAGCCCTTCGCAGTCAGGTCAAAGGTAAATGCCGTCGAACTCTGGCCGCGCCAGTGCTCACGCGCAATGCAGTCGAGCAACCCAGACAGCCACGCGGGGTCGTCGCCCTCAAGCAAATATCCCGCCTCTACCACAGAGATCCAATCCCCAGGACGCTTACTGGATCGTCGAATCATCGGATTGTGCCCCGCGATCGAGCCATGCGAAGACTGTAACAGCTCGCTCGTCCGTAAATCCGCGTCCTTCTTGTCGCACGATCCTCAGTTGGGCTCTTAAGGCGAGCGCCCAAGTTCCCGTGCACGGATTTTCCACCCGCCGAGTGATGCAAGTCGGCCAGAGCCACGCGGAATGTTCCCGTCCATCTTCCACCATCGGATTCCAAGACCGTTTGCCAATTCGACTAGGGTTTGCCCATGTCCTCGGGCAGCAGGCAATCGAGCATCACGGTCCCGTCCGCAGCGCTCTTGTGCTGGACCAATTTTTCTGCGCGACGCACTCGCTCGTGAATTGGCCGATGTTGCTTCCGTCGGGGGTGCGGATCGCTGGAGAACGGTGCGAGCAACCGAACCGGAAATATGGGTCGGCGGCCGGGCCGTCGATTAGCGATAACGCGACCATCTCTTGATTGCGCGCCGCGCAAAAATTCGTGGCACTGTCGCGATAGCCCGGATTTCTAGTTTTTAGAATCTCCCAAGTCGGCTCGCCACCAGTCGAATTGGCTGGGCGGATAGTGGGCTCCTGCCGGCAAGCGGCTAGAACCGCCGCGACAGCTACGACGACGGTGGGGCCAAATGCCTGGGCGCGTGTCGCCCCGGCCGGCCTCAAAAGGACACGCCCGGAACACCAGCAAGCCGGCAAGAATCAGTTTCTAGCTCGCGTCGGCTCGCATTCGATGATCACGGCCACACTACCCTTTCATCTCACCTTTGATGAAAGCGAGTAGGTCGGCGTTGACCCGCTCAGGATCGATGATCGCGATACCGTGAGCGCCTCCCTCGTACACTTTCAGGATCGCGTGCGGAACGACAGATTTTACGCGGCGGCCGGTCGGACCGATCGGCACGATCTGATCGTCTTCGCAGTGAATGACGAATAACGGCACATTACACTTGGCAATATCGGCGGTGTAGTCGAGTTCCCAGCTGTAAGTCGTTTCATACTGAGCCTTGGCGCCGCCCAACAGGCCCTGGAACCAGAACAAGTCTCGCATGCCTTGAGTCGCCTTCGAACCCGGGCGATTGGCGCCGAAGAAGGGTGCCGACAACTCTTGGTAGAACGATGAACGGTCATGGGCGACGCCGGCACGGATGCTGTCAATGACCGATTTTGGAGTGCCCCCGGCAATACCCTCCCGTTGCATCATCACCGGTACGATCGAATCGAGGAGGACCACTTTGGAGACGCGCGACGTTCCATGGCGCGAGATGTAGCGGGCCAGTTCCCCGCCTCCCGTCGAATGCCCAATCAATACCGCGCCGCGAAGGTCGAGAGAGTTGATGAGAGCATCCAGATCGTCCGCCCAGGTATCGACATCGTTGCCGGTTCCAGGCTGATCGGAATAGCCGTTACCCCGCCGGTCATGGGCAACCGTACGGTAGCCCTTGGCGTTGAAAAACAGCATTTGTGCTTCCCACGCCGCGCCGGTTAATGGCCAGCCGTGCGAGAAAACAATAGGCGGCCCGGAGCCCCAGTCACGATAGTAGATCGCGGTACCGTCACCGGTGGTGATCTTCGGCATGGAATATCTCCTTATGTTGTTGAACTGCCGACGCAAAAAAGGCGAGTCGCGATGAGCCATGCGCGAGTCACGCGAGAACGGGGCGGCAGGTTCAAAAAAGCGGAGTTGCACTCTCCAGCGAGATGTTGTGGATGTCAATGAGGAGTTGCTGCCGAGCTCCAGCGCGTTGCACCAAATTCGCGCCGACACAAATAAAAGCGCCGATCTAATGGGGTCTCGGTCATGTTGCCGACGGATTGCGGGTCCGTTGTTCTATGGATGCCTGGCGCCCTGGCTTCGAAGTAAGGCGTAAGCTAGGCCTAAGTGGTCGGTGGTTGCCTAGCGTTGGGGGTACCGCGATGAAAGCAGTCGCCTATATCGTCGCTGTAGTGTGCCTGGTCGCTGGCGTACTGCTCGACTATTCCTACGCTCGGTCTACCCCGGGAGCGGTGCGAACCCAAGGGACAGTCGTTGACTTCGTGCGCCGGAACTCCAGACAGGTATATCCGGTGTTCGAGTTTCAGGATCTAGAGGGAAGGACGCACCGCGTCGTGAACTCGACGCAGCAGGCGGTAGTTCGGTTGGCCGCTGGCGATACGGTTGGGATCGCGTACTCTGGCGCGGATCCTGAGCGAGCTCGCATCGCCACGCTATGGTTCGATCATCGGTGGATGATCGCTTCCATGATAGTCGCTCTCACGGTGTTCGTTGGTGCGCTTCGCGCAGGTGGCGCAAGCGACGGTCGCTAGTTGTCGGCCGCGTCGGCGCAGCCGGCTCCGACCGCTCTGTGGAAAGTGAGTGCGACTAAACCCGCTCTTCGAAGTCTACGCTGAGCTTTCGATATAGGACCTTCGCGAGCGGATCGTAGCCGAAGAAAGCGACTGCGGCGTCCATCCATGTGAACGGTCGCGACCGAGTCATCTCGCGGGCGCTTCTCAGCAGTTGAGATGGGACCGATGTTGGGGAAGGCTCAAATACCTCCGCCTCATGCTTGTCGTTTTCGTCGGCAAATATCGTTCGTGTCACCCTTGAGAACACGTGTTTGCCGCTCGTGGTTGAATAGATCCTAAGTTCCTGCCACATCCCCTTCGGGGCGCTACTCGCTGTGGACCCAAGGAGCTTTCCCGTGAATCCCAAATCGGCTTTGCCATCGCGGGGGACTGTCTGCTCCTTTTCTTGGCCGACGTCCGAATCGTCAGCCAACGCGGGCAGACTCTCCTGCAGCTTCACCTTTGCCTCGGACACCGGTCGGGGCGCTGGCGGCTTGGTCGCCTGAGGCTGAGCGGCCGGGCCACTGGTAGGCTCAGGCTTGCTCTGCGCCTGCGGCGTTTGGTTCGGCTTCGCCTCCTGAGTGGGAGACTTCACGTCATTGCTGCCCGCGCCCTTTGTATTCTTACCAGGCGGCGGCGGTTCCGTCTCACCCGGTGGGGGCGGTGCAGCAGCTAGAGGCGACCCGGCCGCCTCGGTGTCATCCAATCGCATCAATTCCTTGTGAGCGGACTCCGCCGCCGACCAATTGTCATCGCCGATCGCCGCCGGGGTGACCGAGGCCGCCGGCTTGCCTGTACCTTTGTACTCCTGCGTGCTTTCTACAACCATGGCTTATCCGCCCTCCGAAGCAATGACGTCAGTGGAGTGTGTGCCGGAGGGCCCTAGTCGGCAGTAGGTTGTCAGCGTTTAGGCGCGTAAGCGGCGGCTCACACCCGTGACGCGGACGGTCGTTTGCTGGCGAGATTGCCATAGTCAGGCCTTAGCCTCAGGCAAACGGGATCGGTGTTGCCGACCTAAAGAGGTACACTCCTGCCGGCACTCAAGCCTGTCCATTAAAGAGAAAGCGACGCGGCGCGCCCACTCGCGTAGCGACCGAACCGGAGAATTTGATGCCCGAACCAAACAAACCGAGTGAGTTACCGTCCTGGATCAAGGACCACATTTCCCGCTATGTCGCGACGAATGGCGAGGATGGCTACCTGTGGGATGCGAGCCTCGGCGGTGGCAAGGGGATGGTCGCCACCCTGCTGCTAACCACGACTGGCCGCAAGTCGGGGAAGGCCCTGACACTGCCTTTAATCTTGGGTCGTTCGGGATCCGACTACGTCGTCGTGGCATCCAAGGGCGGCGCACCCGCGCATCCGGCCTGGTATCTAAACCTCGAGGCCAACTCTCTCGTACAAGTTCAGGTGAAGGCTGACAAGTTTACCGCTCGCGCACATACAGCCGACGCCCAGGAACGGGCCGCGCTGTGGCCAAAGATGGTGGAGATTTACGGCCCCTATGAGCATTACCAGGCCAAGACTGACCGACAGATTCCGATAGTTGTGTTGACTCGAGTGTGAACACCCTCCTTAAGTCAAAGGGTCGCGGGTCCGTCGGTGGCTCTCGGGGTGCAGAAAAAAGCCCCTGAGGCGCCAGAGCCTCAGGGGCTTCAATTCCATCGGCACACTGTGGCCGCTTTTAGGTGCCGCTTGTCGCCGCAGAGCTCGCGTGGGCCGCCGGTATGACACTCACTGCGACAGACTCTGTGTAAGTGACATCCACCGTATCCCCAGGCTTTAAGGTGCGGATGAATTTCTTCATGTCCGGTGACTTGACCGCGACGACATGCTGGGAGCCATCCTGCGCTTGGAACGCCACCTTGTTGGTACCCGGGTCGATGCCCAGTATTTTCACGGTCACGGTAACCGACTGTCCCGCGCCACCACCGGGTCCATTGGGATTCTTATAGGCGAAGGTCGATCCAGCCGGATCGGTGACAGTCTGGCCGTTCTTCGCAATTTGAGCCGCAAGCCCCTGGTAGAAACTTACCCTCACCTTGTCGCCAGCCTTGATGCGGTCGAGCTTTACTTTCTCGTCCACAAAAATTGTCTGTACCTTGCCGTCGGGGCCTACCAGCGTTACCGAGCGCTTGTCGGGATAGACTGCCTGCACGGTCGCCGTCACGGTGCTCAGCTTGCTGGTAACTGCCGGCGCATTGGCCGACATGGCCGTGGATGGCGGCGGTGCACCGGCAGGGGCGGCGGCCTGCTGCGCGGACGCGTAGCCCGCGATCGCGGCGAAGACGAG
>Ga0302326_10001905_pt1 | contig 51988 bp, 50 predicted proteins | sample Palsa_T0_3_FD_202264 | JGI IMG/M metagenome (GOLD analysis project Ga0302326, IMG submission 202264) | Peat permafrost microbial communities from Stordalen Mire near Abisko, Sweden - Palsa_T0_3 | ecosystem: Environmental > Terrestrial > Soil > Palsa > Peat permafrost | place: Sweden: Abisko...
CCCCTCTCCCCCGCGACGTTGACCTCCACCAGGACCTCGGTGGCGGGCGGGGCGTGGCGGGCGAGCTGCGCCAGCACCGAGTCGCTGGCGACCGAGTGGATGTAGCGGACGTGGGGGAGGATCTGCTTGACCTTGCGGCTCTGGAGCTGACCGATGAAGTCCCAGGTGAACCGTCCCGGGTGCGATCCGGCCTTCTCCTCGAGCGCCTGCGCCCGGTTCTCGCCGACCAGCTCGATGCCCGCCTCCGCGAGCACGCCGAGCTCTTCGGTCGGGATGTACTTCACCGCGGCGAGGATCTCGACGTCGGCCGGGTCTCGCCCGGCGCGCCGCGCCGCGCCGGCGATCTCCTCCCGCACCTGCTCGAGGTTCGCGCGCACGGTGGGCACGGCGAGGCCCTCGAAGGTCACTTCAGCCATACGAGCCCCGCCTGGCGCCCGGTCACGCCGCGATCGCGCCGATGGGAGAAGAACAGCGAGGGATCCGAGCAGATCGTGCACAGACCGACGTCGTGGACGAGCTCCACCCCGGCGAGCTCGAGCTCGCGCGCCGCGATCGCCTTGAGGTCGAGGTTGCGCCCGCACCGTACCGACGGGCCGTGGTCGGCGAAGGCGGCGTGGACCTCCTCACCCACCTCGTAGCAGCACGGTCCCGCCCCAGGTCCGATGGCCGCGCTGAGCGGGCCGCGCACACCGAGCTCGTGAAGGCGGGCCACGCCCGCGCCGACGATCCCCGCCGCCAGCCCGCGCCAGCCCGCGTGGATCATCACGACGGCCCCCTCGCCGGCGATGGCGATGGGTAGGCAATCGGCGACCATGACCGTCGCCGCCACGCCGCGGGTCGAGGTCGCCTGGCCGTCCGCCGGCTCGGGATCCTCGGAAGATGCCGGAGCATCGTCGGCCAGCGCGACGTTCGTGCCGTGAACCTGCCGCCCCCACGCCAGCGTGACCCCGAGGTCGTCCTCCAGCCCCCGGCGGTTCTCGACCACGTCGTCAGGCTGGGGCTCCCCGGTGGTCGCTCCCATGTTGAGGGTGGCGTACGCGCCGGTGGACGAGCCGCCCCGTCGGCTCGTGAACACCGCTCTCGCGCCGACGAGGTCGACCGCGAAGTGCTCGCCGGCGGGACGGAACGGCGCCGGCAGGTCGAGGAGCAGGTCCATGCCAAGAATCATGCCAAGCATGTTGAATTCGCTGACCCTGTCGAATTCGCTGACCCTGTCGAATTCGCTGACGCTCATTCGACGCGCCGGTCGTCGACTGGCTAGGAGAAGCTGCCCAGGAACGCGCGGTCGGCCTTGCGACTCTTGGTGAGCTGCTTGTCGGCGATCCCGATCTCCTCGACGATCCCGTGGCGGACCTTGAGCACGCCGGTGGATGGTCCGTTGGGCGCGAGGTACCAGTCGTTGACGCCGATGCGGAACGGCTTGCCGAGCTTTAGGTGCTTGCGGGCGGCCGCCAGGGTGGCCTGGGGGCTCACGCCCCTGAGGGTGTAGTCGGGATTCGAGGTGGAGACCCACACGACGCGACCGCTCAGCGGGCCCCGCCGGCTGCGAGGGATCGTGCGCAGGAGCTTCGGAGACGCGTAGCCGACCCGCACGCCGATGGGAGTGAGGCAGAAGAAGTCCTCGTAGCGCGTGTGGTGGTTCGAGCTGCGGGTGTATGTCCTGCGCGCCAGCGCGCGGGTCATCCCGAGGTGGACGAGTCCGAGCGTGTCGCCGCTCAGCCTCCCGGTGGCCAGGGGACAGCCCGGGGCGGCGGACACGGGCAGGGGTGCGAGGGAGTTGCCGGCGCCGATCAATGCGCAGTCGTTGACGGACGCGAGTCCGGCGAACCGCGTCTCGAGGAAGGCGAGCGCGCTCGCCTCGAAGGGGATCGATGCTTCCGTGTGGTCGAGGCCGCCGTACTCGATGAAGGTCACTGGCACTCCCTCTTGGCAGTACTGGTGGGCCAGGGCTTCGACATCCCCTGCGACCATGATGCCGTCGCCGGTGCCGTCCTGGTTGCCCACCGCCATCAGCAACGGCTCCGCCGGGTGAGTGGGGGCGGTGCCCATGACCAGCTCGTTGATGAGCTTGGCGAAGAGCGGGATGCCCAGGACGTTCTGGTACTGAGGCCCCAGGAGCTGCTGGATGGTCAGACCGGGATAGGCGCCGAGGAAGTTGTTGATGCACTCGTCGGCGACCTGGCCGGTGACCGTCTTGCCGTAGGGCGACAGGTAGGTGCTCAGGTTGAAGCCGAAGGCACGCGAAAGCGCCACGAGTACGGCGGGGATGACCCCCGACCAGCTCGGGCTGCCGTTGACGTAGTTCAGGTTGTGAGCGAAGTCGACGGGGATGCCGCCTTCGGCGACACCGAGGATGTCCAGGCCGGGGGCATAGGACGGCGCCAGCTCGCTGGCCCACTCCGTGGCGATCGATCCGCCCGAGTACCCGACCATGGCGACCGGCGTCGAGCTCGGGGCTCCCAGCTCGTTCTCGGTGGCGCGGATCCCGTCGAGGGTGCCGTAACCGGACTCCTGCCCGGCGGCCCACTCGAGATTCGTCCCCTCATAGTCGGAGACATCGACGGTGAAGCCCGCCGCCAGATAGCCCTCGATGATCGTCGCCTCCTCCTGAGCGGTGCTGTAGCTCGTGTTGCCACCGGCCAGGGTGTACGACGGGTCGCATTCCGGTCCCAGGCCGTCGTAGGCAGTCTGGTATGCGACGATCTTGGTGCCGAGCGGGGCGACCAGGGGCTTGATGATCGTGGTCACGGTCACCGTCGGCTGACCCTGCTCGCCGGTGGTGCGGTACAGGACCTGCTCGGCGGTGAACGGGGTTGCGTTGCCCGAGACCGCCATTTGGATCGTGCGCGCCGTGAGCACCGTACCGGGGGCGATCTGGTCCAGCGGAGTCGTGCCCGTGTAGGTGTAGAACGGGTCGCTCGACGGGAGCGCCGGCGCCGCCGCACGCGCGCGACCCGCGGCCGCACCGAGGGCCAGCAACGCAGTGACCACCACCCCCGCGGTCGACGTAGCTCTTCCTATCGCGACTCGGCGCATTTCTCGTCCCTCGCGCCGATCCTACCCGGCCCGCACCGGCGGTGGCGCAGGTACGTAACTGCGCTGTAACCGCGGACCGGCTACTACTCCGCGTCACGTCGCCAGATGCCCGACCGCCACCGCCATTGCCTTTCGCTCGTGCTCGCCGCCGTCGGCACGGCGTGCTGCGCATTGGCAATCGCCGCCTGCGGGAGCTCGGGTACCAAGCACAGCGGCTCCACCGGGCCCTACGGCCCCACGAACTCGCCGGCCGCGGTGTCGAGGTGCATGCGCGCCAACGGCGTCCCCAACTTTCCCGATCCCACCAGCGGGACGGGCGGCGAGGGCTTCAACGGCCTCGGGGTGTCGACCGACGGCTCGATGATCGTCGACGGCATCACCTTCAGCGGACCGGCATTGCTCGCCGCGGAGAAGGCGTGCAAGCAGTATCTGCCGGGAGGCAACGGCCCGCCGCCGGCGATCCCCGAGAGCCGGAAGCTCGCGATGATCGCCGACGCACAGTGCATGCGCAGGCACGGCATTCCCCTCCCCGATCCAACGTTTCCCGGAGGCGGCGGCATCAGGACTCAGCTCGGGCCCGGGGTCAACCCCGAGTCCCCGGCCTTCGAGAGCGCCGCGAAGGCGTGCGGTGGGCTGGGGGATCGGATCGGAATCAGGCTGGCGCCCAGGTAACGGTGCCCGGCGCGCAGCCGCCGAACCACGCTATGTGCTCGCCCTTATGATTCCCGCGCACATGGCTTCAGTGCGACTGCGCCTACTCCGATCTCCTGGTTGGTTCTCTGCCCCTCGACGCACATAGTCCGCAGGATGCGGTGCAGGCGGGCGCCGGGAACGAGATCGGCGTGCTACTCGTCGAGGACGATGACGGTGACGCGCTGCTCGTCGAGGAGCTCCTGACCGAGGGCTCGCTCGACGTCCGCCTCGTCCGCGGCCGGACGGTGCGCGAGGCGCTCGCCGAGCTGCCGGGTGAGATCGACTGCGTTCTCCTCGACCTCGGCTTGCCCGACGGCTTCGGGGTGGAAACCGTGAACCGCGTCCGCGCGGTGGCGCCACGGATCGCGGTGATCGTGCTCACCGGCCTCGACAACGAAGCGGCGGGCGAGGCGGCCGTCGATGCCGGAGCCCAGGACTACCTGGTCAAGGGGAAGGTCGACGGCGGCCTCTTGGCGCGCGCGATTCGTTACGCGGTCGGACGGCGGCACGCGGAGAACGTTCAGCAGCAGCTGCGCGTGGCGGAGATCCAGGCCGAGGAGAACTCTCGCCTCGAGCGGGGCTTGGTCCCGCATCCGATCGTGAACAATCGCGCGATCTGGATCGCGTCGAGCTACGTTCCCGGCCGGAGCCGGGCCCTGCTCGGCGGAGACTTCTACGACGCTGTCGAGACGGCCGACGGATGCCTGCACGTGATGGTGGGGGACGTCAGCGGCCATGGTCCCGACGAAGCCGCGCTCGGAGCGGGCCTGCGGATCGCGTGGCGCGCCCTGACCCTGTCGGGGGCGCCGGCCGATCTCGTGCTGAGCACGCTTCACCTGGTCACCGAGCACGAGCGCCAAGACCCGGGAACCTTCGCGACCCTGTGCGTGCTGGAGATCATGCCCGAACGGAGCACGGTGTCCCTGCGACGGGCAGGGCACCCCTCGCCGGTGCTCCTGACCGGTGACTCGATCACCAGCCTGCCACTCGACGGTGGCGGCCCCCCCATCGGGACCTTCCCGAGCGTCGAATGGCCCGAGTCGTGCTTCGACCTCCCTGATGACTGGTCGCTGCTGCTCTATACGGACGGGATCACCGAGGGCGGCGCGGGTCGAGGCCCGGACCGTCTCGGCGACGAAGGCCTGCGGCGACTGATCGCCGACTACGTCGAGCGCCGCCCCGACTGGCGGAGCGATCCCCATGGCTTGCTCGCCCAGCTCATCACCGACGCTGAGGAGCTCAACGGCCGGGAGCTCAGCGACGACGTGGCGATGCTCCTCGTCGGGGCGAGATCTCGCCCCGGCAGCGAATGAACCAAGCTGAGCCCCAGACGCGTCGAGGACGCCTCGCCCTGAAGCTGCGGAGCGGTCTGCCGGTCGGTCAATGGCTCACCTTCAGCATCGGTGCGCTGCTTATCCTCGCTGTGATCGGGATCGGGCTGGCGTTGGCGGACAACGCAACGGTCACCGAACGTCGCGAGGTCGGCAACCGCATCGCTCCGGCGCAGGTCGCCGCGCTCGATCTCGATAACGCGCTCATCAACCAGGAGACCGGAGTGCGGGGATACATCATCACCAGGGAGACAAGCTTCCTGGCGCCTTACCGACAAGGGGTGGTCGCGGAGGCGCGCGACTATCATCAGCTTCTGACCCTCCTCCGTGGGAGCGTCGCCGCCTATGCTCCCGATGTCGCGCTCGTGCACTTGCGTGCCGACACGTGGCAACGTATCTATGTAGCGCCAGTGCTCCGCGGCATTCACCCGCCGACCGCGCTCGAATCCAGAGGCAAGGCGTTGTTCAACGCGATCCGCACGTCGCTGGCTCAGCTCACGACTTCACTGGCCAATCGGCGCGACCAAGATCGCACGGAAGTGAACCGCGCGGCGCGTATCCTGACCATCAGCCTGATCCTGGCGGGCGCTCTGATCATCGTCGGCCTGCTCGGGGCCGGCATTCTCCTGCGGCGGATTGTCACCGCACCCCTGGCCCACCTAGGCACGGAGGCCAGGCGCGTCGCCGGAGGTGACTTCGAGACACCGCTAGCGGCCCTGACGGGAGCTCGCGAGATCGTCGATGTTCGTGCCGAGGTCGAGACGATGCGCGAACTGATCGTCCAGGAGCTCGCGGCGGTGACCGAGGGACGAGAGCGTCTGCGCGAACAGGCGCTCGAGCTCAGCCGCTCCAACTCGGATCTCGAGCAGTTCGCCTACGTTGCCTCGCACGACCTCCAGGAACCGTTGCGCAAGATCACGAGCTTCTGCCAGGCGCTGCAGCAGCGCTATCAAGGGCAGCTCGACGAGCGCGCGGATCAGTACATCCACTTCGCCGTCGACGGAGCCAAGCGGATGCAGATCCTCATCAACGATCTCCTCGCATTCTCGCGCGCGGGGCGCAGCGGACGTTCCCACCGGCCCGTCGAGGCCTCAGCGCTCGTCGACGAGGCGCGCTCCTCGATGTCCGAGGCGATCACCGAGGGGGGCGCGACGGTGACCGTATCCGAGCTGCCGGCGGTCGTCGGCGACCGTGCGCTTCTCGTATCGGTGTTCCAGAACCTGATCGCCAACGCTCTCAAGTTTCACGGCTCCGAACCGCCGGTGATCCGTGTCGACGCGCATGAGGTGGATGGCCACTGGGAGTTCAGCTGCACCGACAACGGCATCGGAATCGACCCCGAGTACGCCGAGAGAATCTTCATGATCTTCCAGCGCCTGCACACCAAGGAGTCCTATCCCGGTACGGGCATCGGCCTCTCGATGTGCCGCAAGATCATCGAGTATCACGGCGGAAGCATCTGGCTCGACACGAGCTACGCCGACGGCGCCTGCATCCGGTTTACCCTGCCGATCGCGAAGGAGACCGCCGCATGAATGCAAATCTGATCGAGATCCTTCTGGTCGAGGACGACCCTGGGGACATCATGTTGATCCGTGAGTCCTTCGCCGACCATAAGGTGGGGAACACGCTCACAGTCCTCAATGACGGCGTCGAAGCGATGGCGTTCCTCCGCGCCGAGGGCAAGTACTCAGGCCGGGCGCGTCCCGATCTCGTCGTGCTCGATCTCAACCTGCCCAGGAAGAACGGGACCGAAGTGCTCGCAGAGATCAAGAACGACCCCTGCCTCTCCACCATCCCCGTGGTGGTCCTGACGACGTCCGAGGCCGAGGAGGACATTTTGGCTTCCTACCGCCTCCACGCGAACGCCTACATCACCAAGCCCGTGGACTTCGAGCGCTTCAAAGCCGTCGTGCATCACATCGACGAGTTCTTCATCGGGGTCGTCCAGTTGCCCGGTACGTCCGCCGGGAACGATTGAATAGCCTTGTGCATGCTCATCGTTCGATCCTGAAGGAGTTTCCTTGGCCCTGACCCAGACTCAACTCGCGGCTGCCGTCGCCGACCGTGCAGAGATAAGTAAGGCCGAGGCGAAGCGGGTGCTCTCGGCGCTCGACGAGATTGTGCTCGAGGAGCTTGGGAACGCGCAGAAGGTGCGCGTCGGCGGTCTCGTGCAGCTCACGGTCCGCGTCAAGCCTGCGCAAAAGGCGCGCAAGGGCCGAAACCCGGCCACCGGCGAAGAGATCACCATCGCCGCGAAGCCCGCAAGCGTCGACCTTCGCGCGCGACCGCTCGCACGGGCCAAGGCGGCGCTGCCGTCGGTGCAGAAGGCCCGCCGGCGACTCGCCGCGTAGGCCTGCTCTAAAGGCGCCGTTTCTCCGGATCCTGCTCGGGGCGAGCCTCCAGCTCAGCTTCGGCCTGTTGTAGGCCTTCCGCTTCTGCGGTCCCGGCTGCTAGAACCTTCCGTGTGTCGTGCGCGGTGGTGGTTCAGCATGAGCATGAGCTTGGTGTGGCGGTGCGTGCGGTTCGCGCGTCCGATCCGGGGCTTCGGCCGCTGCTCTACCGCCCCCTCTACGGATTTGCGCAAGAGCAGGCAGGGTTTTCGAGCTGGCTGGAGCCGCCGCGTCCGGCGCTGACAATGATCATCGATCTCGAGGGGACGATCAGCGCGAATGGGAAGCCACTTCCCGAGGCCTGGCTTGGAGGCTTGGGGGAGTCATACACGGTCGTCGGCCTGGGCCAAGGGCGGTACGCCTCAATCGATCTGGAGTTCACGCCGTTGGGCGCGTACACCCTTCTCGCACGTCCTCTATCCGAGGTCACGGGCGCCTGCGGCGCGCTCGAGGATCTCTTCGGCGCGGAGGGAAGGAGGCTGTCAGAGCAGGTACGGGGGGTGAAGAGCTGGGATGAGCGGTTTGACGTGCTCGAGCGTTTCCTGCTTGGGCGGGCGCAGGCGGGGCCCGCGCCGACTCCAGCGGTGGCATGGGCGCTGTCGCGGATGTGGCAGACCGGTGGCAACGTCCGTATTGCGGCGCTCGCGGCCGAGCTCGGCTGCAGCCGCAGACATCTGACTCGGAGGTTCACCGTCGAGATTGGGCTCTCGCCCAAGGCCGTCGCCCGGCAGATCCGCTTCGCGCGCGTGCGCCGGGCGATCGAGCGCTCACCGGCACGGTGGGCAGAGGTCGCAGCGCACGCCGGCTATTGCGATCAATCTCATCTCAATCGCGATTTTCGCGACCTCGCCGGAACGACTCCGCAGGACTTCGTGACTCGGCTGATCCCGGGCGGCGGTGTCCTCGGCGACGGGGTCCCATTTGTCCAAGACAGCAGCCGCGATCACCCATAGGCTGCTGGTCATGGTCATCGCTGCGCTCCACTACCAGGACCCGGACAAAGCTCTCGACTGGCTGAGCTCGGCCTTCGGTGCCGAGGTGAAGGAAGTTCACCGTGGAGAGGATGGTGTCGTGGTCCACGCCGAGCTCAGGCTGGGGGACGGCCTGATCATGCTCGGCTGCTACGCCGAGGACGGGTTTCTGGGCGGCAAGACGCCTGATCCTCTTGCCGGCACGATCAGCCTCTACGTCGTCGTCCCCGATCCCGACAGTCACTATCAGCGCGCCAGCGCGGCAGGCGCGCTGATCGTCCGAGAGCTCGTCGACCAGCCTTACGGCTCACGCGAGTACAGCGCGCGAGACCTCGAGGGCAACCTGTGGTCGTTTGGCACCTATGACCCACGCTGACGGCCCGACGATCACAGAGCGTTGACCGCAACGCAAGCGCCTCTGCATCTTGAGGGGTCACCGGAAACGAACCGAACGAGCCGGGGCCGGAGAGGGGGCACCCCGGCTCGTTTGGATACGCGCCACTTTCCCGGAAATGTCGCGGACGGGATCGTGTTTCTGCGTTCCTCGGTTCGGCTGCTCCCGACTGCAGTGGGAGCCTCGCCGCGGACCCCGGAGGGGCGCGCCGGAGATCGCGGCAAGCTTTAGCGAAGTGAGTGGCTCGCCCGAGAGAGCGACGAGCTCCTTAAACTCTCGCTTGAGTTCCTCGGGCTCGCGGGGGCGGTGAACGTGCGTTAGAAATAGTCGTGACCTCCCGGGTTGCATAACCTGAGAAGTCATGTATCTCACTGCTCGCATTTCCGCCGAGCCCTGAGATTGATGCCCTCGTATCGCCAGGATACTCCCCGCGTCAAGCGGGGGCAACGAACTCGTGGAGGAGTCACAGTGACTGACGTCGCGCCGAAGGCCCGGTGGCCGGGCGTACCTCGTTGAGCGGGGGAGCGTTGGCGCAATTGCTCAGGCCAGATGTCGTGTTGCAGGCGGGAAGGTTTGGCGAGGGCCCGGCGTCTTAATTAGGTAACCGAGGCCCACCAAGGGTCAGGCAGACGACCGGAAGGAAAGGGTCATGCGATCGGACCGCCTCAAGCGTTCGCCAGGGCGATCAACGACACCGGCGACGTCGTCGGCTCGGCGATGAACAGATGACAAGTCTCGGGGCCGCGCTGGGCCCAACCGCGATCAACGACAACGGACAGATCCTGATCGAGGGCGAAAACACGGCCGACGAGTTGGGCGAACAAGAGTCAGGCGCGTTCCTCCTGTCCCCTAAACCCAGCTAGTGGGGCCAAGCGCTCGAGCAACGCGCGCGGCGGGTGGCCCGCGAACAAAACCGCGGCTAACTACGCGTTAGCGATGTCGCCTGTCGCCGATAACGGTACCTAAGATGGGCACTACTCCCGAAGCTCGTCGGTCGATGAGCCGCCTGTTCTGGTTCTACGCTGCCGTCTGCCTGGTGCCGGTGTTAGTGCTGGGGATCGTGCTGGCCGCGACGTTACGTGGGGAGGCCCGACAGCGAGGTCTGGCGGAAGGCCAGGCCGAGGCGGGACTAGTCGCGCGGACTGCGGTGGAGCCGCTTTTGGACGGACGTCCGCTGAGCGCCGGTCTCAGCGCGCCCGAGCGCGAGGCGCTGCGGCGTCTCTCGAATCACGCCATCGGCGAGCAGGATCTGCTCCGGCTGAGGGTACGTGACCTTGCCGGGCGAGTCGTGTTCTCCGACGATGGGTCCGGGTTCAAGGCCAAGCCAGATGACGAAGCGCTCGAGGCGGCCACCGGTGAAGTCGTCGCGCATCTGACACGGTTGAACTCCGACGCAAACGACACGGGCAAGCCGGGCGTAGAGTCCGTCGAGGTCTATCTGCCGCTGCGTGCGGGCAGTCCGATACGCAGGGTTGGCGTTCTCGAGCTGTATCTACCCTACGCTCCGATCAGCCGGGATGTGAGCTCCGGTCTGCACAAGCTGTCTCTAGACCTTGGGCTCGGGCTCGCCCTGCTGTCTCTCGCGTTGTTTGTGATCACCGCATCAGTGGGCCGCGGGCTGCGCCGTGAGGGGTCGCGCAACAAACTCCTCGCCGAGCACGACACGCTCACCAACCTGCCGAACCGCACACTGTTCCACCGCCGCGCGAAGACGCTTCTCGATGGTGGGATCAGGCGCCCGCAGCCGTTAGCGATCGCGATCATCGACCTCGACCGCTTCAAAGATGTCAACGACACCCTCGGGCATCACCTCGGTGACCGTCTGCTGATCGAGATCGGAAGCCGGCTGGCGGCCGCCGGCCGCCCGGGCGATACGGTAGCCCGGCTGGGCGGCGACGAGTTTGGATTGATCCTTCGCGACGTCACCGGGGCCGAGCGCGACCTGTTGCATCTACGCGAGCTGATCGAACGCGAGGTCGAGCTCAGCGGGCTGCAGCTGTCGGTCCAGGCGAGCATCGGCTTCGTGCTCGCTCCCCAGGACGGCACCGACATCGACACCCTCCTCCAACGAGCCGACGTCGCGATGTATCTCGCCAAAGTGAAACACATCGGGGTCGTCCACTACGACGCGGCTCTGGACCATTACGACGCGGCCGCGCTAGGCCTGGCGACCGAGTTGAGACACGCGATCGACGACGGACAGCTAGTGCTGCACTATCAGCCTCAGACGACGCTCGCAGACGGACACGTCAAAGCCGTCGAGGCGCTCGTCCGGTGGCAGCATCCGACACGTGGCCTGGTCCCGCCGGACAAGTTCCTGCCGATCGCCGAGCAGACCGAGCTCATCGAACAGCTGACCAAGTGGGTTCTGCGCACGGCACTGAGCGAGGTTCGTGACCTCGAGCGGGTCTGGGACGAGGACCTCGCGGTAGCGGTCAACGTCTCCGCGCGCAGCATCAGCCGTGCCGGCTTCGCCGAGGACATCATCGAAACGCTCCAAGCCCTCGACGTGCCAGCCCAGCGGCTGATCATCGAAGTCACCGAGACCGCTCTGATGACCGATCCAGCGGGCGCCGCGGGAATTCTGGCGAAGCTCGCCGCCGCAGGAGTGAACATCAGCCTCGACGACTTCGGTCGCGGACAGACATCCCTGGGGTACCTGTCCGCTCTGCCAGTCCACGAAATGAAGATCGACAAGAGCTTTGTGCTCGACATGCTGCAGAACCCGGCGCACGCAGCGATCGTCCGTTCGATCATCGATCTCGGACACAACCTCGGGCTCCGAGTCGTTGGCGAGGGTGTAGAGACCGATGACGTTCTCACCGCGCTCCGCGAAGCTGGCTGCGACGTGGCCCAGGGTTTCCTGTTCGCGCTACCGAAGCCGGTAGGAGAACTCCGCCGGTCTCGGGCGCCCGTGTTCGAGCCACCTGTAGCCGCCCAACCCCGTCCCGGGATCCCCGGCCCGCGCACCGCGGCCGTCGGCATCTGACGCGGCAGCGAGCCTAGGCGGCGCCCAGGACGCTCAGAACCCCATCTGCATGACGACCTGGCTGCGCTTGCCCTCGACGAACCCGAGGATGATCTGGAGCAGCGACTTGTCGACGTCGAGATCGACCAGGGTGAGGCGGAGGTGCTCGGCGACCTTGTCAAAGGCGTCGTCGGTGATGTTCAGGCCCATGTGGGCCTGCGGCAGCGGCTGCCCGCCGTAGATACCGTTCCCCCCGCCGAGGGCCGTCGTCAGGAATGCCCGCTGATGGTTCTTGAGAGCGTCCTTGTCGATTCCGTTGAAGTAGCCCTTGAGCTCGTCGTCGGCCCACAGCCGCGTGTAGAAGTTGTCCACGGCAACCTTCAGTCCGGCGTCTCCCCCGATGCATTCGTACATCGTTTCCGTCATCAGCATGCTGGACCTCCCTTTTGCGTTGGGCGCACCTAGATCACGGTGAGGCTACGTTCAGGCCATTTCCAGGCTTGGACGGCCGCGTGAACGGTTCGTTAAATCAACGACGTAGACGTCCTCACCCCTCACCTCCACGCGATGTGCAGCCACGCAGTAGCTGCCGTTCGAGCGCTCCTCGCCGGTCGCCAGGTCGAAGCGGTGCTCGTGCAAGGGACAGATCACGGTGCGGCTGGCCACGATCCCGTCGGCGAGCGGGCCCCCGCGGTGCGGACAGGCTGCGTCGAGGGCGAACCAGCCGTCCTCGGCGCGGAAGACGGCCACCCGCCTGCCGCCGACGACGACCGCCCTGCCCTCGCCCAGGGGCACGTCCTCGACGCCGCAGACGCGAATCACCTCGCGCCATCCTCGGGCGGGCCGACCAGGGTGGGCTCGGCGTCATCGTCGAGCACTTCGTCGGCGTCGGCCGGAGAATCCGGGTCATCGAGATCCTCGAACTGGCGGGGGTGATACGGCGCGTCCCGCTCGAGCCATGGGTCGCGCGTTGCCGCCTTGGCGATGCGTAGCCGCTCGATCAAGGCGGCGCTCGACTCCTCTCCGAGCACGGCGGCGCGAACCTCGTCGAGGCCCATCCGAGGTACGAAATCGTAGGTCCGCTCCTTGTACTCGGCGTGCTCGCGGTAGTACTGCAGGAAGGCGGTGGTGGCCCGGAGGGCCTCGGCGCGCGTCTTGACCGTGCACAGCACGTCGCCCTCGCGGACGCTGCCTCCGGCGGCACCCCCGACCCGGACCTGCCAGGCGTCTTCGAGGGCCACCACGCCGATGTCCTTGACCGTCGCCTCGGCGCAGTTACGCGGGCATCCCGACACGCCCGACTTGACCTTGTGCGGAGTGTGGAGCCCTTCCCACGCCTTCTCCATCTCGATTCCCAGCGCGATCGAGTCGCCGAGCCCGTAGCGGCAGAAGTCGGTTCCGACGCACGTCTTGACCGTGCGCACCGCCTTCGAGTACGCGAACCCGGAGGTCATACCCAGGTCGCGCCAGATCGCGGGCAGGTCCTGCTTGCGCACACCGAGCAGGTCGATGCGCTGGCCGCCGGTGACCTTGACCATCGGTACCTGGTACTTGTCGGCCGCGTCGGCGATCCGCCGCAGCTGGTCCGGCGTGACCACGCCGCCGTGGATCCGCGGGACGACCGAGAACGTGCCGTCACGCTGGATGTTGGCGTGGACACGGTCGTTGATGAAGCGGGCGTGGCGCTCTTCGCGGTGGCGGTTCTCGCCGATCTCGGAGACAAGGTAGGCCAGGGCCGGTTTGCAGACGCCGCATTCCCGGCCGGTGCGGCAGGCGTGTGTTACCTCGGAGACCGAGCGCCAGCCGTGCTCGCGGATCGCGCCCGCGAGCTCCTCCCGCGTCTGACGCTCGCAAGGGCACAGGTACGCGGGCTCGTCGTTGAGTCCTCCCGTGGCAGCGGCGACGATGGCGATCACGCTGCTTCGGCACGAGCCGCAGCCCGTTCCCGCCCGGGTGCGCGCCATCACCTCGCGAGGTGTGGCACAGCCACCTTCACTGACGGCGGCGATGAGCTCACCCTTGCACACGCTGTTGCAGTTGCAGACCTGGGCCGTATCGGGCAGGTCCTCGGGGCCGAGCTCGGCGGCAGCGGCCAGCCGGCCGAGGGGATCGGGGACGGGTTCGGCCCCCGCGATCTCGGCCAGCAGTGCCTCTGACCCGCGGATGTCCCCGAGCAGCACGGCTCCCGCGGCCACCCCGTCGCGGACGACGAGCTTTCGGTACATACCCGCACCGGCGTCGACGCTGATCGCTTCGCTGTCGCCCTCGGCGGCGCCGATGGCCACCAGGTCGATGCCCGCTACCTTGAGCTTCGCGGAGGGCACGGAGCCGCGATAGGGATCGCTTGACCGGTCGAGCAGAGTCGCCGCCGCCACGCGCGCCTGCTCGATGATCGGCGCCACGAGTCCGTAGACAACGCCGCGGTGCTCGGCACATTCACCCACCGCGACCACTCCGGGCGCCGATGTCCGCATGTGGTCGTCGACCACGATCCCCCGCTCGCAGCGCAGTCCGGCCTCGCGAGCGAGCGAGGCCTCCGGGCGGATGCCGATCGAGACCACTACGAGGTCGGCCGCGAGCTCCTCGCCGCCGCGGAAGCGAAGCGCTTGCGCTCGCTCGTCGCCGACGATCGCGTGCGTCTCGCGCTCGAGCAGGACCTCGACGCCGAGCTCGCGGAGCCGGGGAAGCAGGAGCTCGGCGGCGCCGGCATCGAGCTGGCGCTCCATCACCCGGTCCATCAGGTGAACGACGGTGACCGCGCATCCTTGCGCGACGATGCCCCGGGCCGCCTCGAGTCCGAGCAGTCCTCCCCCGATGACGACGGCGCGGCGTACGCCGGGCGAAGCCGCCGCGGAGCGGATCGCGTCGCAGTCCTCGGGACCCCGGAAGGCGTAGACGCCGTCGAGGTCGATACCCGGAATGGGCGGAAGGAGCGGGCGGGACCCGGTCGCCACCGCAAGCCGCGTGAAAGGTATGGTCGCGCCCGCCTCGAGCTCGAGCGTTTGACCCTCGAGCTCGAGGCGGGCGACACGCTGCCCGGTCAGCACTGTGACGCCGCGATCGGCGAACCACTCGCTCGGTCGCAGCGTGAGGGCGTCGGGATCCTCGTCGGAGGCAAGGAGCTCCGAGAGCCGCACGCGGTCATAGGGAAGCCTCGGTTCGCCGCACAGGAGCGTCAAGGGCACATCGCGGTCGCGGTCGCGGACCGCCTCGACGACGGCCTGGCCCGCAATCCCGCCTCCGACGACGACGATGCCCGCGCTTTCGCCGCGGCTCATGCCGCCACGCCCGCGTCGAGAGGACTCTCTGCGGGATCTCGCGCCGAGGACTGCGCGAGCAGCGCCTCGAGGTCGCCCACGCAGCTTCCGCACCCGGTGCCCGCGCGGGTCGCCCGACCGAGGCCCGCCAGGGTGCTCAAGCCGCCGCCGCGGATAGCGTCAATGAGCTGGCCGCGCGTGACCGAGTTGCAGGAGCACACGAGCGCGGTCGGAGACTCGTCGGCCGTGTGATCGGACGCGCCGGTCGGGGCGAGCAGCGACGCCGGAACCCGGTCACCGGTGCGTAGCAGGCCAGAGAGCGTCTTGGCCTCCCCCACGTCGCCGACGAGGGTCGCGCTCACGAGCCGGTCGCCGTCGAGGACGAGCTTGCGGTACCGGCGGCGGCGGGTGTCGGCGAAGAGGATCTCGTCGTGCGCCTCGTCGGTCGCCGTGGCGCCGCCGGCGAACAGGTCGACGCCGGCGACCTTGAGGGTGGTCGCCGGGGTGGCACCGTGGAAGGCCGCGGGGTCGCCGACGACCCCGGCGCCCGCCACCCGAGCCTGCTCGGCCAGGGGCGCCCACAGTCCGTAGACGACGCCGCGATGCTCGGCGCACTCCCCCACCGCCCACACCCCCGACGCGCTCGTGTGCAGCTGGTCGTCGACGACGATTCCCCGCCGGCAGTCGATCCCGGCGGCGCGGGCCAGCCCGGTCTCGGGGCGCACCCCGGCGGCAATGACCACCAGCGAAGCCTCGATCTCCTCCCCGTCGTCGAGCACCACGTGAGCCGAGGCGATGTCGACCACCGAGCGCCCGAGCCGAGTCCGCAGGCCGAGCGAGGTCAGGGTGCGCTCGAGCATCGATCCGGCGCCGCGATCGAGCTGCTGAGGCATCAGGCGCTCGGCCAGCTCGACGACCGTCACCTGGACCCCGCGGGTGAGCAGCCCCGCCGCCGCCTCGAGCCCGAGCAGGCCGCCCCCGACGACCACGGCATGGCCCGGGGCGCGCCGGCACGCGCGCGCGAGCCCCTCGACGTCCTCCGGGGTGCGGAACACGCGCACGTGGGGAGCGTCGACGCCGGGAATCGGCGGCAGAAAGGGCCGCGAGCCGGTCGCCAGCACGAGCGCGTCCCACGCGTGACGCTCACCGGCCTCGTCGACCACGTAGCGCTCGTCGAGGTCGATCGCGGTCACCTCGCACCCGACCCTGAGCTCGACGCCGTGCGCCGAGAACCACGCGTCGGGCCGGAGCTCGAGGTCGCCGAGGCCGCAGGTGCGGGCCAGGAGCTTTGAGACGAGGATCCGGTTGTAGGGAGCGACGGGCTCCTCGCCGATCATGGTGACCCTGAGCTCGCTCGGCCGCCGCCGGAGCACCGCTTCCTCCACCACCGCCAGTCCGGCCATCCCCGTCCCCACCACCACGAGCCGGCGGCGACGCGACCGCGCCGCGGCCCGCTGAGGGCGCCGCACCGGCGCCGGTCCGCCGGCGGCGGCGGCGGCGGGCGCGGGCTCGACGCGGATCGCCAGCGCCTTGAGCTCTGGCTGCTTGGAGACGGGGTCGGTGGCGCCGTGGGTGGCGACGTTCACCGCCCCGGCGCCGGGCGCCGAGTTCAGCTCCCCCCAGTGGAAGGGAGCGAAGGCCACGCCGCGCGCGAGGTCGGGGACGAGCTGGACGCGCAATCGCAGCTCGCCCCGCCGGGAGCTGACGAGCGCGAGCTCGCCGTCGCCGACCCCGGCTGCCTCGGCGTCGTCGGGATGGAGCTCGAGCATCGGCTCGCGGATGGCCTTGCCCAGCGCCTTGGATTTCCCCGTGCGCGTCATGGTGTGCCATTGGTCGGCGACGCGGCCCGTGGTCAGGATCAACGGGTAATCGCCGTCCGCGCTCTCGGCGAGCTCGCGGTGTGGTGTGGGCTCGAACCGGGCGCGCCCGTCGCCGGTCGCGACCCGGCGGTCCGCATACAGCCGCGGTATCCCATTCGGCCACTGGATCCCTCCCGCCCGGCGCAGGCGTTCGTGCGAGAGACCGCTCATGTCGCACAGGCGTCCCTCGGTGCAGGCCACGAACTCGGCGAACACGCTTGCCTCGTCGGGCCAGTCGAAATGCTCACCGAATCCGAGCGCGTGCGCGAGGCCCGCGAAGATTCGCCAGTCGGGGCGGGCCTCCCCCGGAGGTTCGAGCGCCCGCCGCACGAGGCCGACCCGACGCTCGGAGTTGGTCATCGCGCCCTCCTTCTCCGGCCAGGCCGCGGCGGGAAGCACGACGTGAGCCAGGGCCGAGGTCTCGGTGGGGTGATGGGCGTCCTGAACGACGACGAGCTCCACGCGTTCGAGGGCGGCGCGCACGAGCGCGGCGTCGGGCATCGACACCAGCGGGTTGGTGGCGACGATCCACAGCGCCTTCACCTTCCCGTCGGCCGCGGCCTGGAAGAGCTCGACGGCGCTCAGCCCGGGCCGCTCGGAGATCCCTGGCGCAGACGCCGGGATCCGCCAGTGCTTGGCCATCGCCGCGCGGTCCGCGGCCTCGCTCACCAGGCGGTAGCCGGGAAGGAGCTGCGCGAGCCCGCCGGACTCGCGGCCCCCCATCGCGTTGGGCTGGCCGGTCAGCGAAAGCGGCCCGCAGCCCGGACGGCCGAAATTGCCGGTGGCCAGGCACAGGTTGATCAAACCCCGGTTCTTCAGCGTCCCGACCGTGGACTGGTTGGCTCCCATCGACCACATGGCAAGGGCGGTCTGGGCGCCCCCGAAGCGCCGCGCCGCCTCGGAGATGAGCTCGGGCGGAATCCCACACGCCTGCGCAGCTCGATCCGGGGGCCACTCACGGGCCACGGCCATGGCGGCCTCGAACCCGGTCGTGTGCGCCGCGATGAACTCCTCGTCGAGCAGGCCCTCGGCCTCGATCACCGCCAGCATCGAGGCAAGCAGCGCCAGGTCGCTCCCCGGGCGCACGGGCAGGTGTAGGTCCGCGGCCCGGGCCGTCGGTGTCGGACGAGGGTCGACGCAGATCACGAACGCCCCCTCGCGCTGCCGGTCGCGAATCCGCGACCACACGATCGGGTGACACGCGGCCGTGTTCGAACCGAGGAGGAGTAGGCAGTCGGTCAGCTCGATGTCCGAGTAGGCGCCCGGTGGCCCGTCGGAGCCGAAGGCGCCGGTGTATCCGGCCACGGCGGAGGACATACACAGGCGCGAGTTCGAGTCGAGGTTGTTGGTGCCGAGGAATCCCTTGACGAGCTTGCCAATGACGTAGTAGTCCTCGGTCAGGAGCTGGCCCGAGATGTAGAAGCCGAGCGCGTCGGGACCATGCTCGGCGGCGATGCTCCGGAACCTGCCGGCGAGCGAGGCGAGCGCCTGATCCCAGCCGGCGGGATCGAAGCGAGCGTCCTGGCGATCGCGCATGAGCGGGGTCAGGGCCCGGTCGGAGGCATGCACCGCGGGGGCTATCTCGAGTGGCTTGCGACACGTACGGCCGCGGTTGACGGGATAGAGGGGGTCGCCCTTCACCCCCCGCACCCGCCCACCGTCGGTGTAGACGAGCAGACCGCAACCCACGCCGCAGTACGGGCACAGCGAACGCGTCTCGGTGGGCGCCGACACCCGGGGCATGGTCCTGCGCGGCGGTTACCCGGTCGCGTCGCGGGGATGAACGCTGTGTGAATTCAGTTATGTCGAAGGCGATTTCGACATCCGGCCAAAGACGGATCGCCGGTGCAGTGGCACGCTCGCAGGGGTCCAAACACGCCTGGCGGCAGCATGCCCACCGACACCGACCTGACGCTCTCCAACCGCCATTACGTGATGCGCACCGTCGAGGAGCGTGGTATCCGCTTCGTGCGGCTGTGGTTCGTCGACGTTCTGGGCATGCTCAAGAGCATCGCGATCCCGGTAACCGAGCTCGAGACGGTCCTCGAGCAGGGTGTCGGGCTCGACGGCTCGGCCCTCGAGGGCGGCTCGCGGCTCGCCGAGCGCGACGTGATCGCCCATCCGGACCCGATGACGTTCCAGGTCCTGCCGTGGCGCCCGACCTCGATCGCCGCGCGGATGCTGTGCGACGTCAGGCTCCCCGACGGCACCCCGTTTCCCGGCGACTCGCGCCACGCGCTGCGCCGCGTGCTCGAGCAGGCCGCCGACCTCGGGCTGAGCCTGCAAGTCGGGGCCGAGATCGAGTTCTTCCTCTTCGAGGAGGGCTCCGACCCGAGCAAGCCGCCGGTCCCGCTCGACCAGGGCACCTATTTCGACTTGACCCCGCTCGACGACGGTAGCGACTTCCGCAAGCGCACGATCGAGTACCTCGAGCAGATGGGGATACCGGTGAAGGCCTCGCATCACGAAGTCGCGCCCTCCCAGCACGAGATCAAGCTGGCGCACACCGACGCGCTTTCCATGGCCGACGCGGTGACCACGTTCAAGCTCGCCGTCAAGGAGGTCGCGCGCGAGCAGGACGTATTCGCCACCTTCATGCCCAAGCCGCTCGAGCACGAGTCGGGATCGGGGATGCATGTTCACTTCTCGCTGTTCGACGGGGAGCGAAACGTGTTCTTCGACGAGGACGGAGCGGGCCCGCTGTCGAGCACCGGGCGGGCGTTCCTGGCCGGGGTGCTCGCGCACGCCCCCGAGCTGACCGCCGTGACCAATCAGTGGGTCAACAGCTACAAGCGCCTGGCCGGGGGCTTCGAGGCCCCCGAGCACGTGAGCTGGACCCGGCACGCGCCCTCGGCGCTCGTCCGAGTGCCCTCGAGCCGCCCCGATCGCGAAGCTGCCGCACGAATCGAGCTGCGCTCGCCCGACTCCGCCTGCAATCCCTATCTGTGCTTCGCGCTCGTCCTCGCCGCCGGGCTGCGGGGGATCGAGCGGGGCTATCAGCTGGGCGCGGAGGCAGTCGAGGATCCGCCCCCGGGTGCCCCTCGGCTCCCCGAGGACCTCCGCGAGGCGGTGGACGTGTTCGAGGCCTCCGAGCTCGTCCGCGACGCCCTCGGGGATCGGCTCTGCGACTGGTATGTCCGCAACAAGCGCCGCGAGTGGGACGAGTACCGCAAGACCGTTACCGAGTTCGAGCGCAGCCGCTACCTGCGGGCGCTGTGAGAATGGGCGTCGCGTGGATATACGCCCAGCGAGCGGAGGCCGCCGAGGATGTAGCACGAATGCTGGCCGAGCTCGGCTTCAGCCCCCTGCGGGTGGCGGTCAACGGCTCCCTGCGACCCAAGGACGAAAATGGGTGCACGGCGCGCCGTCCCGACCTCGCACTCGTGCTCGATGACCGCGGCGACGCCAGCCCCGTGTGCGGGCGCCTGCGCGAGGACGACGAGCTCGGCGAGGTGCCGACCGTTGTGAGCGTCGCGCCCGACGAGCTCGAGATGAGCCCGGAGATGCTTGACGTCCACGAGCTCATCGTGGCGCCCTTCACGACGGCCGAGCTGTCCGCGCGAATCGCCCGCGCGCGCCGCCAGGTGCAGGGAGTCGAGGAGGACGAGGTCGTGCGCAGCGAGAGCCTCGAGCTCAATCTCGCCACCTATCAGGTGACCGTCGACGAACTGCCCGTCGACTTCACGTACATGGAGTACGAGCTACTGAAGTTCCTGATGACCCATCCGCGGCGCGCGTTCTCACGCGAGGCGCTTCTCAGTCGCGTGTGGGGCTACGACTTCTACGGCGGCGCGCGGACAGTCGACGTCCACGTGCGCCGGGTACGCGCCAAGCTCGGCTCGGAGCACGCGACCAAGCTCAAGACCGTGCGGCGCGTCGGCTACCGGTGGGAGGAGTAGCGGCCCCGATGTCGAGCGTGGGAGCCAGCCTCAGGCACAGCCGCTACGACGGTTTCCGAGCCACGATCCGGACCGTGGGCACGGGCGTCCGCGGCAGCCGCGCCCTGACCTTCGACGAGGCCCGGGGAGCGATGGCCGCCCTCTTGGCCGGCGAGGTCTCGGACACTCAGGCCGGCGCCTTTCTTATCGCCATGCGGATCAAAGGCGAGCAGCCGGACGAGCTCGCGGGAATGGCCCAGGCCCTCCGCGACGCCGCGCCTGCCGCGCACGCCGAGGTAGACCGGCCACTGGTGGCGTGCGCGGGCGCCTACGACGGGACCGCCGACGCGCCCCATCTCTCGCTCGCCGTCGGCGCCGCCGCGGCGGCGTGCGGTGCCGGCGTGATCATGCACTGCGGGGACACGCTCGGACCCAAGCGGGGAACGACGGTGGCCGACGTGCTCGCCGCGCTCGGTGGCCCCGGACGGCCGACGCTCGATGAGTCCCGTGCCATGCTCGAACGCTGCGGCGCCTGTGTCGTTCACGCCGGCGTGGCGCTCCCGGGCTGGAGCCGGCTGGCCGAGGTGCGCGACGAGATCGGCCTCCGCGGGCCCGTCCACTCGGCGGAGAAGCTGGTGGACTGGTTCGGCGCCCAGCGCTTCGTCGTCGGGCACACGCACGGCTCTTACGCCGAGCGGCTGGTGGGCGCGCTCGAGCGGCTCGGCGCCGAGCGAGCGGTGGCCGTTCGCGGGCTCGAGGGGTCTGACGTGATGCGTCCCGGGCGGCCGGTGGCATACGAGCGCGGTCGCAGTCTCGAGCTCCCGGAGCTGCTCGGGGCGCGTCTGCGCAGTGGCGGCGGGGCCGAGGAGTCAGCGTGGCTGACGCGCGTGGCGTTGCGCGGGGAGGGCGATGACCTCCTCGCCCACACCATCGCCCTGAACGCCGGCCTGCGCCTCTACGGCGCCGGGGTCACGCCCGATCCGCTGAGCGGCGCCCGCGACGCCCGCGACGCGCTCCGCGACGGGCGTGCGGCGGCCACGCTGTCGGCCCTCCTCGCCGGCTGACCTCGCGCGTTGGCGTCGGCCGAGGCGATGATCTATCGTCGAGCGACCGTTGTGCAGGCCGCCCGTATCGGTAAAGGTGGGACCCGTGAGCGACGAGTTCGAACGTCTGGATCGCCTTCTCCGTCAGCTCGGTCAGGTGCTCCAGGCTCCCGGTGAGGAGGACGGCGCCTCGGCCGAGATGAGCTGGCAGAGGCTCGATCTCCTCTACGCGTCGATGGGGTCCGACGCCCTGGGCGCCTTACTGCGCCGGCAGGGCATGAACCGCGCCTCGACCGCCGAGGCCGTGGAGGTGCTCGAGAGTCGACGAAAGCAGATGCCGTGAGCGACCGTACGCCCTAGGGCCGGGGTCGCTTGTGCCCCCACTCCGCTCGGAGCACGCGGAGCGCGTTGCCGCTGCAGATCTTCTCGGCGTCAGTGTCCCCGTAGCGCGCACGCAGCGCCTGCTGGAGGTCGCCCATGCGGCCCATGTGCTCGAGGCCGGGCAGCGCGGGCTTGATGTAGCCGTCGAGGTCTGACCCGATGCCGATGTTGTCGTAGGTCCCCGTCAGGTCGTGAACCTTGTCGATGTGCCTGCACAAGGCCTCGACGGAAGGCTCGAAGGCCTTCACCTTTCCGGGCAGCCCGCTGGTGATGTAGTGCTCGCAGAGGATGCATCCGAGCAGGCCGCCCCGCGCGGCGACGCTCTTGATCGTGGCGTCGTCAAAGCAGTACTCGAGGCCGCCGAAGCGGTACGCCATGTGCGTGGCGATGACGGGGATCTCCTTGGCGGGATCGCGGGCGTCGAGCAGGCTGAGGACGTCCCTGATCGACTGCGAGCGCATGTGCGTGATATCGACGAGGATCCCCTCGTCGATCATCGCCTCGACGACCTCGCGACCAACGGGGGTAAGACCCTCGTCGCCCCGCTGCGGGAACACGAGGTTGTAGAGCCAGTCGGGGAGAAAGGGCAGCGCCGGCGCGTTCGTCGCGACATCGCGAAAGAACAGGTGGGCCACCGTCACGTAAGCCACCCCGAGGCGAGCGAGCGTGTGCACGTTGCCCCGGATCTCCTCCGGGTCTCGGCCGAGCTGGAACCCACCCTCGATCGCGTGGATGAGAATGGGCACGCCGTCCCCGAGGAGTGCGTCGAGCTCGGTCGCCGAATGAGCGATCGCGACGGTGTCGGCGTGTGCCTTGACGTAGTCCTCGACGGTCTCGTGCTGGGCGACGACGTCGTCGAAATAGCTTTCGCGTGGTGGCGCTCCGTAGCTCTGGGTGAGGTCCATCTCGTCGAGCGGCTGGTAGAGGACCGACAACGTGACGCCGACATCGCCGTCGCGCATCAGCGTCTCGGTAACGCTCGGGGCATCGCCCGGGCCTTGGTAGTTGGCAAACCGCGAGATGAGCTCGACGATCAGGGCCCGCCGTCGTCGGCGCCACCAGGCTCGCGCCCGCTCATGGGTGCGCTGCTGCTCGTCGGGCAGGAGGTGCATCGGGAAGTGGGCATGGAGATCGACGAGCATGGCTGAGCGGTCACCCGGTGGCGATGATCATCGACCGCGGACCGGCGGTGATCGACGCGCCCGGGCCGAGCGGCGCGTCGTTCGCCGGCGCGCCGTCTTCCTGCGTGGTGTCTAGCGCCACCGTCCAGGAACCCGTGGGTGGGGCGGGTACGGTAAAGGCGACGGGCTCCCAATAGCCGTTGATCATCACGAGGACAGACTGCGCCGGGGGGCTGTCGGCGAAGACGACGGCGAAGCTGTGGCCCGCTACGTTGTCCCAGTCCTCGCTGTCGACGGGAGCGCCGTCGGGATCGAACCACCCCAGGCCCGTGTCGGCCACCGGTTCGTCGGGCTCCGCGGGTCCGGGCTCCGGGAAGCGGGCATTGCGTAGCACCGCTACTCGTGCCCGGAGGCCGATCAGGTTGCCGACCACCTTGGTCAGATCCTCGGCGGACTGCTCGACCGTCCAGTCCACCCAGCTCATCGCGTCGTCCTGGCAATAGGCATTGTTGTTGCCCTGCTGGGTGCGCCCCCGCTCGTCGCCGGCCAGGAGCATGGGCACGCCGCGCGAGACGAGCAGGGTGGCGAGGAGGTTGCGTTGTTGGCGTCGGCGCAGGGTGGAGATGTCCGGGTCGGTGCTCGGCCCGTCATCGGCCGGTCCCGAGCCGGAGTTCCAGGACCGGTTGTCGTCCGTCCCATCCTCGTTGTTCTGCTGGTTGGCGTCGTTGCGCTTCGCGTCGTAGGAGACGAGGTCATTCAGGGTGAATCCGTCGTGGCAGGTGATGAAATTGATGCTGGCGGTGGGCTGACGACGGAGGCTGTAGCGAGGCGCGCTCGAGGCGTACATGTCAGGGCTACCGGCGAGACGGGCGCCCACCCACCGGGGGCTCGACGCCTGGTCGCGCCAGAAGTCGCGCGTGGTGTCGCGGTACTGCCCGTTCCACTCCGACCAGCGGGGCGGGAACCGCCCCTGCTCGTTGCCGGCCGCCGTCCACGGCTCGGCGATGAGCTTGGACCGCGCCAGCGTCGGATCCTGGAGGACGAGATCGAAGAAGGCGGCGTTCTCGTCCCAGCCGGGGTCGGCGTCGGCGGCGGTCCCGGGCTCGTCGCTACCGAGCACCGCCCCGAGGTCGAAGCGGAAGCCGTCCACGTGCATCTCGCTCGTCCAGTAGCGCAGGGAGTCGAGGATCAGCCGCCTCACCGTCGGGCTGGCGGCATCGATGGTGTTGCCGCAGCCGGTGAGGTTGTCGTAGGACTGAAGCCGGCCCGGGACGAGCTGGTAGTAGGCGGCGTTGTCGATGCCCCGAAAGGACAACGTCGGGCCCCGCTCGTCGCCCTCGGCCGTGTGGTTGAAGACGACATCCAGGATCACCTCTATGCCCGCCTCGTGCAGGGCTGCGACCATGGACTTGAACTCGTCGATCTCGCTCCCCGGTGGGCCCCCGGCGCGCCGTTGTGACGAGTAAGCGCCATGAAGGGCGAAGAAGCCGATCGTGTCGTAACCCCAGTAATTGGTGAGTCCCTCACCGGCGAGGATGCCGTTGGTCAGCGACTGGTGCACGGGAAGAAGCTCCACCGCGGTGACCCCAAGGCCGCGCAGGTAGGCAATGACCGCCGGGCGAGCCAACCCCGCATACGTCCCCTGATCGGCCGCGGGTACGGCGGGATGGAGCGCGGTGAAGCCCTTCACGTGGAGCTCGTAGATGATGCTGTCCGCCAGCGCGTGCCCGGGCGGAGCGTCCCCGCCCCAGTCGAACGTGTTCTGGGCTACGACCGACCGGGGCGCGTCGGGCGCCGAGTCGGTGGCGTCGGGAGCATCCGATCCGTCGGCCAGGGCACCGTTCCACGAGGGCTTCCAGGCCAGGTTGCCGGCCACCGAACGACCGTAGGGATCGAGCAGCAGCTTGCTCGCGTTGCAACGCGCTCCCGCTGACGGTGAATAGGGACCGGAGACCCGAAACCCGTACTCCTGGCCCACGCCGATGCCGGGGACGAACCCGTGCCAGATGTCGCTGTCGGCCAGCGTGAGCGCGTGCGCAGTCTCGGCGCCGTCCTCGTCGAAGCTCGAGAAGAAGATCCCTTCCGCGACGCTCGAGTAGAGGGCGACGTTCACCCCGCCGTCCACGACGCTCACCCCAAGCGGGTACGGGAAGCTCGGTTCGCCAGTCGGGGTCACGTGGTCACCTGCTCTCGCGGCGGTGAGTTTATACCGGCGCGGTAGGGTCCGCGAGGGTGACGACATTGCCTTCCGGATCGGTGACAAAGCCGAGGCGCTCACCCCACGGCATCGCTGCCGGCTCGCGCAGTACCTTGACTCCGACTCGTCGAAGCTCGCTCATCTTCGTATCGAGATCCTCGATGTACACGAACAGCTCGTGCCGAGGGCCAGGGCCCGGCTCGACGCCGGCGAGCATCCGCGGAGAGTCCTCGGCGGTCACCGCGAGCTCAGCGGCGTCCCGACGCAGGCCGATGTAGCCGGCGTGCCCGTCTGGCCCGGGCATCCGGACGTGCTCCTCGAAGCCGAGGGCGATGTAGAACGCGGCCAACGTCTCCACGTCGGCGGCGTAGAGCACGGGAAAGGCGCGCAGGGGCACGCGCACACTGTACGACGCGGCCGGAGAGCGCGCCCTGGCAAACTGTCGCTCCATCACCATCGAGAAACTACCCACCGTTCCCGCGTTCACCGTCGTCGAACGCCGCGCCATCTCCGATGAGCTCGTGCTCGCCGCGGACCGGTGGCTGACCCGCAACGGGCTCGCCGACGAGGTCGACGGAAGCTGGCTGGAGCTCGTGTGCGAAGACGGTGACGTGTTCCGACCCGACGCCCTCATGCTCCACCTCGCCGTGCCCCCGTGCGAGGTCGCTCCCGGAGAATCGGTCGACGTGGGCCGCGCGCAGACCGTCGCCCAGCTATGGCCGGAGGCGGGTGCCCCACCTGACGAGGTACCGAGACACCTCGCCTTGGCGCGTACGTTCGAGCGCCGTGACGACGGCTGGGTGGCAGCATCTGAGCTTCCCGGCCCGGTCCGAGACCTGTTCACCGTGGAGCATCCGGACGAGATGCTCTCGGTGATGACCGCGACGCGACGAACGTTGAACCGAGGGACGCTGAGGATCAGCGGCGACTCGGACGGGCGCCTGACGTTCACCGCCGTCGAGGGCAACATCGCGGCTTGGGGTAGCACCGAGGCCCAGGTGCCCGAAGCGTTCACCTACTGGCTTCACTCCGGACCTGCGACGGCGCTGGCAACTCCCCTCCGCGGCGCCACCCGGGCCGTCGGAAGCCTGGGTCCGCTGAACGACTTGATCATCACCAACCAGTTAGGAATCGATGCTCGCTGCCCGCTCGACGACGAGCAGGCCGCCCCGGATCGGCTCCCGGAGGACTATTTCGAGGCTCACGCCCAGGGCCGAGTCGAGGGCCTGCACATCGACCGCGAAGGAGGATTGGGACGCGAGGCGCTGGCAGCGATCGCGAACCTACGTCCGCGGGACGTGGCTCTCGCGGTCTCTGACGACGGGAGTCTCGTCATCGGCGGAGGCCCGGACGATGGCTCCGCGTTCACCCTCGACGGGCCCGGCTTTGAGCCGGTGGATGGCGGCCGGAACAGTCCCGTCGTCGTGCCCTACGTGGTGGCGCTCGCCGTCTACGACGGCGCCGCGGGCGGGACCGTCGATCTCACGGTGGACGCCCAATGGGGCCGTCTCTACCGCGCCGATCTAGGCATCACGGTGCAATGGAGGCGCTAGCGCCTCCACCTCAATGCGGGCTGTAGCCGTGGAGCTGATCGCCCTGCGTGGCGTGGAGGCTGGCGTTGAAGGAAACGATGACCCGCTCCTTCTCGCCGTCGTACGGCAAGGCCTGATGGGCGAGCCACGACGGAAACAGCAGTAGCTGCCCGGGCAGAGGCTCGACGTCATGGGACGGCGGCAGCAGGTACGCGTTTCCGGCGTCGACGAAAGCGCCCCCCAGGGTGGCGAAAGGCGGGCCGTAGAGCCGGGTCACGCCGTTCGCGGCGCCATAGACGGGGTGTTGTACGCGTTTCTCCGGCTCGTCGATCTGCACGATGTACACGCCTGACCACGAGCAGTTCCCGTGCGTGTGCACGTCGTGGAACGCTCCGGCACGGCTGCACTGGAACCACATCCCCTCGATGCCGACCCTCAGCTCGAGGCCCTGCCCGGCCCAGGCGTCCTGATTCGCCAGCTGCACGGTCTCGCCGATGCTGGACACGATGAACCCGACGAAGTCCTGCCATTCAGGGAGCTTCACCCGGTGCAGAAGGTCGTCGTCGCTGGCGAAGAACGGCCCCGGCTCCTCCCCCCGGGCAGCTTCCTGAGCTGCCCGCCCTTCCGCGAACGCCCCGACGAGCAGGGGATTCACTTCCGGGGCCGCGGCGTAGCGGTGCAGCCCGATCGGGGTCGGCCACAGCCAGTGGAATCCGGGCTCCATTGTCATGCCTGCCCTCCTTGTCGTCGCCTCTGCCGGGCGGCGATCGTATCGAAGCGCGGATCGGACGCCGACATGCGGCGCAGACAACGTCGCGCGGCGGGCTCCTCACGCCGCCGCGCGACCGCTGTTCGTCGTTACTTGATGGCCGAGCCCGTCGGGGCGAGCACGTACCAGGGCGCCCCGAACTGGCTGAGGGCCTGACCCGTCGTCTGGCCGGACGCGGTGTCCCCCGCGTAGTAGTAGAGCGGATGGCCGGCGTAGGTCACCTCGAGGCTGCCGTCGCTGCGCTTCGTCGTTCCCAGCAGCGACGCCGTGACGCCGGACCCGGCGACCGGCTTCTTGGTCGTGGTCAGCGGCGGCCAGGCGCCCGCACAGGCTCCGTTGCAGGTGCTGGAGCTGCCCGTGTCGGCGACGAAAAGGTACAGGGTGCGTCCCTTGCTGTCGACGAGGATCTTGCCGAGCTTCGACGTCGCGACATCGACCGTGGTACCGCCGGCCGTCGCGGCGGGCGCGGGGGCGGAGCCATACGCTCCCGATGCCCCCTGGCTCGTCGACGCCGGCGAGCTCTGAGCCGCGGCGGGGCTCGACGTCGTGCCGCTAGAACTGCTGCCGCAGCCGGCGACCGCCACGGCTACGGCAGCCAAGCCGACCACCGACAGCACTGCCGGCCGTCCCCTCTTGAACATGGTTGTCATCTCGTGCTCCTGTTCGCGGGCCACGGGGCGCGATTCCCATTCGGCCGGACCCGGATTGATTTAGTGCGCAGATCGCGCTGCTTCTGGTTCCAAGGACGCCAATCAGGCGCCCAGGCTTCCCGTCACGCTGTAGCGGCACGCAGGGCCTCGGCCAGTTCGGCATCGCGGCCGCACACGCGGCCGTCGAGCTTCGCCGCCAGCGCCGCCCGGAGCCCTTGACCTACCGCCGGGCCCTGGCGGACCCCGGCGGCGATGAGATCGTCCCCGTCGATGTCCAAGCGCACCTCGCGCAGGCGCTCGAGCCAGTCGGTGGCCGCCTCCACCGGTCCGAGCGCCCCGGCGAGCGCGACCAGCTCGACGGGCCCGCGTGCGACCGCGGCGGCGATCTCCGATGGACGCGTGGCGGCGGTGAGCGCCTCCGCGGTGCGCTGAGCGCCGCCGGCCGTGGCGATGACGGCGTCGCGCGAGTCCGCTGCGAAGGCGAGCTCGTCGAGCAGGGGTGCGAGCTCCGCGGGCGGGACGTCGGCGGCGGCGAGGGCCAGCACGAGCACGTCGCGGCGGCCGTCGGGCGGTAGAAGCGCGAGCGCGCGGCCTGCCAGCTCGGGATCGGCGATGCCGAAGCGAGGATCGATCGTGCGATCGAGACCCAGCTCTCCGAGGGCCGCGAGCGCGGCGACGGGATCGTCCTCGCGCGCGAGCAGGCGCAGCTCGGACCCGATCCGCGCGCCGGAGACCGTGCCGAGCGCCCCCCCGGCCACCGCCGTCCGGGCCAACGCGAGAGTCTCGGGCTCGACCTCGAACCCGAGCCGGCTCGCGTAGCGAGCGAGCCGGAGCAACCGGGTGGGATCGTCGATGAAGCTGCGATCGTGAAGTACGCGCAGGCGGCGCGCCGAGAGGTCCTCGAGCGCGCCCGGTGCCGCCGTCAGCTCGCCCGCCCGCGGGCCGCCGAGGGTGATGGCGATCGAGTTCACGGTGAAGTCGCGGCGGAGCAGGTCCTCGCGCAGGGTCGCCGGCGAGACGTCCGGCAGAGCGCCCGGCTCGGCGTAGGTCTCGAGCCGCGCCATGGCGAAGTCGTAGCGGTGCCCGTCGAGGGTCACCGACGCGGTGCCGAAGCGGTCATGAGCCAGGTAGCGGCCGCCGAGCCGGGCGGCGAGCGCCGCGACATCGCCCTCGGCGACGAGGTCGACGTCCACCGCCCCAGTCGCGCGCCCGCGCAGGAGGTCACGCACGGCGCCGCCGACGAGATGAACGCCCGGCTCATCCCCGACCGCGGCGAGCAGGGGCGCCGCCGAGGGGAGCGCCCGCACCCGCCTGATCAGCTCCTCACGAGTCGGTATCTGCATGTGCGCATCTTTGCTTGCCGGCAAGACGACCGCCTCTCTCGCTGGCTCCGGGACCGGGCTCGGATCATTAACATGCCCCGCCATGAGTCCCGGTTCGCGGCGCCGGGGGCGGCGCGGACCGCTCCTTGTCATGGCTGTGCTCGCGCTGGCGGTCGCCGCCGTCGTGGTGGCGGTGCTGCACAAGCCGGGCAACGTCTCGCACCCCCACGTGGAGTTCACGCCGACCACGTCCACGCCCGCCAAGCCCAAGCCCAAGGTGCCCGATTTCCTCTGGCCCCGGTACGGTTACGACGCCGCTCGGACGCGGCTGTTCCCGTCGGGATCGAGCCTCGATCCGCCGTTCCGCAGGGGCTGGACATACCGTGGGTCAGCGCTGCTCGAGTTTCCCCCCGTAATCCATGGCGACACCATGTTCGTGCTCGGCGACTCGGGGGTGGCGCTCGCCATCGACAAGCTCACCGGCCGCGTGATCTGGCAACGGAAGGTCGGAACCCTGTCGGCAGCCTCACCGGCCGTGGGCGACGGACTCGTCTTCTTGCCCGTGCTCTCGACGACCCCGGGCGCGACCGTGCCTGGTCAGGGTAGATTCGTCGCGCTCTCGGAGCAGACCGGTCGCGTCGTGTGGTCCATGACCATTCCCGGGGGCAGCGAATCCTCCCCGCTGGCCTGGGGCCAGACGCTCTACTTCGGCGATCAGGACGGGACCGTGTACGCGATCCAGGCGAGCACCGGCCGCGTGAAGTGGACCTATCACGCATCCGGAGCGGTCAAAGGCGGCGTGGCGTATGCGAACGGGACCCTCTACTTCGCCGACTACGACGGGCGCGCCTACGCCGTGCAGGCGAGCGACGGGCACCAGATCTGGGCCGTCTCGACCGACGGTGCCGATGACGGATTCGGCTCCGGGAACTTCTACTCGACTCCCGCGGTCGCCTTCGGCCGTGTCTACATCGGCAACACCGACGGCTACGTGTACTCGTTCGCTGCCGATACGGGGCAGCTCGCGTGGTCGACCGGGACCGGCGCGTACGTCTACTCCTCCCCCGCCGTCGCCAACGTCCCCGGCCTTGGGCCGACCGTGTACATAGGCTCCTACAGCGGGTACTTCTACGCCTTCAACGCCCAGTCCGGGGCGGTGCGGTGGTCCCACGACGCCGGCGGCCGCATTTCCGGTTCACCCACGATCGTCGGCGACGTCGTCTACTACTCGAATCTCGCCTCGAAGACGACCACGGGCCTCAACGTCCGCACCGGACGGGTGGCCTTCGCGTTCGCAGCGGGCGCGTTCACGCCCGTGATCGCCGATCCGACCGCGATCTACCTCGTCGGCTACGCGGACCTATTCCAGCTCCTGCCACAGCCCGCACCGAAGTCGATCAACACCGCCACCGCCACGACCGCGAGTCATTGACGCGCCTCGAGCCGGCGGCGAAAGGAATCGGCCAAGGGCCGCGCGATCAGCCCGCCTCGAGCCGGCGGCGAAAGGAGTCGGCCCCCTCGACCACCGCGCCGCGAGCCCGCGCTCGATCGGCGAGCAGGCGGTCCGAGGTGACCACCCACACCTGCCCAGGCTGCTCCTCGGCCGCCAGCCGCCGCACGATCTCGTCGTCGGCGGCATTGGCGCGCGGGCGCGGCGCGTTGGCGACCTCGATTACGGTCGAGCGGATCGGCGGCGAGGGCGGTCGCTCGAATACGACGGTCACGTCCTCGCCCGTATCGGCAGCCCAGCGCTCGAGGAGGTCAACCAGCCGGACCATCGCGGCGTCGCGGTCTCGCCACCACGCGTCGGGACGCGAGCCGATCACATTCATGCCGTCGACAAGCCAGTGCACCCCGTGAGCGTAGGCGGTCTAGCGGGTCTTGGCCCAGGCGCGGGGCAGCGCGATCTTCGCGAACGATTTCGCCGCCTTGGCGCGTCCGAGCGCCTTGAGCGCGTACAGATCCTCGATCGAGCGCAGTACCGAGTACGGCGTGTACCGCTTCCGGCTCGTGCTCCCGACCTTGGCATAGCGTGAGATCACGAGCGCGCCCGTTCGCTGCGGGTGGTGAAAGGCCATCCCGGCGGCGAGCTGCGTCCGAGCGGAGGCGAAGAGGATCAGGAGCACGCCGTTCTTGCGGTAAGCGGGTGAGCGTAGGACCATCGGGACCCATTGCTTCAGGAATGCGTCGGCGCCGGCCGACCCTGTCGGCGTCACTCCCGGACACGGAGTGGCGGAGCCGTCGTCGCACAGACCGGGGGCGATATAGACGAGGTTGGCCGTGCGCCGAGCCGAGCGCAGGCCGGCGGTGAGCTGGGTGAGCGGCAGGTCATCGCTGGCACAGTCACCGAGGTCGAGCAACGAGTGGAAGTACACGAACGGGTTCTCGCTCGTCGCGTAGTCGTCTCCCGCGACGGGGGTGAGCGTCGGGTCGACGGCGTCAGAGTTCGGGTGTTGGCAGTCCTGCTGACCGGCGGGCAGCGTGGACCCCTGATCCTCGAAGTACCCCTTCCAGCCCATGCTGGCAGCGTCGAGCTGGTCGCCGATGGTCAGGACCGTATCCGGGTACACGCAGCCCCTTCCTCGTACCTCGCCGGCCTTGTCGGGCGATGCTCCTGCGGGGAAGGCGGCGTACGTCGTGCAGTCGCGCTCGGTGTCGTAGTTGGGCGCCTGGCCGCTGACCATGGCCAGATAATCGGGGAGATCCGTCTCGCCGAGAGTCTCGTAGCCGGTGAGCAGGTCCCCCTTGGGACGCAGCACATGGTCGAGGTACTCCATGGCCGAACCCCGTCCGAACGCGGCCCGGTAGCTCGGCGTGGTCAGCGCGATGATGAACACGTGCTTGGCCTTCGAGGGGACCGGCGTGGGCGTCGTGGTGGTGGTCGTGGTCGTCTTCGGGGTGGTAGTCGTGGCCGGCGTAGGCGCTGTGCTTTTCGGGGTCGAGACGACGGGGCGCGGCACCGGTGCCGGGGGGATCGTGGCCACGGGCGCGGGCGGGGCGGGCCGTGGCGGCAGGACCACGCGCTCGACCCGAGGCCGGCGGAGCAGCGCAAGGGCTTGCGACTGCGCGCTCGTCCTGCCGAGCGCGGTGGCGATCACCAATCCGGTGGCCAGGATCGACACGGCGCCCACGGCGCACAGCCCGGCCCGGGTCAGTCGGACTTCCCGGAGCCGGCGAAGGTGACCGATCATCCTTTCTGGAGCGCGTGCGCGCACTGGGAGCAGTAAGCCGCCCCCGGCGGGTAGGGCGCGCCGCAGCCTGGGCAGTGGCCGGCGGCCGGACTCGCGGGCGCGGGCGTCTCGACTCGCTGATCCCGGAGTGAACGCTCGAGCTCGGCGAACTCGGTGTCGACGGCTTGGAGCTCGGCCGCTTTGGCGATCAGGACATCCATGCGAACGTGGTCACGGATCGCCATCTCGTAGAACAGGCCCCCGAGCTCGGACTGCATGATGGTCATTCGCTCGATCAGGCGATCGCGTTTGCCGACGAGCTCAGGGTCTGCCACGGGCGCGGGGGGCGTCGCGGTCTCGGGAGCCATTCGCTTGGGGGTCCGCACGTTCACGGTACCGAGACCTGACCGGGCAGGGCATTCTGGGCCTGGACATAGCCCTTGCCGGTGGCGTGGCTGATCTGCTTGACCTCGTTCGTGCCCTGGGCGAGCGATTTCTTGGACGCGGTCGTGTTCACCTGGCCGGCGCTCTGGGAGCCCTGTGAGCTCGGCGAGCTCTTCGAGCTCGCGCTCGACTTTACGGCGATCACGACGGCGCCGGGGAACCGCTTTCTCAGCTTCGCGAGCGCCGCGGCCGCCTCGGCCTTCGTCCGGTACTGGCCCGAGTACAGGACGTATACGTCGCCGGATGGCTTCGGGGTGACGGTGAAGCTCTGGGCATCGAGCACTCCGACCCCGGGCGCGCCCTTGCCCTTCGCCGCTTGCTCGGCCTGGGCGACGGTGGCCTCGCTCGCGCCTTGGACGGGGAGGGTGCGAAGCTCCACCGCGTAGCCGCTGCTGAGCGAGAATGTGCTGGTGACGGCCGGCGTGGTGGCGCTCGTCGCGTCGGCGCTGGGGGCCGTGCCACCGCCCGTGACGGTGACCACCGGCGCCTTCTGGGCCCGCAGCGCGGCGACCAGCTTCCCGTCACCGCCCGAGTTCGCCCGGCCCACGAGCACGCCCAGCGCGACCGCCAACGGGATCGCCGCAATCACGGCCGCCGTGCCGAGCCCGGGCATGCGCCGCCTGCTTGCGGTAGCTGGGCGCGACGCCGTGGCTGCGCGCGACCGGCTCGTCGCCACCGAGAGGTAGCGGGCGACCGGATCCTCTGCGCGTTTGTTCCGGAACCCGCACACAACGCAATAGCGCTGGGCCTCGTCTACCGGCGCCGAGCACTGATCGCACCGTTCGTAGGCGACCTGGGCCCCCTCAGGGGTGAGTGAAGTCTCTGTCTCGCTCATGGTCGCTCCTACTGGAACATCGTGGGCAGAGCCTCGAGCTCGATCGAGGTCGGACGCCGAGCACCGATCAGGGTCACGGGGACGGTCACGCTGCTCTCCGTCCCGAGATGGCTGAGGGTCGCCCCCCCTGCCGCGACATAGCGCCCGCGGTCGAGCCCGAGGGCGTAGACCTGGAGCTGGTACTGGGGCACCTCGGAGGCGTTGGTCACCTTGACGCGCAGCCGTGCCGCGCCCGCCGCACTCGTCGGCGATCCTGCCGTGGCGACGTCGATCTGGGGGAGCGCGCGGACCGCCGTGGGCGGCACGGTGGACCGCGCCCCGACCACCGCGAACGGCCTCGCACCGCGGGGCAGCTTTCGAGTGGTGGTGAAGACCCAGGTCACCGAGCCGCGAGCACCGATCGAAGCCAGATGGGTCTCGAAGTAGAAGGTGTTCCCGGAGGCGTTGAGATAGGTGTCACGCCCGCGGGGCGCGCGGATCCCCACCGCGATCGGCAGATCGTTGAAGGGACGAGACGCGCTATTGCGCAGGCGGACGGTGATCGCGGTCGCGCCGGACCCCCGCAGCAGCCCCACGCTGACCACGCGGACATCCGCGTTACGACGCCGGACGACCGTGGGGGTGGCGCTCGCGATGAACCGCTCGGCCTTGAGCCGCGCGCGCGCCGCCTCCTGCTGGGTCGAGTCGCAGCCGGTGAGCACGGTGAACGCGAGCACGGTCATGAGACAGCTAACCGAACGCACCACTGACATAGTCCTTCGTCCGCTGCTGTCGGGGCGCGGAGAATAGTTGCGAAGCGCTCGCGTACTCGACCAGCTCGCCGAGGTACATGAAGGCGACGTAGTCGGCGACCCGGAACGCCTGCTGGAGATTATGGGTGACGATCACGACGGCGACGTCCTCGCGCAGCTTCACGATCAGGTCCTCGATCACCTGCGTCGACTGGGGGTCGAGCGCCGAGCACGGCTCGTCGAGCAGGAGCACTTCCGGGTTGGCAGCGAGCGCGCGGGCGATGCACAGGCGCTGCTGCTGGCCGCCGGAGAGCCTGAGCGCCGCATGGTCGAGGTCGGCGCTGACCTCGTCGAGCAGCCCGGCCCGGGCCAGCGCATCCTCGACGTCGCCGTGGAGCACCCGCTTCTTCGGGCGCCGCGACGCCTGCTCGCGCAGCACGTAGGCGACGTTGTCGAACACGCTCATGGGGAATGGGTTCGGCTGCTGGAAGACCATGGTCACGCGCCGGCGCAGCGCCGTCGGCTCGATCGTCGCGATGTCGACCCCGTCGAGGGTGATCCGACCGTCCAAGGACGCCGTCTTGGTCAGCTCGGTCAGCCGGTTCAACGACCGCAGCAGAGTCGTCTTACCGCACCCGGAGGGGCCGATGAGCGCCAGCACCTCGCCCTGCCGGATGGGCAGCGAGACGCCGTTGACCGCGCGCTTGCGACCGTAGTCCACCGAGACGTCCTCGATCTGCATCCGATCGATGGCGATCGTCGTTGGGGCGAGACGGGGGCGCGCGCCGACGAACACCGGGGCGCGCTGGTGGTGGCCGTTGCTGTTGCCGTTGCCATTGCCATTGCCATTGCCGTGGTGACGGCCGTTGCCATTTCCGTTCAGGTGTCCGATGTCCGCGTGGTCACCGGCGAGCCGGCGCACGGGCGGAGGGCTCAGGAATTCCATAGCAGTCCCTTTCCTCGCCGGCCCATGAGGTCGACGCCGATGTTGAGTACGAGCACGATGAGGAGGAGAACGAAGGCCGCCGCATACGCCTTGCCCGGCTGGTCACCGTCTCCCGTTGGTGCGTTGTAATAGACGTAGCTGGTCAGCGTGCTTCCGGTACCGCGCAGGGCGCTGAGGATCGGCACCGAGCCGGAAGGATCGTTGGTCAGCGTGTTTCCGAGGAGAAGAACGACGATCGCCGTGTCCCCGATCACACGCCCGAGCCCGAGCATCGAGCCCGTGAGCACGGACGGGCGGGCCGCCGGCAGGAGCACCCGCCGAGTCGTGGCCGATTTCGTCTTGCCCACTGCGTAGGAGGCCTCGCGCACGTGGCTCGGAATCGCCTGCAGTCCCTCGCGCACGCTCGTCACCACCAGGGGCAGCGCGAGTAGCGAGAGCATCGCGGCGGCAGCGAAGAATGACCGCCCGAACACGACCCCGCCCGCCGTGCGACTGAGGAAGCCGAGCCACGGCGCCTCGAAGAGCAGGGTGCCGAACAGCGCCAGCAGGATCGAAGGCGTACCGGCCAGCATCTCGATCGTCGACTCGACGACCCGGGCGAGCGCCGAGGGACGACCGAACTCGCTCAGCCACACGGCGATCGCGATTCCGATCGGCACGGCGATCGCCATCGACATAACCGCGATCACCACCGTGTCCACCAGCGGGTCGAGGAAGCCGCCCGTCTGGGACTCGCTGTAACCCGCGGTCGGGTTGGTGACGAGCAGAGACGGCCGCAGATACCTGATCCCCTGCACGAACAGATACAGGACGATGGCCCCCGTGATCAAGCAGAAGAGAATTCCGAGGAACCACGCGAACGCGAGCCCAAGACGGTCGGTGACGCGCCAGGACGCGCTCGACTCGTTCCGACGGGGTGCCGCGGGGGGCATCGGGGCCGCGGCGATTGCCGGCGCGGCACTCATAGGTCAACCTTTCGGGTTCGCCGCCAGGCGAACCCGTAGGTAAGGACGAAGTCTTTCCCACTCACGCGAGCACCCCGTAGCGGCGCATCGGCTGCTTGGCCGCCCACCCGGCGAAGGACAGCAACGCGGCCGAGAACAGCAGCACCGCGCCCAGCGCGTACAAGGTGTGGCGCATCGGCGGCGAGGTGAGCTGGTCGATGTTGTCGATGATGGTCGCCGCGAGTGGTCGCGACGGCTCATAGATGAAGGCGAGACCGTCGGCCGGGTTGGGAGCGAAGCCCACCGACCCCGAGACCATCGAGAGCATCACCGCCTCGCCAACGCCGCGGGCGGTGGCGATGACCGTGCCCGCGACCAGCGCCGGGCGCGCCGTTCTCACCCCCACCTTCCACATCGTCCGCCAGGGATTGATTCCGAGTGCGAGGGATCCTTCGAGCCAGCCGCGGGGCACCGCCCGCAGCCCGTTGACGAAGATCGCGATCATCAGCGGCGCGATCATCACCGAGAGAATCACGACCGCCGCGAGCAGGCTGTAGCCGTCGAGCGTGATGATCGGCGTGACCGATGCCTTGGCGTGCGCGCTGATGAGGTCGTTGTTGATGAAGGGCACGAGCACGAGCACTCCGATGAGCCCGTAGACGACCGAGGGGACCATGGCCAGGAGGCGGACTACCGGCTGGAGCACCGACCGCATCCACTGGGGCGCGAACTCGGCGATGAACACGGCGATGAACAACGAGCACACGAAGGCGACGAGCACGGCGCCGCCGACGATGAGGATCGTGCTCCAGATCAGCGGCCAGGCGTGGAAGGTGTAAACGGCGCGGGTGGCGTTATTGCCCGAGGTGTAGATGGCGTCGATCTGGTTATCGACGTTGCCGCCGGAGCCGAACCAGTGCAGTCCGTTATGGGCGAACGACGGCCAGCCCTCGTGAACGACGAATACGAACATCGCCAGCACCAGGCCCACCACAACGCAGACCAGCGGATGGCGCGTCTCCGGTCAGGACATCGTCATCCACGCGCAACCACGCTTAGAACCTGATGTTCCTGTTCTCGTAGGTGGCGACAGCGCCGGCCTTGTTGATCACCGTTGCCGCAGCCCTGGTACGGATCCACCTCACGAACTGCACGGCCGCGTTGCTCGGATTCGCATTCGGCAGGACGAACCAGATGTACCGGCTGAGGAGGTAACTCCCGGACTTGATCCCGGCCGATGCGCACGCGACGCCGTTGAGGGACAGCGCCTTGACGCCGCTGTTCCTGCCCGAGTGGGCGAGCCCGACGTAGCCGATCCCGGCCGAGTTGTTCTTGACCGCGACCGCTACCTCGCCGTCGGTGTCGTCCTGCGCCACGCTCCCCGCCTGCGTCTGCCCGCCGAGGATCGCGCTCTGGAAGAACGTGTACGAGCCCGCGCTCGAGCTTCGCCCGAACGGCGCGATCGTGCTCGTGAGCCCCGATCCCGCCACCGAGCTCCAACTCGTGAGGTCACCGAGGAAGATGTCCTCGACCTGGCTGCTCGTCACGTTGGTCAGCGCGTTCGCCGGATTGACATCGATGCAGAGACCGTCCCTGAAGACCTTGTAGTAGGTGAGCCCGGCGTCGGTCGGCAGCGGCGCGCGCGTGTTGATCGCGAACTGGCTGTGGTGATCCTGCACGTCCTTCGCCCCGGCGTTGCCACCGTCGGCGGTGAAGATGAACTTCACCCTCGGCTGCACCTTCTGGTAGGCGTTGAACAGCGCGCTGAGGATCGGCTGCTCGGCACTCGAGCCCGATCCGATCAGCGTCGTGGCGCCAGCGGTCGCCGGTATCGCGAGCGCAGGAACGATCGCTGCGACGGCGGCCAAGGTCCTGGTCCTTGAGGTCAATTCGTGCCCCTTCCCTTTTAAGTCCGGATAGCAGCTAAATGCCACAATCTTGATCGAAGTAACCAGAGCACTGTAGCAAGGAATCCAGTTTATCAATGGATCTAGTAGGGAAAGCCGGGGAAAGTTCGGCTTCGAGCGGCGGGCGGCGAGGGCCCCTGGCGGGGGTGTCCGGGGGGGCGGGGGCCGGTGGGGGCGCGCGGTGGGCGGCGGGGGCGAGCGGCCCTCGGGGGCCAGCGCCGCGCCCGGCGCCCGCGCGAGCACCGCGATCATTCGCTCACGTGGACGACATTGAGTACCTATACGGTCGTCAATGTCGTCCAGGTCGCTTCGAGCGCCCGCCCGCCCGTGGGCCCGATCCGATGCACCGGAAAGACGCGTGCTACGAAACCGCCGCCCTGGGGGTCGCGCTGCTTAACCCCCGAGATCCGGGGCAAACGCAGCACGCCCCCTTACAAGGCGCGCGGCTAAGTTCGGCTAAGGCCCGCGCGGGCCAGGTTCAGCCGCGTGAGCTGTGGCAGCGTCAGCCGGCCGCCGTGGCGGTCGATGACCGTGCTCACCTCAGCGAACAGCGCCCGCCGGCTCTCGTCCGGCAGCACCACGTACGTCGAGTGGGTCCCCATCAGGCGTAGGTATTCGGCCGCGGTGTAGTCGAGGCTCCAGCGGTAGGTGCGGCGCTCGGGGGGCGCGAAGCCGGCGTCGGCGGCAAGGCGCGCATCGCGCTCACGTAGCGCGCCGCTGATCTCGCCGGTCGGATGCAGCGGGTCGTCGGGGAGGCGCAAATAGCCGGCGCGTTCGTAGGCCTCGGCGAGCTCGTGGCGCAGCTCGCAGCCGTCCCATGCCGGGAACGTCCCGAAAGTCGCCAGGGCGCCGCCCGCCCGTAGAGCGGCCCGGGCCTTGGCGTAGCCGACCTCCGGCGCCACCCAGTGCCAGGCTTGGGCCGAGTAGACCAGACCGAAGCCGGCGGGCTCTTCGGGCCACCGCTCGAAGTCCGTCTCCTCGATCCGCACGCCGGGGTGCGGCGCGCAGTTGCGGCGGGCCAGGGCGGCCATCTCCGAACTCGGCTCGATCCCCAGCACGCCGAACCCCTTCGCGGCGAAGAGCATGGTCGCCTTGCCGGTACCGGCCCCGACCTCGAGCAGCCGGTCTGGCGGCGAAACGGCGGCGAAAGCGATGACATCCTCGACCAGGGCCGGAGGGTAGGAAGGGCGAGCCTCGTCGTACAGGGCGGCCACCCCGCCGAAGGACAGCCTTCGCTGTGTCGTCAGGGACATTCCCGGGAGATTAGGGGTCGGCTCTACACGCTGGGGTCGGCTCTACACGCGCTCTCTTGCCCCCTGCGCTAGGCTCTGCGCGAACTACCAGCCGATTGCTCGCGAGAGGCTTGGCGGTGTGCCTTCGGGCGGATCGCGTAGGCACGGGCTCCGAGCAGGCATCCTGACAGCGGTCCAGCTGCCGGGTTGGTGATCTGCTGCCGCAATGCATTGGTTCGGGTAATGCGTTAGAATGCGGGGTCTATGCGCTGTCGTAGTGGAAGTCATTGCCCCAATTCGGCCGAACCAGGCCGTCGGTTCTGCGCGGATCACGCTGCCGAGCTCGATCGCATGCGCGAGGAGCTCAAGGACGCGGCCGCCGCGCGTATCGGTCGAGGTCGCCCCAAGCGTTCCTCGACCTGTTGCCGACCTGGGTGTTACGAGCCCCGTGTCCCGCCCGCCGCGTACTGTGATGCATGCTCGGCTGCGGGGTACGTCGAAGAAGCCGCGTAGCACCCGACGCCGCCGGTGGAGACCGGCAAACGACTCATGGATCCGGCAGGAGCATTCCGGCACGATGGTCTGCGGGCGAGTTCCGAGCGCGCCGCGCACGACTCGCGGCTCCGTGTCGGCAACGGCCACCTCTAGCCACGTCAGGGGTTCCGTCGCCGAAGCCGTCGCTCGGTGCGAGCTTTAGTCGCGAAACTCCGAGAACGCTCGAGCAAGCACTGAGCGTTCCGTTGCTGCTTATGCCTTCAAGCGTTTGGAGAGGCTCTCGCTGATCTCGACGTCATGCGGCAACTCGCTGAGGTCGATGCCGGTAATGCTGAGTCGGGAATCCTCAAGTCGGCGCGCAAGAGACTCCCAATGCCACGTCTCCATCTGCGCGTCTGTCTCGCCAGGTCCCGGGCCGTCTGGGCCGACAGCCATCTTTGCGGTGCTCGTGACGTAAGCACGGGTCATGTCGTCAATCGGCTGGCTGCTGCTCCAGCCGCGATCGTCGAGCAAGAGGACGCGAATGCCGTCGGTGAGAACGACGTAGAGATGAGCAAAGATCGAAGTTCCGCGCGCATCTCGGTCGTCGATATCGGTGAGCGTAAGCAGACGCTGGGGGGCCGCCATCCTTACAGTCTGTCGGCTCCTTGCCTCCGGAGGGCCCCACTTCGCCATCGCCGCCGTGTTGTGATGGCGGACCGCGCGGCAAGCGCTTTCTCGGCCCGGTCGACCCAAACCCGGGCGAACGCTTCGACGACGTAGTTCGGGATGTCTGCTTCGGCCGCTCGAGCGGCAGAGTAGCCACGACCACGCGGTTCAGTGCGGTCAGAGACGCACGGGGTATGCCTGCCAGCTCTGGCCGCCGTTGGTGGTGCGGTAGACGACCAGGTTCGTGAGCTTCGCGGCCCGTCGCGTCGTGCCGCGGTTGAGCAGGGTCACGATGCTGGCGGAATTCGCTGACTGGACCGACAGGATCGGCAGCGGGCTTGCCGTCTGTTTCGTGATCGGGCGGCTGAGCGGGGACACTCGGGGGTCCGTGGCCGACCAGACCGGCTGCCAGGTGGCTCCGGCGTTGGTCGTCCGAAGGAGCTCCCCTTCGCCGTTGAGGGCCCACGCGACATCCGCATTCACCGCCGCCAGTTGCTGCGGGCCGTCGTCACCCCAGTCGACCGCTAGTTGGCGCCAGCTGCGCCCTCCGTCGACAGAGTGGACGAGCCTCGGCGTCCGATGGTTGCCGCCGAGGCAGGTGAGCCAAACCGTCTGCCCGAAGGCTGCATCCAGCCTTGCGAAGGCGTACTTACCTGTGCACGGCGGTGGCGTCAGCCGCTGCCAGGTGCGGCCGTCGTCGTGAGTCGCGAACGCCTGCCGGGGCACATCGGCGTTGACGACATAGGCGGTACCGGCTCCGGCGCCCTCGACGCGGATGTTCGTGTACCCGCCCTGAATAGGCTGGGAAGCGGTTGCGATCAATCCTTCTCCCCGTGTCGGACTGTGGAGGATCGCGACGTTGGTACCGAGGCCCACCGCCCACACCTCGCCGCCCACAAGTGAGGCGACCGATCCACCCTCGTTCGGCGCCGCACTGGGGGCTACCGACCAGCTGCGGCCGCCGTCGTGGGTCACGAAGTAGCGAGCGATCCCCGAACCCGGCTCCCACTCGGCAGCTCCGCCGCCCTGCTTCCGGCTCAGCATCTGCAGCCCGCCGGCCCAGCCGTCCCGGCCCGCCAGAAGCGGACGCTGGACGGAGTAGCCGCGTGCGGTGCGCGTCCAGCTTCGCCCGCCATTGCTAGTCGTGAGGAGCCATTCGGTGTCGGTCGAGTGGCTCGTCTGGTTTCCGTTCTGCTCGCAGCGCAGGCACTGCTGCAGCGAGATCACCCCGTCGCCGGCGGAGCTGAACCCGGCACCCCAGACGGTCACGACGCCAGACATCCCACCGGACGGCGCCGACGGGGTGGGCGCCGACGTCGTCGTAGTCGTTGCGGTCGGGGGGTGGCGGTGACCGGTCGCGGCGGCGCGCTGGCGGCTGTCGTTGCGACCGGCGTGCAGCAGTGTCACAGCTGCGACCATCACGCCGATCGCCACCGCGACGCCCACGGCCGGTGCGACCAAGCTGTGCAGGCGACGTCGCCGGTGGCGTCCGCGATGCCGCGGCATGTCCGCGAGCGGTGCGAACACTGACTCGAATGGGGGAGCGGTGCTCCCTTCCGGCAGCGGGTTGACCGCGCGGACACGGTCGAGCAATTCATCAGTCATCTCGACACCTCTCCCCGGCGAAGCGCCAGTTCGTCCTGGGCAGCAAGGGCTTCCACGAGCCGTTTGCGCGCGCGGTGCAGTCGGGTTGCGACAGCCGGGCGGCTGACGCCGAGCACCGTGCCGACCTCCTCCTGACGTAGGCCCTCCCAGGCAATCAACAGCAGAACCTCCTGATCCCGTGCATCAAGCGTCGCCAGGGCCGCGAGGACCGCGTGATCGCCTCCCGTGTGCCCGGTCGTTGTGACGAGGGTCGCTTCGATGCGCGCGTTCAGCGCCGCGGCGCGGGAAGTGGCGCGGCGCTGATTTCCGAGCGCCTTGCGGGCGACCCCGAGCAGCCACGGCAGCGGCTCGAGAGGGATGGCGTCGAGCCGCCGCCAAGCGATGAGAAAGACCTCAGCGACGACCTCGTCCGCCGTCTGATCATCGGACCGTCGCCGCGCGTAGGCATGTACCTGATCCGCGTGCGCTCGATAGAGCTGTTCACATCGTTGCTGATCGTCCATTACTCCTCATATGTCCAGCAACCCGCAAACGATTACGCATCAGCCGGAGGATGGGCGCCGACGAGACATGCGACCAGGTGGCCGCTCTCGCCGCCGGTCATCTCGAAGCAGCGGTCCTCCATCACGACCGGTGCGGCGGCGAATCGGGTGCCCCGCCGTGCCCAAGGCGTGATCGTGTTGGGCGTGGCAGCCGACTGAGCTTGGATCGGCTGGACCGCGAGCCTATGTGACGATTCGGTTCTCGTCTGCGGACGCACCTGTGACGGAGTGCCAAGGATGTCGTCACGGTCCCGGGCGCTCGGTCCGGACGAAGCCATCCACCACGAGAGGAGCGGGCGATGACCCGACGGGCAGTATCAAGCGACCAGGCCCCGGAAGCTCTCGGGCCGTATAGCCAGGCGATCATCGCGGGCGGCTTCGTCTTCTGCTCGGGTATGGCGGGGATCGACCCCACCACAGGGACAATCCCGGAGGGGATCGAAGCCCAGACCGAGCAGGCGCTACTCAATCTCGCCGCTGTGCTGGCCGCCGCCGGAGCGTCAATGAACGACGTGGTCAAGACTACGATCTTCTACGCGGACGTCGAGGACTTCAGCCGCCTCAACGAGGTCTACGCCCGGCACATGCCCGATCCGCCACCCGCCCGGTCAGCCCCGGCGCACATACGACTGCCCCGCGGGCTGCTCGTCTCGATCGAAGCGATCGCCGCACTCCCGGGCGTCTCTCCGTAGCTTCCCTGGGTACTGCGCCTGCACGGGCCGATAGCGTTCCGTCGCGATGCCCGAGGAACACCAGTCGCATCAGGCTGGTTCGCCATTCACCGAGGAATTGGTGGCGACTTCCAAGGACGAGTTGCCCTCAGACCTGCCGGCTGCGATCGCGCTGGCGTGCGCGAGAGCTTTCTGGGTTCGCGCGGCCTATGTCTGCCGTGTGCGCCGCGAGTGGAGCGCGGACGGCAGGGTCCAAGAGCTCCTTAAGACCTTCGTTGTCCCAGACCCGCCGCTGGAGGAGCGCCTCACGACCGGGCGCCAGAGAGTGCAGCTCTTGGAATCGTTGCCAGACTCGATGCTCGACGGCGGGATCAGCGTGCTTGCGGACATGGCCGTTCCGAACGTCAAGCCGTTTGGGATCTGCGTTTACGAACGGAATTAGGGTCGCGCCGGTTGCTTCCCGACTGAGCATGGGCGCAACGGACCTTCTGGGCTCGACCCACGCGACTCCCCCAGCCTCGGTCTAGTCGGTTCAACACGCGGCGAGGTCACGTGATGTCGTGGCGGACGGTGGTGCGTGCCGCGATCAGTGCGAGCATCGTGGCCATTGCGGCGATCAGGCCGGCGGCGGCGATGAAGGGGAGCGCATGCTGGCCAGAGACGCCGTAGGTGGGACCGAACGCCGCCGCGCCGACGCCCGCAACCGTGCCGGACTCGTCGTCCTCGCCTACGAAACCGGCCACGTTCGCCCAGGCTGGACGACCTAGTGGGTCTCCCGCGAGCGTTGTGCCGGTCGGTCTGGCGGGCGCGGCGCCGGGACTGCCCGCCTCGGGGGCGCCGCCGGGGCCGGGGGGCGGGCTTACTCGCGAACGTTGTTCTCCAACGCACGAAAAACGCGACTTTGAGTACAACGTTCGCGCTCAAGGCGCCCGCGAACTCGCGAACCGTTTCAGTTCGCTCCCGCTAGGCAGGTAGGCGGGACTGAGTGAAAAGGTTCGCCATTCGCCATCGCCCCACGCCCCGCCCTCATGGCGGTCAACCGGGGCCGTTAGTTCCCGTCCAACATTTCGAGGAGGCTCACGGCCTAGCGCCGTCCCCGACCCAGAAATTTGTGGCCTGTCGCTCGGGAAGGATCGCTCCGGCCAGGCGTCCTAGAGGTCAAACGGACTTTGCACGTTGTCGGTGCCGGGCGCCACGCGCCGGGCAGCGGCTTCTGCGAGGCACCCACCGAGGAGGAGCCCCGATGCGCCCAGTCAAGCGACCCACGATCCGATCAGCGAGCAGACCAGCGAGGCGAGCGTCATGGAAGCGTCGGGCCGTTTCGGTCGCGTGCGTGTCGGTCGGACTGCTGGGTTTAGCGGCCTCGCCGGCGTTGGCGTCGACGTACTCGGTGACGGACCTCGGGTCGCTGGGATACGGGACGACGTACGCAACCGCGATCAATGCCAGCGGCCAGATCACCGGGGAGTCATATCTGGCGAGCGAGGTCCAGGTGGGATGTCCGATCCCGAGAGACAAGCCGCCGTGCTTCACCCATCCCGGACATGCGTTCCTGTGGAGCAACGGAGCCATGACCGACCTCGGTACCCTCGGCGGCCTCGACTCCGCGGGCAGCGCGATCAATGACCTGGGCGAGGTCGTCGGCACGACCGGCACTTCGAACGGTACGAGCGCGTTCACCGATCAGAAAGGGGTCATGACGGCGATCAACTCCGGTGATCCGACCGCGATCAACGACGCGGGCGAGATCGCCGGCGGGGGTCCCTTCCCCGTCGCCGGGACCCCGGGTGACGTGTTCGAGCAGGCGTTCACCTACCAGAACGGGACCACGACCGTTCTCGGGTTGCTCCCAGGTGCGGACGGTAGCTTCACCGATGCATCCGCGATCAACAGTAAAGGAGAGGTCATCGGCAGCGGTGACAACGCGGCCAGCGACGAGCGCGCGTGGAAGTACCAAAACGGCACGATGACCGACATCGGAACGCTCGGCGGCCCCCAGGCCTCCGCGACCGCGATCAACACCAAAGGGCAGATCGTCGGGCTCGCGCAAACCAGCAGCGACGCCGACCACGGCTTCCTGTACACGGGCGGGAAGATGACCGACCTCGGCCTGAACATCTTCCCCTACGCGATCAACGACTCCGGCGTAATCGCCGGCCAGGGACCCGCAGGCGGGATCGTCGGCACCGCCGGGCACTTCCAGAGCCTGCAGAGCCTGGTCCCCGCGAACTCGGGATTCACCCTGGGCAGCGCCGTCGGCATCAACGACAACGGACAGATCCTCGTCAATGGCTACAGCAACACCACCGGACAAAACCACGCATTCCTGCTGACCCCAAACTGACCGCGCCGCTGGTCGACATTATCGGGGCCGGCACGTCGCGCTCATCTGAGCGGTCCGCGAGCCTCGGCGTCCTGCGCCCGGGTTCGGTCGACTCTGCCGACCCTACTCGACCGGCCGCACCGGCACCCCGGCCCCGGCGAGATGCTCTTTTACCTCGGCGAGCGTGTGCTGCCCGTAGTGGAAGATCGACGCGCACAGGACGGCGTCGGCCCCCACCTCGATCGCAGCCACCAGATCGTCGAGGCCGCCCGCTCCACCTGAGGCGATCACGGGGACGCTGACCGCCTCCGCCACCTCACGGGTCAGCGCCAGGTCGTACCCGGCGTTGGTCCCGTCCCGGTCCATGCTCGTCAGGAGGATCTCCCCCGCTCCGCGCTCGACGCCTTCCTTGGCCCACGCGACGGCGTCGCGGCCGGCCGGTCGCCGGCCGCCGGCGACATAGGCCTCCCAGGTTCCGTCGCCCCGGGCCTTGGCGTCGATGGCGAGGACGACGCATTGGGCGCCCAGCGTCTCCGCGAGCTCGTCGAGGAGCTCCGGGCGGGTAAGCGCCGCCGAGTTGACCGAGATCTTGTCGGCCCCGGCGTCGAGCACCGCCTGGGCGTCCTCCACGGAGCGGATCCCCCCCCCGATGGTGAAGGGGATGAATACGTCGTTGGCCGTGCGGCGCGCGAGATCGACGACCGTCTCGCGCTTGTCGGAGGTCGCGGTGATATCGAGGAAGACGAGCTCGTCGGCCCCTGCTGCGTCGTAGCGGCAAGCAAGCTCCACCGGGTCCCCCGCGTCCCGCAAGTCGAGGAAGCCCACGCCCTTGACGACGCGGCCACCGTCCACGTCGAGGCACGGGATCACGCGCTTACAGTGCATGGCGCTCCTCGCCGGCCGCATCCCGAGGGCCGCGGCCCGAGTCGTCGAGCGCCGCCTGCGCCTCGGCGATCGTCAGGCGACCCTCGTACAGCGCCTTGCCTACGATCACGCCCGCGAGATTTACTTGGCGCAGGCCGGCGAGCGCTTCGAGATCGCCAACCGAGGCGACTCCCCCGGAGTACAGGAAGCGACCGCGCACCGCCGCCGCGACGCGTCGCACCTCGGCGAGATCGGGGCCTGAGAGCATGCCGTCCCGGTCGATGTTGGAGTACACGAAGCTGCGCACGCCGCGGCGTCCGAGGCGCTCGAACACCTCCTCGGCGGGGATCTCGGTCTGCTCGCGCCAGCCGGCAGACGCGAGCCGCCCGTCCCTGGCGTCGACGGATACCACGACGCGCCCGCCGTGCTCGGACACAACATCATCGAGGAAGTCCACGTCGGCGAACGCCGCGGTGCCGAGCACCACGCGGGTCACACCCGCGCCGACGGCAGCTCTGACCGCCTCGACCGAGCGCAGCCCCCCGCCGAGCTGGACCGGGACCTCGACCTCGTGCACGATCCGTTCGACCTGGTCGAGGTTCACCGGGCTCCCGCTCCGGGCCCCGTCGAGGTCGACGACGTGGAGCACGCGCGCGCCCTCGCGCACCCACCGCCGGGCGGCGTCGAGCGGATCGGCGTCGTACACCGTCCGCGCCTCGAAGTCCCCGCGGACGAGACGGACCGCCTTGCCCTCGAGGATGTCGATCGCCGGGTAGAGGATCACGCCGCTACGCCCTGTGCGTGCCTCGCGCAGACCGACGCGAAGTTACGCAGCAGCGCCAGGCCGTGCGTGGAGGACTTCTCAGGGTGAAACTGGACGCCGAACACCGCGCCGCGCTGGACGGCAGTGACGAAGCGCTCGCCGTACTCGGAGATGGCGAGAACGTCCTCGTCGTCCGCGGGCCGCGGGACCAGCGAGTGGACGTGGTAGAAAAACGCGCCGTCGGCGGGCAGGGACTCGGTGAGGGACGAGGGACGCGTGAACTCGACGCGGTTCCACCCGATGTGGGGCAAGCGCAGACCGGCGGTGCGCAGCGGCGTCACTTCTCCCGCGATCAGGCCGAGTCCGGCGGTGGGCTCGAACTCAGCCGAGCGCTCGAAGAGCAGGTGCATCCCCAGGCAGATCCCGAGCACGGGCAGGCCGGCCACGCCACGCTCGATGATCACATCACAGAGGCCGAGCTCGTTCAGGTTGCTCATCGCCCGAGGGAAGGCGCCGACGCCGGGCACGACGAGGCCATCCGCGCTTGCGAGCACGTCGCGATCGCGAGTGATCGTAGCCCTCGCCCCGACGTGCTCGAGTGCCTTTTCCACCGAGCGACGATTGCCCATCCCGTAGTCGACGACGGCGATCTGCGGACGCGCGGTCATGCCGTGAGCGTGCCCTTCGTGCTCGGCACGCCCTGCTCGGTCGGGTCGAGCGCGACGGCGGCGCGAAGCGCCCGGGCGAAGGCCTTGAAGGCGGCTTCGATCATGTGATGTGCGTTGGTGCCCGTCTCGATCACCAGGTGGAGCGTGAGCTTCGAGTTGAGCGCGACGGCGCGGAAGAACTCTTCCGCCAGCTCGTGGTCGAAATTACCGATGGCGCCCGGCGGCAGGCTGGCCTCGAAGGCGCAGTAGCCACGACCGGAGACGTCGATCGCACACAGCGCGCGTGATTCGTCCATGGGCACCGTCGCCTCACCGTAGCGGGTTATCCCAGCGCGGTCGCCGAGCGCCTGGTCGAGCGCCTGGCCGAAGCAGATGCCGACGTCCTCGACCGTGTGATGGGCGCCGGTGCCGAGGTCGCCCGCGGCGCGAACGTCGAGGTCGAGGCGGCCGTGGCGCGCGAGCAGGTCGAGCATGTGGTCGAGGAACCCAACCCCGGTCTCGCGCCCGCCGGCAGCGGCGCCGTCGAGGGTCAGGGAGACGTGGACGTGGGTCTCACCGGTCTTGCGTTCGATCGCGGCGGTGCGGCTCATGACGATCCATTCTGGCGAACGCGTGCCTCCATCGAGCGCGCGTGAAGCTCGAAGCCCTCCGCGCGGGCGATGGGCGCCGCAGCGCGCGCCAGTTCCTCAGCAGCACCGCCGATCCTCACCTCGGAGAAGCGCCGGCGAAAGTGCGCGGGCGCGAGCGCCGAGGCGAAGCGCGCGGCCCCCCCGGTCGGGAGGACGTGGTTGGAGCCGGCGATGTAGTCGCCGAACGCGGATCCCCCGGCGGCACCGATGAACAGGCAGCCTGCGCGTGAGACCCGAGGAGCGAGCGCCTCGGCGCCCGGGCCCAGCAGCTCGAGGTGCTCGGGCGCGAACGCCTCGGCGAGCGCCAGCCCCCGATCCAGGTCCTCAACGGCAACGAGGCGGCGGATCGCCCCCGTATCGGGTGAGCTCGCCATCCTCTCGCTGATCGTGCTCAGCAGCTCGCGTGAGTCGGAGATCCCCACCACGAGCGTCCCCGGGCCGTGCTCTCCTTGCGCGAGCAGGTCGAGGGCCACGAGCTCGGGGTCGGCCCCAGCATCGGCGATGACCATCAGATCACTCGGTCCCGCGAAGCCGTCGATCCCCACCTGCCCGATGACCTGGTGCTTGGCCTCCTGCACGTATAGGTTGCCCGGTCCGACGATCACGTCCACGGGCGTCACCGACTCGGTCCCGTAGGCCAGGGCAGCGATCGCCTGCGCGCCTCCCATCCGGTACACGGTCGAGGCACCCGCGAGCCGGCAGGCGGCGAGGATCACGGGGTGGATGTCGCCGTCGGCGCCCGGAGGGGCGCACACGGCGACGTCCTCCACTCCGGCCACGCGCGCGGTGACCACGCCCATGATCACCGTGCTCGGGTACGGCGCCCTCCCGCCGGGGACGTACACGGCTGCACGCCCGACGGGGACACCGCGCAGCGCGACCTGCCAGCGCGCGTGCGCGCCCCGCGCTCGCCCGCCGCCGTCGAGGGTCACCACCCGGTCCGAGGTGAGGCCGGCGGCGGCCACCCGGCCGACGTTCTCGGCGGCACGCTCGAGCCCGTCCCGGACCTCGGGATCGAGTCGGTCCACGGCGGCGTCGAGCTCGTCGCCCGAGACGACGAGGGGGGCCGGCTCCGCGCCGGCGGTGTCGAAGCGCCGGGAGTACTCGCGCACCGTTTCATCGCCGCCCTCGCGCACGCGGGCGATGATCTCGGCCACCGCGCCTGCGACCGATCTGGGATCGGGGACGAGCGCGCGCAGCTCGGCCGCGAGCACCGCGGGATCCCCGCTCAGGACGAGCGGCTCAGACACCGCGCATGCGCTCCAGAACGCCGTCGATCGCGCGGGCCTTGAGCTTGTGGGCGACCGGATTGGCGATCAGACGAGCGCTGCACTCGGCGATCTCCTCGCGCACCACGAGCCCGTTCTCGACCAGCGTGGTCCCCGTCGCCGTCAGGTCGACGATCGCTTCCGCGAGACCGGTGATGGGGGCGAGCTCGACCGACCCCTTGACCTCGACGATCTCGGCCTGGCGACCGGTGGCGAGGAAGTGGCGCGCGGCGATCCGGGGATACTTGGTGGCGATCCGTACCACCCCGAGGCGCCGGAGCGCCTCGGCGGCGCGATCCTCGCCCGCCTCGCTTGCCAGCACCATGCGGCAGTACCCATATCGGAGGTCGACGAGCTCGTAGCACTCGCGCTCGGACTGCTCCATCAACACGTCCTTACCGGTGATCCCGAGGTCGGCGGCGCCCGCTTCGACGTAGGTGGGAACGTCGGACGGACGCATGGTGACGATTCCCGCGTCCTCGAAGAGCAGCTTTCGGTCGTTGTCGCGCACCTCGCTCGTGTCGAGCCCGAGCCGGTCGAGGAGGTCGAGCGTTTCCCCGAACAGGCTGCCGCGGGGAACGGCGATGCGCAATCCGTTCACCGGGCCTCCTCTCCGGTGAGGGCGATGTGCAGCTTCTCGACGCCCAGCGCGAAGCCGACCGCGGGGAGCGGCCGGCCGAACCTCCCGAGCAGGTCGTCGTAGCGCCCGCCGCTGCCGATCGGGACCCCGAGCGCGGGATCGTAGACCTGGAACACCGCACCGGTGTAGTAGCCGAGGCTACGCACCAGGCCGAGGTCGAAGATCACTCTCGCGGCGGCGTCGGGCGGGAGCCGGGCGTGAACCGATCGCATCCCCTGTACGGCCGCGTCGAGCGGCTCGGGAACGTCCTCGAGCACCTCAGGGCCGCCGCGGATCTGCGGAACGCGGAGCAGCAGCTCGGCCGACTCGGCATCGAGGCCGAGCGCCGCCACCTCTCGCTCGACGCCGACGAAGTCTCCCGCCACGAGCTCCTCGACGAGCGCCGCGCGCCGCTCCGGTGCGACCCCTACGCGTTCGAGCAGAGCCGGAAACAGCGAGGCGTCTCCGAGCCCAACGCTGTAGGTCTTCAGTCCGACCGCGTCGAGCGCGGCGCACAGCAGCGTCAGCGCCTCGGCCGTCCCCTCCGGTGCGGGAGCGCCGACAAGCTCGACCCCGGCCTGCAGGAACTCGCGCGGCTGGCCGCGCTGGGGACGCACGCGGCGGTAGGAGTGCGCGAAGTAGCAGAAGCGCATCGGAGGCTCGGCCGTGGCGTAGCGCGTCGCCACCAGCCGCGCGATCGGGACCGTCATGTCCGAGCGCAGCGCGAGGACCTGTCCCTGCTCGTCGAAGACGCGGTAGGCAGGGATCGTCGCGGCGGTCTCTCCGCGTGCCAGGGTCCCCTCGTACTCGAGCGCCGGTGTGTACACCTCGCCGTAGCCGGCGCGCTCGAACTCGGCGCGCAGCCGCTCGGTGATGGCGCGGAGCTCCC
>Ga0302326_10001906_pt1 | contig 51986 bp, 34 predicted proteins | sample Palsa_T0_3_FD_202264 | JGI IMG/M metagenome (GOLD analysis project Ga0302326, IMG submission 202264) | Peat permafrost microbial communities from Stordalen Mire near Abisko, Sweden - Palsa_T0_3 | ecosystem: Environmental > Terrestrial > Soil > Palsa > Peat permafrost | place: Sweden: Abisko...
TTGTTTCCCAACCGGCATTTCTGCTTGCGTTGGAGGTGACCGACAGCGGCGCGCTGGTCAATCCCATGTTGCGCGCGGCCATCGCAGCGTCGATTGATCGCAGCGCGCTTGCCAACGTGATCTTTCAAAAGCAGGGCGAGGCGACTGCGAGCTTGCTGCCGCGATCGCTGACGGGGTTCGCCTTTCTGTTTCCGGTGGATCGCGACCTGAACAAAGCGCACGAACTGCGCGGAGGACTGAACGCTCCAACTCTCACGCTGAGTGTGGATGGAGATGGGGCGCTGCGGCTGGCCGCGCAGCGGATCGCGCTGAACCTGAAAGAGGCGGGGTTCAACGCGCAGGAGGTCGACGCCGGCGGTGCACAGCGCGCCGATCTGATGCTGCGAACGATACCGCTCGAAGGTGGGGAGGCTGCTGCTGTATTGGAATCTGTGTCGCGGAGCGTGGGTGCGCCTGCAATTCCTCCGGACTCCAGCCCTACATCCCTCTATAGAGCGGAGCGGGATTTTCTCGATCGCCACACCTTAATTCCGCTGGTCGATCTTCCTCGCGCTTACGCGTCAGGCGCGCGGGTTCGCGATCTCGCACTGGATGCGCATGGCTTGCCTGACCTGGCATCGGCCTCGCTAGAGGACGCACCATGAGCCTACGGCAGAGACTGCTCCTGCTGTTTTCTCTCACCGTGGCAGCGGCAGTGGCAGCAGTGGCGTGGACGGTGCTGGTGCGAATCCGCCACGTTTTTGAACAGCGCGATCAGGAGGAGACTGCGCTGTTTGTGAGCCAGTTTCAGCGGGAGTTCCAGCATCGTTCGGCGGAGGTAGCGGCTGCCGTCGATCATTTGGCGGTGAGTGAGCGTGCGCGCGGAATGGCATTTGAGATTGTCCAATCTGGCGATGCATCGCCCTATTTGACCGAGGCACAGACCATGGCGCAAGACGCGCAACTGGACTTTCTCGAGATTGTGGGCGCTGACGGAGACGTTGTGAGCTCGGCACAGTGGCCGGCGCGCTTTGGCTACCCGGAACTCGCTGTAACCGGAGCAGGCGAAGCAGCATTTCTGAAGCGGGAAGAGCTTCCCGACGGCAACAGTGCTCTTGGCCTATTTGCCGTGCGCCCGATAGGCGGCGCGGAACCTGCGTTGCACCTGGTGGGAGGCAAGCGCCTGGACCAAAGCTTCCTCGCCGATTTGCCGGGGGCGCCGGGGATGCAAGTGGGCTTGTACAACGAACGGGAATCGAGCACGGATTCGCGCACCGGTTCCGGCGCGGCTCCTTCGGCGACATTCGATCCGAAGCAACTGGTGGGGACAAACGGCGATGTGCCGAGTGCCGATCGATACCAAGCCCTTATCGAATCTGCGCTGAAAACGGGACAGCAGGTGACCGGCATTGTGTATTTAACTGCGCGGCGCGAGGATAGCGTGAGCGCGACCGCGATTCCGTTGAAGAATGTAACTGGTCGAGTGCTGGCAGTGCTGATCGTGGCTCTTTCGCGCGAAGGCATGGTGGAAGCCCAGCAGCATATACGGACTATCGCGTATGGAGTCGCGTCGGGTGGGATTCTGCTGACCATTGCATGCAGCTTGTGGATTGCGGCGCGGGTGTCGCGGCCGATTGAACAGTTGGCGCATGCAGCGGAAGAAGTGGCGAGCGGCAACTGGGATGTGCGCGTGCCGGAGCGGGGACATGACGAAGTGAGCGTGTTGGCGCGCAGCTTTAATCACATGACGGAGCAGCTTGCGAACCAGAGAGAGCAACTGGTGCAGAGCGAGCGTGTGGCGGCGTGGCGTGAACTGGCACGGCGGTTGGCGCACGAACTCAAGAATCCGCTCTTTCCGTTGCAACTGACGGTCGAGAACCTGGTGCGGGCGCGTGCATTGTCGGTCGAGGAATTCGACGAGGTCTTTCGCGAAAGTACTGCGACACTGGGCATGGAGATCGCGAACCTGAAAGCGATCATCGGACGCTTTAGCGACTTCAGCAAAATGCCGAAGCCGGAGCTGGAGCGCATCGATGCGAAGGATGTGGTTGAGCGGGTGCGATCGCTGTATGAAGGTGCTGCAAACCGCGAAGCGAAGATTGAGTTCGCGACGGAGATTGCTGGAGAGCCGATGGCGATGATGGTCGATCCTGAGCTGTTACATCGTGCGCTATCGAATTTGGTGCTGAACGCGATGGACGCGATGCCCAACGGCGGCAAGCTGACCATCTCGGCCCGGCCACGGGGAGCGAACATCGAAATCAAAGTGGCGGACATGGGCGAGGGGTTGACGCAGGAGGAATGCGAGCGGCTGTTTACGCCGTATTACACGACCAAGCTGCACGGGACCGGATTGGGATTGGCGATTGTGCAATCTGTCGTGGCCGATCATGGCGGCACGATTGCGGTGGAAAGCCGCGAGGGCGGTGGTGCAACGTTTATCATTACGCTGCCGAGAATCACCGCATGACAGTGAAGGCCAAGATTCTGATCGTCGACGATGAGGCGAACACGCTGGCATCGCTGTCGCGCGCCTTTCGACTTGCGGGGCACGAAGCCGTGGTGTGCGACAACGCGGAACGTGCCCTGGAACTGGCGAAAGTGCAGCCGTTCGATCTGATTCTGAGCGATGTGGTGATGCCGCGCCGCGACGGTCTTATGCTGCTCGAAGATTTGAAAACGGCGGGCGTTGCCGCGCCCGTGGTGATGATGAGCGGGCAGGCGCACATCGAGATGGCGGTGCGCGCAACGCGGCTCGGCGCCCTGGATTTTCTGGAGAAACCGCTTTCGACAGACAAGCTGCTGGTGACGGTTGAGAACGCGCTGAAACTGACGCGCTTAGAAATCGAGAATCGCGACCTGCGCTCGCGCGTTGGCAAGCACACGCTGGTGTGGAGCGGCGAAACGATGCGGCGCGTGATGACTCAGATTGAGCGCGTGGCGGCCAGCGAGACGCGCATTTGTATTTACGGAGAGACCGGCACGGGCAAGGAATTGGTGGCGCGCACGCTGCATGAAAAGGGCCATAGGGCTGCGGGACCATTTGTCACGCTGAACTGTGCGGCAGTTCCCGCAGAGCTGATTGAGAGCGAGCTTTTTGGGCACGAGAAGGGCTCGTTCACCGGCGCGGCGCAACGGCACGCAGGCAAATTTGAGCAGGCGCATCGGGGCACATTGCTTCTGGATGAGATTGGAGACATGCCGACGGCGATGCAGGCGAAGCTGCTGCGCGTGCTCGAAGAAGGCGAAGTGGAGCGCATTGGCGCGGAGAAGCCCACGGCGGTGGATGTGCGCGTGGTGGTGGCGACGCATCGCAATCTGGAACAACTCGTCGAGTCGGGTGGGTTTCGGCGGGATCTTTATCATCGAGTGGTGGTTTTCCCAGTCGAGTTGCCGCCGCTGCGCAAGCGCTGCGAGGATCTGCCTGCGCTGGTCGAACATTTTGCGCACCAGGTGAGCGCACAAAACGGTTGGAAGCAGGTTCCTTTCGCAGCATCCGCAATTGAAGCGCTGAAGGAATATGCGTGGCCGGGTAATATCCGCGAACTGCGCAATGTGGTGGAGAGGCTGCTGTTGCTGGTGGTGGATGCGGAAGTGGATGCGAAGGCCGTGCAGATGGCATTGCCCACGTCGCGCGCGTCGGTTAAAGGTGCGGAGCAAGACCGGGAGAAGACGGGCACGCTGGCGGAGCGCGTGTTGGAATTCGAACGAGCGGAAGTGTTGGCGGAGCTCGAACGCAGTGGAAAACACGTTACACCGGCAGCGAAGGCACTCGGCCTCGAGCGGAGCCATCTCTACAAAAAGTGTCAGCAACTTGGGATTGACCTGCAGAGTCTGCGTTCGTCGGAGTGATGCAGGCACACGTGACGTAGCGGCGTCGGATCGCAAATCCACAATCGGTTGTGAGTGAGATAGAGGGCGGGGAATGCATTGAGCGATGCGATGGAGCACGAGCCGGCGCGATTGCCGAGACGTAGCTGGACCATCGCGTGGTTGCTAGGTCTCGGCGTGCTGGTCAACTACTTCGACCGCGTGAATCTTTCGGTTTCGCACGAGTCGCTCATCGCCGCGTTCGGAATTTCGAACATTGCATTCGGCTATCTTTCCAGCGCGTACAACTGGACGTATGCGCTTTGCCAATTGCCGGTGGGGGTGCTGCTCGACAAGTTCGGCGTGCGGCGCGTGGGGCGGATCAGCACGCTGATCTGGAGCCTGGCATCGTTCTGCGCGTCGGTGGCGCCAGGGATCCCGAGTTTGTTCGCGGCGCGGTTCCTGCTGGGCGTGGGAGAGGCACCGACGTTTCCTGCGAATGCCAAGGCGATCGGCCTTTGGTTTCCGGCCACGAAGCGGGGCTTCGCCACCGCGATCTTCGATTCAGCTGCCAAGTTCTCTTCGGTGCTCGGAGTTCCTCTGCTGGGAATTATTCTGCTGAAGATTGGATGGCGCTGGAGCTTTGCCCTGACGGGCTTGATCAGTCTGGGCTACTTTCTGCTGTTCTGGAAGGTCTATCGCGATCCCGAAGAGGATTCGTCTTTGAGTGCAGCGGATCGGCTCGCGATTGCTGCAGCGACGCAGAGAGCCGATGTGCACAATGCTGCGACCGGCGAGCCGAAATCCTTGAGCTATCTGCTGGGGCAGCGCAAAGTGCTGGGGCTAGCCATCGGATTCGGCTCCTACAACTACGTGTTTTATCTTTTGCTCGCATGGTTGCCGAGCTATCTCACTCTGGCATTGCATATCGACGCGTATCACTCGTTTCTCTACACGAGCCTTCCGTGGCTGGTGGCGACGTTCGGCGACCTGGCGGTGGGTGGCTGGCTGGTTGATTCGCTCATTCGGCGTGGCTACGATGCGAGCCGCGTGCGGCAGGCTGTTTTGATTGGCGGGACTACATTCGGGCTCGGCATACTGGGCGCAGCCCATGCGCACAATGCGACGCAGGCTTTGATCTGGATCAGCATCTCGATCGGCGGGCTTTCGGCAGCGGCGCCGGTTGGCTGGTCGGTGCCTGCGCTGATTGCGAGCCGGAACAATGTAGGACGCGTGGGCGGCATCATGAATTTCTCGAATCAGATTTCGGGGATTGCGGCGTCGACGATCACCGGATACCTGTTTGCGGCGAACCAGGTGGCGTGGGTCTTTGGGATCGCCGGGATTTATCTAGCTGTAGGCATCGGCGCGTATATCTTTTTGCTGGGAAGGATTCAGCCGGAGACGCAGACGAGCGCAGCGGTCGCCGTTTCGTGACCTGTGTGTTTGCCGCGAGCGGATGCGTACAATGAGGGGGAACGTTCGACGGAGCAAAGCAACGATTCCTGTTGTGCAGCAGAGTTGGAGATTCGATGAAGGCGCTGGTTCTTTCCGCGTATAAGCATCTCGAGATGGAAGATGTTCCGGTACCGCAGCCGGTCGAAGACGAACTGCTGATTCGCATCAAGGCGTGCGGAATTTGCGGGAGCGATGTGCATGGCTTCGATGGCAGCACGGGCCGGCGCATTCCACCGATCGTGATGGGTCATGAGGCTGCGGGAATTGTCGAGGCTGTTGGCTCTGGCGTTGCGAATTTCCGCGTCGGCGATCGTGTGACATTCGATTCGACGGTGTATTGCGGGGTGTGCTTCTATTGTCAACGCGGACAAATCAATCTTTGCGAAGAACGCGAAGTGATTGGCGTTTCGACGCCACTGTTTCGCAGGATGGGCGCGTTTGCTGAGTATGTGACGGTTCCCGCGCGCATTGCATACTCCCTGCCGGATGCGATGCCGTTTTCTCATGCGGCGCTGATCGAGGCTGTGTCGGTGGCTGTGCATGGGACTTCACTGACGCCGATTGAGCCGGGGGACACGGCTGTTGTGGTTGGTTCCGGCATGATCGGGTTGCTGACATTGCAGGCGGTGCGGCAGGCGGGTGCCGAGAGAGTATTTGTTGTCGATGTGGATGACACGCGGCTGGAGATGGCGCGGCAGCTTGGGGCGACAGAGACATTCAATTCGAAAAAGCAGGATGTTGTTGCGGAGATTCAGAAGCGCACGTCGGGGCGCGGCGCGGATGTTGCGCTGGAGTGTGTGGGTATTACCGATGCCATCGCTCTCGCCGTGGAAAGCGTGCGCAAGGGCGGAGCGGTGACGCTGGTGGGCAACGTTGCTCCGAAGATTGAACTCGCGCTGCAGTCGGTGGTTTCACGGCAGATTCGCCTGCAGGGTTCTTGTGCGTCGTGCGGCGAATATCCCGAGTGCATCGCAATGATGGCGAGCGGGAAGATTCGCGTAGAGCCACTGGTTTCCGCAGTCGCGCCGCTTGCGGAAGGAGCCTCGTGGTTTCAACGGCTCTATGATCGAGAGCCGGGGCTGCTGAAGGTTGTGTTGCAACCGTAAGGATCGAATTCATGGGCGATTCGTTGTTTGATTTATCCGGGCAGGTTGCGCTGGTGACCGGGACAAGCCGCGGCTTGGGACAGTATTTTGCACGGGCGCTTGCGAAGGCCGGCGCGGACCTTGCGATGACCAGCCGGGACAGCAACACGCTGCAGGATTTTTCGCGCGAGATTCAAGCACTAGGGCGCAAGACTTTCTCGACAGCGCTCGATGTGCGGGACCATGCGAGCATTCAGCAGGCGGTTACGGCGATTGAGGAGCATTTCGGAAAGATCGACATTCTGGTGAACAACGCGGGCTGCAATATTCGCAAGCCCGCGCTTGATGTGACCTGGGACGACTGGAACACGATTCTCGACACGAATCTTCGTGGGTCGTTTTTTGTGGCGCAGGCGGTGGCGCAAGGGATGATCGAGCGCGGCTATGGCCGGATCATCAATATCGGGTCAGTGACCAGCGTTGCGGGATTTGCGGGATTAGCGCCTTATGGCGCGAGCCGCGGAGGCATAAAGCAGCTGACGATGAGCTTGGCCGACGACTGGGGCAGGCACGGGGTGACGGTGAATTGCCTTGCGCCGGGCTGGTTCAAGACGAAACAGAACCAGGTGCTCTACGAGAATGCCGCGTGGGTGGAATACATCACGGATCGCATTCCCGCAAAGCGGCCGGGACGTCCCGACGATCTGGACGGCGCCGTTGTCTTTCTTGCATCCGAATCAAGCCGCTATGTGACTGGCCAGACGTTGCTGGTGGATGGAGGCGTTTCGACCGGAGCTACGAAGGCGACAGTCTAGGTCATCAAGCCACAAAGGGCAACACCTAGCCACAAAGACCAACCACTGGGGATGGCCCGTTCGCACAACCTATCCTGGTTTTGAACCCGAGCCGGAGCCCGATCCAGAACCACTCCCGGAACCAGATCCGCTTCCAGAAGCTGGTTTCTTTTTCTTGCCTTCCTTGCTCGAGGATCCTCCGCCGCTTCCGCTGTCGGACGAGTCGGTGGATTTGGTCATGCCGGATTGCGAGTTCAACGCGCTGACCGCGACATGCATCGTGGCATAGGTTACGCCCGGAATGGCGGTTTCTGCGCGCTTGGATACGGGAAGGTTTTTATCGGCATCTTTCCGCACAAGGTAACCTTGCGCCAGGTCCAGATTCGGCAACTGGCTGGCGAGCTCGTCGGTGTGCTTCTGCGGGACCATCACGTAGTCACCGGAGATGAGACCGATATAGGTGGATTCATGCTCCGGATTGGCCATGGCCTGCTGCGTGGCGATGGCATTCACAAGGTTGCCGTTCATGATGAAGCGGGTGCGATCTTCCCAGTACGCAAACGCTTCGCTGAATGCATTGAGCGCGGGTGTGCTGATGGCAGGCAGAGTGACCATGGGCGCAACGACTTTGAGGCCGGTCATCATGACCTTGAGAACTTTCAGAAAGCCCGAGTCATTGGGTGCGCGCGAGATGTTGACGGCCATTTTGCCTGTGCCACTCGTGAGAAGGATGTGGCTGGTGGACGAAGTCGCCTGGTCGGACTTGAATCCGAGCTGATCTAGGCTGGGAATCTTTCCCGCGTTATTGGGCGCGATCGATGCAATTGCCGTCCATGCCAACGGCGCAAACAGATTCATCAACGGACTGGTTTGCGTGGCATCGACGCGCAGCTGCGAAGCCTTTTCCGATTGGTCGCCGGAGCCGGGGCGGAATTGCGACAGCATGATGCTGACCGCGACATCGCCGTCATGGTCGAGCAACTCATCTTTTGAGATGTCGGTTGCGTAGCGCAATTTTGCATCATCCGGCTTGTAATGCAGATATTGCGTTTGCAGGGTGGGGTCAGGCAGACCACCGGTGGCGCCGCGACCTGCGGTGCCATAGCTCGCACTGTGCGGATTGACTTCGTCGTAAAATCCGCTCCAGAAATCGAAGGAATCGTGGGGAGTGTCGGCAGTATCCGGACCCGCGTTTGGGGCTGCGCCGGATTGCTGCGAGAGTGCTTCGGCGGCTTCCGGTGGCAAAAGGGATGAAAGCAGGCCGATGGCAAGGCCATTGCCGACAAAGCGGCGTCGGGAGACTGACATGTTCGCTTAACCTCGCTTCTTGCAGTTATGGGTGAAAGCGATTGGGGAATAACTATGTGCGAATAGCGCGGAAGTGGAAACAGCATACCCCCAAACGGACGATTGCGCCAGAGCGTTGATGGGCGCGCATACTGAATCATCAGTCGTGAACCGAAATTGTGTATCGCCGGCGGTCATGGTGTTGGCGCAGGAACGCTCTCGAGGCCGTTGATACTAACGGCCCAGTTGGTCGGGACTTCCTGCAGGTCGAGGCCGCGCGTGCCGCTGCTGGCGCTTGAAAGCAGCCGCTCGAGGGGCGATTGCGGTTGACCGATGCCGCGGGTGGCAACGCCCTTGAAGTTCAGGCTGTAGGGGTCCGACAACGGCTCGCTGGTGCTCACAAGCAGGATGGTGTCGAGGCCGAAGGGCGCGCCGACTTTGAGCGTTGGGCCGCCGGGAAGCACGATCTGGCGCTGATCGTTGGCATCGTTGGGAAAGCGATTCTCAGAGTAATTGAGAGGATACAGAAGACTGCCTTGGCCGTGGCAGTCGATGTCGAGGATGTAGACCCAGCGTTTTTGCAGCACGCGCGAAGTCGAGGTGAGGACCAGCTTCAACTGGTCGCCTTGCTTTACGGACTGGCCTTCGGCGAGAAGGGACTGATCGGACACGCGCATGAAGCCGAGGTGATAGTAGTCATCGCCCGATGCGCCGGGACTGGACGGAAGGCGAAGCCAGCCGGCCAGCTTGGCGAGGCGCGTGGCATAGTCGTTGAGCTTGCCGGCCGCGTCGGGCAGAGCGGATAGATCGGCGATGGGAACCCAGTCCGTGCGCACTGGATAGCTTGACGTAGAAGAGCAGCCGGGACTGTGGCGCGGCGGGTTGGCGTCGGACGGACCTTTCTCGAATTCGGCCTTGTGGTACCAGGCCCAGGCGGGACCATCGCTGGTGAGCGATCCGGCGAGGACGTAGTCGGCATTAGCGACGTCGCCGACACCCTGGACCATGCTGGCTTCTTCGTGGAGCTTGAGCTTGCCGCCGAGTTCCTGCGAAGGCGGGAGGTTGACCCAGACTTTCGCGCCTGCTGGCACGTGCTGCATAAGGGCGCTCGCTGTGAGTTTCCAACCGAGTTCGACGGCATCGGTGTCGCCGGCGCGTTGAAGAATCCAGTTGTCGCTGTTCCAAAGCAGGATGTGCGTCCAGGGCTGCTCGGCGGGGTCGGAGACCGAATCAATGCCGGAGGCGCGAATCTGGTCGATGGCTTTCTGCAGGTCGGCCTGCGCGATGGTGGAAGGCCAGATCCAGAAGTGTAACGGATCGGTGGGTGCGGGAATCCATGTCTCAAGCTCGAAGACTTGGCCGATCGCAACGCGAGCGTTAGCGGGGGTGGCGACGGATGCCTTGGCGTGCGCTAATCCATCGAGCTCCGTCACGTTGAGCGTGAGGACTTTTCTTTTGTCTTCCGCGCCAAAAGAAATAAAGGTGCTGCCGGGGCCGATGCCAGCCAGACGCCCGGTGTCGAGAATCACGCTGCCGTCATCTTCAGTTGCAATGACTGCGGCGCGCAGTTTGCCGGCTTGGAATGCCGTTCCACCGAAGAGTGGCTGCTGGCGTCGCGCACCGGCGGCGTCGAGCGAGGGAGTCTGGTCGGCGATGCCGTTGCCTTCGAGTTCAGCATTGACTTGTTGATAAACAACGGAAGCCGGCGCGTCGGCGGGAAGAACTTCGAGAGCCTTGATCAATGCGGCTGTGAAAGCGCCGTGTGCTTCGGGCACGCTCGCTGTGGTGGGCGATTCTTTTGCAGTTTGGTCCTGTTGCGCTGCGGAAACGATCAGCGCGGGATTGTCGGTGCGCTCGGCCGGCGCGGGTTTGGGCTGTGCACCGGCCTGATTCGGCGCCTCATTGATGTCGCGCGGATCGTAGGGCAGCATGCGCTCGCGGACTTTAGGGCCGAGTGGGATTCCGCGCGTGAAGGCGCCGCTGTGGCAACTGTCGAGGATGACAGTGAGCTTCACGCCTTTATCGAGGGCCGCGTTAAAGATGCGCCTCATCTCGCGATCGCGTACATCGTAGCCGCCAGTCCACGCGTCCGCGGGAACGAGGGTGCTGTCGGCGTGAATCTGTTTGCCGTTGACCATGAGGCTGAGCTTGTTGCCCTGGCTGTTGAGGCGCAGCGATCCGTGACCGGCGTAGTAAAAGACAACGGTGTCGCCGCGATGGGTCTCATCGACGAGGTATTTCTGCATGGCGGCGAGGATGCCGTCGTGCGTGGTTTGTGTGGCGGGCAGAGTGACGAAGGGAAGCTGCGAAGGGGGAAGCGAGGGATTGGTAAGGACTGCAACCACTGCGGGAGGGAAGCCGAACTTGGGGCTCACGAGGAGATCGCGCATCGCGGCGACATCGTTGAGGGCGCCGTCGAGATTCTCAAAGACGGGAAGATCGCAGCGGCCGCCGGTGCAGCCTGTGGGATGTTGCGCAGTGGTCTGCGATGGCTGATAGGTGTTGATGCCGATCAATAGAGCGCGGCGCACCTGGGCGTGCGAGCTTCTCGCAGAGATAAGAAGGAGAAGGAAAGCGCAGGAGAACAGGAGTCGAAGGCGCATCAGGGGAGGCTCCGTTAGGATGGACGGAAGTTTAAAGGCGCAGGTGGGTGGGAGAGAAGCAATTTCTGGTAACTACGGCAGAAACTCTACAGGCAAATAACGCTGAGACTCTACCGATGCGCGGCGAATTGCCTTTCCCTCTGACAAGAAAAACGGCGTGAACTCGAAGGTCCACGCCGCGAAATGACTGCAGTTGCGTTCTAGAATTCGATCCGCGCCGCGACCTGGCCGGTCCGAGCACCGCCGAAGTCCGATCCGATGCTTGCAGGAATCTGTCCGAAACTGCCCGAACTGAGATCCATCGTAGGGTCGCCAAGGTTGGTGTGGTTCAGAACGTTGGTGAACGTGCCTTCGAATCTGACCTTCAAACGTTCGGTGATGGCGAAGCTCTTGCTCAACCCACCAGACAGGTTGACAAGGCCGGGGCCTTCGACCGAGCCTACCTGGCTGTTGCCGAAACGGCCGATCGGCAGCGGGCTTGGACTCAAGGGAGTGCCCGTGGCCGGATCGAATCCCGCTCCAGTTGTGCAGTTGTTGCCCACCGTCCAGGTTGGATCGCCGGGGCAAGCAAAGGCTGCGCCGTTGGTCCAGTTCAAGCGGTTTTTGCCGGCAGGATTGGTGCTGACGCCCGCGAGCTGGTCAGGATGCTGTGCACGGTGGCCGCCATCGAAGCTGCCGGTCCCATTGCCGAACTCGCCATTCAAGCCGGAGCCTGTGCCGGACGGATCGCCTTCGCCGCTCGGGAAGTAAGGCGTTTCGTACGGACCTGTCTGCACGGTAAGGATGGAAGATAAACGCCAACCTCCAACGACAAGGTCGGCGACGCGTGGCATGCTGCCGCCCAGCAGCTTCCCACGGCCGAAGGGCAGGTCGTAGAGAGCCGTCGTGTTCCAGCGAAGACGGCGGGTTCCGTAAACGTTGCCGAAGTCCACATGACGGTCGAGGACCGATGTGGAGCGTTCGCCTCCGCCTTCGCCGGCGAAGCCGTCGCCGGTTGCAGCAGAGCCGTAAGGACCTTGATCGTCGGCCAGCGCCTTTGCCCATGTGAATTCGGAATGATATTCGAGCCCATGCTGCAGCCGATGGCTGGTCTCGAGTTGCAGCGAGTGGTAGCTCTCGTTGGCGCCGGTTGCACGTGTGTTAATGCGACCCCAGTTGGGGAAAAGACGTGAGCTGATGGGCGCGTTGAACGCGGAGACCGTAGTGGAGTAGGGCAGCGTGTTTTCATCTGGAGCCCAGACCAGTTGGTGGGTCTCCGAGCCGATGTATGAAATGCGCGCCGCGTACCCGGAACCGAAATCGTGGTCGACGCCCAGAGACCATTGTTCGGTGTAGGGGTCCTTCCAGTTGGTGCTATTGGCAGTGCCGAAGTAATCGCTACCGTAACAGGTGGTGCAACCGTTGCCTCCGGAGCCCTGATCGATTGCCGGCCACTGATAGCCAATGGCATGGGTGGTGGGGTTATACGTATTGGTGAAGTTCTGCGTGTAGGCCTGCACTGTGCCAGTGAGCGAGTAGAAGCTCGAGCCGAGCATGTTGATGTTGTACATGCCGAACCCGCCACGAACGGCCCATTTGTCATCGCCGAACGGACGATAGGCGAAGCCGAAACGCGGCATGAAGCGGAGGTGCGGATACTTCTTAAGACCCGAGGGGTAACCAGCGGTGCTGTTGCCTTGCACTTGCATGCACGGCGCACCGTTGACCGTCGCCGAGTTGGTGGTATTCACGCCGTCGGCATCGCACGCATTCGCGCTAGCCAGGAAGCCTTGCGCAAGGAGCGATTGTTTGCCCTGCGGGTAAATTACGCGGCCAGCTAACGGAACACTGGGATCAAAGTTTCCGATGTCGCCGTAGCGGTCGAAGTAGCCGGGGTGCAGCTCGTAGCGAAGGCCGTAGGAGAGGGTCAGGTTGGGGTTGATTTTCCACTCATCCTGAGAGAAGAAGTGGTAGTGATTGGAAAGGCCGTCGTTGTCCTGGCGAACAACATCGTAGAATGTCTGGTTGGGCAGCCCGAGCAGGAAGTCGGCGAAGTCGACGCCGGTAAATATGCCCTCGCTTCCGCTTGTGTTGAACTGATAGGTTCCGTAATTGTCGGACCCGTTGAAGCCGAGCGGCGTAATGGCTTCGAGGTGCTGAATGTCTGTACCGAATTTGAAGGTGTGGTTGCCTTTCGTCCAGATCAGGGTGTCGCTGTAGTCGTAGGTAAACGACCTGGTGAGGCTCGTCAAGCGGTCGGCGTTCAGGCTCTGGATATGGTTGAAATCCATCTCCGGGATGCCGTTGTAGAAGAGGTTCTGCAAGCCCTGCCAGCCTTGCGCATTGGTGAAGGCAAGGCCGTTGAAGCTATTGCTACTGCCCGATGTATAGCGCGTAAAGCCGAAGCCGCCTTCGTTGATCAGGTTGGGCTTGATGATCCAGTTGGTATCGACCTTCATGGCGCGATTCTGGCTGTTGCTTAGCCCTGATGGAACCAGCAGGATTTCAGGATTGCTGACCGGGAAGTTCTTCCATGTGAATTTTCCCCACAACAGGAATTTCTGATTGGAGCCGAAGTACTGGTCGCCGCGAATGTCGAACTGGTCCGAGTGGCCGCTGTCGTCGACGTTCGCCTGCCAGTTGGCGACACCGTTATCGGTGTAGGCAGTGGGATCGCCGATATTCGGATCTGGATAGAACTGTTTCAATGTATTCAGGGCAATCTGACTGAGCTGGCCCTGCGGAATAGCTGTGCCATAGCTGCCGCCGGTGAAGGGATCGTTGAGGCCAGTGAAGCCCGTGGCATTGTACTCCGAAAAATCGCCCTGCTTCATGAGCGTGCTGGGGACTTTTTCATTTAGCGTCTCCTGCGCGGGGTGACGCCACCCTTCATAGGTGCCAAAGAAGAAGCTCTTGTTATGTCCGTTGTAGAGATGCGGAATCACGACTGGACCGCCGACGCTTCCGCCGAAAGTGTTGCCGTGCACGCTGGGCTTGGTGACTGTCGCCGGATAGGTATAGGCAATCGCGTCAAATGCGGAGCTCTGGTAGTACCAGAAGCCGGTACCGTGCAAGGCATTGGTGCCGCCCTTTGTGGTAACCACAATCTGACCCGGATCGCCGAACTCGGCATTCGCAAGCACGCCATCGGCGCGGATCTCGGAAATCGATTCTGTGGACGGAAACGAGTCGTAGATGAACACGCCGCCGGTTGCGTTCTTCGATGTGACACCGTCCACCGTGACATCCACCTGGTACGGCAACGCGCCCTGCACCGAGAACTGCACCTGGCTGCCGCTGCTGGCCGCCTGGACGCCGGGCAGTGCACTGAAAATGTTAGCGGCACTGGTGCCGTTAAAGCTGGCACGGGTGTTCACCGGCAAGTTATCCGCGTCGTCTGTAGTGAACGTGCCGCTGATGGTGGGCGAGTCGGTCTCGATCGAGCTCACCGAATCGCCGGTGACCTGAACCGACTGCTGCACGGCTCCCACCGCGAGGGTTGCGTCCACACGAAGTTCCTGACGGACCTCCAGGGTCACCCCGGTGGCCGACCATTTTTCAAAGCCGGGTGCTTCGACGTCCACCGTATAATGGCCCGCCTTGGCGTCGAGAAAACGATAGTCGCCGACGTTATTCGACTTGTTGGTGCGAACCGTGCCCTCTTCCGCGTAGGTCAGGGTGACGGTCGCGTTGGGGATCACGGCTCCCGCCGCGTCCTTCACCGAGCCGATGACTGCGCCCTGTGTGGCTTGTGCGTGCCCGTGACTTCCGGCTAGGGCGAACACCAGGATCAAGCCGAGGATGCCTGGCAGAGGCCGGTGAAGCTTCTCACAAAAGAGATGAGTGGATCGAAACATAGGTCGCTGTCTCCTCAAAAATGTTGCATGTGCAGGTTGTTGTCGGGTAGCGCTCAAAAAAGATGGAATGGGCAGGGACGGGCCTGCTCTAAACGCCAGCAAGAAATTCAGGATGCAAAATTCATTTGGAAAAGACACCTATTAAGGTTGCGTGTCGTTTTCAGGTCCGGCTCACCGTATGGATCATTGAACCCGGGGGTCATCCAACTGCGGCGACAAGGCTCACGCACAGATCTAATTCATCTGAGGTGTTCAGCTACATGTCTGTGGTCTTGGTACACAGTCAGGCTAAACGCGTTCTGTTAAATCGGCGAATGGAAATTGTTACAGAATGATGAAAATTCGCCAGTACGCAGTGTTAGGAGGTTGAATTATATAGGCGCACGGAGACAGGGTGCCAGGGGCGACTCGGCTTCTATCCCTGGTTTTGGCGCGGTCAATCGGAATTGGATGGCTTGCGCAATTTGCTGGCGGACTTTTCCATCTCTTTGCGGATCTCGTCGGCATCATCCACGTCGTGTAGCGCGGCGGCTTCCTCTTTGGTTTTCGGCTTGGCGAAGCGGGCTTTCGCGGCGATGAAGACACGTGGATCTGACGGGCGAGTGACGAACGGCTCCAAATGTGGCTCGGAATCGAAGATGCCGGAGACCTCCCCAGCCAGTGCGTCTTCGAGATTCATCGAGCCGAGGCCGAGCAGTTCGTCAATGGTGCGCACAATGGAGCCCATACTGCTGTGTTCATGAGAAACCGACCCGGGTTTGACCCAAGGGCTTGCGATCAGCAGGATGCTGCGGTGCGCATCGACATGGTCCACGCCATTCTGCGCATCGTCCTCTGTGACGAAAAAGGCGGAGTCCTTCCAGATGGAGGTCATTGATAGGAATGCGACGATGCGGCCCAGAGCGAGGTCGTTATCCGCAACATACGAGGCGCGATAGGGATAGCCATCGGCAGGGCGCGGCTCCATGGTGTGGTCGTTGGGCAGGCGAATGACGATGAGGGCGGGAACCTTGCCGGCGGCGAGTTTGAGCTTGAAGTCGCGCTCGAATTCGTCGAAGCGAAACTGGTCTGGAATTCCGAGATTGAAGGTTGGGTAACGGCGATCGGTCGCTTCGAAGACCGGCTTGGGCAGGGGTGAGTTGAGGAAGAGACGCTGGCCTTCGGGTTGCGAGCCTGGCAACTCAGCGTTGCCCTCGAGCTCCAGGCCTTCGCCGTAGTTGAGCACGCCTTTGCCGCTGGCCGCAATGTGCTCCCACAGAGAGCCGAATTGCGGTTCATCTTCAGGCATGGGCGCGTCCGCGCCGCCGAAGAGCGCGCGGCGACCGGGTTGCGGGGAGCCGGGAAAGTCGTGGCGGCGCCCGCCGTAGCCGGAGGTCCAGGCGGTATTGAAAAAGGGTGTGGGATTGATGCCCATGACCCAGCGGTGGCCATCGGCGGAAACATCGGAGTCCACGTAGAAGTTGTCGCTCATGGCGAAGCGGGCTACGAGCGCGTGCAGGTTGGGTGTGACATGCAGTTGGGTTGCGGATTTTTCTTCGGCAGCCCATCCATCCATGCCATAGCGGGCCAGTGTTGGATCGCCATTGGCGCCGGCCACATCGCCGAGGACCTCGTCGTAGGTGCGGTTTTCGCGAATCACCAGGAAGCAGTGCTTGAGACGGGGGAGTTGCGGGTGGTTGGCGATTGCTGCGGTGTTCGCGGCGATGACGGTCTTTGTGGATTCATCCGCTGGCGGCTGGCCGTCGAGCGGAATAGCGCTGATGCTGCCCAGTTCGAGCGAGCCGACGTAGGTTGGTGTCTTGGGGTCGTGTCCCGCGCCCGCGTTGGGTCCGGCGCCTTTGCCTTTGGTGTTGACTACGTAGAGCATTTTTCCGTCTGGTGAGAATGCGACGGCCGAGGGATTCCATCCCACGGGAATGTGCGAGACCACTTGCATGGAAGCGGAGTCGAGTACACCGACGGCATCGATTCCGGATTCGGCGACGTAGATGCGGCCGTCGTGGACGGCGAGGCCGCTGGGCATAACGCCGCGCAACGGACGGCCCGCGGCATCTTTGAAGCGCGGCTCAGTGAACGGCGAGAGGCCTGTTTGGGTGAGGAGCCGGGTTCCGTCCGCGCTGATTTTTGCCACGGCATCTTCGTGCGCGAGCGAAACATAAACGGCGTCGTTGTCTGAGGCGACACCCGTTGGCGCAGCGCCGCCGACGGTCTGGCCGCGCGATTCAGTGATCTGCGCGCCGAGACGGAGTTTTGCGGTGAGGGCCGGGTGCTCCCGATCGTGGACATCGTAGGTCCAGAGCGAACTGCCACGGTCGGAGTTTTCGTCGCCCAGGCCCGGGATCTTCTTTCCCTCGACGACGGCTCCTTCGCGCGCGGCTTTCGATGGGTAGCCGAAGGGCGGGAAGTGGAGGCCAGTGCCCAGCGGGTCCTTGGGGTTGGCGCCGGGAATGGTTGTGTACTCGAAAAGACCGGTGTTGGTGACGTAGAGGCGTTCGCCTTTGGGTGAAAGCGCCAGGCCAATTGGATAATTGCCGGTGGGGACCGAGGCGATTCGCTGCATCGTGGCTGCGTCGATGAGGACTATGCGCCAGGTGCCTTGGTCGAGGGCATAGAGGGTTTTGCCGTCGTTGGAGACGATGAGCGTGGCCGCAAAACTGCCAGAGTATTCCTTGCCCGCGCCAGGCCCGTCGAGGGCGAGCTCACCCGCGGATTTCCAATCGCTCGTCCGGTAGGAGCGAATCTTGCCGGAGTCGCCTGTTGCCACGTAGAGAAGCGATCCGTCGGCGGAGTAGGCGAGTCCTGCGTGCGTCTCGATAGCTGGATCATTCTCGAAGCCGCTTGGCATGCGCCGTACAGATGGCGCAGTGCTCGCCGGATCGCTGATGACGTTGAGAGCGAAGGGAAATCCGATGGACGGCACGGCAATCTGTTCGCCGTCAGGCCGCACGGCTAGCGCGAATGGATACGGAGCGACGGGAATCCAATTGCCTGCCGGGTGAATCTCGCGGCCGTTGGGGAGGACGGCCGTGACACCGGTTTGGGCTGAAAGCCAAGATGCAGGCAGCAAAGATACCGCAAAGATGAAAAAGAAAAATGTGCGTAGGAGGATCATTTCCTTCAGTATGCACGGCAAAGATCAATGTGCGATTGCAGAAAGTTCGGAGATGGTCGTGGAGTATGGGGAAAGCGCGCGCCTTATGGCTCGACGACTGCCTTGGATAAATTGCGGGGCCGGTCGACGTCGACGCCGTGCTGCAACGCCATGAAATAGGCGAAGAGCTGCAGAGGGACGACTTCGAGGATCGGCAAGAGGTACTCGGTCGTTGGCGGTACTTCGATCGAATCGCTGACAAGAGATTTCGCATCGCGGTCGCCGGAATTGACAATGCCGATGACGCGTGCGCCTTGCGCCTTCATGTCGTCGAGAAGCTGCAATGTCTTCTCATAGCGCACAACCGAGGACTCGAGTTCCCGATCGACAGTGGCAATAACGACTAACGGCACGCTGTCGCTGACCAGCGCGTTGGGGCCGTGTTTCAGTTCGCCCGCTGGATATCCCTCGGCGTGGACATACGAAGCCTCCTTCAGCTTGAGAGCGCCTTCGCGCGCAATCGCGTAATGAATGCCACGGCCTAGATAGAGAAAAGTGTTGGCCGAGGCGTATTTCTGCGCCAGCTCCTCCATGCCGAGACGCCAGTCGTCGAGCTCGGCGGCGATGGCGCTGGGAATGGCAAGCAGGCGGGCGATGTTGGATTCGAGTGTGGCGCGATTCATGCGGCCGAGCCGGTGCGCCTCGTAGAGTCCAACGAGAAAGAGCACCGCCAATTGGCATGTGAAGCTTTTCGTGGCGGGAATTGCTTTTTCTCGTCCAGCAGCGAGCGGCATGGAGACGCGGGCTTCGCGTGCCATGGTGGACGATGCGGCGTTGGTGATGGCGAGCGTGGTCTGACCCCGCCGTTCGACTTCGCGCAACGCGGCGAGGGTGTCAGAGGTTTCCCCGGATTGGGAGATCACGATGACGGCGGGTCGGCGCATGTCGTGCCCGCCGCGGCAGCTGTATTCGCTGGAGTACTCGACGTCGACGGCGAGGCCGCAAAGGTCTTCGAGAAGAATTTCCGCGGCGAGGCCGCTATGGCGGCTCGAACCGCTGGCGGCAATTAGGACTTCGCCCGCGGGATTGGCCCAGCTGGCAAGGCTACGGGTCACTTCGGGCTTGAGCTGGTTGTGGTCGAGATACAAAGCAATGGTTCGCGCGAGCGCTTCGGGCTGTTCGTAGATCTCGCGCAACATCTCGTGAGGAAAATTCGGCATTGTGTCCATTGTATCGGCTCATCCCCTGAGGAAGAGGCCAAAGTCCGCGTAAGAAACGTTTGAATAACTGATTGTTATTCGTCGGCGTTGTGGATGTAGCACTCATGGATGGCCTCGAGCGGGGCATTGGGCCATTTGGAACGAACCAGGTCGTCTTCGCTGAGCTCGTGCAAGGCGAAGTCGATGGAGCCGTCGGGATGAACGACGCCTTGCACGTATCCATAGATGTGGGTCTTCGCTCCTTTTTCGGCGGTCTTCGGAAGCACGTAGCGATGCGCGCCCGCGGAGCCAATGATCCAGCCCGGCACGATTGTGGTCGTGTGTTGTTTCCAATAAGGACTGTTGAAGACGTTGGGCGAGTAGTAATGCGAGTGGCTGGCGAAGAGATAGACATGCTTGCCCGCCGCCTGTGCGTCGTAGAACCACGTGTAGACCAACTCGCCCGTATGCAAACCTAGATCCCAGTCGTCCATTGCGTGTTCAGAACCGGTGGAGTGGGGAAGCGCCTCGTGCATGCCGGCAATGATGGCGCGAATGCCGGAGTTGGGCGCGAGATCGCGATCGAGCACACCGCGCAGCCAATGAAGCTGGGCATCGGAAAATTCATCGTGGCTGGCGTTGTCGAGGGTGATGAAATCGACGCCATTGCGGGTCCAGTGGTACCACGGGCCCAGGGGCGCACCATCCGCGCCATCCGCTTTACGTTGATCGGCGATCTCGGGGCGGTTGAGGAAGCTCGCGAACTTATCGATGTAGCCTTCACGCGTCATGGGCTTGACGGTTTCGTGATTGCCTCGGCCCAGAAAAACCGGCAATGAGCCAAACGAAGCTATTTGATGGACAAGAAAGTCATCCCACGCATGCTGTTGGTAAGCGTCTTTCGCAGGCGGGTTTCCGCCATACTCCATGGCAGTCAGGTCCTCGTCCGGCTGTGTCATCCAGCGGAAATCGCCAAGGTGCCAGTAGAGGACGTCGTCTTCCGCTTTCACTTTTGCGGCGATAGCGGGCATCACGAAGTCCCCGCAGTTGCGGCTGTCGCCCGAGACGGCGAAGGACCAGGTGGACTGGGCGGCCTGGGTACCTTGACCTGAAGCGGAGACCGGCGCGATGAACAGAGCGGAGGTGACTGCGAAGAACAGGGGATGCGGCATCCTCAACATGCCAACAGCATAACGTGCGGAGATCGCCAGGAGTGTGAAGCGAGTGTCACAACGCGGCTTCGGACTCGGCTGGGCGTGCGATGGATAGCCATTCAGTTAGGCTGTCCTCGGCCTGTGATCCGAGTCACCTTCGGGAGGGCCCGTTGCTCGATAGGCTCAAGCAGACGAGGAGCGCAGCCAAACGCGCGCGTTCCCGAAAGTGAGGAGATTTCATCATGGCTTATGTGGTGACAGACGGCTGCACCAAGGATTTTGTCTGCGTGGCGGAATGCGCGACCGCGGCAATTGCGCCGCAAGCGAGCGATGCGAATGCGGGCACTGTTTCGCAGGTCCACATCAATCCCGACGAATGCATCGATTGCGGGAATTGCGCAAATGTTTGCGCGCAGAATGCAATCTTTGCCGAGGACGATCTGCCTGCGGACAAAGCGCATTTTGCGGAGAAGAATCGGGCGTATTTTCAGTAGAGCGGCATTGGGAAAAGCGCTCAAGGCCGACAGTGGTTTGGGTTCGTTGCTTTCCCACCTTAGCCGGTCAACCGTTCCGGTTGCCCGTCGAAGATGGGGCACCCATTTTCGTGCAGGTGGACGCTTGCGAAGTGCGGGCCCGGCGCTCAGGAATGCGCGCTGGCGGGGGCTATGGCCGATTGAGATTGAGACTGCGGCGTTGCCGGCGGGGTCGTCGCGGGAGAATCAGGCTTCGGTTGAGCCGACGGTTCCACTGACGTTGGTCCTGGAATCCTTTCCGGTAGGATGGTCAACGCGCTAATGGGCAGTACCGGAAGGGTCAGGGTCTGCACCGTTCCCGGATCGTCGCGAAGCTTGACGTAGAGAGTGCCACTGGAAGCATGCGGCACCACGAGTTCGGTCCCGGTGAAGTCCGACGGCACGTCGGTGGGGTTATCGAACGCCGGCGTCGCGGCAATTGCGGTGGCAAGAAAGAGATTGCTTCCGCTGAGTGCGCATGGTTTGGCAATCGCGTGCGGGCAGTGCAACTCCTTGAAGCCGGGCATCCGAACGAGCGTTCCAAGCGGCAGCCAGTCCCCTGCGATTCCGTCCGCGGAGACGGCACGCGCCTCGACGGGGCCAAAAGCCGAAGGGCCAAACTTCGCCAAAGGCTCCACCACGCCGAGCGCGGTATTGGCGTCTTCCAGCATCAAGCTGCCGTCGGCCAGGGAGAGAGCGGTGTGAAAGCTGCCGTCGACGGCGGAGACTTCGATCTTTTCGTCCCTGGGGAAACTTATCGGAATTCTGGACTTGAGAAAGAAGAGCAGCTTCTTCTCGACCGGTAGATCGTCCTTGCTGCCGAATTGAACGGGTAATGTCGCCTCGGCTCCGTCTTGGGTGCCTTTGCTCAGAAGCGCGATCTGCGGGCGGGCCGGATTCACCGTCGTATGCACTTTGAGTTCCCGCCCATCGCGCAGTTCTACAAGGGCAGAGTAATGCTGCCCCGGCTCGAGGGCCGAGGTCGAGGCGTCGGTACGCATTGCCAGCCGATCGATGTCCTGAATGCGGCCTAATGTGGCAGGGGACCACGTGACTCCGTTCAGAGAAGCCTTGGCGACCTCATCTAGGCGCGTGCCGGTCAGTACCGCTCCGGTATCGCCGGCACTCAAGGACAAGCGATCGAGCGATGCGGCCTCGGCATAGGCATTCAGTTTCAGCACATCGGGCTTTTCGAGTCCAAATTGCGTGATCTCGATCTTGACCGGTCCAGGAGTGGCGTCGGTCAAAGGCACGGAAAAGACGAGCGTCTCCGGCTTGGGCGACTTCCAGGTCAGCGGGAGTGCATTGCCGGCAGCTGAGACTTCTTCAACCTTGTCGACACAGAGGCTGCTGTCGCCTTGCAGGTGCAGCGTGTCTTCGCGGCCGACGACGAGGGCCGACTGGTCGCTGGAGGCAACGCTCCATTTGCCTTGCTGCGCGGAATGCAGGTGGTAAGTCGGGCCAATCCAATCGTCGAAACCCCACTTGCCGCGCACTTCCGCCGTAACTTCACTGACTGGTAAATGCGGAGCGGGATGATAGAGAGCCAGTCCACCTTCGCCCGGATCGGCCTTCACGGGCAGATCGACCGTAGTACCATGCGCTTCGATGTGCAAGGTCAGATCGTGGGAGAGTTGCGTGGCGAGAACAAGCGGCGCGCCCTCGGCTGGGAGCACCAAGTCAGGTTTCTGCGCGCAGAAAACTTCCTTGGGATCGACGGGATGCAAAGGCGGCATCCTAGGCGGGCCGATGGGTGGCAGCGCCACCACCACCACAGACTTGGGATCGCGAAAGGAGGGCGCCACGCTGAGCCGAAGGTTCAACGTGTCTTCTGTGGGCAGAGCCAGGGCTGGAATGTACTGGTAATGTGCCGTGTGGAGAGAGGAAAGGATGCGCGCAGTATCGACGATGGCGCCGATGTAGGGACTGTAGGCCCCGGCACCCGCCATATTGGAATAACTGAGCTGGTTCATCAGGTCGGCGGTCGAGCCCTCGGTAAGTTGCGCCACCCGGGTTTGTGCGTTGGAGTCGTCCATGACCAGCGCGTCGGTATGTTGTGAGAGGCACGTGGCCTGCTGGTCGACGGGCTTATCGAAGCATTCCTGGTTGACCTTGACGCCCAGACTGCGAGCAGCGAGCTCGGCGCGCGCCTTGAGAGAAGTTGGATCGGTTTGAGAAGTGACCTTTATTTCAGAAAGGTAGGCATCGAGGCGCATCCGGTCCCAGCTCGCAGTCTGCAGGTCCTGGCTGGCGCGGACAAAGATCCCCGGCCGCCCACGAACGGCATTGCGCAGGGTGCTGAAGTCTCCGCCTGTTTCCGGCGCCAGGAAGACAATGGCCTGCTGCGCCTCCTGAGGTACGGTGACAAAAACGCCTTCTTCCCGTGCTTCCCGGTTCCATGTTTCAACCCGGGTGAACCAGTCGTTGGGAGGGGGATTGGTGATTCCGCGCAGGAAGGCGACAATCAGAACATAGCGCGCCGATTGGCTATCCGGAAAGTCCGGATGAATCCATAGCCGGTCTCCAGGGAGCAGGTTCGACACTTCGCCAATGGGCAGCGAGACGGAACCCCGCTTTACGTGGATATCGACTTTCGGGCCCGCGAGATCAAAAGCCTGGGCACTCGATTGCAGCGCGGAGAAGGAGAGCAATAAAACCAACAACAATTGCCGCATGACCCTATTGTACGGAGATGGGGAACTTAAGGAAATCTTCCGAAGGATTACGGGAGTTTCCGGATCATTTTGGCGCGATGGGTTCGGAAGGCGCGATTCCCTGTAGCAATCGGTAAGAAACGTATTATTATCATTTACACTGAGACGCGATTAGCTCTTGGGGATTGATTAGCTAGAGTTTCTCGAATTCCTTTTCGGGTTCAAAGAGAGAAATGGAAGCGGGCGGTCCAGTTATCGGGGACTGATTGGGGAAGGTTCCCTGGAACCGCCGAAAACCATACATCGCCTTACGCCCATTCGGGAAAGCCATCTCTGGTTTCTTCTTGCGAGGAAACCGGTATCTGCGTTAGCGTGGCTAACATATTCTGGACCAAGATCTTCGGGCCCTGGAACACCGCCTTGGACGCGGGCTAGAGAGACGTTATAGGGAGAAGCAAAAATGAAAGCGACACAAGCTGCGCAAAGCAGCATAGACGTCAGCAACCTAAGTATCCCTGACGCAGAAGAGATTATTGAAGAAGCTTTGGGGGAACTCGCTTTCTCACAGGATCCGGGTCTGGTGAGGGCATTGCGGTTTCTGGCGCCGCCGGGGTACCAGGCAATTGTGGAGCTTTGCGGTGAAAATGGCCGCAGCAAGCGGCGCAATGCATCGGCGGAGACTTGGTCGCCGGAAGAAGACGAAGTACGGATATATTTTGAGCGCACCGATGAAACCGGAACGGCTCCGCGGGAGATCCGCGCTCCAAGGTCGGCGGTCGACCATGCATTTGGGAGTGAAGACGACGGCCAGCCAGCGATGATTCCCGCCGATCTGGAGGCGCGCGTGAAGGAGCTTTGCGGAGCTCTAGCCGAGGCGGAGCGGGGCGGGCATGCTTTTATCGCGCTGAAATGGTTCCGTGATTCGTTTCTGCCGCGCAAGACCTATCGTTGGAATCAGCACCCTGAATCGCGGCAGGCAGTATTGGCTGAAGCCATTCAGCGCGGCGTTGTGCTGACCAGCAAGATCGCAAACCCCAAGACACCGGCATATCCAACCACGACTATTCGCTTGAACCGGGCCGAAGCCAATATTCCCGAGGAGGCGCAGCGTTTCCATCCAGTCGCAGTGCACAGCGGCGGTACGCTGGTTGAAGTCATCGACGAGGAGCGCGGCAATCTGTGAGCTGCTACTTCCTCGAATCCACGGCGTTCGTCAAGCTGTTTGTGCAGGAGCCTGGCACCGATGCGCTCATACGCCTGATGGAGACCGTGGAAGACAACCGCAAATTGATTGCGGCGTCTGCTCCGTTGGAGGTTTACTCCGCAATCCGGCGGCGTGCGCGGGCGGGGGCCATCAGCGCCGAAGATGCTATTTCCGCTCTGGACATTTTGCGTGTTGAGGCGGCCCGTATGGTGCAGGAGCCGCTGAATCCCGCGGTGTTGGAGGCTGCACGGCAGCTCGTGGACCGGACGGAACTTCGCTGGCCCGACGCGATCCAGGTAGGAGCTGCGATTGTGGCGCGCGAGATGTTTCAAGGCACGGAGATCATCTTCGTGTCAGCTTCGCAGAATCTGCTGGACGCGGCAAAATCCGAGGGATTTAACGTGTTGAACCCGCTGACAGAAGCCGTTGAGGCGGTAAAAGAAGGCTAGATTTAGGTTGCCTCAGCTCCTGCGCTTCCGCAGCACCCAGGTCGTCATGCAACGGTAATCCTGCACGATGGTTGTTTTCAGCGGATCCACCAGCACACCATTCAGCTCCTCGGTTAATCGCAGGAGCATCTTCTCATCGACCAGGAACCACTCGGACCCGTCGCCAACCACATAGATATTGGGGCGTACGGATTCGAAATCCATGCCGATTCGCGAACCCAACCTGCAGAACAGCATCCCGCCTGGTCGCAGCACCCTCCACAACTCCTTCAACATGGCCAGAAAGTGCCGAGCGTCTCGGGCAAAGTGCAGGACAGCGCTGCAGATCACCACATCGGCAAATTCATCGGGGAAAGGCATCTGTTCGATGGGGCCGACTTGGAAATTCCCCGCCTGCAATCCGGTCGCGAGCGATGCGGATAGCTGGCGCACATGTTCCACGCCGGCGGCGTCCGCATCGAGTGCATAGACTTCGCACCCCTCGCGCAGCAGATGGACGAGGTTGCGTCCGTAGCCGCATCCGGCGTCGAGCACACGCATGCCGGGGGCGAGGTTGCCGCGCAGAATCTGATCGAAGACGTAGATATCGATCTGCCCGAACTGCTCTTGCACGGTCATCGTCATTGTGTTGGCCTTTTCCGATTTTTTGCGCGAACTACTCTTTGCGAAACTGATTGGCCTTGTCGAACTCGTCGCGCAGCTCGGGAGTGCGCAGGTTCTCGCGAATGTGCGCGAGGCGCTGTTCCAGCGCGAAAAGCGCTGCCTGTATTGCCTCGGAGTTGGTGTAGGCGATGTCGCGCCACATGGAATAGGGGCTCGCGCCCAGACGCGTCATCTCGCGCAGTCCGCGCCCGCCCACGTGTTTCAGCTCGGGAGCGTCGCCGACCCGGTCTTCAAGCAGCGCACTCAAGCCCGTCGCGACGAACTGCGGAAGATGGCTCACCCAGGCCACCAATTCGTCGTGGCGTGCGGGATCGATATCGATGACCTTGGCGCCGATGGCGGCAACCCACTCGCGCCAGTCGTGGACCAGCTCAGTCGCAGGGGCCGAGCGGTTCCAGGCGGGATTATCCGTGAACATCCAGACCGCGCCGCGAAACAATTCGGCGTCGGCGAGGGCAGCGCCACCACGTTCTTTGCCCGCCATGGGATGGCCCGGCAGAAATGCCGCGCGGTCGGGCTGATTGAAAAGGCGGCCGGCCGCAACGGTGATTTGGCCCTTGGTGCTGCCGACATCCGTAACCAGATGATCTGGTCCAAGCACAGGCGTGAGCTGCTCCATCCAGTCGAGGATTGCGTAGACGGGCGTGGCCAACAGCACCACCTGGCTCTCGCGCGCCATCTGCAACGGGTCGGCCGCAACGGAATCGAGTGCGCCCATTTGGAGCGCGGTCTGCGCCTGCTCCGGACTGCGGTTCCAACCGGCAATCGTTCCGCGAAACCCAGCCGCGCGCAACGCCAAGCCTGCGGATGCTCCTAGCAGGCCCGTACCAACAATGGCGATGCGCTCGATCATGGACCGTCCCAAGCGGGATTTGGGAGGTGAGCAGAGCCAGTAAGGCTGGGTGCCCAAGATCTCGCTTCTGAGACTTGGGAAAACGATGCTGACCGAACGCCGGGTCCGCTGCCTTTCACAAGCTTCTCCCCACTGCGGCGGCAATGACCCGCAGCTCTCCCATCAGCTTATCGAACTGATCCAGATATAGCGTCTGCGCCGCATCGGACGCTGCTTTGTCCGCGTTGGGATGGACCTCGACAATGATGGCGTCGGCTCCCGCAGCCACCGCGGCCTTGGCCATCGGAGCGACCATATCGCGACGGCCCGTACCGTGCGAAGGATCGGCGACGATGGGCAGATGCGAATATTTTTTCACTACGGGAATGGCGGAGATGTCCATGGTGTTGCGCGTCGAGGTCTCATAGGTGCGGATGCCGCGCTCGCAAAGAATGACGTCATAGTTGCCGCCGGAAAGAATGTATTCCGCCGAAAGCAGTAGCTCTTCAATGGTGGCGGCGATGCCGCGCTTGAGTAGCACCGGCTTGCGAACCTGGCCAAGCTCCCGCAGCAAATTGAAGTTCTGCATGTTGCGCGCGCCGACCTGCAGCAGATCCACGTAGGGGAGCATCGATTCGATCTGGGAGATCTCCATGACCTCGCTCACGACGAGCAGGCCGTGCGCGTCGGCAGCCTCGCGCATGAGCTCGAGCCCGGAGATGCCCATGCCTTGGAAGGCATAAGGAGAGCTGCGCGGCTTGAAAGCTCCTCCGCGCAGAAAGCTGCCGCCCGCGGCTTTCACGCGAGCAGCGGTTTCGAAGATCTGGTCGCGGTTTTCGATCGAGCATGGCCCCGCCATCACGACGACGCGCTCATTGCCCACTTTGACGCCGTTGCGAAACTCGACGACGGTGCCTTCCGGCCGAAAGCCGCGTCCCGCGAGTTTGTAAGGAGAGCTGATGCGGTGCACGTGCAGCACGCCAGGCAGCAGTTCGAATTTGCTCAGGTCGACGCTGGCGGTTGGTCCCACGCCAGCAAGAATGGTTTGACTTGCGCCGGTAGTTCGATGAACGCCGACTCCTGCATCCACCATGGCGTCGATTACGAAATCGATCTGCTCTTCGGTGGCTTTCTCCTGCATTGCAACGATCATTGCTTCTTCCCAGTCTCGGGCGTCTGTGCGCCAGTGCCGTGGCCCGACGAATCACCGGCGCGCTGTTGTCCAGTCGCGGACGATCCGGATGCGTTCGCCAGGGCATTTCTTTCCGATGCCAACTCATTCCTTTGCAATGCCCGCATCACGTCGATAATGCGCTCGTAGATATGCGTCAACTCGATGTCCGGCAGAGGGCCTTTGTTGGCCGCCCGCACGTTGGCGTAGATGATTTTTTCTCGCGCCGGTTCGTAGACCGGCAGCGAAGTGGCGACCTTGAGGTGACCGATCATCAACGCGGCACGGGCCCGCTCGCTCAGCAACTCCACAAGCTGGCGGTCCAGAACATCAATTTGATCTCGCAATTCTTCCAGCGTCATTCCATCCTCGTGTGTGTGAGCTGCTAGCTACTAGCCTCCAGCTGCTAGCTAGATTTTTCCTGAAGCGAGCCTGAGCGGCTCAATCCGTCACAAGCAGGCTAGGAGCTAGAGGCTAGAAGCTCTGGGCTTGGGGTTTTACCGGGCCAGCGCCACCGCGGGTTGGCGCAGACCCTTGATAAATCGAGCCACTGCGCCAGGCGCCGCTTCCGGTGTCGATCTTTCGATCAACTCCACAATTGCGCTGCCAACGACCGCGACATTCGCGAATTCCGCCACCTGGGCGAAGTGCTCCGCGTTGGAGATGCCGAACCCCACGGCCACGGGCAGCTTTGTCCATCGCCGAATGCGCGCGACTAGAGAGGCCGCATCGGAAGTAAGGCTCTGCTGCGTGCCGGTAATGCCGACGCGCGAAATTGCGTAGACGAATCCCTTGCTGTGCGCTGCGATGGCTTCCAGGCGCTCGTCGGGACTGGTGGGTGCGGCCAGAAAAACAGGCGCGAGATGGACGCGCTCCATTTCGGCGATGTAGTCTGTGGCCTCTTCTACGATGAGGTCGATAACAAGAACGCCATCGGCGCCTGCCGCAGCAGCGGCATCGGCGAATTTCTTCAAGCCATAACGCAGGACAGGATTGAAATACGTAAACAGGATGAGTCCCGCTGCTGGTCTTGCGGCACGAATTTCAGCGGCGAGGACAAGCACGTCTTTGAGGCTCGTGTGATGGGCGAGTGCTCGCTCGCTGGCGCGCTGAATGATCGGCCCATCCCCAAGCGGATCGCTGAACGGAACTCCCAACTCAATCACGTCCGCGCCGGCATCGATGGCCTCCAGCGCGATGGCGCGCGTGGCATCGAGAGAAGGGTCACCGGCGGTGAGATAAACGACCAGTCCCGGCTTTTGATTGAAAACGATAGCCATCGGAAAGTTGCGCTTACGCTCCCTGGATCTTGAGCTCGCGCGCCAAAATCCCCATGTCTTTGTCGCCGCGCCCAGAGAGATTGACTACTAGTATGTCACGCACGCTCATGCTGGGAGCAATGCGCAGAGCCTCGGCCACCGCGTGTGCGCTTTCCAGCGCCGGCAGGATGCCCTCGGTCCGCGCCAGCTTTACGACGGCGTCCAATGCCGCAGCATCGTCCTGCGATACATACTCTGCGCGTCCGGAATCATGAAGGGCCGCGTGTTCCGGGCCGATGGAAGCATAGTCGAGGCCAGCCGAAACGGAATGCGTCGCGGCGATCTGGCCATTTTCATCCTGCAGCACATAGGAATACGTACCCTGCAAAACCCCCGGTTCACCCCCGCGAAAGCGCGCTGCGTGTTGGCCGAGTTCAGTGCCGCAGCCGCCGGCTTCCACGCCGATCAGCCGCACCTCCCGATCCGGGATGAATTCGTAGAACGCTCCGATCGCATTCGATCCCCCTCCCACGCACGCGATGACTGCGGTCGGCAGCCGGCCTTCCTTTTCAAGAATCTGCTCTTTCATCTCGATGCTGATGCAGCGATGAAAATCGCGCACCATCGTCGGATAGGGATGAGCGCCGAGCGCGCTACCCAACAAATAATAAGTGGTGCGGACGTTCGTGACCCAGTCGCGCATGGCCTCGCTGATGGCGTCTTTCAGCGTCTTCGAACCGGACGAAACGCCGCGCACTTCGGCCCCAAGAAGCCTCATGCGGAGCACATTCAACTCCTGCCGCGCCATGTCCACGTCACCCATGTAGATGACGCATTCCATGCCGAGCAATGCGCAAACAGTAGCTGTCGCCACGCCGTGCTGCCCCGCGCCCGTCTCGGCGATGACCCGCTTTTTCCCCATGCGCCTGGCGAGCAGTGCCTGACCGAGAGCGTTGTTGATTTTGTGCGCACCGGTGTGCAGCAAGTCCTCGCGCTTGAGATAGATTTTGGCCCCACCCAGTTCCTCGCTGAGGCGCTTGGCGAAATAGAGCGGAGTCGGACGACCCGCGAAATCCTTGAGCAGTCCAGCAAGTTCTGCCTGAAATGCCTCGTCTGCCTTGGCCGTTTCGTATTCGTGCTCAAGCTCGACGAGCGCTGCCATCAGCGTCTCCGGCACGTAGCGTCCGCCGTAAATGCCGAAGCGGCCGGGACGCGACTCGGATGGAGCCGCTGGAAGAATGACCGATGCCATGGGGCCTCCTGCCTCGCACACAAGAAAGATGGAACTTTCAGTGTACTAGGGGGCAGACAGGGCCTGGATCACGCTTGCCCAAGAGCGAGGTTAAACCCTTCCACGTCTTCCAACGGAACACCAGCTGCGCACAACGGACATTCCGACTGCATCCATAAATTGTTTGGAAGAGTCGCGAGACACTCCAGAGCCACGTTCTTGCTGGAAGCATACTCGGACGCCGATGTTCCCAGAACCAACAGCGAACCAATCGCCACTATACTTGCGTGGCTGTCCGATAAATCGTCGAACGTGCCTCGCATCGCTGAGCCTGCATTGATGACATCATTGACAATGGCAACCCGTTTTTGTCGGACGAGTTTTCTGAGAGGTTGGGGAACGCGATAGCCGGCCGGAAAAAGGCCATCCTGGGTTGGGCGAAAGAATCGCTCGGAATATACGAAGTCGACGCCAAGCTCCAATGCGACCAATAGCCCGGCAAAAGAACCTTCGACCAAAGGGCCGCAAACAATCTCGACATCGTATTCGCGCATTCGAGATGCGAGCGCCACAACTAGTGGCTGTATGAGAGGAGGCCGGAAGAATAGCGACTGAAGATCGAGCCACATTTCGCCATGATGGCCTGACTCGAACAAAAAATGTCCATGCCGTGCTGACAACAGCTTGAGGATCTGATCCCGCATTTTCTCACCGGTGCCGTTGCGAGTTATATCTGTGCTTCTTTCTGTTGATATAGCAAAGCCGCTCGAGCGCGGACGATAAATTCGCGGACCTTGGCAGGGTCCTTTTTTCCCGGCGTGGCCTCCACCCCGGTCACCACATCCACACCCCACGGTTTTAGCGTTGCGATGGCTTCGGAAATATTGGCGGGAGTGAGTCCGCCGGCGACCACCATGCGGCCATGGCGTGACTCTGCATTTTGGAATACGCTGGCGCGCGCCTTTTGCCAATCGAAGGCGATGCCGGTGCCGCCCACCGCCGTTGCGGTTCGTGAGTCGACGAGGATTGCATCGACGTTGGCGTCCTGCGCCAGGGTGGCAGCTTCTTCTGTTGCGCCGGGACCAAAATGCACGACACGCAAAATGCGGAATTCAGGTCCAAAGCGACTGCGAAGCCGGGACGGCAGATCCGGCCCTGCGGCCGAGTGCAACTGCACGCCTGTGAGTCCCGAGGCACTAACGGTCTGTTCGATCTCCTCCAGCCCCGCATCAACGAAGACGCCAATCTTCTCTGCAGCTGGCGACAAGAGGGGTGCGATGGCGGCGACCTGCTCACGCGTAACGCGGCGAGGGCTGGGCGCAAACACGAAGCCGACGGCATCGGCCCCGGCATCCACCGCCAGGGATGCGTCTTCAAGTGAGGTGTTCGCACAAATCTTGATCCAAAGGCTCACGGCGTCGCCATCGCTCCCGCCAGCAACGCCGCGAGCGCGGCGCCGGGATCGGGCTGACGCATCAGGCTTTCGCCGATAAGAAACGCATCGAAGCCGGTCGCGCGTAGCCCCGACAGGTCCTCGGCTGTGGAGATGCCACTCTCTGTAACGCGCACAACTGTGGCCGGGATGCGCTCGAGGAGGGCATGCGAAGTGTCGAGGCGAACCTCAAATGTTCTCAAGTCACGGTTGTTCACGCCAATCGCGTCCGCGCCTTCCTCACCCAGGGCATCAAGCACGCGATCCAACTCAGCAGAGGTGTGCACCTCGACGAGCACGTCGAGGGCCAGGGCGTGGGCGCTTTGGGAAAAGCGCTTCATCTCTTCGGCCGTGAGAGCGGCAGTGATGAGCAAGATCGCATCGGCGCAATGGGCGCGCGCTTCGACAATTTGATACTCATCCACCATGAAATCCTTGCGCAGGCAGGGCAGCGCCACCGCCGACGAAGCAAGTTCAAGATTGTGCAAGCTGCCCTGAAAATAAGGTCCATCCGTCAGCACGGAGAGAGCTGCCGCGCCGCCAGACTCATAGCGCTGAGCAAGCCATGGCACATCGAAATCCGCACGAATCACACCTTTGGATGGAGACGCCTTCTTGATTTCAGCAACGATCGCCGGTCCGGAACGGGCGCGCCGACGCAGAGAAGCGGCCCATCCTCGCGGCTGATGCAAGGCCGCTCGCCGCTCAAGTTCCGCACTGGAGACGCGCGTCTTGGCCGCAGCGATAGAGGCTCGCGTGGATCGAAGAATGGTGTCGAGTTGCGTCAGCATACACTGCGATGAGTATACGGGGATCGGCGTTTAGCGGGCTCGGCCGGAATCGCGTCGATGACCTGGTGGGCCCGGAGGGATTCGAACCCCCAACCAAGGGATTATGAGTCCCCTGCTCTAACCATTGAGCTACAGGCCCTGGCTTTGAATGAATAATTTACAGGAGGCAGACGGCGACCCGGAACGTACTTTGTCCCGAAACGTTCCTGATTGTTGCCATTTGCCTGCCTCGGTGCCTTTTGGTCTAGCATTTCGAGCTTAACGAAGGCACGCTCAATTGTCTCATCGGTCGGAGCGGCGTATCACTGCGAGATCCTTGCTGGGGCGTCCCTGCCATTTTCATGGTCTGCATTGGCTTTTGAACTCCCCGCTTACACAGGTTGCGTTCGGCTTCCGCATGTGTTCTCGCTCGTACGTTTATTGTCTACGCTGGCGGGCAGCCTTAGAGACTTAGAACACTTATCGAACGAGCGGAAAAAAAGTGAGCGCAGCTCAATAGCGATATGCCGCGACTAGAGAATGGGACGAGGGTGATCCTATTGGCGCGACATATCTCACGCGTTGCTAAAAAATCCGTCTGTGGAGACAGGCGCCTCTTCTGACGTGCTACTGCATCACAATTGCTTCTTAGCTAGAAGCAGAGCTGTCGCTACCTTATTCCGCCCTTCGCGCCTTGCTTTGTACAAGGCGTTATCCGCAGCAAAAAACAGGCTCTCGGGCATCGTATCGTTCCATCTTGTCGTGAGAGCGCAGTAGCCATGCCGACGCTTGCACTGACTCGCATCCGCGCTGTGTTCCGCGAGGCAGCCGAAAATCGGTTTCGAATTCACTTGCCGTTAGTTCCTCAATCATTCACGCCCACTGGCGATCTTGGCACTTTCTGTAAGGAGTCGAATTAGTGTGGTGCTGAATTTAGGCGCTTGCCGTTCAGAATTGACCATCATTATTCGGTCGAACCGCGGTAAAAGATGGGAATGGCCGAGCATAGTCCTTCGCTAGATTTCAGTTGTCCTGTTTGCGGAGCGATTCCTAAAGAAAGATGCGCCTCGATCAAGGGCAATTTCCTCTCCGAATCCCACGTTGAACGCTTGTATGTGAAACAAGGTCGCCGCTATCCAAGCGACCTTCCCAATAGTGGTAGACGGAGCGGGTCGCATTATAACGACTCGGACGACCAGACGAGAAGCGACAGGGGCAAAGCGCTGCCGGGTGTCGAGCGTCTATAAGCCTGGCTCTGGGGGTCCCGGTCCATGCAAAAGACCTATTGAATCGCGCGAGTTCTACACCTGGGGCAATTAATCGTGTGGTCGATATATTCCCCAAGCGCCGCCTTGTGCCCTGTCTTTGCGTCATCGGCGCGGCGCGCAATATCATGCCATTCATTGACGCCAACAGCTCTGTTCACACCGATCGCTACCCGCTTGTCGGCTTCCGCACTTATCCATATCCGGGTCTTCTCCATGTAAGCCTTATCTAGGCCAATTCCCTCTTCACATTGGTTCCTTTGCATGACTCCTCCGCTATCGTTCTTGCTCAAAGCTCCATCGCATCCTGGATCGCCTGTAGCTCCTGATAAACTCCACCTTTTCTTCAGACACGCTTTCCGTAGGAAGCTTACTCCCGATCTCATGACGACGGCCACAGTTATCTCTGCATCCGCATCCTTTAGCCAACTAGAGTGAAACCAGGGTAACTGTGTCCTAATTGAGTTTCGCGCGGCTTCGGGTTACATCGACTCCGGTTTCGCCTAAGCCGCAATCACGTCGGCAGTTCTTGAGCGAGCAGTACATTCGCATTATTAGCGAACTAATTACTATGCCGGCTTAGTCAACGCCGAGACCATCGTGCCATCACGTTGAGTCTGCAATGCGAGAGTCCCGATTCTTTCTTCGCGAGACCGTATGTTATTAGATGCATCCATAGCTCTCCTTGAGAGGCTGCGGCAAATTGGATTTCTCGAACTGACCATTGTGCCGCATCAAGAAGGTGCCATTCTTGGATTGAGCCCCCCTTAGCGAAAATCGTAGTTATGACCGGGACAGGGAAGAAGGTTTCAGCACATATATTCAGGCGTGTGCAAAAGTGAACAGACTTTATTCTTAGTGAATGCAAGACTACCGAATATTCTCCCGCATCTAGTTAGATTAGATGCGTAATGGAGCCGCACTTGTTCCTTAGAAATCAAGTTGGAGAGCGCGGAGCGAATAGATCGCTCTCTGCGACGTTAGCAGTTTATGAAAGAACTCCCAGCAGAATACTCATATTCACCGATCTCTCAATTACAGATGAGGCGTGCCTGTTATTCACGGCTTAATCTTACAGTCCGCGAGATACATTGCGATGTCGGCAGGTTCGATCAGAGAGTGAATCGATCACCTTGGACTCGGTGATTTCGATCGGCTTCTCATGGGTCACGCTATTTCGGATTGCTGCGTACAGGTTGGGATGTTTTCAGAAGGCGTATTTCTGGAAAGCAAGAACCAAGCGTCTTACGTCCTTTTGAATTCTCGCGAGTAAGGTTGACCGACCAGGGGTGCAATGAATGGCAGAAAGACCAGCCAAAACAATCCTTCTGATCGAAAACGACGCTGAAGAAGCTCGCCTGATCCGGGCGATGTTCAATGACTCGATCGCGTGTCTCTTTGAGGTGGCTCATGTTGAATCCATGAGCGAAGCCGAGAGATATCTCACAAGGCATTCGGTTGACATTGTCTTGCTGGATATGGGAATGGCGGAGCCTTCCGGACTCGAGGTAGTCCGACGGGTGCGCGCAGCAGCGCCTCGCGTCTCGATTGTGTTGCTGGCCAGCGCCAAGGATGAGGAGATTGCAGTTTTGGCTCTTCAAGACGGCGCGCAAGACTATCTGATTAAGGGCCAGATTGAGGCGCGCGAGTTGATGCGAGCCCTCCTTAATTCAGCCGAGCGCAAGATGATCGAAGAAGTCCTGTTCATTGAGAAGGAACGGGCTCAAGTCACGTTAAATTCCATGGGCGATGCCGTGATTTGCACTGACACGTCGGGCAACATTACCTTTCTCAATCCCGTTGCGGAAAGGATGACCGGATGGCTGCTTGACGACGCTGTCGGACGGGCAATGACCGAGACTTTCAGGATCGTGGACGGCGTTACCCGTAGAACCATTCTGGATCCGATGGCCAAGGCTACCGCGCAAAATCGGGTAGGAAAGCTCCCGGCGAATTGTGTTCTTATTCGTCGGGACGGGAACGAACTTTTCATCGAAGATTCCGTCGCGCCGATACGTGACCGTGAAGGGCAAGTTACCGGAGCGGTTATTGTATTTCGCGACGTAACCGCCACGCGGACATTGGAAGAGAAGTTGACGCACTCCGCCCACCACGACTTTCTCACCGGGTTGCCGAATCGAATGCTTCTGAACACCCGGGTGGCCCAGGCAATCTCTCATGCTCGGCGAGCGAAAGGCCGGGCCGCTGTGTTGTTTCTGGATTTGGATGGCTTCAAAGAAATCAACGATTCCCTGGGACATCTGATCGGCGACAAGCTTCTCCAATCCGTGGCGAAGCGTTTGTTGAGTTGTGTGCGCGGCCCAGATACGGTGAGCCGCCAGGGAGGCGATGAATTTGTTGTGCTGCTTCGGGAGTTACAACACCCTGAAGATGCCGCGACCACGGCGAAAAGATTGTTGAATGCGGTGGCAGGTGTTCATCTGATTGACCAACACGAGATTCGCGTCACAACCAGCATTGGCTTAAGCATCTATCCAAGCGACGCCAAGGATGCGGAGAGCCTTATCAGGAAAGCGGACACCGCGATGTATCACGCCAAGAAGAATGGGAGGCATATCTACCGATTCTTCAAGTCAGAGATGATCGTTGAACCGGTGGAGCGCCAATCCGTGGAGCGGGACCTGCGGCACGCCAAGGATCTCGAAATTGAACTTCAGAGCAATGGTTCGCACGTTCATTCGCAGAGCCGGACCGTCCTGAGCGGAATAAGACATGCAGCCCTTTTGAATGCTGGTACGCATAAGAGAATTCGGCAGAAGTCTACGCGGAGTCGGGACAGAGGAGGGATGAATGGCAGCATCGAGTCGTGAAATCGTCATGATGGCGGGACAGCTCAAGGGCATGGGCCATGAGGCAGTATGCACCGTGAGCGCGGTAATGGTATCCCTGCCCCAACTGAATATTGCGGAATACGTGAAGTGCGACATTCATCTCGCGCCGCTGGATTTACCGGACGGCCCGTATCAAGTTACCTTCGAAGGCCGAACGATGAAGGTGAAAAAGCAGGGTGGGGATTGGGTCGACGGACTTAGCGACAGGATCTAGCCAAGCGTGGCGCCAGGACGGGACGCGGAACCTATCAGGACAAAAATACTGAAATCAACCCCTGGCATCGAGGAGAAAGCTCGCCCGTTTTTAGAGGAGCGTTCGGGCTATCTAAAGTAACTCTCGATCGCAGACCGATCGGTCGCGTCATTTATGGGGAGATTCAAGAGCCGCTTCCGGCAGTGAAGCGCCGGACGCTTCAGGCGCGCGAATCGAAGGCGTCGAGATACTTGATGTCGGGGTGGCATGCCGAATTGGGCCGCCGGATGTTTGCATTTTGGACAAAATTGCTCCGAAATGCGATTACCTCGTTACCGAAGGCGGCAACTTCCGGAAGGAAATGCTGCGTCTTTCCTGCAGAATAGCGATAGTAATGGGGCCGTTCCTTTTACATAAACACTTCCGTATCCCATTCGTGATAAAGTGGGCGGCAATCTACAATCTTCTTTCGCAGTTAGACAATAACTCTTGGAGTCTTCGGGGCTCGTCCTCCGAGAAAGGTGCCGGGGCAAGAGAATGCGGCTCCTCCGTAGTCTTTTCGTCGGTTTATCGATCGTTACACTAATCAACGCAACCCAAACATTCTCCCAAAGCGCGGCACAGGGACCAAGGATTCTTGAGAGAGTCGACGAGAATCAACTCGTAACCCTCAAGGGCAACATCCATCCGTTCGCGAATTCCCGCAACGACCTGGGGCCGGTGGGGCCCGATCTCGCCATGACGGATATCGTGCTGGTGCTGAGCCGCGGCCCTGAGCAGCAGGCAGCGTTCGATGACTTTGTTGCCGGCCAGTACGACTCATCCTCGCCCGACTTTCATCATTGGCTTCAACCTGCGGAAGTGGGAGAGCGGTTCGGCCCGTCTTCAGCCGACATTGCAACCATTTCGAACTGGCTCGCGAGCCGCGGGCTTTCGGTGGCTGCCGTATCGAAGGACCGGATGTCGATCCGGTTCGGCGGCACGGCTGCGCAGGTGCAAAGCACCTTTCATACGGAGATTCACAATCTGTCGGTCAGCGGCGAGAAACATATCGCCAACATGAGCGATCCTCAGATTCCAGCTGCACTGGCGCCGGTCGTCGTGGGCGTGAAAGCGCTGCACGACTTCAAGCCGCAGCCGCAGCACCGGCTTGGTTCGAAGGTGACCTTCGACAGCAGCACAGGAAAATGGCAGCGGATCGCGGGTGGCTCGCCCATTGCGGGCGCCCTGGGAGTCTCGGCGCAGGCGGTCAAGGCGCATCCGGATTTTGGCATTACGGTGGGCACGGGACCCAACGCCATCTTGACTGAAGACGTGGCGCCCTACGACTTTGCCACTATCTACAATGTGCTGCCACTCTGGACCGCGACCACGCCGATCACGGGGACGGGACAAACCATCGCGGTCGCCGGCACCAGCGACATTACTCTTGCCGACGTGGCCACCTTCCGCTCGGCCTTCGGTCTGCCTGCAGGATTGACGCCGGAAGAGGTCAAGGGCGCTAACGGATTGGACCCAGGGATATGTACAGGCACGACTGGAAACTGCACTATTGACGACCTGACGGAGAATTCGCTCGACGTCGAGTGGTCAGGAGCCGTCGCCCCAGGCGCGCAAATCGTACTCGTCACTTCGGGCGTACAATCGGCAACCGACGACACCGTTTACGACTCTTCAAGTTATGTGGTTGAAAACGCCGGTGTCTCTTCCACTCCCGTCGCCAACGCGCACATTCTCAGCGTCAGCTATGGTCTATGTGAACTGGGTGAGGGAACTGGCGGGAACGCGGCCTATAACAATCTTTGGGAGACCGCCGCAACCGAAGGCATCGCGGTTTTTGTTGCGTCGGGCGATGCGGGGTCGGCGACTTGCGATCAAGATCAAGGTGGTACGAGCCCTTCGTACAGGGCCGAATACGGGCTCTCCGTCAGCGGGCTGGCCTCGACTCCCTACGACACGGCCGTTGGCGGAACAGACTTGAACTGGTGCTCGACCAACGGGACGGCCCCATGCGTAGCTGCTCCTTATTGGAATGCGACGAATAGCACAACAACGGGAGCAAGTGCAAAAGGCTACATTCCAGAGGTGCCGTGGAACGACACATGTACGAATCCGATTGCTGTTGCTGCCCTGAACGCAAGTCTCAAGACGACTCTTACAGCAACGCAGATCTGCGATGGAATCTATACGGGTCAGATTTCCTCGGCTACCGATGAGGCTGGGCTGCAGTCACTGGTCAATGTCGTCGGTGCCGGCGGCGGGGTGAGTGCTTGCACGACAAGCGATGGGCAGACCGTCGCCAGTTGTACCGGCGGCTATGCTAAGCCGAGCTGGCAGGCCAACGTGACCGGAATCCCCGCCGACGGCAAACGGGATGTGCCCGACGTCTCGTTCTTTGCTGCGAACGGTTTTCTCGGGAGTGCGTATCTGATCTGCGTTTCAGCGAATGGTTCCTGCTCATATTCATCGACAACCGAGCCGATCACACAGGAGGTGGGCGGCACATCGGTTGCAACTCCGGCGATGGCGGGCGTGATGGCTCTCATCAACCAGAAGGCAGGCGCTCCGCAAGGGAACCCGAATGCGGAGCTATACGCGCTTGCCGGAGCACAGACTTATGCGAGTTGCAGCGCGGAGACCGTGACAGCGGGCGGCCCCTGTTACTTCAACGATATTGATACGGGCACGAATGCAATGCCCTGCAATTATTCCGACCTGTCGCCAAATTGCGTCGGTACCAATCAGGTAGGGATTCTCTCGGGCTACAGCGCGACCGCAGGTTTTGATACGGCCACCGGCCTCGGCTCTCTGAATGTGGCCAATGTTGTGAATGCCTGGACGATGGCGACGACCGGTTCAGGAACGGCTACGGTCTCTGTGACGCCAGCGCAGACCGCCATCACGGTTACGCAGGCGTTAAGCGTGACGGTGGCCGTGAGTGCCACTACCGGCACTCCGACGGGGACCCTGACGTTGACAGGTCCAGGTTACGTTGGAGCGATCCAGACGCTCGCCACCGGACCCTATACATTTAACATTCCGGCCGGAGGCTTGAGCGGCGGGACGGACACGCTGACTGCGACTTACAGTGGGGACACGAACTTTGCCGAGGCAAGCGGCACGGCCACCGTGACCGTCGCGAAGTTGGTTTCCGCCATCACGGTGACGCCGAGCGCCACAAGCATCAACTCGAATGCCGCGCTCACTGTGACTGGAACCATTTCCGGTGCGGGCCCGACCCCCACAGGCACAGTAACCCTCACTGGCGGCGGCTACAACTCCGGCACGATAACACTGTCCAACGGTAGCTACTCCGTCACAATCCCGGCGAACAGCCTGACCGCCGGGGCAGACACCTTGACGGTCAGCTACAGCGGCGACACCGATTACGCGGCGATAACCGGGACGGCAACCGTAACCGTGACGGAGACGGTTTACGCAGTGAGTGCAGCTGCGGCCGCTTCCGTGAGCCCCGGCGGCTCAACGACTTCGACGGTCACGATAAGTTCAGCCACTGGATACGCGGGTACGGTAACGGTGACCTGCGTATTGACGAACTCTCCCGCCGGGGCGTCGAATCTGCCAGGCTGCGCGGCCAAATTGGGGAACGCCACCGTCACGCTCAGCTCAACAACAACCACCGGGGCAGCCACGGTGACGGTCACGACGATGGCCGCGACCACCGGTGCACTCCGATTGCCCGGAAAAGGTAAGGGCCTGGCAGGCGCCGGCAGCGCGGTCCTGGCAATCCTTGTGCTATTCGGCATTCCGGCGAGGCGACGCGCCTGGCGTGCGATGCTGGGGGTGCTCGCACTGATGGCAGCTCTCGGCAGCCTGGCAGCGTGCGGCGGCGGTGGTGGCAGTAGCGGCAGCGGAAGTGGTGGCAGCGGCAACGCGGGTACGACCGCCGGGACCTACACCTTCACTGTGACGGGAGTTGGGAGCCCCGCGTTGACTCCCGCGCCCACGGCGACCTTCACCGTGACCGTGAATTAGGCGCTAACTAAGCGAAGACCAACGGAGGCCACGCGGCCCTTCCTTCGGGGAGGGCCGCTTTGTCGTAGACGGCACTATCGTCCAAAATGCGATAGTCTGCGGTCTGTGTGGATGGTGCCATGGCCGAGGTCGTGAAGACCAACAACCAGCTTCGCTCCGCGCTTGTTCCGGAGTCCGCGCGGCTGCAGGCGAATCGCACGGCGTTGCTTGCGCTGCTGGCGGCGGTGCGCACGGAGGAAGAATCGATCCGTCTTGGCGGCGGAGCGAAAGCCGCCGAGGCGCAGCGCTCCAAAGGGCGGTTGACCGTCCGCGAGCGTCTGAGCCTGCTACTTGACGATGGGCCGGAATTCCTGGAGCTTGGTCTTTGGGCGGCACGCGGGATGTATGCCGAATATGGGGGCGCACCGGGCGCTGGCGTGGTGACCGGGATTGGCCGTGTCAGCGGCCGGCTGTGCATGATCGTTGCCAACGACGCAACCGTGAAGGCCGGCGCCTTTTTTCCCATGACGGCGAAAAAGGTGCTGCGCGCGCAGACCATCGCGCTCGAAAATCGGATCCCAACTTTATATCTGGTCGACTCGGCAGGCGTTTTTCTTCCACTGCAGGAGGATGTCTTTCCGGACACCGATGATTTCGGACGCGTCTTCCGCAACAATGCCGTGATGAGCTCGCTCGGCATTCCGCAGATCACGGCCATCATGGGCATGTGCGTTGCCGGCGGCGCCTATCTTCCCGTAATGACGGACACCGTTCTGATGACGGAGGGCTCGGGGTTGTTCCTGGCCGGGCCTTCGCTGGTGCAGGCAGCCATCGGGCAAAAGACCGATCCGGAAGAACTCGGCGGTGCGGCCATGCACGCGGAGATCTCCGGCACCGTCGACTTCAAGGAGCCGAACGACCATCTCTGCATCGCGCGCCTGCGGTCGCTCGTCGAGAAGATGGGTGAACGACGACCAGCTTCGTCGGCAGAAGTGTATTCTCGCGTCGCCTACGATCCAGCCATAGACGCGCCCAAATATGACGCGCAGGATCTTTACGGCCTGTTGAATCCCGAGCCGGGTGCGAGCAATGTATACGACATGCGCGAAGTGATTGCGCGCATCGTCGATCGTAGCGAGTTTGACGAGTACAAGGCGGATTTCGGGCGCACCGTTCTCTGCGGCTACGCGCGCATCGGGGGCCACGCCGTGGGCGTCGTCGCGAATCAGAAGACAAACCAGAACCAGACGGTCGCGATGGGACCGTCGGCGGGCGCGAAACGGATCGAAGTCGGCGGCGTCATCTACACCGAGAGTGCGCAGAAAGCGGCGCGCTTCATCATGGACTGCAACCAGAGCCTGGTGCCGCTGGTCTTTCTGCACGATGTGAATGGATTCATGGTGGGGAAAGATGCAGAGTGGTCGGGCATTATCCGCGCCGGAGCGAAGATGGTGTCAGCGGTAAGCACCAGCGTGGTGCCGAAGATCACGGTGATTGTGGGCGGCAGTTTTGGCGCAGGCCACTACGCGATGTGCGGTAAGGCGTACGATCCGCGCTTTCTGTTTGCGTGGCCCACCGCGCGCTACGCGGTGATGAGCGGCGCCTCTGCGGCAAACACATTGGCCGAGGTTCGCGCCAAGCAGATGGAACGCGGCGGGAAAGTATTGTCCCCTGCCGAAAAATCCGTTCTGCACGAAGAGATTCGCGCCACCTACGACGAGCAGGCCGACCCGCGCTATGGGGCGGCGCGGCTTTGGATCGATGCCATCATCGATCCAGCGAAAACGAGAGATGTGCTGATCGCGGCGCTGGAGGCCTGTGCCTTGAATCCCGAGGTGGCCCGATTCAACCCCGGAGTTCTGCAGACATGATCGGTTCCGGGTGACAAGAGAGATTGTCGCATCTCATCAAAGTAGAACGTGAATTGAGTAGATTATCGGAATAGTACTTCAGAAGGAGCGTAAGCATGGGCGTTGCGCTTGAGACAACCGGGAACCTGTATCCGTTCGTATTGAACGAGGAGCAGGAACACCTGCGGCGGGAGATTCGTGACTTTGCCGCGCGCGAGATTGCGCCCAACGTGATGGCGTGGGACGAAGCCAGCGAGTTTCCTGCTACGGCCGTAAAGAAGCTCGGCGCGATGGGCTTGCTGGGCGTGATCTTTCCTCCCGAATATGGCGGAGCAGGCCTCGGCTACGTCGACTACGTGCTCGCGATTGAAGAACTGTCGGCAGTGGATGGGTCAATGGGCATCATCGTTGCCGCGCATAATTCACTCGGCACGAATCACATTTTTCTTTCCGGCAACGAGACCCAGAAACGGAAATACGTACCGCGCCTCGCGAGCGGCGAATGGCTGGCAGCGTGGGCGTTGACGGAGCCGGGATCGGGCTCCGACGCGAGCAATGCACGCACGACTGCGACTAAGAAAAGCGACCACTATGTGCTGAATGGCAACAAGACATTCATCACCAATGGACGGTATGCGGATGTCGTCGTCGTCATCGCCGTCACCGATAAGAGCAAAGGGACACATGGGCTTTCAGCCTTCATCGTTGAAAAGGGAACGAAGGGATTCCGGCCGGGCAAAAAAGAAAACAAGCTGGGCTTGCGCGCCAGCGATACCAGCGAGCTGATCTTCGAAGACTGCGAGATTCCCGCTGAAAATCTTCTGGGAACGGAAGGCGAAGGATTCATTGACGCGATGCGTGTGCTCGATGGCGGCAGAATCTCGATCGCCGCTCTGGCGTTAGGAATTGGCCGCGGTGCGCTCGACGCAACATTGAAATACGTCAAGGAGCGCCGCCAGTTCGGAAAAGCCATCGCCGAGTTTCAGGGCATTCAATGGAAGCTGGCCGACATGGCGACCGAACTCGACGCGGCGCGCCTGCTCACACAGCGGGCTGCCGTACTGAAGGATGCAGGGCGTAAAGTCACGCGCGAGTCCTCGATGGCAAAGCTGTTTGCGAGCGAAGTGGCCGTACGCATCTGCGATGAGGCAGTGCAGCTTTTCGGTGGCTACGGATTCATCAAGGATTATCCGGCGGAAAAGTTCTATCGCGACGTAAAGCTCTGCACCATCGGTGAAGGCACAAGCGAGATTCAACGCATGGTGATCGCCCGCGAAATCCTGAAAGTGCATCCATCGAGAGGCTAGTATTTCAGTTGCTATTGGAAGTTTCGGGAGCAAGCAGGTAGTTTTGGAGGGAGCAGGGTGCTTTAGCGCCCTGAAAAGGCAAGATAACTTTGCGGGCCTTCAGGCCCGGCATCCATTCTTGCTTTGCGCAAGATTAGCGTGGTTCATCCACAATGGGATAAGCGGGTCGTGTCGAGACGATTCGGCGGGAAAGGGTACCCCCCTCCCCTCCTCAATATTTGCAGTTATCCACAACGAAGTTGCGAAGAATTTTCCTCGCTTGTGAATCAGCGCGCGATAGGTGCCAATGGCAGACGCAGTCAAAATCATCGAATGCCCGCGCGATGCCTGGCAGGGATTGCGCACGCAGATTCCACCCGAGGAGAAAGCGGACTACCTTCGCAAGCTCATTGCAGCAGGATTCACCCATATCGATGCGGTCAGTTTTGTTTCGCCGGCGGCGATTCCGCAGATGGCTGACTCCGAGCAAGTGCTCGAGCTTGTAGCGCCGCCCGAGCACGTGGAGATTATCGGCATCGTCGTCAATCAGAAAGGCGCCGAGCGCGCCATTCGTTCAAATGCCGTGCAGACCATGGGATTTCCGTATTCGATCTCCGCAGAATTTCTGAGCCGCAACCAGCATCAGACCCCGGAAGAATCGCTGGATACTTTGGAAAGGATCGTGTCGCTGGCGCAGAACGCAGGTCTCGATGTGGTGGCCTATGTGTCGATGGCCTTCGGCAACCCCTACGGCGAAGCGTGGAATGTGGAGGAGGTGGTGGCGGCGTGTGACCTGCTCATCGATTCAGGAGTGCAGGCCATTTCGCTTGCCGACACTGTCGGACTCGCATCTGCAGGGCAGATTGCGGAAACGGTAAGCGCGGTTCTGTCTGTGCACGAGGGCTTCGAAATTGGAGTGCATCTGCACGCGCGGCCTGCCGAGGCAGCTGCGCGCATTCGAGCGGCGTTTCAGGCCGGTTGTCGTCGATTCGACTCTGCCATCGGCGGACTCGGAGGCTGCCCCTTTGCGCAGGATGCTCTGGTCGGGAACATCGCGACGGAGACATCGCTTGCCGCGTTGCGCGAATGTGGCGCGAAACTTCCCAAGCTCACGCCGCTTGATGGTTTGCTTCAGGCGAATGCGGAAATTGCCGGACGCTTCTCTACGCCGGTGCAATAGGTGGTGAGCCTGTGCAGACTGATTGCGGATCAGCAGCTAGAAAAGGCTGCCCCATCCAGTGGTCTGCGAAAATAGAAGTGCATGCTCTCCCTGCAAAATGCCGGTAAGCGGTTTGGTTCGCGCGTTCTTTTTCTCGAAGCCGATTGGTTGATCCGCAGCAACGAGAAAACCGCGCTCGTCGGGGCCAACGGCACCGGCAAATCCACGCTGATGAAGGTCCTTGCCGGCCTCGAAACTCTCGACTACGGCATGATGCAGCAAACGCGCGGCATGAGCATCGGCTATCTGCCACAGGAGGGCCTGCAGCTGACCGGACGCACCATATTTGAGGAGTGCCTCACGGTCTTTGACGAATTGCGCGCCATGGAAGGCGAGATCGAGCATGCCGCGGGGCAGATGGCCGAACTCACCCACGAGAGCCCCGAATACGAAGCTGCTGCCGAGCGCTACTCCATGCTGCAGGAGCGGTTCCACGTCCTCGACGGCTACGCGCTCGACGCGCAGGTCGGAGCTGTACTGACCGGACTCGGCTTCGTCAAGGAGGACTGGACGCGCCTGACCGACGAGTTTTCAGGCGGCTGGCAAATGCGCATCGCGCTGGCCAAACTGCTGCTCGCGAGGCCGAATCTTCTGCTCCTCGACGAGCCGACGAATCATCTGGATCTCGAAACGCGCAACTGGCTCGAAGGCTATCTCAAGAGCTATCCCTTCGGCTACATTCTCATCTCGCACGATCGCTACTTTCTCGACGTCACGATCGACCGCACCGTGGAGATATGGAACAAGCGCCTCACAATTTATCAGGGCAATTACACAAAGTATCTTTCGCAAAAGGAAGAGCGGCGCGCGCAGCTCGTTGCCGCCTACAAGAATCAGCGCGAGCAGATTGAGCACCTCGAAGCCTTCATCAATCGCTTTCGCGCTCAGGCCACCAAGGCGAAGCAAGTGCAGTCGCGCATCAAGGAACTCGAAAAAATCGAGCGCATCGAAATTCCCGAGGAAGAGCCTGTCATCCACTTCAAGTTTCCGCAGCCACCGCCTTCAGGGCGCATGGTGGTTGAGGCGGAAGGGCTTGCAAAGAGCTATGGCGCAAAGCAGGTCTTCACCAATGCGCGCTTCTCCATCGAGCGCGGCGATCGTGTCGCGCTGGTCGGCGTAAACGGCGCGGGCAAATCGACGCTGATCAAGCTGCTCACAGGCGCGGAAGCGCCAACCAGCGGCACCGTCCGCCTCGGCCACAACGTGGCCAGCGAATACTTCGCGCAAGATCAGTACAAGGTGCTGGACGGCGATGCGCGCATGTTGGATGACATCAGCCGCGCGGCGATTAAAGTGCCCGAGTCCGCACTGCGGTCGCTGCTGGGCTGCTTTCTGTTTTCGGGCGACGACGTCTTCAAGACGCTCGGCGTGCTTTCAGGCGGAGAGCGCAACCGCTTCGCGCTGGCACGCATTCTCGTTTCACCATCAAATTTCCTTCTGTTGGACGAACCGACGAATCACCTCGACATGCGCGCCAAGGATGTATTGCTGGACGCGCTCGCGGCCTTCTCGGGAACGGTGGTGTTTGTCTCCCACGACCGCTACTTCATCGACCGCCTCGCCACCCGTGTTCTTGAAGTGGAGAACGGTGCGATCACCGCATACGAGGGAACGTACGAAGATTATCGGCGCAAGAAAGAGCAGCTGGCCTTTGCCGCGGCGACTCCGGAAAGGTCGGCGAAGCCGCAGGCCGTCGCGAAGGTGCGGCCAGCGGAAAGCGGCACGACGATCATCATTGAAGGCGGCCCCGATGACATCGATGAGGAGCAAGCACCCGTGTCTGCTACCGGCAGCAGGGCGCGCCGCCTGAATCCGATCAAGCAGAAACAGATGGAAGAGCGCTGCGCGTTTCTCGAAGAAGAGATTCCGCGGATCGAGGCGTCGATTGAACACACAGAGCAACAATTGGGCGTCTTTGTCTCCGCTACGGAAACGCAGCGGCTCTCAGATCTGGCCGCGGAGTTGCGCCGGCAGCTCACTGCGCTCACGGTCGAGTGGGAAGAGCTGACCGTGCAACTTGAGGAACAGGGCGCGCTCTCCTGAGACGGGAGCAAAACCTCGACGTGCATAATCAAAAGGCCATCTTTTTGTGGGCGCCATCTATTCGTGTCGTAGTTCTTCAAAGGTCGTATCGCGACCGATCTTAAGCGAATCGTTCAGTTTGTATTCGTCTCGGATTGTTGCGATGAGCGTCGCCCAAATATCCGCAGAGTTCCAAGTGTTTGGATTGTGAGATTCGCTTCTTAGCAGTTCAAACCACAGATTGCGAACTTTGCGCCCGGGAGAGAAGGGCTTTCTCACCCTTCCGTTTCGCGCATCCGGAGAAGCTTGAGGCTCGATTTTGAGAGCTCCGCAGAGGAGCACATGGAGATCGCCAACCGTGATGACTCCGTCTAAATCGCTGTCGCGGAAATGGACCGGGAAAAGTCGATCGAAGCGATGAAGGAGCGAAGAAAGCTCATTTCGAACTTCGGCTCCGTGTTCCGATTTCAAATCTCTCGCTGCTTTCCACTGGGCATGGCGCTTGAGGACTTCCGCGAAGCGGGCCGCTTGTTCGCCATTCATTGGCACTCGCCTGCACTTGCGAAAGAGGTCATTCCACATGTAACCGGATCGAAAGAAATAGGGGCGAACCTCGAGGAAGCACAATGCTGATTCCACGGTACCTCTGTCGCCGCTCTTCAGTCGTTGTTCGAATTCATTGTCCCAGCCGCCTGGAATGCAAAGGTATGAATAGCGGCTCCGCAACTCCTCCAAAGCGGAACGCCATTGCTGCTGAGACTGCTCAGTTGCAGGGCTTGTTCGCTCCGCCGCGAGCATCCGCTGACGCAGGCGATTGATCTCGGCTGCATTCTCGATCATCTGCGCACGAAGTTTTTCTGGGTTGCGCATCGCGTGAAGAATCTGTAACGCAAATCTACACAAATTGCCGCCGATTGGCGAACACACTTCTTGGTGACTCTGCCAATGCCCATGCATAATCAAAAGACGATGACTCTTTTATGGAGCCCAGAGAGCTGGTCGCAGCGGCTGGCTGAGTTGGAGGCACGCTCCGGCGACCTGAAAGAGGCGCCCTTGCGCCGCGATGTGCGTTCGCTGGGCACGTTGCTGGGCGAAGTGTTGCGCGAGCAGGCCGGCGAAGACCTCTTTGCCCATGTTGAGGCATTGCGCCAGGGAACCATTCGCCGCCGCGATGCGGAAGCGCATGGCAAAGACGAGGAGGCTGCACTGCACGGGGCGAAGGCTCTTGAGCTGGTGCACTCTTTGCCTGTCGAGCGCGCCATCCTTCTTACGCGCGCGTTTGCTTTCTATTTCGAGCTGATCAATCTGGCGGAAACGAATCACCGCAAGCGTCGACGCATCGCGCTGCAATTGAGCGGGGAGGCAGGCCGCCAGCGGGGCTCGCTTGCCGGAACTCTGTGCGAGATGAAGCGCGTTGGCATCAGCGCCGAGGAAGCGATGGACTGGCTCAAGCGCGTGCTGATTGTGCCGGTCTTCACGGCGCATCCCACCGAGGCGGCCCGCCGCTCGGTGATGGTCAAGCGCCGCCGCATCGGCGAATTTCTCACCAACCTCGATCGCATTCCGCAGCCGGAGCAGGAGCTGGAGCGCCTGCAGGAACTCCTCCGCGCTGAGATCACAAGCCTGTGGCAGACCGACGAGGTTCGCTCACGGCGGCCCTCCGTCTACGACGAAGTGAAGATGGGGCTCGACTACTACGATGTCTCGATTTTCGCGACGTTGCCAAGTCTTTATCGCGAAATTGCGGAGGCACTGCGCGCCTCCTACGGGCTTGAGATCGAGCCGCATGAACTGCCCCTTGTCTTGCATTTTGGCTCATGGATTGGCGGTGATCGCGATGGCAATCCCTTTGTTACGCCAGAGGTCACGCGTGATGCGATTCGCCTGGCGCGGGGGCATTTGCTCCTCTATTACCAGAGCCAACTCGATAACCTCATCGATCTTGTGACCACTAGCGCGCAGCAGAGTCCAGTCAGCGATACTTTGCTCAGCCGGCTGAAGGCTTACGTGGCGCAGGTACACACGCCGGAGGCGCAGGTCTTCGGTGCGCAATATGAATTCGAGTACTATCGACGCTTCGTCATCTGTCTGAAGGCGCGCATTCAGCGAACTCTAGAAGAAGCCAGCGAGCCGCGGTCGAGTGGCCTGTTGCCGGTGATGCCTTTCACTCTCGCCCAAGGCCAGGATAAGCTGGCGCAGGTGCTGCCCGCGTATTGCTCCGTTGAGGAGTTCCTCGACGACCTTGAGGTGATGCGCTCTTCACTGGCCGCGCATCAAGGCTTGCGCATCGCGCGCACATTGGTCGACCCGCTCATCCTGCAGGTGCGCACATTTGGCCTGCATCTGCATACGCTCGACATTCGCCAGCACGCGCGCGTTCATGCTGCTGCGTTGAAAGAGGCAATTGCCGATTCTGTTGCGGCGTCGCTCCCCGGCGCTCTTTCCGACGAATCCGCCAGTGTGCTGGAAACGTTTCGCGCGGTGGCGGAAGCCAAGGACAGTTGTTCTCCCGAGGTGGTTCGCCAGTATGTCATCAGCGGGGCATCCACGGTAGAGGATGTGCTGGCCGTAGTCCGTCTCGCGCGACTTGGCGGTGTGCGCGTCGAGGGAAACGGGCGCGATCCCGGTCTTCCACCCCACGAACGAGGACCTGTTCGTGGGGACCCCGGGCTGATGCCGGTGCCGCTGTTCGAGTCGATTGACGATTTGCGCAATGCGCCGGCGGTTTGCCGCGAGCTGTGGCAGCGCCCCGATTATCGCAAGCTGATCGCGAGTTGGGACAACTGGCAGGAAGTAATGCTCGGCTACTCCGACTCGAACAAAGATGGAGGCATGCTCACGAGTACGTGGGAGATTTTCCGCGCGCATCGTGCGCTGCACGAAGTGGCGCGCGAATGCGGCGTGAAGCTGCGGCTGTTTCACGGCCGCGGCGGGACTGTCGGTCGTGGCGGTGGGCCGACGCATCGCGCCATCTTTGCGCAGCCGATGGATTCGTTTGAAGGGCAGTTCCGAATTACCGAGCAGGGCGAAGTGCTCAACTTCAAATACGCCGATGAAGTGCTCGCCGAGCGCAATCTTGAATTGATGATTGCTGCGTCTTTGGATGCGTTAGCGCGGCCCAATGCACGCGATCCCGAAGGCCATTTCACGGGCATCCTGAAGCCCGAATGGGAGGCTGCACTTGACGAGCTTTCCGACTTATCGTTCGGCTTCTATCGCAAGAACATTCTCGATAATCCCGATGTGATTACTTACTTTGAACAGTCGACACCGGTAAGTGAACTGGAACACGCGATGATTGGGTCGCGGCCCTCGCGGCGCAAGGCTTCGACCAACATCGCCGATTTGCGGGCCATTCCTTGGGTGTTTGGGTGGACGCAATCACGGCTGCTGGTGCCAGCGTGGTTCGGCGTTGGCTATGCATTCAGCAAATACATGGAGAAGCCTGGCGCGCTCGAATTGCTGCAAACGATGGCGCGGGAGTTTCCGCTTTTTATCGATTTAATCCGCAACGTGGAGATGGCGCTGGGAAAGGTCGATCCCGCAACGGCGCGGCAGTATTCGCTTCTGGTGCGGGATGCGGCGATGCGCGATCGCGTCTTCGACATGATCGAGGCGGAATTGCATCGCAGCGTATATGCGGTACTCGCGATTACGCGGCAGAAGGATTTGCTTGAGAAGAACCAGGTGCTTGCTCGCTCGATCCGGCTGCGCAACCCCTATGTCGATCCCATGCATTTGATTCAGATTGACATGCTGCAGCGCAAGCGCGCGGGCGAAGATACTCCCGAGGTGAATCGCGCCATTGCGGCGACGATCAGCGGGATTTCGGCGGGCCTCAGGAATACCGGCTAGCGCGTTAGCGGAGTTAGCCGCGCTGCGCGCGTGTTCGCGGAGCTAGCGGAGTTGCAGTCACGTTACTTCAAATTGTTCCACGTGGAACAATTTTGGTTGGCCACGCGGTTTGGGGCGAGTTCGCGGGACTGCCGGCGTTGTTCCACGCCGCGAAATTGTTCCACGTGGAACAATTGTGAAAACTGACACAGGTGTTGGCGGGGATTTGCGAAGTATATGGGCTGGCCGTGTCTGCAGAGGCGGCCTGTGGCCGCGATGGCTCGGGTGCTTCCATCACAAGACTGCGTAATCTTCTGCAAGATCGCTGTGGATAGTTGCAAATTTAGGTGGGGGGGAGGGGTACCCACGCCCCACAGACGAAGACCTGTCTGTGGGGACCCCGGTGACCCTTCTCGGTGGTGCGGACGGGCAGATGCCTGACTCGCTGCACCCGCCCCAACTTTCATTGTGCGCCGCTGGCGGGAATTGTTCTGCAATCGGATTTCGCGACGGTGCAAGAGTCGGTTAGCGCTATTGATTCGAAACTGGGACTAGCCTGTCTTTTTTTGAAGTAACTTCGGTGGCTTCCTGGTGCTCTCCTAGACTGTCCAAAACAGCAGCGGACTCCATAAGAATCAGTCTATGTAAATCGTAGAATTGTTGGGGCAGGTTATCGGCCATCGATACCGCGAGCCGAGCATTTTCTCCAGCGGATAAATGATCCCCCGAATAGAACGCCGCTCCCAAAGCATAGAAAGCAGCCCTTGCTTGGTCTGCTTTGAATTGAGGTTGGCCGGCGTCGATAAGTTCGCCCCAAAGATGTTCGGCTCGTTTGAAACTGGTAAGCGCTCGGCTCCAAGCGACGCTATGCCAAGCTAGATCAGATCATTTTATCTCCGGTAAAGAGTAAGCGTTCGAAGTTTCTTTCAATTACCCACAATTCTGGGGCGAGTTTGATTGGTTATTGATGGATCGTATTCTGCCTCAAGCCAGATACTTACGCTGTGAGGACGATGC
>Ga0302326_10001907_pt1 | contig 51981 bp, 45 predicted proteins | sample Palsa_T0_3_FD_202264 | JGI IMG/M metagenome (GOLD analysis project Ga0302326, IMG submission 202264) | Peat permafrost microbial communities from Stordalen Mire near Abisko, Sweden - Palsa_T0_3 | ecosystem: Environmental > Terrestrial > Soil > Palsa > Peat permafrost | place: Sweden: Abisko...
GATGTCGGCGCGATCTCGGCCATCAGGTCGACGAGCGCGGCCGTGTCATCAGGGACGACATGGACCTGGGCCGGACCCAGGGACTCCACCGGTGGTCCACGGGTAAGTGCGTGGACCTCCCATCCATCGGCGGCAAGGGCAGGCACGAGGTGGCGTCCGACGAACCCGGTCGCGCCGGTGACGACGATCCGGCCCACCGCAGGCCTAGCCATCGAGATGGAACGGCGACGCGTAGGCGTCGATCGATGGAAGCCTCTGGTCCCGCACCGAGACAATCGGCGTACGACCGAAAAGTGGCCAGTCGATACCGGCGGAGTCCCAGCGCACGCCGCCGTCGTGCTCCGGATCATGCTCGCCGGTCGTCCAATAGCCGACGATGCTGTCAGCCCGCCGCGACAGAAAACCGTGGGCGCAGCCGACCGGCACGATGATCGCTCGCCCCTCGCTGCCGGACAGGTCAAAGCTCACGTGTAGACCGTAGGTCGAGCCGATACGCAGGTCCACGACCACGTCGTAGACATCGCCGTAGACGCAGGTCACGAGCTTGACGTGTGCGCTCGGCGGCTCCTGCACGTGCAGACCGCGAACGACGCCGGCGTCCGACCGGCTATGGAACTGCTCGCGGAACTCCTCGGGTAGGCCAAGCTGCGCGAAGGCGCTGCGTTGGAACACCTTCACCAGGGTGCCACGGTCGTCTGCGTGGTAAGGGATCTCGAGACTTAGACAACCAGGAATCGTGGTGCCAGTAACTGAGATCACGATGCGGCTCGCGCCGTTACCGCAGTTCGCCGTGGGATCTGCGAGCGCTGCCGGAGCAGGTCCCCCGCGGGAGGGACAAACAGCAGGTGGTTGCTGGTGTAGAGACGTCCAAGTGAGCTACGTGTAGCCGAAGGCGCCAGTCTAGTTGCCGTCGCAGACGCGGTGAGCGGTCGCGACGAGCGTACCCCGTTGCGAAAGAGTCAAACGCCGAGCGGCAACAGCGCTCAGCTCTCCACAACAACAGACCGTTCGTGCGCGGGCGCGACAGACCGCTCGTGCGCCGGCGCGACGTCATCATCGAAGCCGACGGTTGACCGCACGACGAAGTTGGGACGCTGCTTGACCTCCTCGTAGATCAACCCGATGTACTCGCTCAGGATGCCCAGCATCGTGAAGAGGAAGCCGAACATGAGGATCACCGTACAGACGATGCTGCCAAAGCCCGCGAACGGCACGCCCCAGATGAAAAAGCTCGCCGTCAGCGCGATCAGCGCGACGACCGACAGCAGCGAGAGGACCATCCCGAAGATCGAGATGAGGCGCAGCGGCACGTAGGAATGGGCAAAGATGCCCTTGACGGCCAGGCTCAACACGCCAAACGTGTGCGCGCCTGAGACGCCGCCTTCGCGCGGCTCGCGCGGATGCTCGATCCCCGTCGCGCGAAACCCGGACCAGGCGAAAAGCCCACGGACGAACCGGTTACGCTCGCGCATGCCGCGCACGCTCTCATAGACCCTGCGATCTGCCAGTCGGAAGTCGCTGACGTTCGGGGGGATGCGCCCATCGGTCAGCTTCCCGGCAATCCAGTAGAAGAGCTTCGAGTTGAACGTCCGGATCGGCCCCGTGCCCCGTCGCTCGGTCACGATCTGGTAGACGAGGTCGTACCCCTCCTCCCATTTGCGCAGAAACTGGTGGATCAGCTCCGGCGGGTCCTGGAGATCCGAGGCCATGATGACGACGGCGTCACCTGTGGCCGATTCGAGCCCCGCCGTGATGCCCCCGTCCATGCGGAAGTTCCTCGCCAGCTGCACGACCTTGAATCGCGGATCGCGCTGATTGAGCTGGACGAGTCGCTCGTAGGAGGAGTCGAACGACCCATTCTCGACCACGATGCCCTCCCAGTCGTAGCCGTCCTCAGCGTCGAAGACCAGCCCCAGCCGGCGCGCGAGTTCATCGATGTTCGATTCCTCGTTATACGCGGGGGTGATGACGGAGATGAGCTTCTTCATGGGCTTCCGGACGCTCGGACCGACGTCGATCGGCTAACTCTCTAGTTGAGTGAACGCACTTCGATCGCGAGATTCAACAAGGTGGCCCCAACGTAGTCGTACATTCCCGCTGGCAGCACGGATTCGTTGAGCAGACGCCGCTCGTCGGCATCGAATGCCTCATCGAAATAGAGGATGTCACCCGGTCGCAGGTGCGGGAGGATCCAGTCCCAGGCGATCTTCGACGGCTCGTACAAGTCGAAATCGAAATAGGCGAGGCGGCGGCCGGCTGCGATGCGGTCCGCGTCCATCTGCTCGATCGTTTTCTCGAGGTCGCCGACGTGCCAGGCGATCCGGCTGTCGTCGATCGCCGGCGTGAGGCCGTCGGCACTGAACGCCCCGGCGGGCAGGTCGCGCCATGCCCTGGGGAGTCCCGTGAAACGGTCAAAGCCATCCCACGTAGCGATGACCTTGTCGTCGTTGTGCTTCAGCCACCACTGCGTAGCATGGCCAAACGCCACGCCGAACTCCATGACATGCCACGCCTCCGTGCTGGCGCGCATCCGTGCGCGCATTGCGCGCCAAAGAGCCTGCTTGGTCTTCACCGCCTTGACAGGCCCGAACGTCTCGCGCTTCCAGTCAAAGAAGCTTGAGAGGTCGGCAGCGTTTGCCACTTTGAGACGGGCGGCCGGGGATCGAGATAGAACAGCCATCGCCAAGTGCTGCAGGGTCCACGCACCGAGGCCGATGCGGATCGCGCGCGGCTTCACCGAACGGATCATAGGGTGACCGCCAGCGGCAGAACCTATGCCTCGGGACTCGGCCCGAACAATTCGGAAGGGCGTCGAAACGAGAAGTTGTGGTGTCCGAGGTAGCTGACGACGACAACGACCGGGAAGGTCGCTGCCTGGGCCAGCAGAACCGGGAGCCCTGCGACCTCGACCAGCAACGGCAGGACAGCGAGGTTGACGAGGTAGAGTCCGAGGTAGACGAGCGAGAAGCGCGACAGGTCAAGAAAGAACTTGCCGCGTACGCGGAAGACGAAGTAGCGATAGGTCATGAAGGCCTCCAAGACCGAGATGATCCAGGCCACGGTGAGCACGACCAGGTAGCCCACGGCGTGCTCGATCGTGAAGTGGAGGCCCACGAACAGGCTGGCGCCAAAGGCCGTGTTGAAGCCACCCGCGATCAGGAAGCGGAAGCGCTGGTCCGCAAGCGCTTTGACGATTGTGACGCGAGGCTGCGTGAGAGCGGCGGTTATTTCGGAGGCGCGGATCACGAGACAACCGGCGTCTGCAGCAGGTACTCGGCGGTGCGACGCAGCTGCTCGTCCAGTCCTCGCAGGGGAACACCGAGATCCTGGGCGAATTGACGAAAGCGCGTGCCGTCGGCGGTGTAGTCGTCGACGGGCGCGTCAGGCAGAAAGTTTCGCTCGATCGGCAAGTCGGGCTGTCCCAATACGGTGCAGATACGGCGCGCGAGCTCTTCGACCTCAACGACCTCCGCACCGGCGGTGTTGAGTCGGAGATCCTCGTCGAGACCGTCGGCGCACGTCACGGCGAGTGCCAGCAGCGCGAGGTCCTCGACGTCGACATAGGAACGCCTGACGGCATGTCGAGCGCGGATCTTGACGGGTCCGCCGGCGGCCACCTGGGCGATGATGTCAGCAACCGCGAACCCTGATTTGGCCATCCAGGGACCGGCGACGTTGTAGACGCGAAGCGTCACGCAGCGTGAACCCGCGTCCCGGGCCGCGCCGCGCAGGGTGCGCTCGTCCAGCCGCTTAAGTACGCCATAGGGGTCGGCGCGAAGATCGCCCGCAGCGGTCCCGGCTGCACCTGAGGACGAGTGAAGGATCGCGCGCGGGCGCTGTACGCGTATCGCCTCACAGGCGGTGGCGGTGATCGCCACGTTCTCTGCGACATACGCGTCGACCCCGTGGGTCGCGACGTGCTCGCGCGTGACGTAGGCGTAATGGAGCAAGACGTCGTGTGGGGTGTCGGTCAGCTCGGCCAGCGGCCGCACCTCGAGCGTCGGGCCAGCGTCGAGTTCAAGCGTCCGCGCGCGGCTGGCGAAGGCCTCGATCCGGGCCGCCCCGTCACGGGCCAGCACCTCACATGCTGCCCGGCCCAGCCACCCCGTAGCCCCCGTCACCGCCACTCGCAGATCGCGTGCGGGCGACGGGCGCATGGCGGTCACGTACGGTCTACCGCCTCGACGGTTCCGTTGCTATTGCCGGCGGGCGTTTCGGAACGCGGCGGACCGCCGCGTGACACGGCCGGCGCCACGTCTGGGGCGGGGGCGTTTGCATCGACACCGCGGTTCTCGATCACCGAGCGCAGCGACTCGACGCTTGCGTACGGCGAGTCGATCTCACCGATACGGATCGGGGCGTTAGCCGGGACGGGGGCGCGCAGTATTTCGCCAGCCATGAACTCGCGGCAGGAGATCTGCCCTTTCTGGAGCGGGATCGCGAGGAAAACGTCGTCGTCGCCGAGCTCGTGGCCTACGGGCAGATCGTGGCGGGCGTACACACCCCGGACCAGCGAGTCCAGGTAGCGAATTTCTTTCTCTGGAATCGCACGACGCTCGCCGACCGAGCCGCCGCTCATCTCGCGGACCCGATGGTAGGTCTTGAACCACTCGTCGGCTTGGTGGGGCAGCGTGCAGTAGGGCGCCACGGTGACGCCGTCGGCGTCGATGTCGATGTGCCGCTCGAACGTCCGCGCACCCTTGGCGTAGGCGATCAGCATCGATGAGTGCCAGTCGGTGTGCTCATGAGTCGAGAAGCCGATCACGTGGCCCGCGTAACGCTCGCGCAGGAAGTCGATCTGGTTGAGCTCGAGCTCCGAGTCCTCTGACGGGTAGATCGACACGCAGTGGTTGATTGCGAGGGGAATGCCCCGGCGGTCGAAGAACGTGACGATGTCGTCGACGTCCTTGAGCGACGAGCCGCCGGTCGAGAACGAGACCGGCTTGCGCGTCTTGGCGATGCGCTCGATCAGAAACCAGTCGTTGATGTCGGAGGAGGCGATCTTGATGAAGTCGACGCCGAGCTCCACGCAGAGGTCGACCGAGGCCTCGTCGAACGGCGTCGCCGCGGGGATGCAACCGCTGCGGCGGATCGCTTCGACGAGCGTGCGGTACTCGTCCTTGGAAAGCTGGGTGTCGAGCGTCTTCTTGATGTAGCGGATGTCCTGTCGGTGGCGCCAGTCGGGGTGGATGAAGTCGTCGACGTCGCGGAACTGCAGCTTGATCGCAGCTCGAACGTTGTTGAAGCGGACGAGCTGAGCGAAGTCGTTGATGATCCTCAGCCCGCGGTCGACCCGGCCCAAGTGGTTGTTGGCCACCTCGAGGACGAAGAGGTTCTCGAAGAAGTCTCGGTTCATCGCTGGTGTGCGATTTTGAGTAGACATGCCGTTAGTTCCGGGGGCGATGTGACAACCGCCAGATCGCGCGAGTCCGAGGTTTCCGCGGCTCTTCCGTAGCCCCATCCTATCGGCACGAACGGGCAGCCCGTGACTCTTGCAGCAACGCGGTCATCGTCGGAATCGCCGGCGTAGGCGACACGGGATGGTGGCAGGCCAATCGTCGCGACCAGCGTTGCCAGCGCGTCCGCTTTCGTGCGGTGCGGTGGATCGGCTGTATCGAGCGAGATCGCGAGCGAGAAGCGCCCACTGAGCGGCGGACGACCGAGAATCAGGCTGGTTGGCACGCTGCGCTTGTTCGTGACGATGTCCAGTCGCAGCCCTGCCGCAGCGAGCGCGTCCAAGGCTTCCGGAATGCCCGGATAGGGCCGGGCGCTGCGCCACCCCTCGCTGTCGTAGTGACGGTGAAACGCGCTCGTGACCGCGTCGTGTGCATCGCTCGCGTCGGGCAGCAGCCGCTGAATCATCACCGTGAGCGGCGGCCCGATCAGCAACCTCGATTCATCGATGGCCCGCCCGGGGAGGACCTCGGCGATCGCAGATTGCAGCGCCGCTGCGATCCCGGCGCGGGAGTCGACGATCGTGCCGTCGAGGTCGAAGCACACCGCGTCGATGCTGATCCGATCGGGCTCGATGGCGAGCCGCTCAGGGCAGATAACGCAGCACCTCGACGGCGAGGTCGTCCGCTAGATCGGGAGACATACGGTGCAACGGGTTCGACTCCATCGATCCGGTGCTCGTCACGCGGCTCGAGATCTTGGGGAAGTATGACTGCTCGGGATCGATCGGCACGACGAAACCCGCCGGCGCGTTCGACTCCCACAGTTCGCGAAACCGCGCGTCCTCGGTCCAGCCGTCTCGGAGCTCGATGGCAGGAATGCCGTAGGCAGCGAACAGCATCTCCCAATCGGGGAATCCGAGCCCGGTTTTGGTATCGCAGCCAACGTAATCGCCGCCGAAGTAGTTGCGCTGGGTCGAGCGGATCGAGGCGTAGCCCTCGTTGGCCATCAGGAAGCACTTGAGCGGCAGCGCGTTGACGGCGACAGTCCCGAGTTCTTGCAGGTTCTGAGCGAAGCCGCCGTCACCCTCGATCAACACGGTCCGACGACCCGGATGTCCGAGTGCGGCACCGATCGCACCACTCAGGCCGTAGCCCATCGCGGCTAGGCCGTGGTTGGTGACGATGGACTGCCCGAGCTTCTGCTGGAACGTTTGCAGCGAGACTGAGTTGGCGCCACCGCTGCTGGCCGGTATCACCACGTCCTCAGCGCTGCACAGGGCGGAGAGCTCGAGAGTCCAGTCGTAAGGATCGAAATATCCGCCGGCGTGCTCGTTTGCTGGATCGCTGAGCGGCAGCAGCTCGATCACCTCGCGCGCGAAGGCCCGCCACTCGCCGACCGAAGCGTCAAGGTGCAGTCCAGCGAGCAGACGTGGGAGCAGGTCGTCGGCATCGGCGCAGAGCGCGAGATCCAAGCGTGGGTGGCCTTTACCTAGTTCGGCGGGGTCGATATCGACCTGCACCACTGTGCCGTTGGGCACGAACTCCTGCCAGTTGAAGCCGGTCTGCTGGAGACCGAGCCGGGTGCCGAGTGCGACCAGCACGTCAGCGCTCTGCAAGATGATGTTGGCGGAGCGCTGGCCCCAGGTATTGGGTCGACCGAAGTAGAAGGGGTCCGCACTGTCAACCCGATCGATGCCGTTCCATGTCGTCATCACGGGCAGCCCGCAGCTCGTCAGCAGCGGGCGAGCGGCTACGGCGGCCTCGCGCGACACGCCTCCGCCGAGCAAGAGCACGGGCCGGATAGCTCGCTCGAGCAGCTGGCGAACGTTGGTCACCTCGGCCTCTGTGGCCCGTGGCAGCGCCGCCGGCGACGTGCCGGGTCGAGCCTCGAGCTCGTTGCGCTCGACGGGCGCGCCCTGGACATCGAGACAGAACTCAAGGAAGACCGGACCGCGTCGCGGGGTACGGGTCAGCTCGACGAATTCCGCGAACGCGGCTCGATCGATTGGCTCCGTCAGCGTGACCGAGGCCTTGCAGATCGGTGCCGCGATGTCGCGGCCGTCGATCTCCTGAATGCCGCGCTGCCGGACCTTGCCGAGCGCAAGGTCGCTGCTCTTGACCTGCCCGCCGAGCAGCAGGAGCTCTCGGCTCTCGAGCCAGGCACCGCCAATCGCGGTTACGACGTTGGTCAGGCCGGGGCCAGCGGTGACGAGTGCGAATGCTCGTCCCTCACCGGCGGACGCATTGAAGTACTCGGCGGCGATGCCGGCTGCCACCTCGTGCACGAACGGCACACATTTCATGCGTTTGCGTACGCCGTCGAGCAGGTGCATGATGTTGCCGCCAGCAACGAAGAAGCAGTGCGTGTAGCCGAGCTGCTCCAGCCACTCCGCTACGAGGTCTGCGTACTTGACCGTGCCGTCGTTCACGTCGCGAACCTGCGGATTTGCTCGAGCGTCGTGTCGCGCACGTCCTGGCCGTCGCGCAAGGCGACGTACCAGTCGACAACGGCGGGCAGTGCCTCCGCGAGGTCCCATGCGGGCTGCCAGCCAAGCCGAGCCTGAGCTCGACTCGAGTCCAGCTTCAGCGACGCCGCCTCGTGCGGGTGTTGGCCGGAGTCGATCTGCCAGTCCAGCGGCTCGGGCCAGCGCTCGCTCAGTCGCTCGACGATCCAGCGGACCGAGCGAGCGTCCTCGTCGGCAGGCCCGAAGTTGTACGCCGCCGCGTGAGACGGATCGTCCCAGGCCGCCTGGGCAAGCGCCAGGTAGCCGCTCAATGGGTTGAGGACGTGCTGCCAAGGTCGCACCGCGTCGGGGTTGCGGATCTCGATCGCGGCGGCCGCGAGCGCACCACGCATGACATCTGGGATCAGCCGGTTCTCGCTCCAATCGCCGCCCCCGATCACGTTGCCGGCGCGCGCAGAGGCCAGTCGCGGGCTGTCGGGATCTGAGAAGAAAGAGCTCCGGAACGCGCTCGTCACCAGCTCCGAACATCCCTTGGAGCTGGAGTAGGGGTCAAAGCCGCCCATCGGCTCGTCCTCACGATAGCCCCACTCCCACTCGCGGTTTGCGTAGCACTTGTCCGAGGTCACGTTGACGACGACGCGCACCTCGCAATCTGCTCTACGAACCGCGTCGAGCAGGTTGACGGTGCCCATGACGTTGACTTCGTACGTTTCGCGCGGCTCGCGGAAGGAGTACCGGACGAGCGACTGTGCGGCCATGTGCAGCACGATTTCCGGCCGTCGGGCCGCAATCGACGCTCGCACCGCCTCGCCGTCTCGTATATCGACCGTCGCCTGTGGCACATCGGTACCGAGTTCGGCGAGGTCGTACAGCGACGGATTGGTCGGGGGAGCGAGTGCCAGTCCGCTCACCTCGGCTCCGAGCTCCAGCAGCCAGAGTGTTAGCCACGCTCCTTTGAAGCCGGTGTTGCCGGTGACCAGCACCCGGCGTCCGCGCCAAAACGCGGCATCCACTAGCGCCATTTTACCCAGTACCGATGGCCACCTTTGGATCCCGCGTGCAGCTCCAGCCTTTTCGCCAGCGTGTTCATGACCTGCCGAGGATCGCGCGTTGTTTACCCACCAGTGGCGAGCAGCTTATCGGCACGGCGTAGGCGGAGAGACCGGACCAGACACACGTTAGCGACGCCGACGAAGGCCACCAGGGAGAGCGGTTCGTAGATCGTGGCGAGAGAGCTCATGCCCCCGTTTGCGGACCAGGGAGCTGGTAGCAGGGTGAGGACGATGGCGATTAGCCCCGCCCAGACCAGTGCCGTCGGTCCGACGATCCGTAACGGCTCTGGCGCGTGATCCTCGAACGCGAGTGCGTACCTCTTGCTGCGCAGACTTGCCGGAGCATCAGCCGCTGCACCCGCGGCAAACACTCCCGCGAGCACCAACGCGTAAACGGTCGTGTATCCGAACGATACGGGCACCACAAGCTGCGGAGCCGAGAGCGCCGCCAACAGCCGAACCCACAGCGGGAGGATGTGGCGCGCTAGGACCACCGGCGTCACGGCGGCGAGATACACGATTCCGGGCACTACCGGGTGCCCCGCAAGCCAGAGCGCGTCGTTGCCGCCGAGTCGGCCGAACAACTGCGCAATATTCATCAGACATCCAGTCACGCTGTAATTACCGGTAATAAATTGTGTTGGCTGCGCCGAAGATCCAAAGACCGATACTGCGGTGTGAAACGCGTCGAACGTCCGAGTCCAGCTGCCCGGGAACAGGGCGAACGCGGCGAGGCTCGCCCCGGCGCTACCAACCAGCGCAAGCGCACAAAGGCGCCACTGCCTATAGGGCACCAGCAGCAGCAACAACAGGATTGGATAGCCCTTGAGCATTGCCGCAAGCGCTATACACGCGGCTGCCCATGCCCAGCGATGGTAAGCCATTGCAAGGGCAACGCCGGCATATAGGGGCACCATGATCGTCTCCACGTTCCCGCGGTCGAGATTCACCAGAACCGGGTAGGTGAGAAGTCCGAGGAGGCAGACAAGGAGAACGGCGACTGCCGGCCGGTAGCGGCGGACCACCAATAGAAAAGGGCTGAGCAGCGCAGGCACCGACAAAGTCAAAAAGGTCCATAGCGCGACTCGGTACGGGAACAGCGCAAAGAACTTGAACACTACGTTTGTGACCGACGGATAGTTATCGGGGGCAAGCGCTGGATTCGTCCAAGGGTTGCCGGCACCGCCCCACTGGTAATCGAGCAAGAAGTCGCCGAAGTAATGGTGACCGACTGCGTACAGCTGTAAATTCAGCACCTTCTCGGGCGGATCGAAGCCGTTTGCCGACAATACTTGGGTCACATTGACACCAAAATATGAGTTGGCGGCGAATGCGAAAAACGCCACGACGACCAAGCCGACAACGTAAATAGCGAGGAGCCAGATCAGCCAGGTGAACTGGTCGCGCGAGCGTTTGGGGTCGAGCGTGTCGTTCGGCTCGAGTGCGACGATCTTCCCAGTAGTGCTCACGAGCCGCAGAGCAAAGCGCGCATCGTGGATCGGTCAAGCCGCGGGGTGACTACTCCCATGTGACCCACGGTCGGTTGCCGCTCGTCCAGGCCGCCTGGAGGTCTTCCTTATCCTTCAGCGTGTCCATGACCTGCCAATGTCCGTCGTGCTTGTAAGCCGACAACTGGCCAGCATGGGCGAGCGTGCGAAGGGGGCCCTCCTCCCAGATCGTGGTGTCCCCGTCGATGTAGTCGCTGACGCCGGGCTCGAGCAGAAAGAACCCGCAGTTCGTCCAAGTGCCGTCGCCCTTCGGCTTCTCGCGAAAGCGCTCGACCAGGTGGCCGTGTACGTCGAGCGCGCCGAATCGGCCAGGAGGCTGAACTGCGGTGACGGTGGCCAGGGTGCCTTGGGCGGTGTGGAAGGCGTGAAGCGCGCTGACGTCGATGTCCGCGACGCCATCGCCATAGGTGAGCAGAACCGTGTCGTGATGCCCGATGTGTTCCAGCGCCCGCTTGAGGCGTCCGCCGGTCATCGTTTGCTCTCCGGTGTCGAGCAGCGTTACGCGCCACGGTTCGGTTCGCGAGCTATGAACCTCCATCGACCCGTTGGCGAGGTCGAGCGTCACGTCGCTGGTCATCAGGACGTAGCCGGCAAACCATTCCTTGATCACGTAGCCCTTGTAGCCCAGGCAGATCACAAAGTCCTGGATCCCCTGCGCGGAGAGGTGTTTCATGATGTGCCAGAGGATTGGCATGCCGCCAATCTCGATCATCGGCTTGGGGCGTACCGCGGTTTCCTCGCTCAAACGGGACCCGGTGCCGCCGGCCAAGATGATCGCCTTCATCGGTTGCAAGCCTAGCCTCCTACCGCAGTCGGACGCTTGTCGCGGCTGAGCTCGTTTAGGCGCACGAAACCAGCCGCGCCGGGCCACGCACCCAGAACAGAGCGCCCGCAGCGGTGTCATTGAACACTGGGCGGAACCCCGCCTGGCTGAACATGATGCTCACGGGGGCCGGTAACGGCGCGGTGATCAGGACGCGGGCATTGTGGCGTCGTAGGTCAGTGAGCGTCGCGTCGACCTGTTGGACCGTGACCAGGTCGGTGGGGTTGTTGTAAGGAAACCAGTCGTGGACGTGGCCTTCGACCGCAATCCTCAAGCCGTAGGGCATCAACACGCCCACATTGGTGCCACGGCGCACGCAGGCACGTACGCCTTGAATCGCTGCCACCGGGTTGACCGATGCGCCCTGCACACCGCTCAACACCCGTCCGGGCTGAGCAAACGCGTAGTCATCCTCCAGCAGTGAGCCAACGCCGGCGATGGCGATGACGAGCACGGGCAGAATGCCGAGAGTCGCCCCCATCGGCTTCATCCGCCATTGACCCAGGTAGCGCACCCCGGTGACGCTCAGCGCAGCGAGTGCGAACCCCCAGGCGCAGAAAAAGGCGCCGAGGACGGGGGGAACCGACCGTCCGTTGGCGTAGTAACCAAATGCACCTACGCCGAAAATGCCGCTGAAGGTCAGTACCGCGGCGCTGACCCGGCCATCGATCCCCCCTTCTCCCAGACCGAGAAGAGCAGGAGCAACGCCCACCGCCACGGCAGCGACAAACGTCACGAAGACGACTCCCTGCAATGTCACCAGCCCGTGCAGTGGAATCACCAGAAAGCCGGCGATCGCGAACTCGCGGTTGAACCAGATGAGATCGCCAAAGTTTGGGAGGTCACCCGAACGAAGAACCGTCAGCACTGCGAACCCAGCAACCGCGGCAGCCGCGCCGACGAGCGTCCAACCCACCACCCGGAGCGAGCGGCGCGTTTCAAGTGGTTGACTGGGATTCTGCGCCACCACCGCAGCAACGAGTCCAGCCACAGCCGCGGGAAAGCCGAACTCGAAGTTGTTGAGCGCCACGACGCCTTCGAGTACGCCGAGCAGCACCCATGCTCGAGCTCCAGGCTTCCAGCGCGCGAGCGCGGCAACTGCCGCAAAGCAAGCCAGCGGCCCCCCATACCGCAGGGGCATGATCGCGTAGTAGGTGTCGGCCGTAAACACCTGAGCGCCATTGCGCGTGACCGGGATCAGGCTCATCCCCAGCACCGGCAGGTACAGCAGGATCGCGCGATTCGGCCGGCGCGCGAGCAACCGCAGCCCGAAGTAGCCACACATGAGCGCACCGACGCTCAGTACTGTCATCGAGACCGTGAACATCCCTATGCTCGGCGCGCGAAGACTGAGAAACGGTGCCAGGAGATAGGGGACGATCGTCACGTATTGAGGAACCCAGTCGACGAGCGGCGTGTGACCTCCGGCGACCGCGTAGACCTCCTCGAACGTGAACGGAACGTGGTAGACGGTGCCCGTGGGAGCCAGGTTCAGCGTGTGGTCGGTGTAGACACCGGCAAGACAGAACAAGACGGTTAGCACCAGCGCGGCGACGCCAATAGCGATCTCTAAACGGACACCGCCGAGCGACCCGATCGCACCCAGGCGACGCCGCGCCACGAACCAGCCGAGCAGCCCGAGCGGCACCAGGGCCCACCCTCCATCCAGCTCGCGCGGCCACCACAAACGGGCCTGCGGCAGGGCGCCCACGGACGCCACGACAAGCAACACGAGAAAGCCGAGTAGCGCGGCTGGTGCAAGCACCCGGCAGGCCGGCAGTAGAGATCGGCCACGTGTCACCACGAGCGCGAGCACAAGAGGCAGCGCCAGCGTCGCGGCGACGATTACTAGGAACTGCTGCTGCGCGACTGGGTCAGGGCTCAGGCTCCCGTAGTCCTCGGGAAAAAACGTCAGATCGGCCGTCTGACGAATGTGCAGTGCCGGGACCACAAAGCGAACGACGAGATAGGTGATGAGCACGACACCAACGGTGCCGCAGATACTGAGCGCCAAGATGCTTTCGGCGGCGCTTGCCGAGTTGGAGCGAAGCCGACCCCAGGCGCGCGGCGCCGGCCGGTTGCTCATCGGCGCCTCGCCGACGACGTGACCGCCCGAGGACGACGATGTCGGCGCTTGCCCCGAATTTCGATGGAGTAGGCGTAGTTACCGGAGATGGACGTGCCGGAGGCCGAGGCTATCTGCCGGTAGTGGTCAGTGATGTACTGCACCGCTGGCCCGGTGCTTGCGCCCGGACCGGTTTGCGTCGTCAGCAGGACGCACAAACCGGGCGTGGTGCGCTCGGCGCTGACCGCCTGTCTTTGCTCCGCCGCAGTCATGGTCAACGGCCCATGTTCCAAGACGATGAGGTCAAGCGGTGTCGGCAGTCCAGTCCACTCATTGAAGGAATCTCGTCCAGGAATTGTGAGCAGGTTCTTGCAGTGCTCGAGCAGCTGTACAACAACCTGCTCGATGACTAAATCCTGCTGGAGCCCAAGACGCAGGCGTGATGCGCCATTGGCATGGAGTGGCACATTGGCGGCGTAAACGTCACGATATGAGCTGGCATTCTGCTCGGCGTTGTAGACAAATGCGACGGCGAGCGCGGCAGCGCCAGCGGCGAGCAGGTAGCTCAACTCGATCGGGCTGCCGGCTGATGCATCGCGCTGGCGCCACCAGTGTTCGAGATCAGCCCATCCGTCGGCCACGCAGATCCCACCGCAGACCAAGAAGAGAACGGACCCGAACCACACCTGGCTTCCGGCGACGGGGTAGGCGTCGAGGGCCTCGAGCAGTGCCAGCGCCACGATGAAGAGCCGGATGAAGTAGCTGTGCGGGCTACGAGCGCCACGCGGTGGCACCGCAGCGACCCAGGCGAGCACCATCGCGAGCGCAAACACGGAATTAGGGGTGATCGTCAGCGGCGAGATCGACGCAACCGAGAGCCAGATCGCTATGCCCACGAGCAGGCGAGGCAGGCCCGTCGCGAGGCCGGAGATCTGGCTCGCGAGCCCGAGCGCGCCGGAGCGGCTCAGGCCCCAGGCGCCCGCGACCGCCAGCAGCGCCCAGACGATCACGTTGCTTCCAAGCACGGCCGGTTCCGTCGACAAAATAGAGCCGGCGCTGATGGGCTGGATCAGGATGTCCGAGATGAGCGCGCTGAGGCTGGTGCCGAGCAGGAGCACGATGCCTACGACCACGATCGCCGCTGCGAGCATCCCGCTCACCCACCACGCCGCGAACCGGCCTGCGCTCAGCCCTGCTGGCGTCGAACCGCGATCGCCAGTGGGGTCGACGCCGGCGGCGACGATCCAAAGCGCCAATGTGCCGCCCACCGCCAGCGCGGCGTAGCGTTGGCCCCAGGCTTGGCCCAGGTTGCTGTTCATCAGCACTGGGCTCACGCCGACAACCACCAATCCGGCCGATCGCCGCAGCCACGCTCGCCCGCGCAGCGACGGATGAGCCATGATCGTGGCGAAGGCAAGCGCAATGACCGCATAGCCGCCCTGATTCACCTTGGTTAATCCGACACAGGCGACCAACGCTCCGAGCGCAAGCAGAGTGCGGCGCGGCGCTCGCTCGAGCCCGAAGACCACCACACACAAGGCAATGGCGAGCAGCAGCACAATCAGGCCGCCTGGGTGCATCGGCTCGTTATCCATCACCCAGAGGGTCGAGAAGCTGAGCGCCTGCACGCTGATTCCAATGGCAAGGCGGCCTGTCACGCGATGGCTGGCGATACCCAGAGCCAAGCTCGAGAACGCCCAGATGCCGACCTGAATCAGACGTCCGGAGTCAGTGCTGATCGTTTTCCCGGCGACCTTGAACAGCAGGCCCCAAAGCTCGTAGGAGAACGGTCCGTAGTCGCTGTAGAAGCCACTGTAGAGGTGATGTCCTTGAAGAAACAGGCGGATGCCGTACTCGAAGAAGCCCTCGTCGTCCCAGGGTCGAAACTGACTAAAAAGGGCCCAGTACCCGCCAAAAAGAGTGAGGACAAATACGGCGAGGTATGCGGTCCCGGCGAGCAACCACGCTTGTCCGAGCGAGGCGCGGAGTCTGTCAGCAGCGCGCGCCGCCTCGGGCGGAGCCGTGTGGTCAGACGCCGACACGGGCGGAGCCTACCAAGGCATCCGGCCTGTTCGGGCCCGGATATCGCAGGCAAGCCGGGCTTTGAGACGCGGTCTGCTGCGGCCAGTTTTCCCAAGCCTGGCGGAGCACATCGAGGGCGAATACGCTGCGCCCCGGCGAGCGCCTAAGATCCGCGCGGATGCCCGAACACGCCCCGGAGACCTACGCCGAAAAGCTGGCGCAACTGCAGGAGTTCCGTCACGAGGCTGCCCATGCCGAGGGTCCGGCCGTCGAGAAGCAGCACGCGAAGGGGAAGTTCACTGCGCGCGAGCGGATCGACAAGCTGCTCGATCCAGACTCCTTCCAGGAACTCGACGGCTTCGTGCGCCACCGCACCGTCGACTTCGACATGGCCAAGACGCGGCCGCTTGCCGACGCGGTTGTCACTGGGCACGGCACGATCGACGGACGTCGCGTATGCGTCTTCAGCCAGGACTTCACCGTCTTTGGCGGCTCGCTCGGGGAGGTGATGGGCGAGAAGATCTGCAAGATCATGGATTTGGCCGTGCGGATCGGCTGCCCGGTGATCGGCATCAACGACTCCGGCGGCGCGCGGATCCAGGAGGGCGTGGTCTCGCTCGGCGCTTACGGCGAGGTGTTCTTCCGCAATGTCGCCTGCTCGGGCGTCGTCCCACAGATCTCGCTCGTGATGGGGCCGTGCGCAGGCGGTGCCGTCTACTCGCCGGCGATCACCGACTTCATCTTCATGGTCAAGGAGACCTCGCACATGTTCATCACCGGTCCCGATGTGATCAAGGCCGTGACCGGCGAGGAGGTCGGCTTCGAGGAGCTCGGTGGCGCTATGACACACAACACTAAGTCAGGCGTCGCCCACTTCGCCACCGAGGACGAGGAGCACTGCCTCGAGGAGGCCCGCTACCTGCTTTCGTTCCTGCCTCAGAACAACCTCGAATCGCCGCCGCCGCTCGTGCCGAGCGACGATCCGTTGCGGATGGATTCAGAGCTCGACAGCGTCGTCCCTGACAACCCGAACAAGCCCTATGACGTGCGCGCGGCGATCCGACTGATCGTCGACGACGGTGAGTTCCTCGAGGTACACGAGCACTACGCGCGCAACATCGTCTGTGGCTTCGCCCGCCTCGACGGCATCGCCGTCGGCATCGTCGGCAACCAGCCCGCCGCGCTCGCCGGGGTGCTCGACATCGACGCCGCTGCCAAGGCTGCGCGCTTCGTCCGCACCTGCGACGCGTTCAACGTCCCGCTCGTCACGTTCACCGACGTCCCCGGCTTCCTCCCCGGAACAGCACAGGAGTGGGGCGGCATCATCCGCAACGGCGCCAAGCTGCTGTACGCGTATGCCGAAGCGACGGTGCCGAAGATCAACGTGATCACGCGCAAGGCCTACGGCGGCGCCTACGACGTGATGTCCTCGAAGCACCTGCGCTCAGACTTCAACTTCGCCTGGCCAACCGCGGAGGTGGCGGTGATGGGGCCCGAAGGGGCGGCCAACATCATCTACCGCCGCGAGCTCGCCGGGCATGACGCGCCGGCCGAGCGACGTCAAGCGTTGATGGACGACTACAAGGCGCGCTTCGCCAACCCCTACATCGCGGCCGAACGCGGCTACATCGACGACGTGATCATCCCGCACGAGACACGGCCCAAGCTGATCGCCGCGCTGCACGCGCTGGCGACCAAGCGCGAACCTGGACCCAAGCGCAAGCACGGCAACATCCCGCTCTAGCGGTGGTCGGCCGGTGCGCGCGCCGGGAACGCAGGAGTCCAGATCTGGCATCCGTCAGACTGTGTGTGTGGCCGCCGCCCAGCCCCAGTTGGAGCTGCTCGCGCCGCCGGTCGGCGACGGCCCGGCGAGTGCCTCGCCCGAGGAGGCCGCGGCGATCCTCGTGGCGCTCGAACTGTTCATTAGCGACACGGCGCCCGGGCCAGGCCCGGGGGGCGCGGCGTCGGCGAGCGAATGGCTGCGCATCGCCCGGCTAGAGGCGGTCGCCCGCGCGCCCAGCGCCGCCCTGAGCTGGAGCACTACCTCTCCGCTAAACTGAGGAAAGGCAACTGCCTTTCAGTAGTATGCAGGCCAACGGTCTTCCAAGCTGAGGTTGCTGCATGACTAGTCGCTCACCAGCACCGCGCGGGACGCTCGCCGATCCGGAGATCTACGAGAACGTCCCCGGACATGTGATCCCGATCCTCGAGCGCGAGTTCGACGACTTCGACACGGAGTCCGGCAAGTTCCTCGAAGGCCAGCTCGCCGAGGATCAGTTCATCGGCTTCCGCCTCAAGCAGGGGGTCTATGGCCAGCGTCAAGTCGAGCGCCAGATGATCCGCGTGAAGCTTCCCTTCGGTGGCGTGAACCCCGCGCAGCTCGACGCCTTCGCCGACGCGATCGAACGCTACGTGCCGCTGCGCAAGGGACATCTGACGACGCGCCAGAACGTCCAGTTGCACCACGTGTCGCTCAGCGACGCGGCGAAGCTTATCCGCGAGATCTCGGCGACCGGACTCTCTTCGCGTGAGGGCTGCGGCAACACCGTGCGCAACGTCACCGGCGACCCCTGGGCGGGAGTCTGCGAGAACGAGTTGTTCGACCCCACCCCCTATGTCGGAGCCTACGTGCGCTACTTCGTGCGCAACGAGGTTTGCCAGCTGATGCCGCGCAAATACAAGACTGCATTTTCGGCGACCGACGAGGATCGGGCGATCAGCGGTATCCACGACGGCGGTTTCATCCCGAGAATCAAGGACGGGCGGCGGGGCTTTGAGATCCGCATCGGTGGCGGGACTTCGATCATGCCGCGCGTCGCGCCGACGCTCTATGAGTTCGTCGGCGCCGATGACGGGGAGTATCTGAAGGTCACCGAGGCCGTGCTACGGATCTTCAATCGCCAGGAAGAGCTGCGCGCGAATCGCGCTCGGGCGCGGATCAAGGTACTCGTCGACCGCATCGGCATCGACGCTTTTCGCGAGCTCGTCGAGGAGGAGTTGCGCGGCGAGTGGGTTGCCGAGCGCAACTTCGACCCCACCGCACTGCTGTTCATCGCCGACGAAGAAGCGGCGGCTCCGCCAGCGCCGCGGACGTCGACGTCCCCCAATGGCGACGCGACGGAGTTCGAGAGCTTCGTCGTGGAAAACGTCCAGCCACAGCGCCAAGCCGGCTTTTCAACCGTCGAGGTGAAGGTGCCGCGCGGCGATCTCGACCCCGAGCAGTTCCGCGGACTGGCCCAGATCATGCGCGACTTCAGCGGCGGCTTCGCGCGCACCACGATCCAGCAGAACGTCGTGCTGCGCTGGGTTCGCGACGAGTCGCTCTATGACGTGTGGCGCGCGCTCGCGGAGCTGGGACTGGGTGGCATCGGGCCGCGAACGATCGCCGACATCGTGAGCTGCCCGGGCACGGACAGCTGCAAGCTCGGCATCACGAGCTCAATGGGCCTCAACCGGGCCCTGCAGGAGCGCCTCGACACGCTCGCGTTCGAGGATCCGCTGACCAAGCGCGTCCAGATCAAGATGAGCGGCTGCCCTAACGGCTGCGGTCAGCACCACATCGCAAACATCGGCTTCTACGGCGCGGCGATCAAGGTCGGGACGCGCAGCGTGCCGGCTTACATACCCCATCTCGCCGGCCACTACGAGAACGGCGAGGTCGTGATGGGTCATCGCCTGAAGGCACGTTTGCCGGCCAAGCGCGTGCCGGAGGCTGTGGAGCGCTGGCTGCGTCACTACGAGCGTGAGCGTGCCGACGAGGAGGATTTCAACGCCTTCGTCGACCGCGTCGGCACCGATGCGTTCGAGCAGATCGTCAAGGATCTGGCGCTGCCGCCCGATTTCAGCCTCGAGACGATGAGCCAGTTCATCGACTGGAGCCGCGCCGAGCCGTTCGAGGTCATCCGCGGGGAGGGCGAGTGCGCGGTCTAGCCCCTGTCGCTGCGCTCGACGATGTCGAGGCGCTGACCGCCGAGGAGCTGGTGAGCCAGATGCTCGAGCGCTACCACCCGCGGCTCGCGCTGGCCTGCTCGTTTCAGAAGGAAGAGGCGGTTCTGATCGACATGCTGCTGAAGCTCGAACCGCGCGCGCGTGTGTTCACGATCGACACCGGATCGTTGTTCCCGGAGACCTACCAGACATGGCGCACGCTCGAGAGCCACTACGGCGTGAACGTCGAGGTGTTTGACGCCCAGGATCCGACGGGCGAGCCGTGGAACGCCGCTCGCTGCTGCGGCGAGCGCAAGGTCGCGGCGCTCGAGTTGGCGCTCACGGGACTCGACGCCTGGATCACCGGGCTTCGGCGTGAGCAGGCTCCGACCCGCGCCGCTGCGCCCAAGCTCGAGTTTGACGACCGCCGCGAGGTCTGGAAGGCCAACCCGATCGCCGACTGGAGCGAGCGGGCGGTCTGGGATTACATCGCCCGCCATGACGTGCCTTACAACCCGTTGCACGACCGGGGCTACGCGTCGATCGGGTGCGTTCCTTGCACACAACCAGGCAGTGGCCGCGACGGCCGCTGGGCGGGAAGCGATAAAACTGAATGCGGCATCCACCTAGACGGCTGAGCAGTTGACCCCCGCGCAGATCTGTCGCCATCGCAACCGCACCGCAGCTCGATGAGTTCGGCCTCGCCACCGGCGACCCGCCTGACGCATCTTCGCTGGCTTGAGGCCGAGGCGGTCCACGTCCTGCGTGAGGTCGTCGCGACCTTCGACCGACCGGTCCTTCTGTTCAGCGGCGGCAAGGACTCGATCGTGCTGCTGCGCCTGGCAGAGAAAGCGTTTCGCCCGGCCGCCTTTCCGTTTCCGCTGCTGCACATCGATACCGGCCACAACTTTGTTGAAGCGCTCGAGTTTCGCGACCGGCGCGTCGCCGAGCTTGGTGAGCGGCTGATCGTCGCCAGCGTGCAGGACTCGATCGACCAGGGCCGCGTCAAGGAGGAGACCGGGCCGCGCGCGTCACGCAATCGTCTGCAAACGACAACGCTGCTGGATGCCATCGCCGACGGACTCTTTGATGCCGCGATCGGCGGCGCCCGCCGCGATGAGGAACGAAGCCGCGCGAAGGAACGAATTCTCAGCTTCCGCGACGAGCTCGGCCAGTGGGACCCCAAGAGCCAGCGGCCCGAGTTGTGGAATCTCTACAACACGCAGATCCATCGCGGCGAGCATGCTCGCGTGTTCCCGCTGTCGAATTGGACCGAGCTGGATGTCTGGGAGTACATCCAGGCCGAGGGTCTCGAGGTGCCGACGATCTACTTCGCCCACACGCGAGAGGTCTTCACGCGCGACGGCATGCTCTACGCCTACCGCGAGGGTCAGGAGCTTCTCCCCGGCGAGACCGTCGTCCACGACACCGTGCGCTACCGCACCGTCGGCGACATGACCTGCACCGGCGGCGTCCGTTCGAGCGCCAGCACCGTCGCGCAGATCGTTGACGAAATCGTGCTGACCCGCATCACCGAGCGCGGCGAAACGCGCGCCGATGACAGAACCGGCGAAGCGGCGATGGAAGACCGCAAAAAAGTCGGATATTTCTGATCAGATGACGCTCGACCTGCTGCGATTCATGACCGCTGGCTCGGTCGACGACGGCAAGAGCACACTGATCGGCCGCCTGCTCTACGACTCCGAACAGATACTCGATGACCAGCTCGAGCATGTCGCCGACGTGTCGCGCCGCCGCGGTGAGGAAGAGATCGATCTCGCGCTGCTCACCGACGGCCTGCGCGCCGAGCGCGAGCAGGGCATCACGATCGACGTCGCCTACCGCTACTTCAAGACGCCGGCGCGGCGTTTCATCATCGCCGACTGCCCGGGGCATCAGCAGTACACGCGCAACATGGTCACCGGTGCGTCAACCGCCGACCTGGCCGTCGTGCTGCTCGACGCGCGCAGGGGCGCGATCGAGCAATCCAAACGCCACGCCTTCATCAGCGCGCTGCTGCGGATCCCGCACATCGTCGTCGCGGTCAACAAGATGGACCTCGTCGACTACGACCAGGAGCGATTCGAGGAGATCGTCGAGGATTTTGCGCCGTTTCTGGAAAAGCTCGGCATCCACGACTGCTTGAACATCCCGATCTCCGCGCTGCGCGGCGACAGCGTCGTCCACAGCTCGTCGAACATGCCCTGGTATGCCGGACCGACGTTGCTCTCGCACCTCGAAGCGGTCGAGGTCGCCTACGACCACCCGGACGATGTCCCCGCCCGCTTCCCGGTGCAGTGGGTGATCCGCGTCGGCGGCAGCCGCGGCGAGTACCGAGGTTACGCCGGCCAGCTCGCGAGCGGCGCGTTGCACGCGGGCGAGGAGGTCCTGGTCCTGCCGGCGGGACACCGCACCCACATCAGTGCCATCGAGAGCTACGACGGTTCGTTTGAGGAGGCCGTGGCACCGCTCTCGCTGACCCTACGGCTCGAGGACGAACTCGACGTCGCGCGCGGCGAGCTGATCTGCGCCGTCGCCGACCCACCGACCGTCGGGCACGACCTGGAGGCGGACATCTGCTGGCTCGCCAGCGAGCCGCTGCGGGCGGGCGCCCGCTATGCGCTCAAGCACACGACACGCAGCACGACGGCGGTCGTTGGCGAGCTCGTCAACCGCGTGGACGTCCACACGCTCGAACGCGAGCCGGCGCCGGCGACGCTCGAGCTAAACGACATCGGCCACATCGTGCTGCGTGCGAGCGCTCCGCTCGCCTTTGACGCTTACGCGCGCAACCGGCGCACCGGCAGCTTCATCCTGATCGACGAGGCAACGAACGCCACCGTCGGGGCGGGGATGATCACCGCCGCAACCTAGGCCTGCGGTGGGCCGCACCGAGCTCCGTCGGTGACCGGTAATCACCTGGCTAGCATGTCGTTCGTGGACGCTGGGCCCAGCAACGACACTTCTAGATGAGCGCACGCGTCCTGATCACCGGAGGCGCCGGCTTCATTGGCGCCAACCTCAGCCTCGAGTTGGCCGCGCGGCACAGCGACTGGGAGATCACGGCGCTCGACAATCTGCACCGGCGCGGATCAGAGTTAAACGTACCTCGCCTGCGGGATGCTGGCGTGCGCTTCGTCCATGGTGACGTCCGCGAGCCCGACGATCTGCGCGCCGCCGGTGGCTTTGACAAGCTCGTCGAGTGCTCGGCGGAGCCCTCGGTGATGGCCGGAGTCGACGGCACTACGGGCTTTCTCGTGCGGACCAACCTACTAGGCGCCTACCACTGCCTCGAGGAGGCGGCCCGCCATCACGCGCAGGTCGTCTTTCTCTCGACCAGCCGGGTCTATCCGACGAGGGCCCTCAACGAGCTCGCCTTCGAGGAGCGCGAGACGCGCTTTGAGCTGCTCGACGAGCAGGCGCTACCAGGGGCCTGCGCGCTCGGTGTGTCGGAGCAGTTTCCGTTGCACGGCGCGCGGACGCTTTACGGGGCGAGCAAGCTCGCGGCCGAGCTGCTGATCAGCGAATACGCCGAGAGCTTTGGTCTGGCCACCGTCGTCAACCGCTGCGGCGTGATTGCCGGCCCATGGCAGATGGGCAAGGTCGACCAGGGCGTCTTCACGCACTGGATGCTGGCGTTCTACTTCCGCCGGGCGCTCTCCTATCTGGGTTTTGGTGGCGCCGGCAAGCAGGTCCGTGACCTGCTTGATGTCGCCGACCTCGCGGAGCTGGTCGATGACCAGCTCTTACGCCCGGCGCACTGGTCGGGTGCTGTCGTCAACGTCGGTGGCGGCGCAGCGGTCAGCCTCTCGCTGCTAGAGACCTCAGCGCTCTGCGCAGAGCTCACCGGCCACGACCTGGAGCTCGGCCACGACTCGCAGACCCGCGTCGGCGACGTGCGCATCTACCTGTCGGACAGTCGCGCCCTCGGCGACTACAGCGACTGGCGCCCGCGACGCTCGGCGAGGGAGATCATGTCCGATATCTACGGTTGGATCCACGATAACGAGCGTTTGCTGTCCGAGACGCTCGCCCACGACTAATGGGAATCGCGATCGTCACCGGGTCCGGCGGGCTCATCGGCTCGGAGTCGGTCCGCTTCTTTGCTGCCGAGGGGTTCGAGGTGATCGGCCTGGAGAACGACATGCGCGCGCACTTCTTTGGCGTGGATGCGTCGACCACCCCCACGTCCGAGCGCCTCGTCGCCGAGGTTGATGGCTTTCGCTGGGAGCAGCTCGACATCCGCGACGCCGAAGGTGTGATGGCGCTGTTCGCGCGTCACGCGCGCGATATCGAGCTCGTTGTGCATACCGCCGCGCAGCCCTCGCACGACTGGGCAGCTTCCGATCCGCAGACGGATTTTACGGTCAACGCGAACGGCACTCTCAACCTCCTGCAGGCCACCCGTGAGCACGCACCCGATGCGACTTTTGTGTTCACCTCGACAAACAAGGTGTACGGCGATCAACCGAACTACCTTCCCCTGGAGGAGCACGCGCTGCGCCTCGAACTGCCGGCCGGACACCATTGGTACGGCGGGATAGACACCAGCATGTCGATCGATCTGACGACGCATTCGCTGTTCGGTGTGTCCAAGGCTGCTGCCGATCTGCTCGTCCAGGAATACGGTCGCTACTTCGGCATGCCAACCGTGTGCTTTCGCGGCGGCTGCCTGACTGGCCCGCAGCACGCTGGAGCACAACTCCACGGATTTCTCGCATATCTCATGAAATGTGCTGTGACAGGAACTCCGTACACAATCTTTGGCTACAACGGCAAGCAGGTACGTGACAACATTCACGCGCACGATGTCGTGCGCGCGTTTGCCGCGTTTCACGCACACCCGCGCCCCGGCGCTGTGTACAACCTCGGCGGCGGACGCGAGTCGAACGTCTCAATGCTCGAGGCGATCGAGCTCTGCCAGACGATCAGCGGAAGCGAACTCGACTACACGCTGTCTGATGAAGCCCGGATTGGCGATCATCGCTGGTGGATCAGCGATCTCGATTCGTTCAAGACCGATCATCCGAGCTGGCAGCTGACGTTCGGAATCGAGGATGTGCTGCGCCAAATCTACGAGTACAACGTGGAGCGATGGACGTCACCGGCGACACGCTGAAGCTCTCCGTGGTGATCCCGGCGCACGATGAGGAAGCGTCGATCCGCGACACCGTTCTCGGGCTGACCGAGGCACTCAGTCGCGAGGGCATCGACTACGAGATCGTGGTCGTCGACGACGGCAGCGTCGATGACACCGCCGGCGTTGTCGCCGCCTTGTCGGCGGCCGACGAGCGCGTGCGCTGTGTGACGTCTCCGTATCGCAATGGCTTTGGCTTCGCGGTCCGCGCCGGTCTCGAGCAGTACACCGGAGATGCCGTCGCAATCGTCATGGCCGACGGCTCAGATAGCCCTGACGATCTCGTGTCCTACTACCGCCTGCTGCGCGCGGGCTACGAATGCGCGTTTGGCTCGCGCTTCATCGCCGGCGGCAGTACGCACGACTACCCGCCGCTGAAGCTCGTGATGAACCGCATCGTCAACGTCGGCATCCGGCTCGCCTTCGGACACGGCTACAACGACACGACCAATGCCTTCAAGGCGTATCGACGCGAGGTCATCGACAGCATCCAGCCGCTGATCTCCCACCACTTCAACCTGACCGTCGAGATGCCGCTCAAGGCGATCGTCCGTGGGCACTCCTACGCCGTGACGCCCGTGAGCTGGACGAACCGCACCAAGGGAACCTCCAAGCTGCGGCTGAACGAAATGGGCAGCCGCTACCTGTTCATCGTCCTGTACGTGTTCTTCGAGCACCATCTCAGTCGCGGTGACTACCGGCGCTCCGGGGCGCAGCGCGAGCCTGCGCGCGCCGGATGGCGAGTCGGCGCTCCGGCCGTCCGCGTGCACACCGACGGCGAACCGCCGGCGATCACGAATGAGTCCGCCGACGTCGTCGGATCGCAGAGGGAAGAGTCCGCGCAGCGTTCAACCGGCTGACGTGAGCGTCGCCGGCGAGCCAACCGGTGGCGTACGCCTGGCCGACGCCCGCCGCAGCAGCGCGCGCATCCGCTGGTCCTCGCGGTTCGCCAACCAACGCGTAAAGGCCGCGACGGCATGGATCATGGTGCCGGTCGCGGTCGCGCTGCTGTCCTGGCAGACGCTGCCGCTCGAGCCTCAGCCCGGCGTCGACAACAGTTGGGGAGCGGCGTTGCACATGGCGCTGCACGACGGGGTGACGTTCGGGAACCACCTGATCTTCACCTACGGGCCGCTTGGATTCCTCAGCGTTCCGACGCTCTGGTACAGCCACACCGGCGCGATCGCATTCTTCTATGCCGTGCTCGTCCGCCTCGCCCTGGCGAGCGCTCTGTTCGCCGGCGCGCGACGCAGCTATGGCGCGGTGGCGGGCGCCGCCGTCGCGCTGCTCGTCGCCAGCGCCAGTGGCAGCGCGATCGAGACCGTTCCCTTTCTGGTGTTCGGCGTGTGGGCGGTGGATCGCCTCTCCGACAGGCGACGGATACTGATCGTGATGGCCGCCGCCGGCGCCGTCGCCGGCTTCGAGTTGCTGAACAAAACGTCGACCGGCATCGAGCTCGTCGCGCTGGCGCTGGTGATGGCGTGCACGGCGCGCGGTCGCCGCAGCGTGCAGCTGGCTGTCACGGTGGCGGCAATGGTCGTGGCGGTGCTCATCGGCTGGAGCGCCACCGGGCAGGGCTTGGGGACGCTCCCGGCGTTCGCCCACAGCACCGAGCAGATCATCTCCGGATACGCGGCGGGAATGGGCGGCGGAGCCTTGATCGACGGCTGGCCGATCGCGGCAGCGTGTGCGGCCTTCGTGTTTGGTCTCGTCGGTGCGCTGCACATGACCGCAAACGGAGAGTCGCGGCGACGCTTGGGGATCGTCGCGCTATGGATCACGTTCTGCTATTTCGAGTTCAAGGAAGGGTTCGTCCGCCACGATGCGGGTCACAATCAGATCTTTTTTGACTCAATGCTGGGGGGATTCCTCGCGTTCCGCTGGCGCCCCGAGCGTCGCCTGGCTGCGCTAGGCGCGACCGCTGCGCTGTGCCTGTTTGCCGTCGTGGCTGCGGGCAGTTCGCCCTCGCACGTGCTCGACTTTCCTGGCGATGCGAGCTCGGCGCTCAAACAGATCGAGCAGGTCAGCGAGCGATCAAAGCGCGACGCGATCATCGCCGAGGGCCGCGAGCTGATCGAGCGCAGCTATCCGATCGACCAGCAGACACTGAACCTGCTGCGCGGTAAAACGACGCACGTCGCGCCGTATCAGGTCGCGGTCGCGTGGGCATATGACCTGGATTGGCATCCGCTGCCGGTCTTCCAATCATACACGGCGTACACGACGACCCTCGACCAAGACAACGCCGACGCGCTGAACTCCGCCTACGCGCCGCAACGCATCTTGCGCAACCTCGAGGGCCCGATTGACGGTCGCGTCTTGTCGTTTGACGAGCCGCTCACGACGCGCACGATGCTCTGCCGCTACAGGCCGCTGCGAGCCACCTCGAGCTGGCAGGTGCTGGCCCTGGGGGCAGACCGCTGCGCAACACCGGTACTGCTGCGCACGGTGCGTGCCAACTGGAACCAGGTGGTCGCAGTGCCGGCGCCACCCAACGACCACACCGTCGTCTTCGTGCGTATCGACGGTGTCGCGGTGGCCGGCTTTGAGCGCCTGACTGCCCTGCTCTTCAGGCCCGCTCAGCGCATGGTGGTTCTCAACGGCGCTGCCCATCGGCTGGTCGAGGAGACCGCCAGCGATGGCCTGCTGCTGCGCGCGCCGGCGCGAGTCGACTACGCGGCGCCGTTCAACCTCGCGCCCAACAGCACCACGATCGCCGTCGAGAAGGTCGGCGCGCTACCGCTGCCAGGAGCCCCGATCACCTACTCCTTCTATAGCCAGTCGGTCAGTCTCGGAGCGAGCTGAGCTGCACGCTGAGCACTCCGCTGGACACGTCCGCGACAGCGCAGCAACTACAGTAGCGCCATGTTTGCAAGGGTTTTGGTCGCCAACCGGGGCGAGATCGCGGTCCGCATCATCCGTGCGCTCGAGGAGCTCGAGATCGAGAGCGTGGCCGTGTACTCGGAGCTCGACCGCGATGCGCTGCACGTCAAGCGCGCCGACCGCGCCTACCTGCTCGGCGGTGGCGCCGCGAGCGAGAGCTATCTCAACGTGGCCCGGATCCTCGAGGTTGCGCGGGAGTCGGGCGCCGAGGCGATCCATCCGGGCTATGGCTTCCTAGCCGAGAACGCGGCTTTTGCCGCCGCCTGCGAGCAGGCGGGCATCGTCTTCATCGGCCCGCCGGCCAGCGCGATAGCGTCGATGGGCTCGAAGCCGCGCGCCCGCGAGCTGATGGCGAGCGCCGGCGTGCCGATCGTCCCGGGCACGACAGAGCCGGTCGAGACCGTGGCGGCGGCTCGTCAGATCATCGACGCGAGCATCGGCTTCCCGGTCGCCGTAAAGGCAGCGGGCGGCGGCGGCGGCAAGGGGTTTCGCGTCGCGCTCGCCGAGGACGAGCTCGACGAGGCGTTCGCCGGTGCCGCTCGCGAGGGTGAGAAATTCTTTGGCGATGCCACGGTCTACCTCGAGCGCTACCTCCACGATCCGCGTCACGTCGAGGTGCAGGTGCTCGCCGACAACCATGGCGCGGTCGTCCACCTGGGCGAGCGCGACTGCTCGATCCAGCGCCGCCACCAGAAGCTGATCGAGGAGTCGCCGGCGCCGCCATGGGTCGTCGACGAGGCGCTGCGCGAGCGGATCGGCAAGGTCGCGACGGACGCCGCACGGGCCGTTGACTACCGCGGCGCCGGGACCGTTGAGGGCCTGCTCGCAGACGGCGAGTACTTCTTTCTCGAGATGAACACCCGCGTCCAGGTCGAGCACTGCGTGACCGAGATGACGACCGGGATCGACATCGTCAAAACCGGCATTCGCGTCGCTGCCGGCGAGCCGCTGCCGTTCACCCAGGAGCAGGTCGTGCTGCGCGGGCACGCGATCGAGTGTCGGATCAACGCCGAGAACGCGGCGCAGAACTTCGCTCCCGCGCCCGGGCGGATCGCCGCCTACGAGGCGCCCTCAGGACCGGGCGTGCGCGTCGACTCCGGTGTTGAGGCGGGATCGGAGGTCTCGCCGATGTACGACCCGATGATTGCCAAGCTGATCGTCTGGGACAGCGACCGCGCACAGGCCACGAAACGGATGCTCCGTGCCCTGGCTGAGTATGAGATCGGCGGCCTGACAACGCTGCTGCCGTTTCACCGCGCGCTGCTGGCGACCGAGCAGTGGCAGCGCGGCGAGACCTGCCGCGACCTGCTCGAGAGCGCCGAGTGGCTGGCGGGGACCGCCAGTGAGGCCGGCGGCGGCGCCGATGCGCGCGCCGCGTCTGCCGTCACCCGCGACTACACGGTCGAGGTCTCAGGCAGGCGCTTCGAGGTCAGGGTGAGCGGAGCACCGAGCGCAGCGAGCAACGGCGCGACGCCGGCCCGCGCAGAGCGCAAGCAACGTGAGCGCACAAAGTCCGGCCCGTCGGGTGACGTCCTGACCTCGCCGATGCAGGGAACGGTGCTGAGGGTTGTGGTCGAAGCCGGAGCGCAGGTCGAGGAGGGCGCGCTGGTCGCGATCATCGAAGCGATGAAGATGGAGAACGAGATCACCGCGCACAAGAGCGGCACGGTCACCGAGCTGCCGATAGCCGTTGGTGGCGCCGTGGGCGCCGGCGACCCGCTCGCCGTGATCAGCTCGAACGAATGAGCGCGGCGCCGCGTGTGTGGCGCGCGCAGACGCCTGAGGCGGGGGAGATCACGCGCCTATTGGTCGCCTTCCGCGAGTGGAACGGGTCGCACAGGCCGCCAGCGGAGGCTCTGCACGCCTCGGTCTGCCGACTGCTCGAGGATCCCGGGACCGAATACCTGCTCGGGGCCTCAGCGGGCGAAGCCGTTCCCTGTGGTGTCTGCCAACTGCGCTTTCGCCACTCGGTTTGGACCTCGAGCGAGGATTGCTGGCTCGAGGATCTCTTTGTCGCCGGCGCAGCGCGCCGACGGGGCGTCGGCCGCGCACTCGTGCAATTGGCCTGCGAGCGCGCTCGCGCGCGGGGCGCAGTCCGGATCGAGCTCGACACCAACGAGACCAATACCGTGGCACTCGCGCTCTATGAGTCGCTCGGCTTCTCGGCGAAGAGCAAGGCCCATGGCGCGCTCCTGGGCCGAGACGTCTTCATGGGCCTGCGGCTTTAGCCAGGCGCGCGACGTTCGTGGCATGCAGCCGCCGCTGCTCGCGATCTAGGCGACCGGGCGGCAGTGCGGCCGCTGTGCCCTCGCCGCGCAGCGCCCGCAGGTAGTCGCGGTCCTCGTGCAGGATGCTCAGCGCCGCTTCGCTGCCGAGCACGCCGCCGTGGCCGACAACGACGTGCGCCGCCCGCCTGACGAGCGGCGCGAGCCGGTCGAGCGTCGCCACGTAGGCGTCGATCGACGCCTCGGGCGTCGGGATCTCGACCGGGGACAGATAGTCACCGCAGATCAGCACCGCGGCCCACGGCACCCAGATCGCCATACCATCGACGGTGTGGCCGTCGGCGGGGTGTAGCTCTAGCTCGCGTCCGCCGACCGCGCAGTAGCCCGGCACCGGCAGCGCTTGCAGCGAGCCGAGTGCGAGCGGCGCCGGACGGGCAAGGTAGAAGCGTTCGTCGAGGTCGCGCAGCGCGCGCTGCGGCGCCCCGGGGTGCGCGCGCAGGCGGGCCGCGGTCGTCTCGGCCACGGCCATCGGTGCGCCGGGAAATGCGAGCCGCCCGAGCAGGTGGTCGAAGTCGCCGTGCGTCGCGAGCAGGCCGGTGAACGGGAACTGCGCCTGCTCGAGCAAGGCCGGCAGCAACTCGAGCTCGTCGGGCAGCAGCGGCGAATCGATCACGAACCCCTCTTCGCCGCCGCCAGACGAGGACGGGCCGCTGCGCACCACGGTGCACGTCGTGCGCCAGAGCCGGCTCTCGAGAACGATCACGTCCTCGTGGACGCTGATCGCGCGCATCAGTCAGCCGGCGCGCAGCGCCAGCGCGCCACTCAGACGACCCCGAGGAGCTTGGCCGCCTCGCGCAGGTTGTGGACCTCGGCGGTTGGCTTGCGCTGTCCGGGGTCGAGTGTCTCCTTGTGCCGGTTGACCCAGATCACCGGGATCTTCGCCTTCACGCACGGCTCGACGTCGTGGTAGTAGCTCGACGCGACGTGCACCCAGCCCTTCTTACCGCCGATCCGCCGCGCGCACTCGTTGAAGTGCGCGAGATCGGGCTTGTAGGAGCGAACCTGCTGTGCCGTCACGACGATGTCGAAGTCGGTCGGGATATGGCGCCTGGTCTGCCCCAGCAGCTTGTCATCGATGTTCGAGATCAGCCCAACCTTGTACTTCTTGGCGATCTTCTCGAGCGCCGGGCGCGTCTCCCGGAACGGCATCCAGCGCTGAACGGAGTCCGGCAGGAAGCCGGCGCGCGAAGGCTCGAGCGGCCAGCCGAGGCGCTTGGAGATCTCGACGACGACGCGTCGCAGCACCTCCGCGTAGAGCTCGTAGGAGCCGCCCTCGATCTCGCGCGAGATCTCGGTGAACATCGAGATCACCTCGTCGCGCTCGATCGTGAAACCGTCGCGCGCGGCCTCGGCGGAAAACGCGTCCCAGATCCCGTCCTCCCAATCGATCAGCGTGCCGTAGACGTCGAAGGTTACGAATGAGGGCTTGGGCGGCAGTGGCATGTGTGCTGAGGCTCGCTTGGTCGAGGACGCCGGCTAGTTGTGCGACGGCAATTATGAACGTCGTCTAGAGTCCGCGCCGGCTGATGGATCTACTTGAGTACCAGGGCAAGCAGCTCCTCGCCCGTCACGGCATCCCCGTGCCGAACGGCAAGGCCGCGACGACCAGCGACGAAGCCGTCGCCGCCGCCGACGAGATCGGCTACCCCTGCGCGATCAAGGCGCAGGTTCAGATCGGTGGGCGCGGCAAGCTCGGTGGCATCAAGATCGCCGCGACGCAAGCGCAGGCGCGCGAGCACGCGGAGGCGATCCTCGGCATGGATATCCGTGGGCTGACGGTGCACGAGCTGTGGATCGAGGGGGCGTCATCGATCGCTTCGGAGTACTACGCCTCGATCGTCTTTGACCGCAGCGCGAAGGCGCCGCTGGTGATGCTCTCGACGCGCGGGGGAATGGACATCGAGCAGGTCGCCGAGGAGACGCCGGAGGCGATCGCGAGCCTGCATGTCGACCCGCTGGTCGGCTTCCAGCCGTTCCACGGGCGCCGGCTCGCCTACGAGGCCGGCGTCGATCGCGACGTTGCGCGCCAGATCGGCGCCTTCCTCAGCGCGCTCTATGGGACCTTCGTCGAGGAAGAGGCGATGCTCGTCGAGGTCAACCCGCTGGTGGTGACGCCAGAGCGCGAGGTCGTCGCGCTCGACGCCAAGGTGACACTCGACGACAACGCGCTCTACCGCCATCCCGACAACGCCGAGCTGCGCGACCTCTCGGCCGAGGACCCGCAGGAGCGGATGGCCAAGGAGCGACATCTCACCTACGTCAAGCTCGATGGCGATATCGGCATCCTCGGCAACGGCGCCGGCCTGGTGATGTCAACGCTCGATGTCGTCGACCAACACGGCGGCAAGCCGGCTAACTTCCTCGACGCCGGCGGTGGCGCCAAGGCCGAGGCGATCACGGCCGCCGTCGAGGTGATCCTTTCCGATCCCAAGGTCAAGGCCGTGCTGTTCAACATCTTCGGCGGCATCACGCGCTGTGACGAGGTCGCCAGGGGCCTGATCGAGGCGTTCGACCAGATCAAGCCGACGGTGCCGTTCGTCGTCCGCCTCGACGGGACCAACGGCGCCGAGGGGCGCGAGCTGCTGAAGGCCGCAGCGTTGCCCAACGTGCACGCGGTTGACACGATGAACGAGGCCGCCGCTCTGGTCGTGGAGCTCGCAAAGTGAGCGTCATCGTCGATCGCGAGACGCGCCTGTGTGTCTCCGGCATCACCGGCCGTGAGGGCACGTTTCATGCCTTGAACAACCGCAGCTACGGCACCGCCGTGGTATCTGGCGTGACCCCGGGCAAGGGGGGCCAAAAGGTCGAGGGGATCCCGGTGCTCGACACCTTCCGCGAAGCGGTGGCGGCGAGCGGGGCAAACACGGCGATGATCTTCGTCCCGCCCGCGTTTGCCGCCGACTCGATCCTCGAAGCCGCCGATGCCGGCATCACGACGATCATCGCGATCACCGAGGGGATCCCCGCCCACGACGAGCTGCGCGTCTACACCGAGTTGAAGCGCACGCCCGGGGTGCGCCTGATCGGACCGAACTGTCCCGGTGTGCTCTCGCCGGGGAAGGCGAACGTCGGGATCATCCCGGCGTCGTTCTTCCGCGAGGGCAACGTCGGCGTCGTCTCGCGCTCGGGCACGCTCACCTACCAGGTCGGCAACGAGCTGGCCGGCCGCGGCTTCGGCAACTCCTCGATCGTCGGCATCGGCGGCGACCCGGTTCCCGGCTCGAGCTTCGTCGACATCATCGCGCTGTTCGAGGCCGATCCCGAAACGGAGCTGATCGTGATGAGCGGCGAGATCGGCGGACAGGGCGAGGAGGAGGCCGCTGAGTACATCGAGGCGCAGGTGTCCAAGCCGGTGGTCGCCTACATCGCCGGCTTCACCGCGCCGCCCGGCAAGACGATGGGCCACGCCGGCGCGATCGTCTCGGGCACACACGGCACGGCGGCGGCCAAGGCCGCCGCGCTCGAACAACACGGGGTCCGCGTCGGCCGCACGCCGACCGATGTCGCCGACATCGTCGTTGAGATACTCGGTGGCTGAGACCGCGATGCCGACCGTGAGCCCGACAACCACGATTCCGCTCTCGCGTGGCGCGCCGTCGCTCGACATCATCGACGTCGAGGGCCTGGCGGACGCCGCGGCACGGGCGTTCGCCAACGACCCGGCGGGCGCCACGGCCTACGGCACCTCGGTCGGCTACCTGCCGCTGCGCCGACTCGTGGCCGAGTGGCACGACGTCGACGAGGAGCAGGTGCTGCTGACAAACGGCTCGATGCAGGCCGACGCCTTCCTCTTCGACGAGCTGGCCAGGCCGGGCACACAGGTCGTGATCGAGCGTCCAACCTATGACCGCACGCTGCTGGCGCTGCGCCAGCGCGGCGCCGAACTGCACCCCGTCGCGCTCGAGCCTGACGGCATCGACACCGGCGCGCTCGAGGCGTTGCTCGCCGCCGGTGCGAACCCGACGCTGGCCCACATCATTCCCAACTTCCACAACCCGGCCGGCTACACGCTGTCGCTCGCCAAACGCCAGCGGCTGGTGCAACTCGCCCAGGAGCACAACTTCATCATCTTCGAGGACGACCCCTACATCGCGCTGCGCTTCCGCGGCGAGACCCATCCGACGATGCTTTCGCTCGACGCCGGCGCGGGGAGCGTCGTCTACGCATCGTCGTTCTCAAAGACGGTCTGCCCGGGGATCCGCGTCGGCTATCTCGTCGGACCCGCGGATCTGATCGCGGCGATCGCCCGCCGCGCGACCGCTACCTACATCTCGCCGGGCGAGGTGAGCGGAGCGATCGTCTACGAGTTCTGCATCTCCGGCGCGCTCGAGCGTTCGAGCGCGCGTGTGCGCGACGCGCTCGAGCAGCGCTGCGGTCGACTTGCGAGCGGGCTCGCGCGCGAGCTGCCCGAGGCCCGCTTCGTCGCGCCCGATGGCGGCTACTTCCTCTGGGTCGAGCTTCCCGACGGCGTCGACTCGACGAAGCTGGTCGCCGCCGCCGCCGAGCACGGCGTGGCGATCGTCGACGGCGACGACTTCGTCGCCGATGGGCGCTCGGGCGCGATTCGGCTCTCCTTCGCGCCAGTCACGCCGGAGCAGATCGACGAGGCGCTGCCGCGGCTCGCCGCAGCCGTCGCGTCGCTGCAGTAACCGCTAGCGGCCGTAGCGCTGCGTTGCGAGCACGAGTTGCTCGGGCAACGCCACGCGCGGCGGCGGCGATGGGTCGGCGGTGACGGAGACCGTTTCGGCGACGCTGCGCGTCAGCACGCAACGCCGGTCGGCCGCCTGCACCACCACCTCCTCGGCGCCGGACTCGACTAGCGTCGCTTCGAGCCCAGGCTCGAGGCCGACGGCGCGAAGGTAGTGCAGGAGGTCCTCGGCCTCGTTCTCGAAGCGCAGTACGACGACTCGCGCGCCGGGCTGCACGTCGGCGAGCGGAACACCGGCGATCCGCGATCCGGCGAAGATCGGGTGGCCGTGGGGACAGGTGCGGGCGTCGCCGATCGCCGCGCGCATGCGCTCCTCGAGCACCGGCGACATCGCGTGCTCGAGGCGCTCGGCCTCCTCGTGGACCTCGTCCCAGGGGATGCCGAGGACGTCGGTGAGGAAGCGCTCGATCAGGCGGTGCCGGCTGACGATGTCGGCCGCCTGGCGCTCGCCGCTCGGCGTGAAGCTGATCGTCTTGTTGTCAGCGCGCGTGATGTAGCCGTCGCGCTGCAGGCGGCCGATCATCTCGTGGACGGTCGGAGCCGCCAGCTGCATCGCTCGCGCGAGGTTCGCGCCGGTCATCGGCAGGCCGGCCTCGTGCAGCCAGTAGAGCGTCTGGAGGTATTCGTCCTCGCCGATCGTCGCGTGCGCGCCAGTCATGACCGCTGACTGTATCGCCACGCTACTGTGCGGCATCGTGGCGGAGCGATCCAGCGTGCAGTTCCCGATCGATCCGGCGCTCGCGCGCGCCGCCTCGACATTGCCGCTCGGGGCGGAGTGGGGCTATGAGCAGAAGTACGACGGCTTTCGCGCGATCGCCTTCGTCGACGACGATCGCCTGTTGCTGCAGTCGCGCGGCGCCAAGGATCTACGGCGCTACTTCCCCGAGCTTGCGTTCCCGCCCGGGCGCTACGTGCTCGACGGCGAGATCGTGATCGACGCCCCCGACGGCGGCGAGCAGTTCGGCGCACTGCAGCAGCGGATACATCCCGCCGCGTCGCGGATCGAGCGCCTCGCGCAAGAGCTCCCGGCCTCCTACGTGGCCTTCGATGCGCTGTGCGTCGACGGCGTCGCGCTGCTCGATCGCCCGTTTTCCGAGCGCCGCGCCGCGCTCGAGCGGATCGACGGTATCCGCCGCGCCGAGCTCGTGTACGACGCGGCCCGCGCCGAGCACTGGCTGCGGCAGACCGAGGGGGTGGTCGCCAAGCGACTCGACGCCGCCTACGCGCCGGGGAAGCGGACGGCGATGGTGAAGGTCAAGCGACTGCGCACGATCGACTGCGTGGTCATCGGCTACCGCCCGGGCAAGGAGCCGGAGAGCGTCGGTTCGTTGATCCTCGGCCTGTACGAACCTGGCGGCGCGCTGCGCCCGGTCGGCCACAGCTCGGCCTTCACCGCTGCGGGCAAGCGCGAGCTGCGCCAGCGGCTGGCTTCGTATGAGACGGGTTCGCGCGGCAGCGGCGAGCCGAGCCGCTGGACCGGCGATCGCGACCTCGAATGGGTCGAGCTGCGTCCGGAGCTAGTGGTCGAAGTCAGCTATGACCACGCGAGTGACGGACGCATACGCCACGGAACGAAGCTGCTGCGCTGGCGCGAGGACAAGCCGGCGCGGGAGTGCACGACCGACCAGCTGACCTAGGAGCGGCGCGCACGGCTCGGCGCAACGCGCTTGGCCTCGCCGGGCTGTTTGGCGAAGTTCGGCGGCCACGGCGCGTCGCCGAGTCCGGCCGCTTCGTCTTTGGCCGCGAGCTCGAGCAGCCCGTCGAGCGAGCCCGATTGCTCGTCGATCGCGGCTGACGGGTCGCCGCGTTCGCGCAGCCGCGCCGGAACGGTGTCGATGCGCAGTGCGCCGGGGTCGACGTCAGCGAGCTCGTCCCAGTCAAAGGGACAGGAGACGCGTGCGTCGGGGACCGCCCGCACCGAGTAGGCCGAGGCGACGGTGCGATCGCGGGCGTTCTGGTTGTAGTCGACGAACACGCCGATGCGCTCTTCCTTCCACCATTTGCTCGTCGCGCGACCGGGCATCCGGCGCTCGACCTCGCGCGCCAGGGCGAGCGCCGCGCGACGCACCTGTTCAAAGCTGTGCCGTGGATCGATGCGAACGTTGACGTGGATGCCGCGCGAGCCGGACGTCTTGGGGAAGCCGACCAGGCCGTGCTCGTCGAGGACTTCGCGCACGCAGCCCGCCACCGCACGGACCTCGTCGAAGTTGACGTCGGGCATCGGGTCGAGGTCGACGCGCAGCTCGTCGGGATGGTTGAGGTCGCGACGGCGTACCGGCCACGGGTTCCAATCGATCACGCCGAGGTTCACGCCCCAGATCAGGTGGGCGCCGTCGTTGGGGACCAGCTCGCGCGCCGAGCGACCGCTCGGGAAGCGAACGGTCGCCGTGTTGAGCCAGGCCGGCGCCGTCGGCGGCACCCGCTTTTGGAAGAAGAACTCGCCGCTCACACCGTCGACCCAGCGTTTGAGCGTCGTTGGCCGCTCGCGGAGGTGACGCACGACGGCCTCCTGGCATTCGAGGTAGTAGTTGACGAGGTCGAGCTTGGTCCACCCCGGCTCGGGGAAGAACAGCTTGTCGGGGTTAGAGACCCGCACCTCGCGACCGGCGACGTCGATCAGAATCGCGTTGTCCTTCGCCATCCCTGAGAGGATGGCGCACGATGGCTCCGCAACGCCGGCCGGTCCTCGTCGCGCCCGACTCGTTCAAGGGCAGCGTCAGCGCCACCGAGGTCGCGGCGGCGATCGGGCGCGGGCTCGCCCGAGCGGGCTTGAGCTGCGATCTCGCGCCGGTCGCCGATGGCGGCGAGGGGACGATCGCGGTCTTGCTGGAGCGGTATGGTGGCGAGGAGCGCGTGGTGGCGGCGCACGATCCGCTTGGACGCGAGCGCGAGGCGCGCTTTGCGCTGCTCGCCGATGGCCACAGCGCGCTCGTCGAGGTGGCGGCGGCGAGCGGGCTGGCGCTGCTCGCGCCCGATGAGCGCGACGCAGAGGCCGCGTCGAGCGCGGGGACCGGTGAGCTGATCGCAGCAGCGGTGGACGCCGGCGCGTCGCTGATCCTGGTTGCCGCCGGGAGTAGCGCGACGAGCGACGGCGGTGCCGGGGCGATCGCGGCGATCGCCCGGGCCGGGGGGCTGCGCGGCGCGCGGCTGACGGTGCTGTGCGACGTACGCACCCCGTTCGAGCGCGCGGCCGAGCGTTTTGGACCACAGAAAGGGGCCGACGCCGACACCGTGCTGCGACTGGCGGCGCGGCTGGAGGAGCTCGCAGCGCAGCTCCCGCGCGACCCGCGCGGGCTGGCGATGGGCGGCGCCGCCGGAGGTCTCGCCGGCGGACTGTGGGCGATGTTCGGCGCGCAGCTGACCGCGGGCGCGCCCTACGTGCTCGACGCGCTCGACTTTGATCGGCGGCTGCGGGCCAGTCGCGCCGTGATCGTCGGCGAAGGCCGGATCGACGCGACGACGCTCGACGGCAAGGCGGTAGCCGAGGTCGCAACGCGCGCGCGTCAACTCGGGGTGCCGACGCACGCGATCGTCGCCGTCGCGGCGATCGACCGTTTCGATGCCCGCATTCTCGACCTGCAGACGATCCTCGAGGCCCGGGACATCGCGGCCATCGAGCGCGCCGCAGCGCAGCTCGCGACTGTGCTCTGAGCGGTCCGCGGGGGGCCCACGAACCGGGGCCAGCGAGAGGAGGCGTAGACCGGCTCGCTGCTAGGCTCGATTCAGCGATGGCCGAGAACGCGCCCGAGCCGAGCCGTCCTGCGGTCTTCAGCCGCGCCCAGGTGTCGCTTCCCGGCGCACGCCGCGCCGCCGTCATCGGCGCCGGCTCGTTCGGCACCGCGATCGCCGTGCTGCTCGCCCGCGCCGGCCTGCGCACGACGCTGCAGACCCGCACATCCGAGCAGGCGACGAGCCTCAGCGAGTCACGCGAGAACACCGCTTACCTGCCGGGCATCGAGCTCCCGGCGGCACTGCGAATCGAGCCGGTCACGAGCGGTGTTGGCCGGGCCGACTATGTCTTTCTGGCCGTTCCCTCGACGTCGCTGCGGGCGGTCGTCGATCTCCTCGCCGACCGCGGACTGGGCCGCCGCGCAGCGGCCGTGTCACTGTCCAAAGGCCTCGTGCCGGCGGACGGCGCGATACCGACCGCGGTGCTGCGTGGCCATTTCGGCGCGCACCGAATCGCCTGCATCGGCGGTCCCGCACATGCTCAGGAGATGGTCCACCACGGGGCGGCACTGGTCTCCGCCTCGGCCAGCGAGAGCCTCGCGGCGGCGCTGGCAGCGATCTTCACGCGCGCCGGTGTGGTCTGCGAGATCTCCAACGACCCGACCGGGGTCGAGCTCGCCGGGGTGGCCAAGAACGCCGCCGCGCTGGCCGCCGGCGCCACCGAGTCGCAGGGCCTCAACGCCGCCGGGGCCGCGGCTGGGCACATCTTCGCCGAGGTCTGGCGCTACGCCGAGGCCAATGGCGCCTGGCCCGAATCGATGATCGGGCTCGCCGGCGCCGGCGACCTCGTGGCGACGGCACTGGCACCGCAAAGCCGCAACCGCCGCGCCGGTGAGCTGCTCGCCCAGGGAGCCTCCGCGGCCGAGATCGAGCGGCAGGTCGGCCAGGCCGTGGAGTCGCTCGAATCGGTGCGCCTGCTGGCGCAGGCCGTCGAGCGGGCCGGTTTCCCCGCGCCGGTCACCGGCGCCCTGTCGCGGCTGATCTCGGGCGAGCTGCCGCTCGAGGAGTGGGTCGCCCTGGTACGTGCCACGGTGCCCGCGCGCACCGGCCGCCGTGGACCGAACTGGTGGCGGCGGTTGCGCTCGCGCGCGGTCAACGGCGCTCCGCCAGCGTCGTGAGCACCGCCTCGTAGACGCCACCACCGTGGCCGTCTTCGGCGAGCCGAACGTTGCTGAAGTCGCCGAGCTCGGCGTGCAGCGAGGGATCGCGCACCAGCGCGTTGGCGACCAACCAGAAGGTCTTGACGTGTTCGGCGACGGCGAGGTCCTCGCGCGAGTCGCCGATCGCGAACGTGCGCGAGCGCTCCAGCCCGCGGGCGCGCATGTGCAGCGCGACGGCCGCGGCCTTGGAGGCAAGAGCTGGCACCAGGTGGTAGCCATGGACCTGTGGCAGTTCGGCGAGCGCCGGCGAGCGGTGGCTGACCGTGCCGTTGTCGACCAGGCGCAGGTTCTCATGCCCGTGCTGGCGCAGCAACAGGTCGACCTCGTCGGCGTCGACGAGACCGCGGAAGAGATGGGAGACCTCGCGCCCGGCGGACCACGGCTCGTGGTATTCGAGCCGCCCGGTGTAGCTGTCGAGCAGCAGCGCCGGAGCGCCGGAGGCCTCGATCTGCTCGTACACGGTGAGCTCGCCGGGGACGAGGCCGCCGGTCAGCCAGTGCTCCTCACCGTCGAGAGAGAGCACGCCAACCTCGTAGATGAACGCGGACTGGCCGAGCAGGCGAGCATCCTCGGCGACCTGGGCGCGGCGGCGGCCTGACATCAGGACGACCTCGACGTCGGCTCGCAGGCAGGCCTCGATCGCCCGCGCGCCGAGTAGCGAGACGTGACCTTCGCCGTCGTGCAGCAGCGACGCGCCCTGGCCGAGCAGCGTGCCGTCGAGATCGAGGTAGCAGGCGCCGCTCACCGCAGGCTGAGGATCGGCGGCCGCTCGGCGAACGAGGAGGCGAGCGCGTCGTCAGCCGTCAGCAGCGGCGAAGGCTCGAGCTCGAAGAGACGCCCCTCGCGCTCGAGGCGAGTCGCGATGACGAGCAACACCTCGTAGGCCATGGCGCTGAGCGCAAGCAGCGGCTGGTGCTGGTTGTGGTGGACGTCGAGATCGACCTGTGCCATTCCCTCGAGCCCGACGGCCGCCAGCACATCGAGCAACATTGCGATCTCGACGCCGTAGCCGGTCGTGAACGGGAGGCGCTCGAGCAGCGTGCGGCGGGCCGCGATCTCGCCGGCCAGCGGCTGCTGAACGCCCGCCAGTTGGGGGTAGAAGACGGCCAGCGCCGGGCGCGCGAGCAGATGGTTGACGCGCCCGCCGCCGTCGGCGAGGGTGAGCTCGCCGACGCGAAACGCTCGCCGATAGAAGGCCTTGACGAAGTCGACCTGCTCGAACTCGATCAGCGGCCCGAGCAGGCCGGTGACGTAATGCGCGGGGAACTGCTCGAGGTCGGCATCGAGAAAACAGAGCAGCTCGCCGTCGAGGACGCTGAGCGCTCGCCACATCGCGTCGCCCTTGCCGAGGACCGGGCCGTGGCCGGGCATCAGGTCGGCCTCGTTGAAGACGCTGGCCCCGGCCTCGCCGGCGATCCGCGCCGTCTGGTCCTGTGAGTCGCCGTCGATCACCACGACCTGGTCGATCAGGCCCTGGTCGCGCAGCTCGACGAGCGCCTCGACGATCGGGCCGACCGTCGAGGCGCAGTTGCGCGCCGGCAGGCAGACCGACGCCGTGTGCTGGCGAGCGCGCAGCGACGCGGCGTCATAGCGCGAATGGTGCAAGCTGCGAGCTCGCTGCCAGGCAGTCGCGGATTCAAAGGGCACGCGCCCCTACTATGGCAATCGGTGAGTGCGACAGGCGCGAAGACACGCGAAGTCGAGCCGTGGGCCGATTTGCTCGCCAGCGCCCAGGGCGGCGAGCAGCTGGTCGGCGAGGCCTTTGAGCACACGCGTGCGGCGAGGTTCGCGGCGATCCCCGACGAGCTGCACCCGGTGCTGACAGCGGCGCTGCGCGCGAACGGCATCGAGCGGCTCTACAGTCATCAGCTCGAGGCGCTCGAGGCGGCGTGGCGCGGACCGACGATCGTCACCACCGGCACGGCCTCCGGCAAGTCGCTGTGCTTCAACCTGCCGGCGCTCGACGCGCTCCTGCGCGACGGCAAGGCGCGCGCCCTCTACCTCTACCCGACGAAGGCGTTGGCCCAGGACCAGGCGCGCGCGATCGCCGCTCTCGGTCTCGGCGACCGCGTTCGTCCGGCGATCTACGACGGCGACACGCCGCGCGAAGCGAGGTTGCAGGTTCGCCGCCGGGCGAACCTGGTGCTCACCAACCCCGACATGCTGCACGTCGGGATCCTGCCCAACCATGGCGCCTGGGCCGAGCTGTTCGCGAACCTCGCGGTCGTCGTGGTCGACGAGGCGCACGTCTACCGCGGCGTGTTCGGCTCGCATGTCGCCAACGTCCTGCGGCGGTTGCGGCGAATCGCGGCAGCCTACGGGACCGAGCCGCGGATCCTGCTCGCCTCGGCGACGATCGCCAACCCGCGCGAGCTCGCCGAGCGGCTCACCGGTCTCGAGGACGTGGCGCTGATCGAGCACGATGGCTCGCCGTCGGCCGGACGGCGGATCGCGATCTGGAATCCGCCGCTGATCGATGCGGCGCTCGGGATTCGCCGCTCGGCGCTGAGCGAAGCCGCGGAGCTCCTCGCACGGCTCGTCAGCGAGGGCGCTCGGACGATCTGCTTCGTGCGCTCACGCAAGGGCGTGGAGCTGCTCAGCCGGCTCGTGACGCTCGAGCTCGAGCGCCTCGACGCGGCGCCGCTGGCCGAGCTGATCACGCCCTACCGCGCCGGCTACACGCCGGGGCAGCGGCGTGAGATCGAGGCTCGGTTGTCGGCCGGTGAGCTGCGCGCGGTGATCACCACCGACGCGCTCGAGCTCGGGATCGACGTCGGGACGCTCGATGCGGCGCTCGTCGTCTCGTTCCCCGGGACGATCGCCAGCCTGCGCCAGATGTGGGGGCGAGCCGGACGTCGCCGCCGCGGGCTGGCGCTCTATGTCGCCAGCGAGGACGCGCTCGACCAGTTCTTCGCCCGCCACCCGGACGACTTCCTCGAGCGTCCGGTCGAGTCCGCGATCCTCGACCACGAGTCCGAGGAGATCCATCTCGCTCAGCTGCTCTGCGCCGCCCATGAGGGGCCGCTCAGCGCGGCCGACGGGGAGTTCTTCGGCCCGCGCACGCTGGCCTACCTCGAGCGGCTCGAGGGACTCGGCGAGCTGCGCGCCAAGGACGGCAGCTATGTCCTGCGCCGCCGGGAGCGCTACCCGGCCGGCGAGGTGTCGCTGCGCTCAGCTTCGCCCGACTCCTATGCGATCGTCGACGGCTCGACCGGCGAGGTGCTCGGCGCGACCGAGGCGGCGCGAGCGTTCTCGACCGTGCACCCGGGCGCGATCTACCTGCACCTCGGTCGTTCCTACGAGGTGGCGGAGCTCGACATCGAACAGCGTCGGGCGCTCGTCAAGCCGTTCGACGGCGACTGGTACACCCAGCCCAAGCGCGAGACCGACACGCTGATCGAGCGCCTGCTCGATCGGCGCGAGGCGCTCGGCGTGTCGCTGTCATTTGGCCGCGTGCTGGTGACCGAGACGGTGCTCGCCTACCAGCGCCGCAGCCTGCCAGATCATCACGAGATCGACCTCGTCGCACTCGACCTGCCAGCGAGTCGCTTTGCGACCCAGGCGATCTGGTTCGAGCTCGACGCCGGCGTACTCGACGGCTTTCCGCTGGAGCTGCTGCTCGGCTCACTGCACGCCACCGAGCATGCACAGATCGCCGTGCTGCCACTGCTAGCGATGTGCGATCGCTGGGACATCGGCGGCCTCTCGACCAATGCCCACCCGCAGACCGGCGGACCGACGATCTTCATCCACGACGGCCACCCGGGCGGCGTCGGCATCACCCGGCTCGCCTTCGCCCACTTCGAGGAGCTGGTGGGCGACGCGCACCGGCTGATCAGCGAGTGCGGCTGCGCCGACGGCTGCCCGTCGTGCGTGCAGTCGCCGAAGTGCGGAAACCTCAACGAGCCGCTGTCCAAGGCCGGCGCCGCCGAGCTCTTGAGCCGCCTGCTGGCGCAGGCGCCGGCAGGGTAGCATCGGTTCGTCAAGAGTCCGAATTGAAAGGGAGCAGACATGGCAAAGGGCAGCGCGGAATGGAAGGGTGACCTCGGCTCGGGCAGCGGGACGTTCACCGCGGGCGAGGGAATCAACGGCGAGTACTCGGCCAAGTCGCGCTTCGAGGACGGACCGGGCGCCAACCCCGAGCAGCTGATCGCCGCGGCCCACGCGTCGTGCTTCTCGATGGCACTCGCGGCGGGGCTCGGCGCGGCGGGCACGCCGGCGGACTCGATCAAGACCGAGGCGACGGTGACGATCCGCCGCGTCGATGAGGTGCCGACGATCACGACGATCGTGCTGCGCACGGTCGGGACGGTCCCCGGCATCGACGAGGCGACCTTCCAGGCCGCGGCAAAGGGCGCGAAGGAAGGCTGCCCGGTGAGTCGCGCGCTGGCCGGCGTCGGCGAGATCACGCTGGAGGCTTCGCTCGCCTGAGAGCGAGGGCGCGCTGCTCAGCGGCCGAGCGCCATCTTGCGCAGGTTCAGCGCCTGCTCGAGCACCTCTTCGCTGACCCCCTGCTCGCGGGCGACCTCGCGCAGCGGGCGGCCGGAGCTGGTCGCCTCCTTGACGATCTCGGTCGCAGCGTCGTAGCCGATGTGAGGGTTCAGCGCCGTGGCCACGGCGAGCGTCGCCTCGGCGCTGCGCTCGCAGCCGGCAAGGTTCGCCTCGATGCCCGACACGCATTTCTCGTCGAGCACGCTGACAGCGCTGCTCAACAGGGCGATCGAGGAGAGCAGGTTGCGCGCGATCAGCGGCACGCGGACGTTCAACTCGAGGTTGCCCTGCATGCCGCCGATCGTGATCGCGGTGTCGTTGCCGATCACCTGCGCCGCGACCTGGAGCACGACCTCGGGGATCACCGGGTTGACCTTGCCGGGCATGATCGAAGAGCCCTTCTGCAGCTCGGGCAGGAACAGCTCACCGATGCCGGCGCGCGGGCCTGAGCCCATCAGCGCGAGATCCTGGGCGATCTTGGTCAGCGACACGGCGAGCACCTTGAGCGCTCCCGACAGCTCGACCAGCGCATCGCGACTGCCCTGCGCCTCGAATGGATCCTCCGGCGGCTTGATCTCGAGCTCGTTCTCGGCAGTCAAGCGCTGGCGAACCCGTGCGGCGAACTTGGGGTGGGTGTTGAGCCCGGTGCCCGTCGCCGTGCCGCCGAGGGGGATCTGCGCGACGTGTACCAGGGCGCTCTCGATGCGCCGGCGCGCGAGGCGGATCTGCGCTGCATAGCCCGAGAACTCCTGTCCCAAGGTGACGGGAACGGCGTCCATCAGGTGGGTACGACCCGCCTTGACGACGTCGTGGAAGCTCTTGGCCTTCGCCGCCAGCGCAGCCTCGAGCGCCTCGAGCGCCGGCAGCAGCGCGCGCTTGGTCTGATCGAGCGCGGCGAGATGGACGGCCGAGGGAAAGACATCGTTGGAGGACTGGCCGAGGTTGACGTGGTCGTTCGGGTGAATGCCCTCGCCCGCGAGGTGCGCGATCACCTCGTTCGCGTTGGTGTTCGTCGATGTGCCCGAGCCGGTCTGGAAGACGTCGATCGGGAACTGCTCGTCGTGCTTGCCAGCGGCGACCTCGCCCGCGGCCCGCGCGATCTTCCGCCCCAGCGCGACGTCCAGCAGCCCGAGCTCGCTGTTGGCCTCAGCCGCCGCCGCCTTGATTCGCCCCAGCCAGTGGATGACCGCGCTCGGCACCGGCTCGCCGGAGATCGGAAAGTTCTCGATCGCCTTGCGCGTCTCGCCGCCATAGAGAGGCTCTACGTCGCTCATCCAAGTCGTCCTTGTTCGGGGTCCCTGAGATCACAAACCCTACCCGGCGCAACTTCGTGAAGCGTCCGGTCACGAAGCTCACCGACCGCACCTACATACAATCCGCTGGTGTTCAGGGCGGTTGATCCACAGCAGTCGTTCCCCGATCTCGAGCTCGAGGTGCTTGCGCGCTGGCGTGAGCGTGACGTCTTCGCGGAGTCGCTGCGACGACGCGAGGGCGCACAGTCGTGGAGCTTTTACGAGGGTCCGCCGACGGCCAACGGGCTCCCCGGGGCGCACCACGTGATCGCGCGCGTGTTCAAGGACATCTACCCGCGCTACAAGACGATGTGCGGCTACAGCGTGCAACGCAAGGGGGGCTGGGATTGCCACGGGCTGCCGGTCGAGATCGAGGTCGAGCGCGCGCTCGGGATCACGGCGAAGGAGGAGATCGAGGAGTTCGGGATCGCCGAGTTCAACAACCGCTGCCGCGAGTCGGTGTTCGAGTTCCTCGAGGAATGGAACCGCCTGACCGAGCGCATCGGCTTCTGGATCGACCTCGACGACGCCTACCGCACGCTCGACCCGAGCTACATCGAGTCGGTCTGGTGGGCGCTCGAGCAGATCCGTGCGAAGGGGTTGCTCTACGAGGGCCACAAGGTCGTCCCCTACTGCCCGCGCTGCGGCACCGCGCTGTCCTCGCACGAGGTCGCGCTCGGCTATCAGGACGTCGTTGACCGCACGGTCTACGTGAAGCTCCAGTTGGTCGACAGCGATGAGCAGCTGGTCGTCTGGACGACGACACCGTGGACGCTGCCGGGCAATGCCGCGGCGGCCGTTGCCCCCGATGTCAGCTACGTCCGCCTGCGCGTCGAGGGCGAGACGCTGATCGTCGCCGCCGACCGTGCGACGAACCTGTTTGGCGACGATGTCGAGGTGCTCGGTCGGCTGCGCGGATCGGAGCTCGTAGGGCGCCAGTATCGCGGACCGATCTTCGCCCTCGGCGATCGCAAGCCGGGTCCCTACCCGGTCATCGCCGGCGACTTCGTCACGACCGAGGACGGGACCGGGATCGTCCACATCGCGCCGGCCTTTGGGCAGGACGACTTCAACGTGGCGCTGACCGCCGGGCTGTTCGATGCCACAAATCCTCACACCCTCTACAACCCGGTCAAACCGGACGGCACCTACGACGAGCGCGTGACCGGCTATGTGGGTCGCCACGTCAAGGACCCGCAGCTCGCCGCGGACCTGACGGCCGACCTGCGCGAACGCGGGCTGCTGCTGCGCGAGGAGGACTACGAGCACTCCTACCCGCACTGCTGGCGCTGCGGCACGCCGCTGATCTACTACGCGAAGCCGTCGTGGTACATCGCGACCTCGCGCCTGCGCGACCGCATGCTCGCCGCGAACGAGAAGATCAACTGGCACCCGCCGGGGATCAAGGATGGGCGCTTCGGCAACTGGCTCGCCAACAACGTCGATTGGGCGCTGTCGCGCGAGCGCTACTGGGGAACGCCGCTGCCGATCTGGCGCTGCGCGAACGGGCACGTCAAGTGCATCGGTTCGTTTGCCGAGCTCGAGCGGCGCAGCGGGCAGACGCTGCTTGACCCACACCGGCCGTATGTCGATGAGCTGACGTTCCCCTGTGAGGAGTGCGGCGAGGTGATGACGCGCGTGCCGGAGGTGATCGACGTCTGGTTCGACTCCGGCTCGATGCCGTTTGCCCAGTATCACGCGCCGTTTGAGAACGAGGAGCGCTTCGAGCAGTCGTTCCCGGCGGACTACATCTGCGAAGCGATCGATCAGACGCGGGGCTGGTTCTACTCGCTGCTGGCGATCTCGACGCTGCTGCGCGACGAGACCTCCTACCGCAACGTCGTCTGCCTCGGCCTGCTGCTCGACGCCGACGGGCAGAAGATGTCGAAGTCGAAGGGCAACGTCGTCGAGCCCTGGTCGATCCTCGACCGCTTCGGCGCCGACGCCTGCCGTTGGTTCTTCTTCACCGCGCGGGCGCCATGGGACAACTTCCGCTTCTCCGCCGATGCCGTTGGCGAGGTGGTGCGGCTGTTCCTGCGTCAGCTGTGGAACGTGTACGGGTTCTTCGTCCTCTACGCCAACGCCACGGAGGGCGGCGAAGCGGTTGAAGGCAGCGCTGCGAGCGATCTCGACCGCTGGGCGCTGTCGCGCTTGGCGGCGACAACGGCGACCGTCCGTGACCGTCTCGACGCCTACGACGCGACCAGCGCCGGGCGGGCGATCGCCGAGTTCGTCGAGGATCTTTCGAACTGGTACATCCGCCGCTCGCGGCGGCGCTTCTGGGACGGAGACCCCGTGGCGCTGGCAACACTGCGCCAATGTCTGGTCACGGTCGCGCAGCTGCTGGCGCCGTTCACGCCGTTCGTCAGCGATGAGATCTATGAAAATCTCGGGACCGGCGAGCCGAGCGTTCATCTGTGCGATTTTCCGGCGGCCGGCGAGCGCGACGACGCGCTCGAGGCGGCGATGGCGACGGCGCGCGAAACCGTGCGACTCGGACTGGCCGCCCGCGCCGCCGACCAGGTGAAGATCCGCCAGCCGTTGCGCGAAGCGGTGATCGTCGCGAGCGGCCGCGAACGCGAGGCCGTCGAGCGCCTCGCCGAACTGATCCGTGACGAGCTCAACGTCAAGCAGCTGCGCTTCGTCGACGCCGCCGACGAGCTCGGCACCTACACCGTGAAGGCGAACTTCCGCTCGCTCGGGCCGCGCTTTGGCAAGCAGATGCCGCAGCTGGCGGCGGCCGTCGCCGCGCTCGACCCGGCCCACGTCGCCGCCGCGCTGCGCGGCGGCACGCCGGTTGCGGTGTCGGTCGCCGGTCGCGACCACACGCTGACCGGCGAGGACATCGTGCTCTCGCTGGCGCCGTTGGCGGGCTACGGGCTCGAGCGCGAAGGCTCCCACGCCGTGGCGCTCGAGCTGGCGATCGACGATGAGCTGCTGCGCGAGGGATATGCGCGCGAGATCGTCCACGCCGTGCAGGCCGCGCGGCGCGACGCCGGACTGCAGATCAGCGACCGCATCGCGCTCGACCTCGGCGGCGACGATCGCCTGCTGGCCGCGGCGCGTGAGCACGAGAACCACATCGCCGGCGAGACGCTCGCCACGCAGGTCGGCTACGACGGCGGCTCAGACCGTGATGGCGAGGCGACGCAGATCGACGGGCTGGCGCTGCGGATCCACGTCGCCCGGACGAGCGCAAAAAGCTAGACCGTCAGCGAGAGCTCGGCCTCGAGCTTCTTCTTGGGGTAGGCGCCGATGACCTTCTTCACCGGCTGGCCGCCCTGAAAGAGGATCATCGTCGGAATCGACATGACCTCAAACGCGGCTGCCGTCTGCTGGTTCTCGTCGATGTTGAGCTTGACGATCCGCAGCTGCTCCGCGTGCTCCTCGGCGATCTGCTCGAGCACCGGCGCGACAACGCGGCACGGGCCACACCACGGCGCCCAGAAATCGACCAGTACCGGGGTCTCGGACTCGATCACCTCAGCCTGGAAATTGTTGTCGGTTACGTCGGCGAGCTTGCCGGTCATCTCGGCTCCTTCAATTGGGTTTCCTAAGGTCTACCCAATACTATACAAAATGTAGCGACCCTTTCCGAGATCGCGCCGACGCCCTGCGCGCAGACGCCGGAGTCGAGCCGCGCTCGTCGGTCAGTGGATCAGCGCCTGCAGGATGTGGGGCGAGACGTAGACCTCGATCAGCGCGGCGACGAACAGCATCGGCAGCGCGATCGTCACCGTCACGACCGTCGCCGCGAGCAGCTGATCCCAGTCGCCGCGGCGGCTGGCGAGGATCCACGCCGCGAGCGGCAGGAACAACGCGGTCAACTCGAGCGGAGCGTGGGCCATCAGCACGACCAACAGCAGGCCGGGCGAGGTGTGCAGGCGCGCCGCCACAGCCGCCGCCTCGCTGCCGAGCACGAGCGCCTGTGCCGAGAGCGAGAACGCCGTCGCGGCGATCACGAAGCCAATCGCGATGCGGCCTCCGCGCTCGTGGATCAGGCGCGAGAGACCGGTGTGGCGCTCGGCTTGGAGTGGCAGCGAGGAGCCGGCGATAAAGCCCGCGACGCAGGCCATCGCGTGGAGTGCCAGCACCAGGAGATTGCGCTCGAAGATCGCGACCGCTTCGTTGAACGTGCCGACGGCGTACGGGGGGCCGACGGTCTGGACGCTCAGCCCGTTGGCGTCAGAGATGCCGGCAATCACCCATACGGCGAGCAGCAGGCAGGTGGCGGTGGCAAAGCTGCCGGCAAACCAGCGGCGCAACGCGGGCCACGGATCGTGCTGCCAGTCGTGCAGCGTCTGTCGCGTTCGGCGCAGGCCATAAACGAACGCGTAGCGACTCGTTTCTTGACGCGTGGGTTGGGACTCAGCTGCCAGCGCCGCGCGATCTGCCATCGCTCCTGTATCGACTGGGCGCGGGCTGCGCGTGAGCGTGAGGCTAATCGGTGCTGCGCTCGAAGCGCAGCTGGGGCAACAGCCAGGCCTCCTCGAGCGCGATCCGCGCCGACATCTTGCTGTGGCCGTGCAGGCGATCGCGGAAGAGGATCGGGACCTCGACGACCTTGAAGCCGCCCCTGATCGCGCGCAGCGTGAGCTCGACCTGGAAGGCGTAGCCGCGGGCGCGGACCTTGTCCAGGTCGATCGAGTCGAGCACCGCGCGACGGAAGCACTTGAAGCCGCCGGTGAGGTCCCGTGTCGGCAGCCCGAGCACGCCACGCGCATAGAGGTTGGCCGAGCGACTGATCGTTCGCCGCGACAACGGCCAGTCGGCGGTGCCGCCGCCGGGCGTGTAGCGCGAGCCCAACGCGAGGTCGGCGCCGGCGTCGATTGCCGCGACCAGGCGCGGGATGTCGCTCGGGTCATGGGAGAAGTCGGCGTCCATGTGCAGCACGAGATCGGCGCCGCCATCGAGTGCCCGCTTGAAGCCGGCGATGTAGGCCACACCGAGACCCTGTCGCTGGGCGCGATGGAGCACCTCGACCGCGGGATTGGCGGCGGCGATCGCGTCGGCCAGCTCGCCCGTACCGTCGGGCGAGGAATCATCGACGATCAGCACGCGAAAGGCGTCCGGGACGACGGTCGCCAGCTCGCCTGAGACGGCAGCGACGATCGCCTCGATGTTCTCCGCCTCGTTGAAGGTCGGCAGTATCAGCCATAGGGTTCTCGGCACGGCGGCATACCCTAGATGAATGAGTGACCCCGCCAACAGCACGATCGCCGACGCGCTCGAAGAATTGGGCGACCTCTACGAGCTCGACGGCGCCGTGATCCACCGCGTGCTCGCCTACCGCACCGCGGCCAAAGCGGTGCGTGACGCGCCGGGATCGGTTGCCCAACTCGCTCGCGAAGGCCGCGTGACGAGCCTACCCGCCATCGGCCCGACGCTCGAGCGCAAGATCCTCGACCTGATCGAGACCGGCGAGATCCCGGCTGCCGTGAAGCTCCGCGAGCGCTATCCGCCCGGGTTGGTGGCGATCACGGCACTGCCCGGCCTGGGGCCCAAGCGGGCGCGGCGCCTGTTCGACGAGCTCGGCATCGATTCGCCGGCGGCGTTGCGCGAAGCGGCGAGCGCGCAGCGGATCCGTACGCTGAACGGCTTCGGCGCGAAGGGCGAGCAGGCGATCCTCGCCGCCCTCGACGCCGGCGCCGCGGAGCGCCCGCGCGGACGCACGGTGCTCGATCGCGCGCTGGCGATCGGCGAGATGATCGTCGACGCGCTGCGCCGGCTCGAGCCAGAAGCCCAGGTCGTGCTCGCCGGCTCGGCGCGCCGGCGCGCCGACAGCGTCAAGGATCTCGACATCGTGCTCGACCGCGCTTCGCTGCTCGACGCGCTCGCGACGCTCGAGCTGGTCGAAGAGGGCTCGCGCACGAGCGCCAGCGCCGCCCGCGGCCGCACCCACACCGGCATGACGGTCGAGCTGCGGGCCGTCGAACCGGCGCAGTTCGGCAACCTGCTGCAGCACCTCAGCGGATCGAACGCCCACAACGCCGCGTTGCGCGAACGGGCCGTGCGGGCCGGCCTGCACGTCTCCGAGTACGGCATCCTCGACGACGCCACGCAGACCACCGAGCACTGCGCAACCGAGGCCGAGGTCTACGCCCGCGTCGGGCTCGCCTACATCGAGCCGGAGCTGCGCGAGAACCGCGGCGAGCTGGAAGCGGCAGCCAGTGCGACGCTGCCGAAGCTGGTCGAGCTGTCAGACATCCGCGGCGACCTGCACGCACACACGACCGCCTCGGACGGCCGCGCGAGCATCGAGCAGATGGCCGAAGCGGCACGCGAGCGGGGCTACGAGTACCTCGCCATAACCGACCACTCGGCGACGCACGGCTTTGGCGATGACGTCTCGCCGGACCAGCTGCGACGCCAGATCGAGCTGGTCCGCGAAGCCGATGCGCGGATCGAGGGGATCACGCTGCTCGCCGGCAGCGAGGTCAACATCCTCCCCGACGGCTCGCCGGATTACGAGGACGAACTGCTGGGCGAGCTCGACTGGGTGATCGCCAGCGTTCACACCTCGTTTGGGCTCGACCGCGACGCGATGACCGAGCGCATGTGCCGTGCTGCGAGACACCCGTTGATCAACGCGATCGGCCACCCGACGGGTCGGCTCGTGGAGCGCCGGGCACCCTACGAGCTCGACGTCGATGCGCTGATAGCGACCTGCGCCGCCAGCGGCACGCTGCTCGAGATCAACTCCTCCCCCGACCGTCGCGACCTCGATGAGATCCACGCCCGCGCCGCGGCGGCAGCCGGCGTCCAGCTCGTGATCAACTCAGACGCCCACTCGACCGGCGGCCTGGAGGTGCTCCGCTACGGGATCTGGACGGCACGCCGGGCCTGGCTGACGGCCGCCGACGTCGCCAACACGCTGCCCTGGCCGAAGCTCGCCGCGAAACTCGGGCGCGCGCGCTGAGCGCCCGTGCAGCGGCGCCCGGCGCGGGCCCGCGGCGTCCTCAGAGCGTTGGCCGGAAGACCTTGAAGCCTGGCGTGCGGGTCAGCGTGATCGGGCGCCAGGGAGAGGTTCGATCGACG
>Ga0302326_10001908_pt1 | contig 51980 bp, 52 predicted proteins | sample Palsa_T0_3_FD_202264 | JGI IMG/M metagenome (GOLD analysis project Ga0302326, IMG submission 202264) | Peat permafrost microbial communities from Stordalen Mire near Abisko, Sweden - Palsa_T0_3 | ecosystem: Environmental > Terrestrial > Soil > Palsa > Peat permafrost | place: Sweden: Abisko...
ATCGGCGGCAGTCGAGCGGCTGATGGGATTGTTGGGCGACACGAGTTTGAAAGCGGCGCGCTCCATATTGGCTTCGACGCCAAAGACCAAGTCTTCAAACTGGGTGTTGTAACCGATGAAACCGCCGAATTGCGGCGCACCAATGGTGCTGGTGCCGAGAATCGGCCACTGTGACGGAGCGATGCTATTTTGCAGATCTGTTTCCCGGAGCACGTAAGCGATGATCGACGCCGTCGATCCGCTGAAATCGGTGGTGGCCCAACCGTAGCCGACCTGGCCGCCGACATAGAAGCCGCTCCAGCGCGAGTATGTCCCGGGCCCGACCGTGTCGGATCCACGCAGGAAATCGTAACCAACATCGGCGGCCGCCGCCGGTGAGGCGAGACCGAAGAGAATCAGTGCATAAACGACCCGACGCATCAGCCGCCCCTTCATTCCTTTTCAACAGCGAAGGCGGCGATCATCATTAAGCATTAACCTTAATGGATCGTTAGCTTCGAAATTCCTCTGGCTCGGATCAAAAAAAACCGGGCGCGCCGCGCCGATTAAGTGTCCTTTAAGCGTTATCTGAAATCCTTCGTTAGCCTTAACAGCGGCACGCGTTTCGTTGTCCGAACCGCGCTCGCTGCTGCAGCTAACGAGGACGTAATATGCTTAAAGTGATAGTAACGGCCGTTTTCGCAGCAGCGGTGCCGTTCGTGAGCGCGTTTGCTGCCGATATGCCTGTGCCGGTGCTCCCGGCGCCCGTCGCACCCGTTTCGAGCTGGTATCTCCGCGGCGACATCGGCGTCGGCGCGGTCCACGCCAATGGGGTCGACTATTTGCCCAATCCGAACAACAACCCCAGCGACTTCACGATCCAGTCGGTCGGGATAGGCGATCAGGCCTTTCTCAATGCCGGCATCGGCTATGAGGTCAACAACTGGTTGCGCTTGGACGTAACCGGTGAGTATCGCACCAAGAATGCCTTCAACTTCTGGGGCGGATACACGACCGCGTGTCCGAATCCGTTCGCCCAATGTCTCGACGTCTATAACGGTTACATCAGTTCGCTGGTCTTCCTTGCCAACGCTTACATCGACATCGGGACCTGGTACGGCGTGACGCCTTTCGTCGGCGCCGGCGTCGGCACCGCTGGCAATCAAATGTCCGGCTTCTCAGACGTCGGCATTCCGACCGGCGGCTCGGGCGTCGGTCCGACGGTTACTCAGTGGAACTTGGCCTGGGCCATTCATGCCGGCTTGAGCTACGCGGTCAGCGAGAACCTCAAGCTCGAACTCGCCTATCGCTACCTCAACATGGGCAACGTGGAAGGGCCGATCAACTGCACCGGCGGCTGCAATCCTGACAGCTACAGGTGGCATGGTTTGAGCTCGCAGGATGTGATGATCGGCTTCCGCTGGATGTTCAACGCGCCATCGTTTGCCGGCCCGCCGCCGCCAGCTCCGTTACCAGCGCGTGGCTAGCACTTAAGAGAACGTTAGCACCCAAAAGGCAGACTGAATTCGCCGGCGATCGAAAGGTCGCCGGCGAAGCCGCGTTTGTCACCAGCACTTGCGATTTTTTCGCGTCCCGCGATTGCGGCCTGAGTTGAGTAATGCGTTATTCGCCGGAATCGCAGCGCCTTCCGCCGGCCGCTCGACCTGCCGGCTCCCCGGGCGTGGTCTCGCGCCGCAACGCCGGCTTTTTTGCTGCTGGTGGGCGATTGCGCAATGCCGTGTTTCTCCTTGGCGTCATGGCCATCAACTACACATGGTCGAGGCCATCGCCGGTCGATGGAATCTTTCTCTGCGCGCTAGTGCTTACGGTGTTTTCCGAACAGCGCCTCAACATACGCAATCTCATCTTTTTCCTTCTGGTTGGGACGTGGCTCTTCTCGGTGTTTGTGTCGTCCGTTTCCTTGATCGACAACCCGTTAGTGGTCTTCCAGTTTATCGCTTTGACCTCGGTGGTGTTGATCGGCATCACCAGTTCTCTGGTCAGCAACGGGTGGGGCAGGGCTGATCTCGAACGGTTCGTCAAAGTCTACGTGTTCGCGAACGTCGTCGCCGCGACTGTCGGCGTCTACGGGTTTGTCAGCCAAAATCCGTCATTGACCTGGGCCGGCCGGCCGACCGGTTTCCTCGACGATCCCGACATGTTCGGCGTCTTCCTCATTCCCGGCATTCTCGGATCGCTGTACATGATCGCGCAAAAGCGCAGCCGCTATTGGTATGCCGGCGCGCTGGCGCTTCTCTCGATCGCACTGTTGCTGTCGTTTTCGCGGGCTGCGATTGTCTCGGCGATGCTGTTCGGCGGCGCGAGCTTTTTCTACTTCAATCGTCGCAATCTGTTCAAAGCTTCGCTCGTGGCGTTCGTTGTCGTGCTGGTGCTGTCGGTGCCGTGTCTTTTCTTGTACCTGACGAACGAAACATTCGCGGAAATGCTCACTGGCCGCTTCAAGATCGCCGAAGAATATGACCTTGGTTATTTCGGCCGTTACAACCGATACCTTTTGTCGGTTCCGCTGATATTGGATCACCCGCTGGGGCTCGGTCTGTTTGAAATCGATAAGATTTTTCCTGAGCCGATTCACAATATCTGGATCAGTTCGTTCCTTAATTACGGCTGGCTTGCCGGTTTTGCCTGGACGCTCCTCATGGTTCTTTCGGTGCAGCAGGCTTGGTACAATTGGAAGCGTTCGGGTGACGAGTTGTTCCTGCTTATTCTGTTCTGCTGGCTCTCCGTCGTTTCGTGCGCGATGCTGCATCAGGCAGAACGGTGGCGGTTCCTGTGGCTGTTTACCGGGATGCTGTGGGGCCTCAACTACCGCAACTTCCTCCCGGCTTCGCGTGAAGCGCCTGCGTTCGAAGAGCAGCCGGTCTACCGCGAAGCGGCGTGAGGATCATTGAAGCCCGTCGCGGCATCAGCGCGCATTTTCGGCAGCTACCGAACGCTTGCCGCAGCCGTTCTGTTCTTGCCATTGATCGGGGTCGGCACGGTCGCTCTCGGCAACGACATTTGCGACGCCTGCATTGATGTGCGCGTTGAATATCCGCACGTGGTGCGAGGGCCGTCGCGGCACGAACCCGATGCGCCGGTAAGCCTCATCGAGCTTCCGGACGGACATTTTCGCGCCTTCGCCGCCAATGGCACAACCGTGGCAATCGACGGCGCCACGCCGTTCGATTTAGGCGGGCGCTCGAAGGCGGTCATGACGCCGGGACCGTCGGGCGCCCCTGCGGAATGCGGCAACTGGCTGACAACCGTGCTGCGAGGTGCGGGAGGACTATATGGCCTCATTCACAACGAAGCGCATTGCGACTATCGCCATGGCGAAACCTATAAGTCGATGTCGCTAGCGCGGTCCGCGGACGAGGGGCTGTCGTGGGACATGCTCGGTCAAGTCATCACCGCCAAGGAAGGGCCGGCGCCTGGACGGGAGAGCGGCGAAGGCGATTGCACGGCCGCCGACGGCCATGATGGATTTTGGTACGCGTATTGTCAGCGACTGAGCGATTGGAAAAATTTCGTCGCCAGGGCGAAAAGCAGCGACCCCCTTCCGGGAAAGTGGATGAAATGGAGCGGCAGTGGCTGGGATTCGCCGGCCCTTGGCGGCAGCGCGGCGCCGCTCGACGGGTCGATCGGCATGAGCGCCGCTTACTGGACGAACGCCAATGGCATGCTGGTTATGGCAGCCGCGTCGGCGCTGCGATTATCCATCTCAACCGACAAGGTTCATTTTGCCACGCTTGCCGAGCCGGTCATTCTGTACGACGACAACGACTGGAAACGGCCGGCGCCGACCGATCTTTATGCTTATCCGAGCATGATCGGCGAACACGGGTTCAACGATATCGGCCCGCGTTTCCTTCTGGCCTACACCTACATTCCGCCCGGAGCCGACTTCACGCAGCGATACCTCGTGATGCACGAGGCGCGGATCGAACTTTCAAGCGCGCCGCGACATCCTCAGGTGCGCGTCGCTCTCTCAAGATGGAAAAACGAGGAAGGTCTCACCTGGGCGACCACAGGTCCGCCGATTTTTGCGGGTGCCTCGTTCACCTACGATCTTTCGCTGGGTTACGTGATGACAGCGCCGCCGCCGCTTCCCAGCGTCAAACTCGACGAATGCTTCTCCCAGCGTTGGGGCGGTTTTCTCGCCGAAGTGGGTAACTGCACCGCGGAAGGGAGCGAACGGCGTCGAGTCGCCGGCTATGTATTTCGTTCCGAGCGGCCGGGGACGATGGCGATCTACAGCTGTCTGTCGCAGCGCTATGTGCGCTTCACGTCGGGCCGCTCCGATTGCGACGGCGCCGGCACGCGCGATCGCCTGCTCGGCTTCGTTCTTCGCTGAAGGGTAGGGCGCGACCGCTCAATCGTGGTCGTCATCGTCGAGTTTGCCGATGTGATGCTGGGCATACAATTCCGCTCCCAGCTTAGCGACGAGATCGAGCTGCGTTTCGAGGAAGTCGATGTGCTCCTCTTCGTCGTGCATCAGCTTTTCAAACAGATCGCGCGACACATAATCCTTGACCGAATGGCAGTGCGTAGCCGCTTCTTCATAAAGCGCACGTGCGTGCAACTCCGCCTGTAGGTCGCATTCGAGCACTTCCTTGACCGATTGGCCGATGTGCAGCGGGTCGAGGACCTGCATGTTGGGAAAGCCGTCGAGGAAGATGATGCGCTCGATGAGCTTATCGGCGTGCTCCATCTCCTCGATGGATTCCTTGCGCCATTTCTTGGCGAGCGACTTGTAGCCCCAATTGTCGAGCAGCCGATAATGTAGCCAGTATTGATTAACCGCCGTGAGTTCGTGCCGGAGGCCCTGATTGAGATAATCGACGACTCGAGGCTCGCCTCGCATGTAATGCTCCTCCAACTACAATCGCCGCGGTGCGGCGCGCCGGATTATAGCCGGTGCGGCCGCCGCGCGAAAAGGCGCTAGCGCCGAGGGTTCTGTGTTAAATGCGAGGAAAAACGGTCAGAAATCGTCGCCGGCTTGGCAGCAGCCGGAATTCGCAGCGCAACTGGAGTTCTCGGTAAAGTCCGAATTCTCGGTGGTGGCGAGCGCCTCATCCATAATGCGGCGGATAGTTCTGGCGCATCTTCCACATTGGGGGCTGCAGCCCAGGCAGCCATACACCTGGCCAGCCGTACGTGGCGCTATGGCGTTGCCAGCGAGCGTTCCGCGGACGTCGTGATCGCTCAGCACGTTACAGGAACAGACAATCATAGCAGCCCGGAGCGGATTGGTACCAATTGCAACTATCTCTATTTAGTTCGAGCGAAAGTTGATTTCAATCAAAATCGCACCTCTTTGGAGAGATTCTAACGTTGAGGCTTAAGGGTTTCTTTTGATCGCAGTGCAGCGACCGGTGGGCGGTGCGGGCAACGACAAATTTGGCCGAATTGCCAAAGCTTAGGTGGCCGCGGTTTCCTCAGAATTGCCGCGCGAGCGCCGCCGCCGGCGCGATCGCAACCCGCGAAGGCGGCTGGGGATGGAGCACAGATCGTTAAGCACGCCGACAGCGCGCTGACCGCGGGCAAGTGCCCGGTCAAGAGCGACCATCGTCCGCGCTTGGCCGGGGTCGTCGTCATCCACCCACGTGCGCAGCACCGAGGCGAACAAGAGTGCGAGTCCTTGAGCGCGGATCATCCCCTGCGGACCCGAGGCGTTGATACCGGCCGCCGTTAGCATCCATTGCTGCGAGCGCACCGCGAGGCGATTAAGCGCTAGCGCCAGCGGCGGATTGCTGCGCGCCGAACGCAGCAGTGACCGCACTGCGTTGCGCTGCTCCGCGAGAACTTCAAGCCTGCGCATCAACACGTCGAACAGCCGCTCGCGCGCGGGCTCCTCGGTCATGTCGTCTATATCTTGATCTTGCGCCAGAACCGCGTGGTCGGTGGCTTTGACGTACGCCGCGACGACGGCAAGCGTCGAGGCAAATTCACCTCGGACTTGGGCCAGCGAGAGGCCGCTCCGATGCGCGACGTCGTCAAAACCGATGGCCGCAAACGGTTTGTCTCCCAGGAGCGCTAAAAACGCGGCGACAATTTTCTCACGGTGCGTCTGCGGGGTCGAAGCCGCGGTTCGGGTCGAACGCGGCGCGGGCTTACGAACGGGCTTGCGAGCTCTCTTGGCCATGACAGGACTCCTTCACTGACGCCGGCCACCCCGACCCTATTGTAGGTTCTAAGCCGCGGGGTTCCAAGCCGGAGGCCGTCTCATTGAGCAAGTTGCCGCGAGCGATCGGTCGCGGCGGCGACCGCCCTCGTCATCAGCGATACGAACCCGTTCTGGCCCATCAGAACAGCGAGGGCAGCGGCAGTGGTGCCGCCGTGCGACGTGACATTCTCGCGCAGCAAGGCCGCATCGACGTTCGCCCGGCGCAACAATTCACCAGAACCGGAGACGGTTTCGCGCGCAAGTTTTTCGGCGAGGTCCGGGGGAAGTCCTGCCTCAACACCGGCGCGCGCCAAAGCTTCGGCGAGCAGGAAGACATAAGCCGGTCCGGATCCCGACACGGCGGTCACCGCATCCATGAGTGACTCATCCTCGATCCATTCAACCGCGCCGGTCGCTGACAAGAGACGACCAGCCAACTTGTGCTGTTGTCGATTTGCGCCGCGCGCCACCGCAACAGTAATTCCGCGGCCGATGGCGGCCGGCAGATTGGGCATGGCCCGCACCACGGGGCAGCCGCGCGGTAACCCGTCAGCCAGGGACTGAAGCGTCCTGCCGGCCATGATCGATACGACGACCGTGCTCGCCGCAATGGAAGTCGCGGCCGAGGCCAACGCTTCCGCCGCGACTTGCGGCTTTACGGCAATAACGACGGCCGCAGCGCCCGCGAGTTGGGCGGTGTTCGGGTTGAGGTGTATGCCGCGCGCCACAAGGGCCGAGACTGCTGGCGTCGTCTGCGGTTCGATCACGATAATGCGACCTGGAGCGAAGCCGAAATTGAGCCAGCCATCGAGCAGCGCGCCACCCATCTTCCCGGCGCCGATTAAAACCAGCGGACCGGGTAACTCGCGCAATTCTCCATTGTCCTTTGCGGCATTCATGGGCCTTTATCCTCACGCGATGTGCTGAGCGCAGAAGGTGCTCGCGCGCGTCCAATGTATAGCGAGCCTTTGCGCCGCTTCCGAGCGGCGCGGCGCGCAATTACGGGAGTTCGGCGAGCGAGGGGGTGTCAGCGACTTGGGAGGGGCCATCGGCGGGAGCAGGCTGGCCTCACCGCTGCCCCTTAAAAACCTGAACGATTAAGCCTCTCCGGAGGTCTCGAACATCGCTGTTTCCATGGCTTCCCGCGCCGATTTTCCCGCCCAGACCACGAACTGGAATGCCGGGAAATACCGCTCGCAGGCATCGAGCGCGGCGCCGAGAACCGCTTCGCATTGGCGGCCGGAGGCGTTGACGCCGGCAAGTACAAGGGCGTGACGGAACATCACGACGCCGTTTTGCTGCCAAATGTCGAAATGTCCGATCCACAATTGCTCGTTGATAAGCGAGATCAGGTGCTGCACCTCGTTTAGGCGCATTTCGGTAACGCGCATGTCGAAGGCGCAGGCCAGATGCAGCGCCTCGATCTCGCTCATCCACGTGAATGAGACCTGATAGTTGGTCCAGCGACTGGTGACGATGATGGCCACTTCATCTTCGCCGGCGCGCTCGAACGGCCAATTGTTGCCGGCCGCCAAGTGTTCGACGACCTCGAGAGGATTATTCGCTTGATCCTGAGTAATTGCGATGAGGGACATGCCGCCTCCACAGCGCGGGTTGGAGTGGAAATGCGCACACCAGACACATCGCCCAAGCTTGGGCTTCGACCCGCACCAGACTGTTGCCTCACACCGACAACCGACGTCACGGCCAAATAACTACGCGACCTCGCGAATCAGTCGCACGCCCGAATATAAACGGGCAGATTCGCGCACTAAAGATTTGTCGGGCATCGACCGGTAGTTATCCCGGCCCTCATGAAGTGATTTGCGTCTCGCCGACAATGGAGCCGACTCCGCCATCCACAAGGGCAGCCTGCGACAAGTTGACTCGGGGTGAGTCAGTGACCGACGCATACCTGCCGGCATCCTCACGGTCCTGATGGACCGTTGGAGCGGGAGCGCGTCGTGTCGCTCGCGGTTTGGTGCGGATCGCCGCTGGCTTACTCAGAGCAAGCCCGTCTAATCGAAGAACAGGCTTGAGACCGACGCTTCCAACGCCGTGCGGCTGATGGCTTCGCCGAGCAGATTGGCAATGGGAAGCACGCGAATGTTCGGGGATTGTTTTACGGCCTCGGTCGGCTGAATTGAATCGGTGATAACGAGTTCTTTCAAGTTTGATTGGTTGACGCGGGCCACGGCCCCGCCGGACAGCACGCCGTGGCTGATATAGCCGTACACCGAGCTTGCGCCTTTCTCCAAAAGGGCATCGGCGGCATTAAGCAAGGTGCCGCCGGAATCCATAATATCGTCGACAAGGATGCAAATATGTCCATCGACTTCGCCGATGACGTTCGCCACTTCGGATTCGCCAGGTCGTTCGCGCCGCTTGTCGACGATGGCGAGCGGCGCATTGATGCGCTTGGCGAGGCCGCGCGCGCGCACGACGCCGCCGACGTCAGGCGAAACCACGATCACCTTGTCGAGCGCGAACCGTTGTTTGATGTCGCGCACCATCACCGGAGATGCGAACAGATTGTCCGTGGGGATGTCGAAAAAGCCCTGGATCTGGCCGGCGTGAAGATCGAGCGTCAGTACGCGATCGGCGCCGGCGCGGGTAATAAGATTAGCGACGAGCTTGGCTGAAATCGGCGTCCGCGGTCCCGGTTTGCGGTCCTGCCGTGCGTAGCCGAAATACGGGATCACGGCAGTGATGCGGCGCGCCGACGCACGGCGCAGTGCGTCGATAATAATCAGCAATTCCATCAAGTGATCGTTCGCCGGGAAGGACGTCGACTGTAAAACGAAAACGTCGGCGCCGCGAACGTTCTCCTGGATTTCGACGAAGATCTCCATATCGGCGAAACGGCGAACCAGCGCCTTAGTCAACGGTATGCCGATATAAGCCCCGACGCCTTCGGCAAGCTCAGGATTCGAATTGCCGGCGACGAGCTTGATTGCTCCGTTGTTGCCCGCCATTCCGTTCTCCCGCCCGCGCGGCCTCGACACGCATTGCCGGAAACCGCGCGCTCAAACAGCGCCACGAGCCTCGGCAAGGCCCTGATACAAGCCGCTTCCTGAGCTGGCAACACGATTCCCGGCATTGTCCCCGCCCATGGTGAATAGCCGGTCATGCGTCGGGGAAAGGCTGTAAGCCTGTTTTGTTTGCCGTGCCGATCCTACTTGCGAGGCGGCTCCTCAAGCACAATTGCGCTGACGTGACGGCCGTAATCGCTTTCGCCCTTATGGGTCGAACGGCGGAAGCTGAAAAATTGCGCCTCGTCGGCATAGGTGCACAAGGCGAGGTCCTCTATCTGCCGAACGCCGGCGCGTGAGAGACGCCCACCTATATAGCCGGCAAGATCAAACAGGGCGTGGCCGTCGCGACCCGCTGGCGCGAAGAAGCGTTCACTCGCTGCATCCTCGGCAGTAAAGCGCGTGATCAGATCGGAACCCACTTCGTAGTTGCGCTGGCGGATCATCGGCCCAACGGCGGCGGCGATCCGCTCTGGGCGGGCGCCGAGCCCTGTCATTGCCGCGACGGTCGCCTCGACGATCCCCGTGAGCGCCCCTCGCCATCCGGCATGCGCCGCGCCGATCACGCGCGCCACGGGATCTGCAAGAAGGATCGGACCGCAATCAGCCGTCGTCACGCCCACGGCGAGATCGGGCGCGCGCGTAACGATTGCATCGGCGCGCGGGCGTGCGTCACTTGTCCAAGGCGCATTGACGATCGCAACGTCCGCTGAATGTGTTTGATAGGAAGTCAGCAACGCATGCGGCTTTACGCCGAGTGCTTGCGCCATCCGAGCACGATTCTCGGCGACGGATGCGGCGTTGTCGTGCGAGCCCAATCCGCCATTTAAAGTCGCATAAAGGCCGTTCGACACCCCGCCATTTCGGGTAAAGAACGCGTGCCTGACGCCGGTAAGTGCAAGAGTGGGGGCCGCGACGATCACGGCTTCACGCCTCAAATCCGGGCAATGCGCCGAGCTTCGGGTCGGCGATCGCGACGACCTTGAATAATTCGCCCATCGCTCCCTGCTTCGCCTCGGTCAGTCGAATAACTGCTTGATCGATTTCAGCGGCCTTGGCGGACGCCGCATTCGCCTTGAGTGTCGCCGCACGTTTTTCAATGCCGAGACGGCGCAGAAAATCCCCTTGCGTTAGGGGGCCATGGGCTCGGGCGCCCATCATTTCGCCGCTTTGGGCGAACGCCTTGAAATCGACGTGTGCGGTGAGGTCAGCCCGGCCCGGCGCCTGCAGCGGATCTGCGAAGGCATGGCCGGCCACGGCTTGCAAAGTCTCGCCCAGGCCATGAGACCCGTGACCATAGTCGATGATGAGGGCGGCGCCCTCATCGCGCACGCGCCGGCCGATCTCCATCGCGATCGTGTCGGGACGCCATTCGAAGATTGAGTTTTGCGCGGCTTGCCGCAATTCGCGCGGCAAGGTGGCGTTAAAGTGTGGCAGCGGGATCGCGGCGACGCCGATGGCCAAATCGCCTTCCGGCCCGATCTCGATGACGCGCTCGTGCCAGCCGTCCGCCTGTTTGACGGCTTGGTGAATTGGCAACGCGTCGATGAATTCGTTGGCGAGGATGATGCTGGGACCGGGCGGGACGTCGGCCAGCGCTGCGTGCCACAACACCGGCACATCGAAGCCGTCCAGCAGTTGCCGCTGCGCTTCTTTAAGTTTCGGGTTGATTTCCACGAGATGCAGAACTAACGCCGCGTGAAAACCTTTTACGATTTTTGCCGCCCTCAAGGCGTCTCGGATCATGGTGCCGCGGCCGGGTCCGAGTTCGATAATACGGATATTTTCGGGCGCTCCCATCTGCTGCCACACCGCGGCCGACCATAGGCCGACGAGTTCGCCGAACATCTGGCTGATTTCGGGTGCGGTGACGAAATCGCCGGCGGCGCCGATCGCATCGCGCACAAGATAATAGCCGTGCTCGGGATGGGTGAGGCACAGCCTCATGTATTCCGCCAACGGCATCGGGCCCGCGACGGCAATCAGGCGGCGGATCTCGTTCTCCAGCGGTGAAGAATCGTCAGGCATTTTTTGCAATCACCGGCCGCACCGACGCGAAGATGAGTCCGATTACGCCCGCTACTATCAACGGGATCGAAAGCAGCATTCCCATGGTCAGGCCGCCCCAAAGAAAGCCGAGTTGCACATCGGGTTCGCGGAAAAACTCGCAAAAAATGCGCAACACGCCATAGACGAGGGCGAAACTGCTGCTGACGAGGCCGGGCCGCTTAAGCGCGCCGCAACGCACGAGAACGCCGAGCACCGCCAAGAGCACCAAGCCTTCGAGGGTGGCTTCGTAAAGTTGGCTTGGATGACGCGGGACAGGGCCGCCGGTGGGAAAGATCATGGCCCAGGGCACGTCGCTTGGACGGCCCCACAATTCGCCATTGATGAAGTTGGCGATGCGGACGAGAAATATTCCGATTGGGGCAACCGCGAGCGTCACATCGCCGAGCGACAGAATGGGAATACCGCGCCGCAGCGCGAAAACGATCGTCACGAAGACGCAGCCCAGCACGCCCCCATGAAAGGACATTCCGCCGTTCCATAGTTGAAGAATTTCGCTTGGATGCTCGCGGAAGTGGGGAAAGTTGTAGAACAAGACGTAGCCGATACGGCCGCCGAGAATAATTCCGAGTGTTATCCAAACTACGAAGTCATCGTACGCCGCGACCGTAAGTGGCGCCGGCCCGGCCCATAATTTAGGGGACGCGATAATGGCGCGCGCGTAAATCCACCCGGCAATGATGCCGACGATATAGGCGAGTGCATACCAGCGCACGGCCAGCGGCCCGATGGAAATCAGAACCGGGTCGATGTGCGGCAAGGTCAGGACCGGCAGGACCAACATCGATAACTCCGCCGCGCGTGTGGCATGTTACACTTCATGGTGCCGTCCGGCGGTGGGCTCCGCATCTTGCGATAGCGTCGCACCATTGCCATTGTGTAGAAACGGCGAGCAAGGGTTAAGGAGACGGGGCTTCGGAGGCGACAATGGTCCAGACGACGAACCGGTTCTTCGACGAAGTTGCACGGTTAATGAACGACGCGGCCGGTGCCGCCCAGGGTGTCCGGCGCGAGTTTGAAACGCTGTTTCGCAGCCAGGCTGAGCGCATACTCCGCGACCTTGCCGTTGTCCAGCGTGAGGAATTCGAAGCGGTCAAGGATATGGCGCGGCTTGCCCGCGAGGAGAATGAAGCGCTGAAGTCCCGCATTGCCGAACTGGAAGCCAAAACCGGTACGACGCCACCTCCGGAGAGGCCGTCCGGCACTTCGAGCGGCGCCGGCGGGGCGGTCGGTTAGCCTGACGCCGGCTTTCTTGTTTTTCCGCGTTGGCGCCGCTATAAGCGCGGCGCCGCGCCTCAAACCTTAGACCCTTTGGCACCCCTGGAGGCTGTCGCCGGAAGCTTTAGTCCGGCCGGGATTTTGGCGCGAGCAAAGGGCATACGGACAAGGACTTGAGGACAAAGACATGGCCACCGTCAACGTGATCAAAGCGGCGGCGCGCCCGCGGGCCGGCAAGGGGGCCGCCCGGGCGGAGCGCAGGGCCGGCCGGGTACCCGGAATTATCTACGGCGACGGCAAGCCGCCGCTGCCGATCTCGCTTGATTATGATGAGCTGCGCCAGCGCATTTTTGCCGGGCGTTTCCTCACCAGTGTTCACGAGGTCGACGTTGATGGCGTCAAACATCGCGTCATCCCGCGGGATTTTCAGCTCGATACGGTGCGCGATCTCCCGCTGCATGTCGACTTCATGCGGCTGGGGGAGGGGGCGACCATCCGGGTGAATATTCCGGTTCACGTCTTGAACGCCGATCAGTCCCCTGGGGTCAAACGTGGCGGCACGGTGTCGATAGTCACCCACACCGTTGAAGTGCGCTGCCTGGCGGACGACATTCCCGCCGCCATCGAGGTCGATGTCAGCGGACTGGAGATCAACTACTCGAGACACTTGAGCGATATCGCCTTGCCGCCCGGCGTACGCGCCGTCAGTGGCAGGGACATTACCCTTGTCACGGTTGTGCCGCCGTCGGGCTATGCGGAAGAAATTAAGGCTGCAGCAGAAGCTGCCGCCGCCGCTGCGGCAGCCGCAGCAGCCGCCGCCACGGCGGGTACGCCTGCAGAGGGCGGGGCGGCTGGTGCCGCGCCCGGCGCAGCGCCCGGCGCCGCTCCTGCCGCCGGCGCGGCAGCGCCCGCTGCCAAGGGAGCAGCCGGCGCGTCCGAGAAGAAGTGAGGTCGGCGCTAGGCCGTTCAGATGCTGCTCCTGGTTGGACTGGGCAATCCGGGAGCACGCTATATCGGCAATCGCCACAACATCGGCTTCATGGCCGTGCAGGCCATCGCCAAGCGCCACGGCATCGGGCCGTGGCGCCGGCGATTTCAGGGGGTCGCTTGTGAAGGACCGATCGGCGGCGAGCGCCTGCTCCTGCTATTGCCCGGAACGTATATGAACGAGTCCGGGCGCGCTGTCGGTGAAGCCTCGCAGTTTTACAAATTGCCTCCCGAGACGACCACGGTTTTCCACGACGAGATCGAGCTGCCGCCCGGCAAGGTCAGAGTCAAAGTCGGCGGGGGGATTGCCGGTCACAACGGCTTGCGCTCCATCAGTGAGCATATTGGCAACGATTATCGGCGCGTGCGCATCGGCGTCGGTCACCCGGGCCACAAGGATTTGGTCGAACACTATGTCCTCAGCGATTTCGCCAAGAGCGAGTGGCCGTGGGTCGAGGCGCTCGCCGACCTTCTGGCCGAAAATGTCGACCTTCTGGTCCGAGGAGAGGACGCAAGTTTTCAGAATAAGGTCCACCTCGCCATGCTGGCCAAGGGATTTGCCGGCAAGCCGGACGGCGACCCTTCCGCTTGATCGGTGATGAGCTCCCATGGGTTTTAAATGCGGCATTGTCGGCCTGCCGAATGTCGGCAAATCGACGCTCTTTAACGCGCTGACGGAAACCGCGGCGGCGCAGGCCGCCAATTATCCATTTTGCACCATTGAGCCGAACATCGGCGAAGTCGCAGTGCCCGATCAGCGGCTGGAAACGCTTGCAGGATTGGCCAAATCGGCGGCGGTCGTGCCGACGCGGCTGACATTCGTCGATATTGCGGGTCTTGTTCGCGGCGCCTCCAAAGGAGAGGGGCTGGGTAACCAGTTTCTTGGCAATATTCGCGAGGTTGATGCCGTCGTGCACGTGGTCCGCTGTTTCGAAGACAGCGAGGTCACCCATGTCGAAGGCCGCGTTGATCCGATTGCCGACATCGAAACGGTGGAAACGGAATTGATGCTGGCCGATCTGGAAAGCCTCGAGCGACGCATCGATGGGCTTGAACGCAAGTCGCGCGGCACTGATGCCGACGCCAAGGAAGCGAAGGAAGCCCTTGCTCTGGTCAATCGAGCACTGGCGCTTTTGCGCGACGGAAAACCGGCGAGGCTGACGGAGCGCAAGGCGGATGAGGAGCGAACCTTCCATTCGCTTGGACTGTTGACGGCGCTTCCGGTGCTTTACGTTTGCAACGTTGACGAAGTCTCGGCCGCGGCCGGCAACGCCTATTCGCGCCAGGTCGAGGCTAGGGCCCGCGAGGAAGCCGCGGCAGCGATTGTCATTTCTGCCAAGATCGAGGCAGAGATCGCCGCGCTCTCGCGGGACGAACGCCAAAGTTATCTGGAAGCGGTGGGGCTGAGCGAAGCCGGGCTCGATCGGCTCATTCGCGCCGGCTATTTGCTGCTTAATCTTGTTACCTTCTTTACCGCTGGGCCAAAGGAATCACGCGCGTGGACGGTGACCAGCGGCGCGAAGGCGCCCCAGGCCGCGGGCGTCATTCACACTGATTTCGAGCGTGGCTTTATCCGCGCCGAAACGATTGCTTACGACGATTACGTGACTTGCCGCGGCGAAGCCGGCGCGCGCGACGCCGGCAAGATGCGGCTTGAGGGCAAAGATTACGTCGTGCATGACGGCGACGTCATGCATTTCCGTTTCGCGACTTAGATAGTGCTCTGAAGATATATCCGATTGCCGACATCTAAAATCCAGCCGGAACTATTGCGGATGACCGAGCCCAGCTCCTTGGTTTCGAATGGCGCCGAGATGCTCGTTGATACGGAAAATGATCAAGACGAATTCCGCAATGATCCGTGACAGGATGATACCCATACAGGCGCCGAGCAGGCTCGAGATCAGGAAAATCATTCCGACAAAAGGGTTCAACGCCATGGTCGCGAGCGCCGAGACGGCGCCAGCAAGCCCAATCAGTACGGAAATCACCACAGCAAGCCAGTAAAAGAATTTAATGATGGTGGGCGTGACGAACCGCTCCCACTGGAACAAGTCGCCGATGCGCATGCTCGCCTCCCCGCGACGGTCTAATCGCCTAATGCTTAAAGGCCGATTCTGCATTGTTTGAAAAGCAGGCCTAAACCTCATCCCACCGCCGAATAGGGTCCATTGCCGGCAGTTCCGCGGCGCAATCGGGGCGGCGCCGAGGAAGTAAGGCTCTGGCCTGGTAGCTCGTTGCCTATTTTGCGGGGCCGGAACTCCGCCCCAGCCGGTTTTCCCTGTTCCGATGCAATTGTCAGGAACGCAGGCCATGGGCGCTGCGTTGCTCGGCTGTGCGGAAGGGCTGTCCGCAACGCAAAAGCATGGAGTTTCTCAATGAGACACACTGTCCTTTTACCAGCCCTCGGTGTTGCGCTTTTGGCAGGGACATCTCTGGCGCGGGCCCAGACGGTCGACACCGTCGTTACGCCAGCGCCAATGGTGATCGCGCAGGATCAGGTCCTTGTGACCGGCCCGGCGCCGGTTATCGAAACCGTGCCGGTGCAAACCACTGAGACCGTGCGAACCGAGCGTTCGACGAGTCATCCGTTGCGAAGGATGGCGCGAGGTACCGCGCTGCGGCCTGTGGAGACCGTGACCACGACGCGAACCACAATACGCGAAAATATCGCTCCCGCGCCGATGGCCCCGGCAGCGGCGGCGATCGCTCAGCCGGGCTACACTCAGGTGGTAGAGGCGCCGCCTCCCGGGGCCTACGCCCCGCCGCTCTACAATTATATGCCGGCGGGAGTTGCGCCTCCCCCAGCGAGCTTCGAACAACCGCCGCTCCCCGCTTACCGCTACGTCTATCAACCAGACCGCATTCTGGTGATCGATGCCAATACGGGCGTCGCGGTGCAGGCGCTGCCGCGCTGACGGACGTCCGAACCACGCTTGCCCGCGCTGCCGTGCTTGCTGCGCGGGCGTCTTTCCAGCCCAGGAGGTAAGTCATGAGGGGTAATCGCACGCCGAAGATCGCACGACGGATACTTTTTTGCGCGGCCTTCGCGGTGAGCGGCATCGGTAATGCCGGCGCCCAATCGAACGACATTGACGAAATGGTCAATAACGGTGGTGTCGCGCCCAACCTCGAACTCACGCCGGTACAGCGCAGCGTGATCTATCAGGCGGCGCACCGCGATAAGAGTCGAACGGCGCCAAACCGTTTTGCCACGAGGATAGGAGCCGACGTTCCGCCGATGATCGAGCTATACGCGCTGCCTGACGAGGTTCTCGCCGATAATCCCGTGGCGAAGCTCTACAAGTTCACGCGCGTGGACGAGCAGGTTGTGCTCGTCGATCCCACAATGATGCGCGTCGTCGCGGTGATAGGACCGAATTCGGGGCAGTAATTTGAAGCCAGCTCGCTAAGGGGCGGCGTGGTCCGCCCCGGCTTCGACCGCCTTGGGAAGCACGTCCAGGTAAGGTCCCATGAAGAACGCCTCGCCGGCCCCGTCGCCATAATATCGGTCGTAAGCATCGATCATGGCGCGGACCGGCGTGAGGCACGCGGGCATGGCATCAACAATGAGATCGCCGATTTTCGCGTCGATCCGGCCCCGATAATGCGGGTTTGCGGTGACGGTACGCACGATGCACCGGGTCGCAGAACGCACAAGCGGTTCGGTTGCGGCGGCCTTCTCTTTCATTGACCGGTTCGTGTCAACGGTCGCGCCGTGAAACGGATCGGCGGCAACGGCAATGACCAAGGCCGCGCCGACAAGAGGCGCTACAAACATCGTCATCTCCCACCCGGATCGGGTAGCCATAATGGGGCTACGCGAGGCCGGTCAATCTCTTTCTCCCCGGGTGGGGGAATTGCCGCAGGCCAGCGGACCCGTGCTATAGTCGGCGCCTGCCAACCGGAGCGCTGTCATGATTTTGCCTAGGGCGCTGTTGATCGGGTTAACCCTCGCAATTCCGGTCGCCGCTCGCGCCGATGACGTTCCCAACCTCAACGTGGAGCAGGTCTGCGACGGCATCGCCAAACAGGGCGGCGTGACGTTCCGTGATCCGGCCATCGCGCAGCAAAAAAAGGAATGCCTCGACAGCGAGCAGGCCGTGCGCGACCAATTGGTCAAGCAGTGGCCGAAATTCGATCGGGCCGACAAGACTTCTTGCGTGAACGAATCGAAGATGGGCGGCGAGTCGAGCTACACGGAGCTCCTCACCTGCCTGGAAATGGCGCGCGACGTCAGGGCCATGCGCATCGAACAACAGCAAGGTCCGTCCGCCGGCACAACGCCGCCCAGGGCGGGCGGCGCCAAAGTCCCTCAATGACCCGTTGGTTGGCGATCTAATAGGCGATCAGAATTTCGCTGACCTCGGAATTCACTGTCCGCATCGCCGAATCGCTGGAGGTGAATTCGCGATTGGCCGGCAAGGCGCCGAGTGCAGCGGTTGATGCCGTGCGCGACCTCAGGCTGATACCGACCTTGCAGCCACCGGGTACAAGGGAAAGGTTGCCGCCATTCCAGTCGGTCAAGGTCGCGACATTGTTCTTGTCAAACCCCGTGAGCTTGAACGATTTGCCGTTGATCTGTTCGAGCTGCGCTAGCGTCAGCCCGAGACGGAGCTGACTGGGGGCGCTCCAGGTCGAGGCGCCGTTGACGACGATAAGGTGCGTATCGCTGCGGCTTGCCTGATTGCTCCACCACACTTCGAGCCGGCGCTTCGGCTCCTTGGCGAACAGCACCGTGGCCATAATCTTGGCGCCCGACGGGCCGTCAACCTGCGCGAATGCAACGTTGCGCGATTGAAATGCCATGGCCAACTTGGAATGGCTTGAATCGCGCGCGAACACGCCGTTACAAGCCACACTGTCCGATTTTGCCGTTGCCGCGGTCCGCGGCTCTGCGCCGGGCTCAAGCGCTGCTCCCCGCGTCGCGCGCGTTCGGCCGCCGCCCGTTGGTTCGGCGACCGGGGCGGGCATCGGCTGTCGTATTTGGGAAGGCGCAAGCTGATCGGCGGCATCGAGGTCTGGGTCGGTCTCAAGCGTTGGGGCCTGCGGCTGCCCGCGCGGCGGTTTCGCCGGCTTCGCTGCTGGGGCCGTCGGAGAGGCCTCCTCCTCCTCGTTCATGATCGACGGCTGGTTCGGCGCGATAGAGCGCTGCTGCGCCCATGCCGTATTCGTTGCTGCCGCGACCAGGCAAAGGAGCGCCGCTCCCGCCAACCGTCCCCGATACATTTCCGAGCGCTCCCGTGCAGCGCGATTTCACGCTAGGATAGCACAACAGCAGCGGGCGATCTCGCGCGAATTTTCAATTTGAGGCGCACGCTGTAAAACATTATCGGGACGAACGCAGTGAACCTTCAGCAAAACACCGACCACATTCAAACCACGCAAATCGGCAGCCTGCCTCGGCCGCATTCGCTGCTTGACGCAATGAAAGCCAAATACGCAGGCCAGCCTTACGACGATCGCACGTACGAAGCGTCGTTGCGGCAATCCGTGGCCACGGTCGTCCGCGAGCAGGTTCAGTGCGGCATCGAGATCGTTGGCGATGGCGAATATTCAAAGCCGGGATTTTTCACTTACATCCGCGAGCGGCTCGACGGCTTCGAATCGCGGCCAGGTCTTAAAGTTAATCTTTTCCAGAAAGAGATCGCCGCATTCCCCGAATATTACGAGCAGTATTTCAAGCAGGCGATGATGGGGGGAGCGATCGTCTCTCTGGCGCCGGTGGTCTGCGTGGGGCCGGTCAAATATCGTGGCGCAAAACACGTCCGTACTGATATCGAAAACGTCAAAGCCGCCGCGGCGGCAGCGGGCGTCGCCAATGAGCACGTGTTTTTGCCGGCGACCGCCCCTTCCGGCGTAGGACAGAACGAATATTACAAATCGGACGAAGAATACTTCCACGCACTTGCCGTGGCGATGAGCGAAGAATATCGCGCGATCGCCGATGCCGGGCTTCTTTTGCAGATTGACGATCCGTTTCTCGCCGACATTTTCACGGAGCCCGGGCTTGACGAGGTACAGAAGCGACGCCGGGCCGCGATCTATGTCGAAGCGATCAACTCTGGTTTGAAGGGGATTCCGCCTGAACGCGTACGTTTCCACACGTGTTACGGGATCAACGAGGGGCCGCGCATTCATGAGGCGGGGCTGGCCGACCTCATCGACTTTGTTCTCGCTATTGAAGCCGGCTCATATAGCTTCGAAGCGGCAAATCCGCGGCACGAGCACGAGTATCACCTGTTCGAGCGGGTGAAGGTGCCGGAAGGCAAGGCTTTAGTGCCGGGGGTTATCACGCATGCCAGCAATATCGTCGAACATCCGGAGTTGATCGCTGAACGTATTCTGCGCTTCGCCCGGCTCGTCGGCCGCGAGAACGTCATCGCCGGGGCGGATTGCGGTTTTTCCTCGCAGGCTCTTTACAACACCGAGGTCCATCCGACGGTGGTTTGGGAAAAGTTCAAGGCGATGCGCGCGGGCGCAGATCTCGCCACTGCGCAGTTATGGCCGTAGAGCGCGGGCGATCAAAGCGCCGGAAGTTGAGCGAGGAAGCCGGAGTATTGAAGAATGGGTCGACCGGGAGCAATGGGTTCGACGACTCGCCGAGAATGTTCTCGTGCCGACTGAATGCGCGCCTTTTCGCCGCCGGCCACGCGACTTATCAGCTCGCCGGCGAGGATAACGCCACGAGTGGAAGGGTTTGGCCCGCGCGCTTTCAACTCGAACTAATGCGAAGGATTATTTGATGGATGTTGTAACGCCATTTAAACCAACTCTTTTGACGAAGATTAGATCAACGGTTGCAATAAGAAAGCGCGAGCGACCGGGCGTGCGCGGTCACCGACCAAGGCTAGTCATCGTGCTCGCCCTATTTTCGGGGGCAGTAAGCGTCGATTGGCCGTTGCACAGAGCGAGCTGCGATGCGAAATGCGCTTTCTTTCCCTGGGATTCCTATGTTAAGAGGCGTGACGGTTGCGGATCACCTTGGCGGATCGACCGCGGTCTGCCGATTTCGGCCAAACGCAGTCTCCGAGCGGACCAACGGACCTGGTTTGGGCGGGGTGGGTCGCCCGACAACGGCGCTTCGGCTGGCGCTCACTCGGGGGCTCGCGCTTGACAACACTTAAGAATGCTGACGATGGCTGCATCTAGTTCGGAGTCAACGCAACGCCAAGCGGCACTCGTATGCGCTTCCAGCAATCAGGACTCCGCCCTTACGATCGCAATTGCGCCGTGCTCCCTCCGGTAAAAGTAAATTCCTCTCGGCGGCTATGGCGTGTAAGGCCTCGGACAATGTTGGTTGTCGCGGTTGCGGCCCTGGCACTGGCTTTTGTCCTCGACCGAACGTGGGTCAGGGCGAATGGCATAGTCGCCGGCGAACTGGTCGCCGTCTCGCCTATCGTGCAAGCGCGTTTGCAAAAGCTGTTCGTACGCTGTCTCGACCATGTGACCCGCGGCCAGCGGCTGGCTGAATTCAATAACGAAGCCACAGTAGAATTTGCAGCTCAGCAATTGCAGCAGATGCAACTGCAGCTGACGCAAGCGCGTGAACAGGTAAACATCGACGTCCAACAAGGAGAAGCAGCAAAGAAGTTGGTGGAAGCGCAAGACGTGCTCTGGAAACAGCAGATCGCCATCTTGGATGCCGAGACGCAATTGTTGCAACATCATTACGTGGCGGAATTAATCTGGGAGCAGGCCAAAGCCGCGGTCAGCCGTGCCGACGCCGAAACCCGCGCCGCGGAATTTGTCTACGAAACCAAAAAGGCCGACCTCAAAAGGGCCCAGTTGGATGTCGAAATCCTGGAGAAACGGATTGCCAGCTTCGTCGACTCACCCGAACTCACCGGCCACTTCTATCTGACCGCCGCGAAGGACGGAATCATCACCGAATGCACGGGCAGGGAGGGTGAGGTGATCGCGGCGCGAACCGCGATTTTCAGCATTTTCAATCCCAATGATACCTACGCGGTCGTATTCTTCGATCCGAATGAGATCGCCAAGGTCGCGCGCGATCAGACATACAATATCACGATCCAAGGCATCGATAAGCCTGTCAAGGCCAAGGTGACCGACTTCTATCCCGAGTTATCAGCATTGCCGACTTCATTGACTCGCTATTTTTGGCAAAGGGAGATGTGGTCGCAATACATCCCGGTGCGGCTCGACTTCGAAAATTTGGATGAATCTCAGCGCAACCGCGTCTTTGCGTGGGCGCAATTGTCGGCGTCGCGCTTCGATGGAGGGGGAATTCGCGACCTTGGCAGAGCGGCATCCGCGTCGTGGCATTGGGTTCAGAGCCACTTTGGCGGGGCGTCGGAGCCGGCGAGAGCGAGCTCAGCGGAACAGCAGGCGAATTGATGAACGATTTCGCGCCGCCGGTAACCGGCCGTGCCGTTGCCGCCCCAGTTGAACTTCCCGGTGCGGCGGCACCCCAGCGGCGGCTTGATCTCCTGCACCAGATTTCGTCGGCGGGAGGGACGATCGCGCCCACCGCCAATCCGAATGCCGAGCACGGCTACACGTATGCTCTATCGGGCGATGACGTCGATCGGGATTTGGCGTTTCTCTCTGCACGTAATTATTTGGAGGCGCGCTTCTTCGACAGGGTGAGCCTCTGTCCCAAATGCGATAGCCATCATCTCAACGTGCGCGAAATCTGTCCGAGCTGCAGGCGGGCTCATTTATCGGCTGAGGGTTTGTTGCATCATTTCGCCTGCGGCTACGTCGGAATACCCTCGGAATTCTCGCCTACCGACGACGGCAGCTATCTTTGTCCGAAGTGCAACCGCAAAATGCATCATCTCGGTACCGAGTTCGATCGTTTGGGCAAGGCGTTCAGTTGCCGAGGATGTGGCGTTATTTCCGAGAATCCGCCCGTCGAAGCGGTCTGTCTTACCTGCGGAGCTCGTAACCGGGCCGAGGATTTGATCAGTACCCTGGTTTTCAGTTATGTGCTGACGTCGCGCGGTGCGGCGGCTATTCGCCGCGGTTCGCTTTTTGACGGCGGCGAGGAAGACATCGTCGTCGTCGGTGCGCCGGTCTATCGGCGTGGAGTAATTCTTGAATTCCTCGATAATGAGATGAGGCGCCTCCAGCGCTTCAAGGACGTGTTTTCGGTGTTGTCAGTCAAATGCGCGCCCGCGGCACTGGGACCGGACGGCAACCAAGCCCCGACCGAATGGCTCAGCCGACTTCGCGAGAAGCTGAGGGACGTCGATTTGATCGGGCAAGTAGGCGACGCACTCTATATCGTCATCCTGCCGCAAACCAAACGGCGGGAAGCAGAAAGCTTGTGCGACCGCATTGAGGTTGCGTTGGGCAGAGAGTCTCCGCTGACTTTGTCCATCGCCGAGATCACCGAACCGCGTGATTTGGCCCAGGCTCTTCCCGGCCTCGCCGCCCGAGCCGAACCATGATAAATGGTTTTTGGCATTACTTCATTTCCACAATCGATCCGATCTCCAATCTCGGCTTTTCCCGTGCGCTCCCGGAATTGAGCATTTCGGCGTTGCCGCATTGGTGGTTGGTCGTCATTCTTCCGTTTGTCTGGAACGTGCTCCCAACTCTCATTCTGTGGGTTGTTTATCTCATTAAGCCAACAGCGATCAGGCCACCCCTACCGGTGCGGCCGGATCACGCCTATCCGCTGGTTTCACTGGTGATTGCGGGGCGGAATGAGTCGGCGACTATTGGGCAATGCATCAGGGGTGCGCTCCTTTGCGGTTACCCCAACATCGAAGTGGTCTTCGTCGATGACAACTCGAACGATGATAGTGTGGCGATCGCCCGGCGTGCGGCTCTGAGCGCGGTGCGTACCCAAAAGGATGCCGAGAGAGTGCGGATCTTTCCGTCGCCGCGCCGCAACGGCAAGGCGAGTTCACTCAATATCGGCATCCGCATGGCGCGCGGGGAATTCATCGCCATCACCGACGCCGACTCGGTCATCCAATACGGCTCCGTGCAGCATTGGCTGTTGCCGTTTGATGATCCGCGCGTTGGCGCGGTTTCCGCCAATATCCGCGTGCTGAACATGCCGCACGGGCTGCTCACCCGGCTTCAGGACATCGAATATGCGTTGCTGTTTACCAATGGTCGGCTGATTTCGGCGAGCCTGGATCTTTTGAACATCATTTCGGGCATGGGCGGCCTTTTTCGCGCGGAGATTTTACGCCGTTTGCACGGGTTCGATACTGGACTCGGCGACGACACCGATATGACGACGCAAATACGCAAGCAGCGCTGGAAGTGTGGCTTCTCCCTCGGCGCGGTCGTATGGACGACCGTGCCGGAGACACGCGATCATTTGTGGCGTCAGCGGGCACGCTGGCGCCGCAATATGATCAAGATACGAATCAGCAAGCACCGCGACCAGTTCATATTGGGCCGATATGGGTTCAAAAACGCGCTTCTTGCCTGCGTGCTCCTGCTCAGCCGGCTGTTGTGGACTTGGGCAATGGCTGTCGGACTTTTCGTAGTTTTGTTCGAGTTTGGGCCGCTCTACGTCCCTCAACTCATCGTTAGTTTTTATTGGATTTTTCTTATTTACCTGCTGATCAGGGCGCTAATTGCGCGCGATTTGGCGCGCACGCCTCAGCCGATCAATTTCGCGCTGCTGTTTCTTTATCCCTTTTATCTGATGTCGTTGCGGATCCCGACGCTCTATGCAGAGGCCAGCGAACTCATGCGAATTGGAGCCAAACACCCTTATGTCCCGGACCACGTCTGGGGGGAGATTCCCTGGTGGTGAGCAAGACCAAACGACGTGCGCGGACGCGATTGGCGCGAGTGCTCGGGGTGGTAACGGCGATGGGGCTTGGCGGCATTGTCTCGACGTCGCTGCAAACCCATGCCGAGGGCCCGTTACCGTTTAACGGGCCGCAACTGCAACCATTCGGTCTGCCGCAACCGCGGCCGCCGTTTCCCTACGGCCTCAATGGTAGCTCGATTTCGCCGCGCGCCCTGTCGCCGCCGAACTTCGACCCTGCCTCTTCGACGTTTTTCTCGTTACTGTCATCCGAGGCCATGCGCACGCTCGCCCCGAATGCGTTTGGCAATTTCGTGTCCGCGACTGGTCCCGGTCGAGCTCTTTCTTCTGCTTTTGGCGACAGCAGTAAGAGTGCAGTTGCTCCAATGCCCGCGCTCGAAGGCGCAGATCCCGACGTAGCGGCAATGCTGAACAGCTCGGTGTCTTCGATCACGAACGCAAGCGGAGCGAGCGGCGCCACGGGGACGAGCGGCAACATGAACGGCGCCGGGATCGTGTCCAGCAGCGCCGGCATCAACGCAACAGGCGCCGTCGTTGGCTCGTCGGGGGGAGCCGTTATCGGCCCCCCGGGAACGCTGTCGGAAACTACGCCTGCTGCCGGCATCGCGCCCGGTTGTGGGGCTAACGAAGTATCATCGCAGCTTCAGTCCGGGGGAGAATACTGGACCAGTCAGGCGGTGAGCGCGACGCCGGTTCAATTTCCGCCCGGAGTTTTTGCCGGAATGGGAAGCGGCAATGCGCTTGGGGGTCTGGCTCCGGCCGGCAACCCAAGTAACGTCGTGTCCCAAGGCCCGACAGGGGCCTGGTGTGTTACCGGACAAACGCCGTTTAGCGAGAGCAGTCCGCTTGAAAGTCGCGTCCTTTGGATTGGATTTATTATAGTGACGGGCGGTGTTGTGGTTTTCCTCTTAAGCCGGGGCGTTCACCGACCCGCCCGATCGTTCGAACGGTCATCCGTGCTTATGGACCAAAACGAGGTTTGGTCGCGATAGCTGCCGGTTGGTCGGATTAAAGAGAGAAATTTGTGTTACCTATCATGCCACCGACAGGAAGAATCGCTAGTATAAAGCTGGGAAAGGGGCACGGGAAAATTCCACCGGGCCATAGAGGCCATACAACCGACGGATGTGCCGGGTGGGGGGAAATTAGGAGATCGCAGCCGGAAATAATCAGATAAATTCAACTATCTTCCTGCAGGCTGGCTCGATACTTGCGATACCATCAAATCGATATTTGTGGAACTTCGGTTTGTCGGGGCTGTTCGACGCAAGTGGGGAGACACAGATCCGGAGTTTTTCGGGCGGTCCTGTATTGAGATCTGCTTTGGCCTTCAAGACACCCTGCAGCGCGGGTAACCTGAAGTGAATGTCATCGCCGGCTAGTACCAAAAGAGCGGAGACTTACGTGACTAACCTTTCTTTTATTCCCGAACGCTCGCTCGAACGACGCACGGCGGCTTTGGTCAAACGACGCGAACGGCCGAGAGACAGCGGATATACGCTTCGCCTGGAGAAAATCGGATACGATATGTACTATGGTGGGCAGGGCGCTTACCTGTATCAGCCCATACCGAAGAATGCGTGCACAACTATCAAGACGCTACTACTTCGCGCCGAGGGCCTGCCGGTCGACGACAATGTGTGGCGCAGGCACCAGAAGGAATACAACCGTTTCCCAGGAACCCATCATTTGCCGCTCGATAAGCAACTCGATGTCTTCGAGGGCCGCACGGATACATTCAAGTTCGCGATCGTGAGAAATCCATACGCGCGACTCGCTAGCGCCTATTGCGACAAGATCCTGCGGAGTTCGGCTCCCTACATTATCAGGAACATCAAGAAATCGGCGGACGAACAGGGTGTCACCCTGTCGGATCCCATGACCTTCGCCGAGTTTGTGAGCATTGCATCGCGGCAAAGTCTCGCCGAGATGAATCCGCACTATCGGCCGCAGTATTACGAAGGCCGTTTTGGCATCATTAAATTCGATTTTGTCGGTCGTATGGAAACGTTGCCTCACGACCTGATGTATGCGCTCGAACGCATCGACGCGCCTGATTCCGTCATCGCGCGGGTGTACGAGCGCACGAATGTCGCTGGATCAAGCTTGGAAGCTTGGGAGAGTGTTCCATCCGACGTGCGGCGGGAATTTCTCTCCGTCTTCGAGATAGATTTTGACGTGCTCCAATATTCGTCTCGGTTTCCTCGCCGTCCAACTGCCGAATATCCATAGGTCTGCGCGGTGGCGCACCCGTTGTTAAAGGACAGTCGGCCGGGCTCTTTGTTGAGTAGATTCGCAGCGGCGTCATCATTGGCGCTGGTGGCGGCTGGCCTGCTGGGATTCATGGTACTTGCGTCGGACAGCGATGCGCAGGGAGCCAGCGGTAAGCCGATCCGCTGGCTGCTCAACGGTGTGGGCGGCGGTGCGATTGCCGCAGACCGCGACGCCTCACGCCTTCTCGACGACGCTCGCCCCTATGTCATGAAAGGGAGGATGTTCAGCGACATACCGGCGTCCTGGAATGCTATACCCTTTGTTTCTTTCACCAATCTGCAGGCGATCAGGAACGCAGCGGCGGACGGCGGCCGCGGTCCGGACATAAAGGGCATTATGTACGACTATGAGCGATGGCAATTTACGCCGGAAGAGGAACAGCGTAATCCGGGGCCATATCTCAAAATGGCTGCCGACGCCGTCCATGCGCAAAACCTGCTGTTCTTCACGGCGCCAGCCGTTAATCTTGTGAGGGTGATGGCGCCAGATCAGGACCAAAATCCCCGGTACGATACTTACTTGCGCCTCAACATAGCCGCTGACGCCGCCCGCTACGCTGACGTCTTCGATATTCAAGCTCAGGGCTCCGAGCGGAACACAGAGCTCTATGCAAACTTCGTCCGCCAAGCGGCGGCGCAAGCGCGGCAAGCAAATCCGAAAGTGGTGGTGCTCGCCGGAATCAGCACGCAGCCGAGCGGCCAGCAGGTGACGGCCGACGAAATACTTCGCGCCATCGCCGCCACGCGGGACGCAGTCGATGGCTATTGGTTCAATATTCCGCGGCCCTCGGAATATGCTCCCAGGGTCACGGAGTTTCGTCCGGACATCGCAATCGACGTATTCCGCCGGCTTGCCGGACGTTAATCAGTCGGTTGCAACTTGCGATCTGTCCTCAAGGTCAAATCAACATGCGCGCATCTAGCGTGCGAGTTATTCTGATCCCTAAATATAGCGACACGCATCCGACAATCAGAACGGCAATCCATACCGGTATCTCTGATAGGATCGCCGCCATAGTGCCTGGTTCCACGGTCACGCTGAACAAGGTCTGAAAGTCAAGCGAGGGCCAAACTCCGCGTTTGAGCCCGACGATGCACTGCGCGCAAAAAATTAGCGGCCCGGCAAAAGTGAAGATTACGCCGCAGCGCATAAAAATCCACCCAAGCGCACGCGATATCATTCTGAAAAGCGGTCTTGGCCACGACCATTCGCTCGGCGATCTTTCGATCATCAACAAACTGCCGAAGTTGCAAGACTGCCGCTCGCCGACATTTCAAGCAAGGAAAATTCCAATGTCGCTCCGTCGCCTAGTCGACCGCGCTCGCACGACATTGTGCCGCAATAACATCTTGGGTGAATACGTCACCCTTAAACAGAAAGGCGGGGGCGGCCTCAAATGGCCCCGTTAAGTCGTCGAGCCGGCCCGGGATCAGCCGCATCTTGATCAATTCGTGCGACTGCAAACGATAAAACTTTTCGATAGGCTCACTAGGATCCAAGTTGTAAAGACGATTTTCAAAGCCATCGATTCCCGCCATCAACATTGCGGCGAAGGCGAGGTAGGGATTGCACAGCGCATCGGGACAGCGAAACTCGATCCGGCTTGCTCTTGCATCTGATAGATCGATCAGGCCCCGTGACGCCCCCGATTGCTTTGGCGGCGAGTGACCGAGTTTGACGGGGGCCTTGAAGCCCGGCATTTGTCTGTGATTCGCCGATACGCTTGGCGCGCAGATATCGAGTAAAACCGGCGCATGCTCCACGAGGCCCGCGAGATAATGGCGCAGGAGGGCGGCGGTTCCGGCATATCCATCGCCTGCAAATAACGGCCGTTCCCCGATCCAGATGCTTTGATGCACCCCTAAGCCACCACTAATACCGCCTGGCTCGAACGTCACGGTCGTGCCGTTTCGGTTGGCGATGTTCGCAATCACGTATTTGCAAATCATCAGATTGTCGGCCATGCGCGTTAAGGTCGTGAAACGCATATCGATTCTGGCCTCGGAGCCGAGCGCCTTGTCATCGTTTTCCGCCTCGACCTCAATGCCAAGGGTGCCGAGAGTCTCCACTATTTCCCGCCGAATCTTGTGAAGCAGTTCGAGCGGCAGTGCACTCGCCCGCCGGCCGGAGCCGTGAAGCTGAGCTCCAGCGTTGCCGTTCTCTCGACGCTCCCCTTTGCGATGGATGTCGCCCGCTTCGCCGTTGAGGAAAGAATGTTCGAGTTGTACGCCAAAGTTTGCGGCGTCACCGATATCTGTTTTTAGCAGATACGCTTCGGCCTTTTGCGCAATGTAGCGAGCATCGCGAGTGTAGCTTTGGCCGTTTTCGGCGTCACGCAAATTGCAGATCAGCACCAGAACGGGTTGCGCGCTAAAAGGATCGCGAAACGCCGTTGTCGGGTCGGGCACGGCCAGCAGGCTGCTGTGTTCGCGGGCTTCCGCGAAACCGGGTAGCTTGGCGCCCAAGCTAATACCGCGCTTAAAACCGCCGCGGGCGAGGGCGGCGGCCGACTGCACCGGCACCTTGTGCCACTTCCCGGGCAGGTCCGTGAAACGTAACTCAACGGTTTGGATTTTGTGATCCTTGACCGCGCGTTGAATGTCATCAGGGGTGCTGAGTGTAGGGAACATCATGCTCCTCTTGGCACGGCCAATATCTCAGCAACTGGCGAAGCATCGCGGATAGACGAAGCCGTCAGCTGAGAAATACCTTATGACCCTTCCCAATGTTTGAAACACCCCGTTACAATCCGGCCTAATCAAAGCCGGCTGGCAGATCGCAAACGAATTCGTCCGTCGCGAGATCGGTGGCCGCAGGTGAATCATATCCCCCATGCGCCCGACAACTGGAAGCGCTCGGCCCGAATGCCATGACTCTAGTTCTGGACTCTACTTTTGGAAGATCAGACCGGGCAACTCTGGCCCTAATCGTTGACACGCGACGGGCCACCGGGTGCGGGCGGATTACCAGGCGGAGGAGGCGGAGCCGAACCGGGGAGATTGCCGGGAGGCGGCACTTTGGATGGAGGCGGCCCATCTGGCGGCGTCATCGCGCCGTCATCCGGCTCGTTACCTTGCGGCGGACCTTCGCTGGGTGGTGAACCCTCGCCGGGCGTTGGTCTACCTGGTGGTGGCCGCCGATACCCGGGGGCGCCAGCCCCAGGCGGCTGCGCGTAACCGGGTGGCGGCTGTTCGTCAGGCCCCGGTCCGCCCGGGGGGCCGCTAGCTTGTCCCCGGGCTGCCCGGCAAGCTGCAACGACTCGCGGATCAATCCGCGGCAAGGGCAGTGCGGTCTGTGGCGGCGGGGGACGTCCTTCGATGATCGGACGTATGCAATCCATCTGCAACCCGTTGCCCGCGCGCGCGCCGCCGCGCACAAACCCCGCCCTTTGGCATGCCGCTCTGATTATCGCACACGGTCCACCAGGTCCTGGTCCCGCCATGCCGGGCCCAGGCGCAGGACCGGGAGCAGGACCGGGACCAGGCTCAGGTCCAGGCCCGGCCCCAGGTGCTGGCGCAGGCCCGGGCGCAGCCCCAGGTCCTTGCCACCAGCAACGGTCTGGCCCGCAGACCCATACGACCTTCTGAATCGGCGAAACGCTTGGGCGCGAAGCGCCGGCGGAGAACGGCATCGCGACTGCACCACTGGCCAGGACGCAGCAGATAACTGCCGCTATAACGGCTCGTCGCATTGTCATGGAGGTCAGCCCCCTTCTGGGAGTTTTGCTGGGACGCAACCTAATTCTCAGGTCGTGACAAAATTAAAACAGACAACGAAGCTTCTTTTGGTGGGTTTATGGGGCTGGTGGAGCCAGGGGGAGTCGAACCCCCGACCTCTTGAATGCCATTCAAGCGCTCTCCCAACTGAGCTATGGCCCCGTCGGAAGTCGGATGTCAGTGGTCAGTAATCGGAGGACACGGGGTGCGCCCGTCTGATTACCGATTGCCGAATGCCGACTCCGGTTTACCTTTCCTCCTCGTTTTCGATATCGCCGCCGATGATGTCGGTAACGTCGGCGTCTTCTTCTTCCTGCTCCTCGATGAAAGTGGAGTCGTCGAGACTTTCACCAATCTCCACCTCCTCTTCGAGGTCAGGCTCAGCGGTTTCCACCGGCGCTTTCGCTCCTTGCGCCTCGGCATCGGCCTCTTCCAGCGAAACGAACTCGGCTTCCTGTGGCTCGGGCGCCGCGGTTTCTTCTGCCGGAACAGGCGCGGGGCGCGGCGCGGCTGCGGCCTGCGCGGTTTCCGGCCGCGAGCGAGAGACCGGAGCTTCTACCGGCACCACCTTGCCAGTGTACGGCGAGATCACCGGATCCTTGTTGAGGTCATAAAACTTGCGCCCCGTCTCGGGACAGACGCGCTTGGTGCCGAGTTCCGCTTTCGCCACAGCCGAAATCCTTCAATTTGGCAGCTTCACTTGGCTAGTCGTGCCGCCCCTGTCAATAGCAGTGAACGCCTGGTGCCGACGCCGGAGCGGCGCCTTTACGCAAACCCGAACACCCCCAAAACCCGATCATGATAGCTATCACACGACGTGATTTGGCTTATAAGTCGAACCGTTTCGATGCCAGTGCACCGTTCCCCAACCGGCGAGATTAAATGATCAAGCTCTTTCGAATCATCGGGGTTGGGGCCGCGTCGCCGGCCAACTGGGTCATTGGCCAATTCGATACCGCTGAAGACGCATTGGCAGAATACAATTCTGAATTTCGGCGGGCCAAAAGCGAAGGTATTGATGATGGCCGGCCCGAGCTCGAATTTGTCACCGACAATCGGGAGGTCGAATATTTCCTGGCCGAAGAAGAACTCACCCACACCCCAGACCGGCGGGACGAGGGAGTGGAGACGGGCCGATGGGGTTTGGCGAGAAAACAAAGCATTCCCTAACGGGCGCATGCCCGAACCTGCGCCACGGCGCAAGAATAGTCGCGTTCAAGGACTGTGAATGAGCACCGATACTTATCCTCATTTGTTTTCGCCGCTGCGGATCAGAAATACCACCCTTCCGAACCGCGTTGCTTTCGCCCCGGTATGTCCAACGTGGGTTCGTTCGCCCCACGAAGGAATCTTTACCGAACAGGCGGTTGCTTACTACGAGGAGCGGGCCAGGACCGGTTTGGGAATGATCATTCTCGGCGGTCACCTCATCGACAAGAATACGATCTACACCCCCATGGGTTTTCCTGGGCTTTGGAATGACGCGCAGCTTGAAGGACTCGCGAATGTCGCGAGAGCGGTGAAGCGGCATGGTTGCGCGCTCTCGGTGCAACTCCTGCATCTCGGCCTGCGGTCGCCGACGCCCTTTTTGAAAACCGACCCGGCTCGCGATCCTTACGAATACGATCCTTACATGCTCGCCCCAAGCCAGCTTCCAGCTGGCGAAATTCCGGGCGGACCAACGCCCAAGGAGCTGGAAGAGCACGAGATCGAGTACATTCTGCAGTGCTTCGAAGATGCCGCTAAGCGCGCGATCTCGGCCGGACTCGACGGCGTCGAATTTCACATCGCCCACGGGTACCTGCCGTGGCAATTCCTTTCGCCCTTCTACAATCACCGCAAGGACCGCTGGGGCGGCTCGTACGAAAATCGATTACGCTTTTCCATCGAAGCGATGCGCCGCATCCGCAAAAGGATCGGCGATCGGCCATTCATCGGCTACCGCATCAACTCGACGTCTTTTTGGGAAGGCGATCTTGAGATTGAAGATATCAAGCGCATTCATGCTGATTTCGAGAAGGCAACCGACATCGACTACGTGAGCGTTTCGGCCGGAGTTCATCACTCCTGGATCCATACCCCGATGACGTTCGAGGAAGGCTGGGAGCGGCAATACACCCGCGCCATAAAATCCGTGTCCACGAAACCGGTTCTCCTGGTCGGGCGAGTAAGCCATCCGGGGGTTGCGGAGGAGCTTGTCAGCGCCGGCGATGCGGACGCCGTCTTGCTTGCCCGGCAGATGATCGCCGACGAACAGTGGATGACAAAGGTCAAGGAAGGGCGCGTCGCCGACATTCGCCGCTGTGTCGCAGCCAATTATTGCTGGCGGGCGGTGATCCGCGGCAGTCGCGTTCAGTGCGCTTATAATCCAGTCGTCGGACGTGAGGGGATATGGGGCGCACGCTCGATGACGAAGGCTTCATCGTCAAAGCGGGTGCTTGTCATCGGTGCCGGCCCAGCCGGTCTCGAATTTGCCCGTGTGGCGGCGGCGCAAGGCCATCAGCTCGTCGTCTATGAGCGCGAGCAGCATGTCGGCGGACATGTGCGCGCTTATGGGGCGCTCCCTAACCGGCAGCAATACGGGACGATTGCAACGTGGCTTGCCGCTCAGGCGGGCGGCAACGGTGCCTTGATCAGGACCGATAGCCCCGTGACGGCCGAGAACATTGATGACGTGCTCGCGGCGGAGCGGCCGGATCACATTGTAGTCGCGACCGGCGCGCATTACCGCAAAGACGGATTCCAAGGGCAGACGGGCAAGGCCATTCCGGGCTGGGAGTCGGGTCGCTGCCTGACGTGGGATGAAGTTGCCCTCGATAAAGTCAAGGTTTCGGGCGAGGTGCTGGTCATTGACGAGCTTGCCGACGTGGCCGCACCGCTCACCGCGGTCAAGTTAGCAAAGCTCGGATGCAAAGTCAGGCTGCTGACAAAATGGCCGATGATCGGCATGGAGACAGCGGCCGAAGTTTATCTGCACTGGATTTTGACCTACCTGTACGAAGCGGAAGTCGAAATGATCGCCGATCACGCGGTCAAACACATCAACGGCCGGGAAGTGGAAATCGTCAACATCTATCAGCCGATGCGGGCGCGCGCGATCAGCGCCGACGCCATCGTGATGGCGACCTCGCGAAGCTCCGAAAACGCCCTTTATCATTTGCTGCGCGAGCGGGGTCGCAGCGTCGAAGCTATCGGCTGCGCGATTGCCCCGCGAACGGTTTACGAGGCGACGTTGGAAGGGCACCGCTCGGCGCGCAAGCTTGGCGCTGGGCAATGGAGCCGCCTCGCGGGCGGAGTGCCGCCGCGTCAAGTTTCAGCATGACCGAACGTGCACCGCTAAGTGCACGCCGTGCCGGCCCGCTCAGAGGGCGCGTGCGTGTGCCCGGCGATAAGTCGATTTCACACCGTGCGCTCATACTCGGCGCTCTGACGGTGGGAAAGTGCAGTATCAGCGGGCTACTCGAAGGCGACGACGTGCTCAATACCGCTCAAGCGGTGGTCGCGCTTGGCGCCGCCGCCAACCGGCGCGGCGAGGGCGAATGGGAAATCCACGGCGTCGGTATTGGCGGTTTCGCCGAGCCGGTACGATCGCTTGATTTCGGAAATTCCGGCACCGGCTGTCGGCTCGTGTTGGGCGCGGTGGCCGGTTGTCCAATCACCGCGATCTTCGACGGCGATGCATCGCTGCGTCGGCGGCCGATGCGTCGGGTGCTGGAGCCGCTGCAGCGAATTGGTGCGCGAGCGGATAGTGCGGGGGATGGGCGTCTGCCGGTGACACTCACCGGCGCTGACGATCCGATACCCATTGTGTTCGAGCCGCCGGTTCCGTCCGCGCAGCTGAAATCGGCCGTTCTTCTCGCTGGACTTTCCGCGCCGGGACAAACCGTTGTCATCGAAAGGGATGCGACCCGCGACCACACCGAAAAAATGCTCGCTTATTTCGGCGCGCAGGTCCGCGTTGAGCTGGAAGGCGATCCTGGTCGCGGACGCCGCGTGACGCTCCACGGCCAGCCCGAACTTGTGCCTCAGCCGATTGCGGTCCCCGCCGATCCATCTTCAGCGGCGTTCCCGCTGGTCGCGGCAATTATTACGGCAGGTTCCGACATCATCCTCGATGGTGTGATGATGAATCCGTTGCGCACCGGCCTACTCACCACACTTGGCGAGATGGGTGCGTCGATCGAGCGAGTTGATACCCGTACCGAGGGCGGTGAGGAGGTTGCCGACCTGCGCATCCGTTCCGGTGTGCTGCGCGGCGTCGACGTTCCGGCTTGCCGCGCGCCGGCCATGATCGATGAATATCCGATTCTCGCTGTGGCCGCGTCTTTCGCCGAGGGCGAAACACGGATGCGCGGCTTGAAGGAGCTGCGCGTCAAGGAATCCGACAGGCTGGCGGTGACAGCCGCGATGTTGCGTATCAACGGCGTCGAAGTCGAAATTGAGGGTGACGACCTCATCGTGCGTGGACGGGGACGACCCCCTGGCGGTGGCGTGGTGACGACGCACATGGATCATCGCATCGCAATGTCCGGACTGGTGATGGGACTCGCGAGCGCGCGGCCTATACAAATCGACGACGCCGCCTTTATCGCGACGAGCTTCCCGGGGTTCGCCGATCTACTGCGCTTGCTCGGGGCGGACTTAAGCTGACTTAGTGCTGAGGGTCGAGGTCAGTCCAAAGCCACCCGCTTGCATCCCCTCCGCGTCACGCGCGGCCAAGCACCAGCACCGCATTCAAGCCGCCGAACGCGAAGGAACTCGACATCGCCAGTTCGAGGGGGGCGTTGCGAGCGGTATTTGGGACGTAGTCGAGGTCGCAATCCGGATCGGGCTCCTCGAAATTAGCCGTCGGCGGTATGGTCTGGTGGTGCAGCGCGAGCGCGGTTGCGGCAAATTCGAGCGCGCCGGCAGCCCCCAGGGTGTGGCCGAGCACGGCTTTGCTCGAGGAGACGGCCAGGTGCTCGGCGCTATCGCCAAATGCCTTGTGCAGCGCGGCTGTTTCGCCTTTGTCGTTCAGCGCGGTGCCGGTGCCGTGGGCATTGACGTAGTCGATGTCATCCGGATTGACCTTTGCATCCGTCAAAGCTGCGCTCATCGCACGCGCGGCGCCGTCGGGATCAAGCGCGGTAATGTCGCCGGCGTCCGCGCTCATTCCGAACCCCCTCAGCTCGCCATAGATTGGCGCACCGCGCGCCACGGCGCTCTCACGCGGCTCGAGGACGAAGATCGCCGCACCCTCGCCAAGCACCAGTCCGCTCCGCGTCCGCGAAAACGGCCGGCAGGTGTCCGCGCTCATAACCCGAAGCGCTTCCCAGGCTTTCATCGTGCCTACGGTGATGCCGGCTTCGGTCCCACCGGCGAGCGCCATTTGTACCTGTCCCATCCGCACCATCTGAAACGCCTGCCCGATAGCGTGGGTGCCCGAGGCGCAGGCTGAGGTGATGGTAAAGGTCGGACCCTTCAGGCCGAGATCCATCGAAATAAGACTACTCGGCGCGTTTCCCATCAGGCGCGGGATTGTTAGCGGATGGGCACGTGTCGCATTTTCTCCATAGAGCTTGAAGTAGGAATCGTCGACCGTATTCAGGCCGCCGCCGCTATTCCCGATGATCGTCGCTGCGCTGAGCGCGAGCTCTTCGGTAATATCCAATTGCGCGTCCTTGACGGCCGCGCGTGCCGCAACCACGGCGAATTGCGAGAAGCGATCCATCATTCCCAGCCGTTTGGAGTCGAAGTGCTGAGAGGGATCGAAGTCGCGCACTTCGGCGGCGATCCGTATGTTCAAACGTTCTGTCGGAATGCGGGTGATCGGGCCTATTCCGGAGCGCGCTTCTACCAAGCCGGACCAGAATTCTTCGCGCGTGCTGCCGATCGGCGAAACAACGCCGATGCCGGTCACAACGACCCGGTTCATTGTGCGGCTTTCGATGTCTTCGCCGCGACCAGCTTCTCTACGATTTTCGCAACCTCGCCGACCGTTGAAAACGGCACGTCCTGGCTGCCGCCGCCTTTGTCGGCCGTTGTCAGGCGAGTAGCTTCGTCGGCCTTCAGCGGAATGGTAATGTCGAATTTCTCTTCGATGGCGAAGACGATTTCAATTACGTCAAGCGATTCGGCGCCCAGTTCGTCGAGGTGGGTTTCCGGCGTCAGCCGATCAACAGAAATATTGAGCGACTTCGCAATTATCGATCGAACGTCGTCGATAATGGCCGCAGGCTTCGCCGCCGCTGCGTGTTGATCGCTCAATCGCGTCCACCGAGTTAAGACGGCTATTTATTCATACCCGCGATTCAATCTCAAGCCGTTCCCACCGACTGTCCAGCCGCGATTAGCGGTCTTCCGTCGGCAAGGGCGTGAGCGCGGTCGGACGCTGCATTGAGGGCGGTTTCGAGTTTGCTCCGCCTTTGTTCGAGTATTTGCGCGTCCGCATCAGTCGGAACCCGGATCGGGTCGCCGATCACAATTGCGCCCCGGCTGAACGGCAGATTGATTTCGGAGTGATCCCAATTGTCGAGCACCATCCGGCGGCTGGTCGCCAGCGATACCGGGAAAATCGGCCGGCCGGAAATTTGCGCCAGCTTGATGATGCCCAATCCGGCTACACGTGAGATTTTTGGAACGTCGGCGGTCAGCGCCATGTTCCATCCGTCGGCCAGCGAGTCGATCATCCCCTTGAAGCCGGCCACTCCGCCCTTGGCCTGGAATCGCTTCCCATGATCGCCGGAGCCGCGAACAGTGCCAATGCCGAGCCGCTCGGCGGCGATCGCGTTGATCTCGCCGTCCGTGTGGCGTGAGATCAGGACTTTGAACCGGTAATGCCGTCGGAAGAACGGCATAAGAAAGTGCTGGCCGTGCCACATCCCGATGATTAGCGGCTGATCCGTGTCGTACATGCGATAGGGGTCGGCGGGCTCCATTACAAAGCGGCTCGTCTTCCAGACAAGACGCAAATACTCCGCGGCCAACACGCCGACCGTCCTTCGCGCCCAAGCTTTTCTCTTTAACAGTCGCCGCACAGCCACCATCGATACACGTTACTAGGTTGAAACCCCGTCAGCCCCGCTGCCGCGGCTTTTGCGAGCGGTGCGCTATTCGGCGAATCTCGTCAAATGATGTAATCATTTTCGTTGGTAAATCGGACTTTGGTGCGCGTTTGAGAGCGGAACCGGATGACAATTGCGCAGTTGGAGGCAACCCGGATATCGGTTGGCGCACGCCCGTGCAAGTGAGTAGGAGATGGAAGCGCGGACGGATCTGCTCGGCGCGGCATAATGACGATGGCATGCTTCGTCGCCGCCGGAGGGTCCTTATCGCTGTTCAATCTAACAGCTTCCCGCTCCAGCGACCGCGACGGCCGGATGCCCCGCGGAGCGGACCACAGGAGCCCTTATGATCATTGCCATCGACGGTCCGGCCGCTTCGGGCAAGGGCACGATCGCCAAACAGATTGCGGCGGTCTACGGGTTGCATCACCTCGATACCGGGCTCATCTACCGCGCCGTGGCTAAGGCTGTGTTGGATCGCGGTCACTCACCGGACAATATCGAGGAGGCGACGGCGGCGGCGGTAGCGCTCGACCCGGTCAAATTCGATGAACAGGCGCTCAAGGCGCAGACGATTACGGAAGCGGCTTCGGTGGTAGCGGCGATGCCCGAGGTACGTCAGGCTTTGATGAATTACCAGCGGCAATTTGCGACCAAACCGCCGGGTTCCGTGCTTGACGGTCGCGATATCGGCACGGTCATCGCCCCTGGCGCCGACGTCAAATTGTTTGTCACTGCCAGTCCGGAAGTGCGGGCCGCCCGCCGTGCTCATGAGCTTCAAGCGCGGGGCGAAAGGGCCAGCAAGGACGAGGTCTTGGCCGATTTACTGCGCCGTGACGAGCGCGATTCGAGGCGGACTGCTGCACCGCTAAAACTGGCTCCCGATGCACACTTGCTCGATACCACGCATTTGGATATAGACGCCGCATTCCGGGCCGCTATCGAAATCATCGAAGCCGTCCGAACGGGCCGAAAGCGCCGCTGACCGCGCCTTCGTCATTGGAGGAATGCCCGTTCAGGCTCCGAGTGTGCGGCGCGGTTTGAATTTTGTCCCGACCGTCTGGCATGGCCCCAACCGCCGGCTCAACCGGCGGCTGCCACGCGTTCGGGGGTAATCTCATTTTAGAGGGCTAGGAGAACTTATGGCTCAGGTTTCCACCGCCGCGCCGTCGCGCGAAGACTTCGCCAGCATGATCGAGGAATCGTTCGGCAACGGTAGTTTGCAGGAAGGATCCGTTGTTAAGGGAACGGTCGTGGGCATTGAAAAGGACGTGGCCGTCATCGATGTCGGACTGAAAACCGAAGGCCGCGTCGCCTTGCGCGAGTTCACCGGTCCGGGCCGCGGCTCCGAAATCAAAGTCGGCGAGACGGTGGAGGTCTATCTTGAACGCATCGAGAATGCGCTCGGCGAGGCTGTGCTGTCGCGCGACAAAGCGCGCCGCGAAGAAAGCTGGGGCAAACTGGAAAAGGCCTTTCAGAACAATGAAAAGGTCACGGGAGTTATTTTCAATCAGGTGAAGGGCGGGTTCACCGTCGACCTCGATGGCGCAGTGGCTTTCCTGCCGCGCTCGCAGGTTGACATCCGTCCCATTCGCGACGTCTCACCGCTGATGAATCAGCAGCAGCCGTTCCAAATCCTCAAGATGGATCGCCGGCGCGGCAACATCGTCGTGTCGCGCCGTACCGTTTTGGAGGAAACCCGCGCCGAGCAGCGCCACGAGCTGGTGCAAAATCTCGAAGAGGGCCAGGTCATCGACGGCGCGGTCAAGAACATCACCGATTACGGCGCGTTCGTCGATCTGGGCGGCATTGACGGCCTCCTGCACGTCACCGACATCGCTTGGCGGCGGGTCAATCATCCGTCCGAGGTCCTCAACATCGGCCAGCAGGTCAAGGTCAAGATCATCAAGATCAATCACGAGACTCATCGCATCTCGCTGGGGATGAAGCAGCTTCTTGAAGATCCCTGGCATGGCATCGAGGCCAAGTATCCGGTCGGCGCTCGCTTCAAAGGCCGTGTGACCAATATCACCGACTATGGCGCGTTCGTTGAACTTGAGCCGGGCATCGAAGGGTTGATCCACGTTTCCGAAATGTCGTGGACCAAGAAGAATGTGCACCCCGGCAAGATCGTGTCGACTTCTCAGGAGGTCGAGGTGCAGGTCCTCGAAGTCGATCCGGTCAAGCGCCGCATCTCGCTCGGTCTGAAGCAAACCATGCGAAATCCCTGGGAGGTATTCGTTGAAAAATATCCTGCCGGGTCCTTGGTCGAGGGTGAGGTCAAGAACAAAACCGAATTCGGTTTGTTTCTCGGCCTCGACGGCGATGTCGACGGCATGGTGCACCTGTCCGATCTCGATTGGAAACGCCCCGGCGAGCAAGTCATCGAAGAATACAAGAAGGGCGACAAGGTCAAAGCGAAGGTGCTCGATGTCGACGTCGAGAAAGAGCGCATCTCGCTCGGCATCAAACAACTGGCCGAGGATACGGCTGCCGCGACTGCCGAACCCGCCGGCGACATCAAGAAAGGCTCAGTCGTCACCGGCGAAGTCCTTGAGGTCAAGGAGGGCGGTATCGAGGTAAGAATTGTCGGCACCGACTTTTCCACCTTCATCAAGCGTTCGGAACTGGCACGGGACCGCTCCGAGCAGCGCCCCGACCGTTTCGCCGTCGGCGAGAAGGTTGACGCGCGAGTCATACAGTTCGATCGCCGCGCTCGCAAAATTTCAGTCTCGATCAAAGCTCTCGAAGTCGCCGAGGAAAAGGAGGCGATCGCTCAATATGGCTCGTCCGATTCGGGCGCCACGCTGGGCGACATTCTCGGCACCGCGCTCAAGCGCAAGGGCGAAGAGGGCGAGAAGGAAGAAAATGAAGAAAATGACGAAAATGACGAAAATGACGAGAGGGACGAAAAGGAAGAGGAAAGCGAGTGATACGAGCCGTCATCCGCGGGCTCGTTGTTCGCTTGGCCCCGGAATGACGCGAAGACTGGGAAGTTGAACGAGGACTTGTTTACCCGAGGACTTGGCCGATGTCGCTTGACGCTGACTTGATCGTCGATCGTCGCCGTATGCGGCGCAAACTTACCTTCTGGCGTGTGCTTGCGGTTCTCTTCGTAGCCGTCGTCATCGTCGGCGCGGCTGCGTTTTTAGGTCGTCGTGGCGGCTTTACCGGTACGGGCAACTATATCGCGCGGGTGACCATTCAAGGTTTGATCCGCGACGACGAAGAAAGGGTGGAACAGCTCGAGCGGTTGGGCCAATCGACGGCGGCTCGGGCCGTGATCGTGCATGTGGACAGTCCGGGCGGCACGACGGCCGGCTCCGAACAGCTCTATGATGCGCTCGTGCGGCTGAAGGAGCGCAAGCCGGTTGTGATCGTCGTCGATGGGCTTGCCGCTTCCGGAGGGTACATCACCGCGATCGCCGGCGATCACATCGTCGCCAAACAGACTTCGCTGGTGGGTTCGATCGGTGTTCTGTTCCAATATCCGAACTTCACCGATCTCCTCGACAGAATCGGCGTCAAGGTGGAATCGATCAAATCCTCGCCTCTTAAAGCAGCCCCGAGCGGATTCGAGCCCACGTCTCCAGAGGCGCGTGCCGCTATCGAATCGATCATCAAGGATTCATATGCCTGGTTCCGCGGACTCGTGCAGGACCGCCGTCATCTCAACGACGATGAATTGCAGACGGTCGCTGATGGCCGTGTCTTTACCGGCCATCAGGGTATCGGGCTAAAGCTCATCGACGAGCTTGGTGACGAGCGAACCGGCATCGCCTGGCTGGCGAAGGAAAAGAATATCAATGACAAATTGCCGGTGCGCGATTACCAGCTGCACCGGCGTTTCAGCGACCTTCCGTTCCTGCATGCGGCCGCCGCGGCGGCGCTCGAAGCCGCCGGGTTTTCAGGGCTCGCTCGCGGGCTGCACGAATGGGGCGCGATCCAGGCCGTCGAACGGCTCAATCTTGACGGTTTATTGGCGCTTTGGCACCCTGCCGGGGCCAACTGAAAGCTACGGCAGGCCGCCATGATCAAGTCCGAACTCGTGCAACGTATCTCTGGGCAAAACCCGCATCTTTATCAGCGTGACGTCGAAAAGATCGTCAATGCCATCCTCGGCGAGATCACTGCGGCGATGGCCCGGGGTGATCGTGTCGAATTGCGCGGTTTCGGCGCGTTCTCCGTCAAAAAGCGCCCGGCGCGCACCGGGCGCAACCCGCGCACCGGCGCTCACGTCGCGGTCGATAAAAAATGCGTGCCGTTCTTCAAGACCGGCAAGGAAATGCGTGAGCGGCTAAATCAGGCCACACCCGCCTGATCCGCTCGTTGCGAGCGGGGTCTGTTTTGCTGCGAAAGATCCTCACGGTAATCGTCGTTATTCCGATCGCCCTGATCATGATCGCATTCGCGGTCGCGAACCGGCATTCGGTCACGATCTCGCTCGATCCGTTTGCGAGCAATGACCCTGTCGTTTCGGTAACGCTGCCGTTGTTCGCGCTCATCTTCCTCCTGCTCATTGTCGGCGTGTTCATCGGCGGCGCCGCTACTTGGCTGCGGCACGGCCGGTGGCGCTGGATTGCGCGCCGGCTCGAGGCGGAATTGCGCAAACTACGCGTGAAAATCGCCGCTATGGAGGGCGGGGAGGGGTCTGCGGCGCCGGGCCTGCAACAGCGCCCGCCGCTACCCCGCTCCCAATTGCGGCCACCGGCGGCTTAGCCATCCGATCGTTCGGACAAGACAAGCTTATTGGCGAGATGTAAAAGGGCGCCATTCACGGACGTCGCCCAGGATGTTTGCGGTCAAATGACGCTTGCGGTCAAAATTTGTGGCTTGTCGACGCCCGAGGCGGTCGATGCGGCGATTGCAAGCGGCGCCGACATGGTGGGTTTTGTCTTTTTCCCGCCTTCGCCCCGAAACGTGTCTCTCGACGTCGCGCGGGCGCTCGGCACGGAGGTGCGCGGGCGCGCGCAAAAGGTGGCGCTCACGGTCGATGCCGACGACGCGCTTTTCGACGCGCTCGTCAAGGCGTTGCAGCCGGACGTTCTGCAACTTCACGGCAAAGAACAACCCGAGCGGATCGCCTTGCTCAAAAAGCGCTTTGGCTTGCCGGTGATGAAGGCGGTTGCTGTCGAAGAGAGGGCGGATGTAGCCGGCGCGGCCATATATGTCCCGCTGGTCGATCGCCTGTTATTCGACGCGCGCGCGCCGCATGCGGCGACCCGTCCTGGCGGACTCGGCAAGCCGTTCGACTGGCGCCTTCTGCAAGACCTCCATCCCGGAGTTCCCTTCATGCTTTCCGGAGGGCTGAATGCGGCGAATGTCGCCGAGGCGCTTCGCATTACTTCTGCGCCTGGCGTCGATGTGTCTTCCGGAGTGGAGCGTGCTCCGGGACAGAAGGATATCGGTAAGATCCGCGCCTTCGTGCGCGCGGCGCGGGAAGGCGAAAAACGTCGGATGGCGACGCCCGCCGCGAGTCCGGCATGAATCTCACCCGACCAAATTCGTTTCGCACCGGGCCGGACGATCACGGGCATTTCGGGCTATACGGCGGCCGCTTTGTCGCCGAAACGTTGATGCCGCTGATTTTACAACTGGAGCAGGCTTACCTCGCGGCCAAAGCCGACCCGCAGTTTCAGAAGGAAATGGACGGCTACCTCGCGCACTATGTCGGGCGGCCGTCGCCACTCTATTTCGCCGAGCGCCTGACCGCATATTGCAGGCAGACGGCCTCCGGCTTTTCGGGCGGCGCCAAGATTTATCTCAAGCGCGAAGAGCTCAATCACACCGGCGCGCACAAGGTCAACAATGTGCTCGGACAGATTCTGCTCGCGCGACGCATGGGGAAGAAACGCATTATCGCCGAGACCGGCGCCGGAATGCACGGCGTGGCTACGGCGACGCTCTGTGCGCGTTTTGGTCTCGAATGCATCGTTTACATGGGCGCCGTCGACGTTGAGCGGCAAAAGGCGAATGTGTTTCGCATGCACATGCTCGGCGCCAAGGTTGTGCCGGTGCAGTCGGGGGCGAAAACCCTCAAAGACGCCATGAACGAAGCGCTGCGCGACTGGGTGACTAATGTCGAGAATACGTTTTATTGCATCGGCACGGTCGCGGGTCCGCATCCTTACCCGATGATGGTGCGGGATTTTCAATCCGTCATCGGCAACGAAACCCGCGAGCAGATGCTGGCCGCGGAGGGACGGCTGCCGGATTCGCTCATCGCCTGCATCGGCGGCGGCTCGAACGCCATGGGTTTGTTCCATCCGTTTCTCGACGAGCGCGGCATAGAAATTTACGGCGTCGAAGCGGCCGGTCATGGGCTCGACAGCGGTCAACATGCGGCATCGATCGCCGGCGGACGGCCCGGCGTCCTGCATGGCAACCGCACCTATCTGCTCATGAACGAGGACGGGCAGATCAACGAAGCACACTCGATATCCGCCGGCCTCGATTATCCGGGCGTCGGGCCCGAGCACGCTTGGCTCAACGATGTAGGCCGCATCACGTTTCTTTCAGCGACCGACGATGAGGCGCTCAACGCGTTCAAGCTTCTCTCGAAGCTGGAAGGCATCATCCCGGCGCTGGAACCGGCGCACGCTATCGCCAAGGTGCTTGATCTCGCGCCGAAGAAACCGAGCGATCACCTGATGGTGGTCAACCTGTCAGGCCGTGGCGACAAGGACCTCGATACGGTCGCACGGCATCTGCAGGGCGGCGCGCGATGAAACCGCCAATAGAGGTGGATGTGCGGGGTGCGCCATGAGTGTCGCCCGCATCGACTCTCGCTTTGCAAAGCTACGGGAAGAAGGCCGCGCCGCGCTGGTGACGTTCGTTATGGCTGGGGATCCCGACTACGATCACTCGCTGGCGATCCTCAAGGCGCTGCCGGCTGCCGGAGCCGATGTCATCGAGCTCGGCATGCCGTTCACCGACCCGATGGCGGACGGCCCCGCAATCCAGGCCGCCGGTTTGCGCGCATTCGAGTCCGGTCAAAATATGAAGCGCACGCTCGCGTTGGTGCGTGAGTTTCGCGCCACCGACGGCGCGACCCCGATCGTTCTGATGGGTTACTACAACCCGATTTACGTCTACGGCCCCGAGACATTCCTGGCTGATGCCAAGGGCGCTGGCGTTGACGGCTTGATTGTCGTCGACCTGCCGCCGGAGGAGGACCAGGAATTGTGCCTGCCGGCGCGCGAGGCGGGATTAAATTTCATCCGGCTTGCCACGCCCACCACGGACGACAAGCGGCTGCCGGCGGTGCTACGGAACACGTCGGGCTTCATCTATTATGTCTCGGTCACCGGCATTACAGGTGCTGCCGCACCGGACAGCAGCAAAGTCGCGCAAGCGGTGGCGCGCATCAAACGCCACACCAAATTGCCGGTTTGCGTCGGTTTTGGCGTGCGGACGGCCGAGCAGGCGCGCGCCATAGCTCGCGACGCCGACGGAGTAGCTGTTGGTTCGGCTTTGGTCGAGGCGGTGCGCACCAGTCTCGGCAGCGATGGCAAGCCGACTGCGGCCACGGCCAAGTCGGTCGCCGATTTAGTCCGCGCTTTGGCGGCAGGGGTCCGGAGTGCGCAACGCGTTAGCGCGGACGTGCGCTAACCCCGATGCGAAAAGCAATCGGCGGCAGCGGCAATAACGGCCGAGTGCTTCATGGTTTCCTGCGAACAGCCGCGTTTTTTGCGACGCCGGTTCGCCAACTTAATCCTTGACGGAGCTAAGACGTGACGGCCTTTTTCAAGACGCACCCGCTGATCTTGAAAGTCCCGTCCGGCTGTGGCTCTAGCGTGTACAAGGCCTCCCAGGCGTCGCCGCTCGCATCGATGATGTGGACTTGCTGGTAGATCTTGCCTTCGTAGGTCTTGGCTTCGCCGAACTCGAAGCTGCGATGGCGGTACACCGGCGCGTAACCGTTGCGCACCATGGACATAAAAATGTCCGGCGTCTGGAACTCGCTTTTGATGCCGGGGGCGGCCAAGGTGTAAGCCGCGGCGGCGTCGTCACGGGTGAAGGCTTCTTCTTGAGACCGGATGATCGCTTGGCCGGCGGAGGTGTCTTCCTCGGCGGCGACCGGCAAGATCGAGACGGCGAGGGCTGCGACGAGTAACGTCAAGATGCGCATGATGCCTCTCCAGTTCATGTCGGAGGGCCTATTTTAGCATCTGTGGTTTGCCGCGGCGACGGCGTTGAATTGTGGCAGCCGACTGCACACATATTGCAACCAAGCTGGAGGGAATGACCCATGGCCCGTGATGCGGCCCGAGACTGGATGTGGTCGGAAGCGTGCGAGATGCTCGCGCGCGCTGACCGGATGCATCGCGAGCTGTTCCGGCCCGCCGGTTTGCGGGAGCGCCAGCCCACCTGGGAGCCTCCGGTCGATATTTTAGAAACGGATTTTGAGGTCGTGGCGCTGATCGCCTTGCCCGGTGTCGACGCCGAAAAGGCCGAGGCGGTGATCGAGGATGATTATCTGGTGATTGCCGGAGCGCGGACCTATCCGCCAGTGCTGCGGACTGCCGCCATTCACCGGCTTGAACTTCCGCAAGGCCGCTTTTACCGGCGCGTGCGCTTGCCGGCAGGCCGCTATAGCGGCGTGCGCCGCGCAGTCGTCGACGGCTGTCTGGTGGTCACTTTGCAGAAGGCGGAGGCGGGACGTGGCTGATAACGAAATGCTCGCAAAAAACGGCACGGTCGAAGGGGCGGGCGGCCAGACAACCCTGCCGCCGTTGCCGCCGGACGCGCTGATTATCGTGCCGGTGCGCAACACTGTGCTCTTCCCCGGCTTGGTTCTGCCGATCACCGTCGGCCGCGCTAAATCCATCGCCGCTGCCCAGCAGGCGGTGCGCGACCAGCGCGAGGTCGGCATTCTCTTGCAGCGCGCTGCCGACGTTGCCGATCCAGGCCCTGTCGACATGCACCGGATGGGCACGATCGCGAATGTCGTGCGCTATATCACCGCGCCGGACGGTTCGCACCATTTGATCTGCCAGGGCGAGCAACGCTTCCAGATCGTGGAATATCTCAGCGGCTGGCCGTTTTTTGTCGCCCGCGTGACGCGTATTCCGGAACCCGAGGGCCTTTCGGCGGAAATCGAGGCGCGCTTCGTCAATCTGAAGGCGCAAACGCTGGAAGCCATTCAATTGCTGCCGCAGGCGCCGGCCGAGCTGCTCGCCGCCGTCCAGTCGATTGAGACGCCGTCCGCGCTCGCGGACCTGGCCGTCTCCTATATGGACGTGAAGCCCGAGGAGAAGCAGGAAATTCTCGAGACCATCGATGTGTCTGCGCGCATCGACAAGGTCTCGCGCATGCTCGCGCACCGCATCGAAGTGTTGCGGCTCTCGCAGGAGATCGGCCGGCAGACCAAGACCGCGCTGGACGAGCGTCAGCGTGAGGCGCTGTTGCGCGAACAAATGGCCGCGATCCAGCGCCAGCTTGGCGAGGGCGAGGAGGGCAAGGCCGCCGAAATGGCGGAGCTCGACAAGGCCATCACCAATGCCGGCATGCCGAAGGACATTGAAGAACAGGCGCGGAAGGAATTGCGCCGGCTGCAACGTATGCCCGAGGCTGCGGGCGAATACGGCATGGTGCGGACTTATCTCGATTGGCTGATCGAACTGCCGTGGGCGTTGCCCGAGGAAAAGCCGATCGACATCGCGCAGGCGCGACGCATTCTCGACGAAGACCACTACGATCTCGAAAAGATCAAGCGGCGCATCGTCGAATATCTCGCCGTGCGCAAGCTCGCGCCGCAAGGCAAAGCGCCGATCCTGTGTTTCGTCGGACCGCCCGGCGTCGGAAAAACCTCGCTCGGCCAATCCATCGCTCGTGCCATGGACCGAAAATTCGTGCGCGTGAGCCTTGGCGGCGTGCACGACGAAGCCGAGATCCGCGGCCATCGGCGAACGTATATCGGGGCGCTGCCGGGCAACATCATCCAGGCGATCCGCAAAGCCGGAACGCGCAATTGCGTGATGATGCTCGACGAGATCGACAAGCTCGGCGCCGGCATTCAGGGCGATCCGGGTGCCGCGTTGCTCGAAGTGCTCGATCCGGAGCAGAACAACACGTTCCGCGACAATTATCTCGCCGTGCCGTTCGACTTGAGCCGGGTGGCGTTCATCACCACCGCCAACATGCTGGACACCATTCCCGGTCCGCTGCGCGACCGCATGGAAATCATCAGCCTCGCCGGCTACACCGCCCACGAGAAGCTGGAAATCGCACACCGCTACCTGGTTCGCCGGCAGATGGAGGCCAACGGGTTAAAGCCCGGACAGGCCGAGCTCGCCGACGAAGCGATCCGCGATATCATCCAGAATTACACGCGCGAGGCCGGCGTCCGTAACCTCGAGCGGCTGATCGGCCAGGCGCTCCGCAACGCCGCCGTGCGGATCGCCGAAGGCGGCAGCGGACCGATCCGCATTGCCCGCGGCGACCTTGTCGCCATTCTCGGGCCGCCGAAGTTCGAGAGCGAGACGGCGATGCGGCTGAGCGTGCCAGGCGTGGCCACGGGTCTCGCCTGGACTCCGGTCGGCGGCGATATCCTCTTCATCGAGGCGACGCGCATTCCCGGTTCGGGCCGGCTCATCCTCACCGGCCAGCTCGGCGACGTGATGAAGGAAAGCGCGCAGGCCGCGCTCTCCATTGTGAAGAATCGCGCCGCGGCGCTCGGCATCGACCCCGGCCGCTTCGAGAAGAGCGACATTCACGTCCACGTTCCCGCTGGTGCGATTCCGAAAGACGGCCCCAGCGCCGGCGTCGCCATGTTCATGGCGCTCACTTCGCTGATGACCGACCGCACGATACGCAGCGACACCGCCATGACCGGCGAGATCAGTCTGCGTGGGCTGGTGCTGCCGGTCGGCGGCATCAAGGAAAAAGTCGTTGCCGCGCACTCGGCCGGCATCCGGCGCGTTATGCTGCCGGCGCGCAACCGGCGGGATTATGACGACATTCCCGACGTCGCGCGCCGGGAGATGGAATTCATCTGGCTTGAGCGCGTCGAAGAAGCGGTCGCCAATGCCCTTGAGCCGAAGAGGCCGGCCGACTCGCCGGCTTCCATCCCGCAGCTCGCCGGCGCGGAAGCGTAGTCCTGCCGGCCGGCCTCGCGCGTGCGAGGGGACGTCCATTCCTTCTAAACGTACGCTTTCCAGGCATGATGGGCGGAAACAGGGTAGTGGTACAGTTTGGTGAAGCTGCTGAAAGACTGGGAAGCAGCTCAATAGCCCCAGGTAATGAGCACAAGGGAGGCGTCATTGAGTCTCACAAAGAAAGAGGCTCGCGCAAAGATACGGAAGGCGGTGGGAAAGCCAGTCAAATTCGATTATCCCAGCAAATTCAAGAGGCGAGGCCTTTTAAAGGAACGAGTGATTGTGTGGAGTGGATGGAGCGAAGAAAGCAAACGGAAACGGGTAGGTTATTGGGACGTGGTTGATCTTATTAAATTTCCGCACAAGGGAGGACATCGGCTCTGGATACGAATTGGCTATTATAGGCAGGTCGGCAACAAGCTTCGGTGGGCTAGCCAGACGACCATCACGGAGCCCCCTCACACAATGAAGCGAATTTTTGCGCAGGCCGCCAAGCAGAAGAAGTGGTTTCGAGACGTGTTACCCCGGACTTGAAACTGTACCATTACCGGAAACAGCAATCGTTTCCACCCTCGCGCCTGTTTTCGTAATCTGGCAAAAACGTCCCGAAGTAACGCGCGAGGAAACGTCGCAATGAATATCACCGTCGGCAAAAAAGCGATCGCCGAAGCGACCGAGAAGCTCAAGAACTGGGGCCGCTGGGGCAAGGACGACCAGATCGGCACGCTCAATCACATCAAGCCGGAAGACATTGTCGGCGCCGCCGGCTTGATCCGCAGCGGCAGGATTTTTGCGCTCGGCATTCCGCTCGACCGCAACGGGCCGCAGACCGGCCTGTTCGGCAATCGCTGGAATCCGATCCACACTATGTTGGCCACCGGCACCGACGCGGTTGCCGGGCGCTATGACAAAGTACCGAACATCCGATACGCCGACGATTCCATCAATCTACCGGTCCAGTGTGCCACGCACTGGGATTCGCTCGGGCACATCTTCTACGAAGATAAGATGTACAACGGCTTCGACGCGCGCGAAGTCGATTCAAACGGCCTGCACAAGCTCGGCATCGAGCACGCCAGAAACAAAATGGTCGGCCGTGGCGTGTTGCTCGACATTGCCCGCTTCCGCGGCGTGCCCTGGCTCAAGGATGGCGAAGCGATCGGCAACGACGAACTCGACGAATGCGCCAAGAAGGAGAATGTTGAAATCAGGCGTGGCGATTTCGTCATCCTGCGCACCGGCCAGATGGAGCGCTGTCTTCATGAGAAGCAGTGGGGAGCCTACGCGGGCGGCAATGCGCCGGGCGTGAAGTTCGAGAATTGCTATTGGTGCCAGGACAAAGAAATCGCCGCGATCTGCTCCGATACCTGGGGCGTAGAGGTACGACCAAATGAGACCACGGAAGTCAACCAGCCGTGGCATTGGGTGGTGATCCCGGCCATGGGCCTCACCATGGGCGAGATGTTTTACCTCAAGGAGCTGGCGGAAGATTGCGCGGCTGACGGGATTTATGAGTTCTTCTTTTGCGGCTCGCCGCTAATCATTACCGGCGGCACCGGTTCGCCGCTCAATCCGCAGGCGATCAAATAATCTGCCGCAGCGTGCCGGTGCCTGTCGCGAATAGCGCGTCGCGCAGGGTCTTGCGGCCATCTATCGTTTGAGCGCGGCGTTGATCTTCGGCAACACCTTCTCCGCCAGCAGCACCATGGAGCGTTTGGCAAGCGCCGGATCGCGCCAATCCTTGCCGGCATAGAGGAGGGTACCGAAGTCGCCGATGTGCTCGCGGAAGCGCAAAATCTCGTCGGCGACCTTGTCCGGCGATCCATGGATGACGAGAGCGTCGCAAATGCCATCGAGCGTGACTTCGGTATCGGGCTGATCGCGCCGCGTCTTGAACGCGTCGATCCGGCCGCCTTTTTTCAATTTGGCGAGTAGCTGACTGTAATAGAAGCGGTAGGGGCTATTAGCATCGGTCGCGTAGGCGGCGGCGGTGCGGTCGTCGTCCGCGACAAATATGCTTCTGGCGACGCGCCAGTTCGCCGGATCGGCCGCGCGGCCGCCGCGCTGGCAGCCCTCCACGTATTTTCCCCAATGGCTCTTGACCCATTCCGGCATCAAAAAATTCGCCGAAATTGGATCCCAGCCACGCGCCGCGGCCTCCGTTACGCCTTGGGAGAAGGGCGCAACGACGGTCACGACGATAGGCGGATGGGGCTTTTGCAGCGGCTTCGGCAGGAAGCCCTGGCCGATGTCGAGCATCGCCTGCCGCTCAATCTTGATGTTCCAATATTTACCTTCGATGTTGTAGGGTGGCTCGCTCGTCCAGATTTTGAGTACCGCGTTGATCGCCTCGACGAACATGGCGTTTCGGTCGGCGTCGAGGTTGCCGTATGCCTCGGCGTCGGAAAGCAGCCCGCCCGGGCTGATGCCCAGGATAAAGCGGCCGCCGAGCATATGATCGAGCATGGCGATCTGCGAAGCGGTCGTCACCGGGTGCGTATTCGGCATGTTGATCGTGCCGGTGCCAAGCTTGATGGTACGCGTTGCGTCGGCAATGCTGGCTATGAACATGGCGCTGGAGGTGATGTTTTCCGCCCGGTCGGTGGCGTGTTCGCCGACATAGCCCTCGACGAAGCCGAGTTTGTCGGCGAGCAGGAACGCCTCGCGGTCCTCACGCAACGACTGCCGCCAATCCTTGTCCAGAGGATGGATTGGCATGGTGAAGAAGCCGAGCTTCATGAACGGTACGGGCCTTTCTTTGTGGTCTGATTTTTCGGAGGCGGGCGTGCCGCCTCCAGGCGCGTGCGTCACATCTTGAACTTCACGATCTTCTGCTGCTGCTCGCCCAGCCCGTCGATGCCGAGCCGCACCACGTCGCCGGGTTTGAGGAATTTAGGCTCGGGTTTGATTCCCATGCCGACGCCCGGGGGGGTGCCGGTGATGATCACATCGCCGGGCTCCATGACGAAGAACTGCGAGCAGTACCAGACGAGGTGAGCAACACCGAACACCATGGTGGCGGTAGTGCCTTTCTGCCGGCTCTCGCCATTGACGGTCAACCACATGTCGACGCGCTGCGGGTCGCGAATCTCGTCCTTGGTGACAAACCACGGCCCGAGCGGACCAAAAGTTTCACAGCCTTTGCCCTTGCCCCATTGGCCGCCGCTTCTTTCGATCTGAAAGTATCGCTCGGAGACGTCGTTGGCGAGGCAATAGCCGGCAACCGCTTCCATCGCCTTGTTCTTAGCGAGGTAGCGGGCCCGGCTGCCAATGACGACGCCGAGCTCGACTTCATAATCGAGCTTTGTTGACTCCTTCGGAGTAATGGTGTCGTCGTGCGGTCCGCAAACCGAAGTCGGTGCCTTGTTGAAGTAGATCGGCTCCTTTGGAACCTGCATACCCGCTTCGGCGGCGTGGTCGGAATAATTAAGACCAATGCCGATGAAGTTGCCGATCTTGCCGATGCACGGTCCAAGGCGAGGCTTGCCCTTCACCAGCGGGAGGGCGTCAGGCTTGAGTTTGCGTAACTTGGCAAGGCCTTTCGCCGAGAGCACGTCACCCGCGATGTCGGGAATAATCTTGGATAAATCGCGAATTCGGCCTTGGGTATCGAGTATGCCGGGCTTTT
>Ga0302326_10001909_pt1 | contig 51979 bp, 50 predicted proteins | sample Palsa_T0_3_FD_202264 | JGI IMG/M metagenome (GOLD analysis project Ga0302326, IMG submission 202264) | Peat permafrost microbial communities from Stordalen Mire near Abisko, Sweden - Palsa_T0_3 | ecosystem: Environmental > Terrestrial > Soil > Palsa > Peat permafrost | place: Sweden: Abisko...
GTGATCTCGGGACCGGCACCCAAGGCTGGCAACGAGCCCTCAACGCCTTCGAGATCCACTTCCCCGGCCGACTCAGCCTCACCTGACAACCATCACCACCGACTCACACAAAATCCTTGACAGCCTCCCGATCGACGACGTCGTCTGGGATCCCGGCTACTCGCTGTGCAAGCCGGGCACCGTGCACCACAAGCTCGCCCAAGCCGGCATCCACCAAACCTTCCAACCCGTCACCCACCAGCGCGGCATGCGCCCGTTCTCGGGCGACGCGTTGCTGATCGACGGGCAACTCTTCTCGAGTCTGTTGCCGGACGCGCTGAGGGACCTGCCGTCACCGCCGAGGGGCGCGAGCGAGGCGGAGAAGGAAACCTACGAGGCGAAGTTCAACCTGCGGGCCCGATGGCGGATGATGCGCCACGTCACCCCCGACGCGGACGGGGCGACCCGGTGGCGTTGCCCTTTCTGCTCCGGGTTCCTCCGATCACGCAACTTCCCCAAGACCATGCGCCGACCCATCACCGTTCCGCTCGTCCCCGTCGCCGACGGATGCGACACGTGCTGCAAAGGCATCCTCACCGCGCAAGCGGTCGAGATGGCCTGGTGGCAGCGCATCACCTACGGCACCACGGCCTGGCGGATCAGCATGGGCCGACGCCAAGTCGTCGAGAGCGCCAACGCAGCCCTCAAAGGCGCGTTCGTCGATCTCGGCCGCGGCTTCATGCGCGTGATGGGCGTCACCAAGATGACCGTCATGCTCGGCTTCACCCTCGCCGCCTACAACCTCGACAGGATCCGCAGCTTCCGGGCCAAGCACGCGCTCGACAAGCAAGGTCAGACAACCGTCAAGCCCAAGCAGAAGCGAGCTCGCCGGCGGACCGGGACCTGGGCGGACGTCATCGACAGCGCCGAGACGCCACCCGACTGACAGCTCCAGTCCCGAGGCAAGGGCCGGTCGCCGATGGCGGCCGGCTTCAGCGCGTCTCCGAACAAACCAACGCCGCGAACGACGCGCAGCGAGATGCATCGAAGCGCCCGGACACCGCGAAACGGGACTCGACAACCAAGAAACCCCGACCGGCCGGAGCCTGATCGGGGTTTCGAGATCATTGGGGTGTTCTTTTCGAGAACATCCCTGAGTGGAGGTGAGGGGAATCGAACCCCTGTCCTTAAGTCCATCGATAGAGCTTCTCCGAGCGCAGCCAGTGTTTGAGTCTCAGGTCCTCCGCCGTCACCGGCGGTGGCGGAGGACCCCAGTCAGCTGAAGTGTCCCTTCGGGCCCGCTGGCATGACCGATCAGGTAAGCCCCGCTAGATGGCGCTCCGTACCGGCCCGCAGGGCTGGGACCGGGGGAACGTCGCTACTGGTTAAGCAGCGAGTGCGAGCGGATGCTCGGCAGTTGTTTATTGTTCCGGCTCTTTAACGTGGCTCCGGAGACCACGGCTCGCTTCCTCTACGTCAGTGACCAAAGTCGAAGCCAGTCACCCCCTTGGTGGGGCCATCCATCATACGCCCCCCTGTCCGCCCCCCTTGACGGAATATGGCCTCGTCGGCCACCCGGCCGTCCCGCTACGGTCGGCCTTCATATGTCCAGCGACAACGACGTCGACCTGGACCGGGTGCAAGCCGCTGCCCTTGCCATCAAGGGCGCCGTCGTCAGGACCCCGGTCGCCTACTCCCGCACCCTCTCCGATATCACCGGCGCCTCGGTGTGGGTGAAGTTCGAAAATCTCCAGTTCACCGCTTCGTTCAAAGAGCGCGGCGCCCTCACCAAGCTCCTTGCCGTCGAGGCGGCGGGCGAGCGGGCGGTCGTGACCGCGTCGGCGGGCAACTTTGCCCAAGCCGTCGCCTTCCACGCCGGGCGGCTCGGCCTCACGTCGACGATCGTGATGCCTGTCGCCACGCCGAGCGTCAAGGTCGAACGCACCGGAGCTCTCGGCGCCAAAGTCGTCCTCCACGGCGCCGGGTTCGCCGAGGCGGAGGCGGAGGCCCGCTCGTTGGCGGAGGCGGCCGGCGCCATCTACCTGTCGCCGTTCGACGACCCCGATGTCGTCGCTGGTCAAGGTACGGCCGCCCTCGAGTTGTTCGAGGACGTCGCCGAGCTCGACGCCCTCGTCCTGCCCGTCGGTGGGGGAGGGCTGCTCGCCGGAGCGGCCGTCGTCGCTGCCGCCCTGCGACCCAACGTCGAGTTGGTGGGCGTCCAGTCGGAGCGGTTCCCGTCCATGGTCGGGGTGGCCGGCGGCGCTGGTCCACTTGCTGTTGCCGGCGGCCCGACGATCGCCGAGGGCATCGCCGTGCCGACACCCGGGCGCCTGACCAAGCGGTTGATCGGCGAGCTGGCCGACGATGTCGTGACCGTCCCCGAGGCCCGCATCGAGGAGGCCGTCTGCCTCTACCTCGAAGTGGAGAAGACGGTCGCCGAAGGCGCCGGCGCCGTAGGCCTGGCCGCCCTGCTCGAGGACCCCGAGCGCTTCCGGGGTCGCAACGTCGGACTCATTGTCTCCGGCGGCAACATCGACCTTCTGCTCCTCGCGTCGGTGATCACTCGGGGCATGGTGCGCTCACGTCGACTCATGACACTGATCGTGCAGCTTCCCGACCGACCCGGCTCACTGGCGGCGGTCTGCGCGCTGATCGGGTCGGCGGGCGCCAACATCCTCGATGTGACCCACGAGCGGCATCGGCTCGACATCAACAGCCGTTTGGCGGAGGTGGCCGTGAGCGTCGAGACGCGAGGCGGTGAGCACGCCGACTCCCTCCTGCGAGCCCTCCAGGCGGCCGGGTATGTCGCGGCTGTGGACACCAGGCTCGACCCCACCTGAGGACAAGCCCTATTGATAGGTGACCAATTGGTCACCTATTGTGAGTGGTGTGGACGAGGTGTTCAAGGCGCTGGCCGATCCAACCCGGCGGAGCCTCTTGGACGAGTTGTTCCGCGAGGACGGCCAGACGCTCACCGCTCTCGAGGAGCGATTGCCGATGACGCGCTTCGGCGTCATGAAGCATCTCAAGCAGCTCGAGGAGGCGGGTCTCGTCGTCTCGCGTCGTAGCGGTCGCGAGAAGCGCCACTACCTCAACCCCGTCCCCATCCGGCTCGTCCACGACCGGTGGGTGAGCAAGTACGCCGAGCCCTGGGCGGCCACGCTCAGCGACATCAAATCGCGATTGGAGAATTCGATGGAGAAGGTATTTGAGATCTACATCCGTACGACGCCGGAGCGGCTGTGGGAGGCGATCACCGATCCCGAGATCAGGAGCAAATACCACTTTGGTGCCCGCGTCACCTCGGACTGGACGCCCGGATCGACGTTCGAGATGACCGCGCCCGGCGCGCGCGGACCGCTGGGTCAGGGAGTCAACCTGGAGGTCCACCCGCCGCGGCGACTGGTGCAGAACATGGTCGCCCTGTGGGGCGATGATGTGAAGGCCGAGGGCACCTCACGGGTGACCTGGGAGATCGAGCCGATCGGCGACTCGTGCCGCCTCACGGTCGTCCACGATCAGCTTCGGGACGGCGCCAACGACCAGCTTTATGGCGGCTGGCCCATGATCCTGTCCGGCCTGAAGACCTGGCTCGAGACCGGCCAGTTGCTCACGACGCCGGGATCGCTGATGTACGGCCAGCCGGTGGTGTGACTTCTGCCTGTCGTGTCAGGATGGGGCCGTGACGGAATCCTGGACCCCCATTTATGCTGCCGACGTCAAGCCCGGTGACCGCGTCCGCCTGGCGAGCGGCGTCGAGGTGCTCGTCTCGGCTGTCGAGCCCAACTTCCTCGGTCGGGACGGCATGATCGCCTTCATCGAGGACACGCCCGCCCGGTGGTTCAAGGCGCCGGTCCCCGCGACGGCCGACGTCGAGGTCCAACGGGCCTGACGCCGATCGAGCCCTTGGGCCCGACCGAGCTCACGGTCGGCCCCCAGCCCGTGATGGGCGGTCGCTCCGTCACCTTCACGTTGATGGCACCCGGGTGGGTTCCACCCGCCGAGCAGGTCACCCAGTCCTACGGCCTGTGCTTCACGGCCGAAGGGCTGGTGCTGCTGGTCAGCGAAGCCGACGGCCATTGGAGCCTGCCGGGTGGCACCGTCGAGGCGGGCGAGACCACGCAAGAGACGCTGGTGCGCGAGATCGCCGAGGAGGCGTGCGCCCGCGTCGTGACGAGCGAGTATCTGGCCTGCCAGCACGTGTGGGACCCCGATCATCCCGAAGGTCGCGTCAGCTACTACCAGACCCGCTGGTGGGCGAAGGTCGTGCTCGATCCGTGGGCACCCGAGTTTGAGACCGTCGCCCGGCAACTGGTCGACCCCGGCGCCGTGCTCGAGACCATCTCCTGGAGTGACACGACGATCCTCGGGCGCCTTCTTGCCCAGGCCATCGAGGTGGAGCCCTCACACCGCTGAGGTCCACCGCCGATCGCCTCCGTCGCCACGGACGAAGCCGGCCGCCCCCCAAGAACGCCTCCCCCAGTTGATTCCGCCCGCCTCGAAGCGGGGACCGTAGAACACTCGACCTAAACCGGTCAGAGGATGACCGGTTTGGGGTGCACGCTGGGGAGGCAGGACAACAACCGAAAGGACCACCGCCATGCCCGGCAACGTCACCCCTGTCACAGACGAGCGTCATGGACTGCTGGCCTACCTGGCTCAGCAGCGCCACGTCCTCAAGCTCGCCGCCTATGGACTGACCGATGACCAGGCGCGGCTCCGCCCGACGGCTGGGGGGCTGTCGATCGGCGGGCTGCTCAAGCACGTCGCGGCCACGGAGTCGTACTGGATCGACCTGGTCGTCGGTGAGGCGGGCGGCGAAGTCGACTACGAGGGCATGTTCACCCTCGGGCCCGACGAGACGCTCGCCGGCGTCATCGCCGCCTACGACCAGGTCGGCGCCCGGACCGAGCAGCTCGTCGCGGAGATCCAAGACCTCGGCCAGGCCGTGCCGGTGCCCAGGGATGCGCCGTGGTTCCCCGCGGATGTTGAGGCCTGGTCGGTGCGGTGGGTCTTGCTCCACCTGATCGAGGAGACGGCGCGTCACGCCGGCCACGCGGACATCGTCCGGGAGTCGATCGACGGCGCGACCGCGTTCCCTCTCATGGCCGCCGCCGAGCAGTGGCCGGCGACGCCGTGGATGCAGGCATGGGAGCCGGTGGCGCGTTAGCCCTTCGGCGCCCACGGGGGCAGACTGAGGACTGCCGGCCGGACGGCACGGAGGACTCCGCATGACCAGCGAGGATCAGCTACTCGAGAAGAAGCGGCGGGCGGCTCAGCACCCCGACCGACCGGGCGAGCGGTGCGCGGCTCCCGCCGGGACCTGGACTCCCACAATCGACCACGCCCGCTGCGAGGCCAAGCACGACTGTGTAGACGTCTGTCCCAACGACGTGTTTGAAGTACGCCAGATCGACGCCGGCGACTACGCCGACCTCAACCGCTTGGCCAAGTTGAGGGTGACCGCCCACCGTCGCCAGACCGCCTACGCGGTGCGGGCCGGCGACTGCCGGGCCTGCGGGCTCTGCGTGGTCGCCTGCCCGGAGCACGCCATCACCCTGCGGGCCCCGGCCTGACGAGCCCACCTACGACGACTTGGTGATCAACTCCAGGACCGGGATGACGCGGGTGGTCTTTTGCTGGTAGTCGGCGAACCCCGGCATGCGACTCACCTGTTCGTTGTAGATGCGGTCACGTTCGGCGCCTGAGACCACGACGGCCGTCGCCTCATAGGTATCGCTGCCTACCTCAACGGTCACGTCGGGATGGGCGACGGCGTTGTGAAACCAGTCAGGGTTGGTGTCGGCCCCCGCCTTGGAGGCGAACACGTACCGGTGCCCGTCGAGCTCGAGGAACGCCAACGGGTTGAGGCGGGGCTGGCCCGATCGCGCGCCGGTGGTGTGCAGCAAAAGCATTGATGCCCCGGCGAACTGGCCGCCGAGTTGTCCGGCGTTGGCGCGGAACTCCTCGATGATGCCGGCGTTCCAGTCGTTGACGTTGCTCATGGCGTTACCTCCATCGTGGCCAGGGGCACCTTAAACCCTGGGCCACCGATACGCTGACGGTGTGACGCTCGCCGACGAAAAGTACGTGCTGTTGACTACTTTCCGCCGCGACTCGACGCCCGTCACGACACCCGTCTGGGTCGTGCCGCTCGACGACGGGAAGCTGGCGTTTTTGACGAGCTCAGGATCGGGGAAGGCCAAGCGGTTGGCCCACACCGAGCCCGCCTCGAGTACGGCCTGATGACCACTAACCAAGACCATCCAACAGGTGGCCGGGGTGCTCAGGCGCAAGCGCATCCCCTACGCCGATCGAGGCGTCGTGATCACGCCCGCTGGCTCTTAGACGCCGACCGGGCTCACCACTTGAGGAGCCGACGGAGCGCGTCGGCGATGCCACCCACCTGAGGGAGGACGGCCGACTCGAGGGTGGGCTCGTACGCCACGTGGGTGTCCTGCGCTGCCAACCGCGACACGGGGGCGTCGAGCGACGCGAAGCAGTGCTCCCCGATCCAGGCCGCGACCTCACCGCCGAAGCCGCCCGTCAAAACGTCCTCGTGGACGACGAGCGCCCGACCGGTCCGGGCCACCGACTCGGCGACCAGGTCGTGGTCCCACGGGCTGATGAATCGCAGATCGATGATCTCGATCGAGGCGCCCGTCTCGTCGGCAACGGCGACGGCCGCCTGCCTGCTCTTCTCGACCGTGGCCCCCCACGTGATCACCGTGAGATTGGCGCCGGGCTGGACGATTCGTCCCCGGCCGAGGGGGATGCGGAAGCGGGGACCGGGGAAGGGGTCGCGCGTGTAGGCCTGGCGGAGCAGGTGCTTGTGCTCGAGGAACATCACCGGGTCTTCACAGGCGAAGGCCGTGCGCAGCATGCCGACGGCGTCGCGCGCCCGTGAGGGGAACATGATGATCAGGCCGGGAACGTGAGCGAAGATCGACTCGCCGCTCTGGCTGTGCCAGATGGCGCCACCGGCCAGGTAGCCGCCGATGGGGACCCGCAGGACCAGCGGACAGGAGAAGGCGCCGTTGGACCGCCACCGCACCGTCGCCGCCTCGCTCTTGATCTGCTGCATGGCGGGCCAGATGTAATCGAAGAACTGGATCTCGGGAGCGGGACGGAGTCCCCGGAGGGCCTGCCCGACAGCGCGCCCGACGATGTTGGCCTCGGCGAGCGGCGTGTTGTAACAACGGGCCAGTCCGAAGGCCCGCTGCAGTCCATGGGTCGTCCCGAAGACGCCGCCTTTGCCCTCGACGTCGGCCAGCACAGCCTCGCGGGCATCGCCGACATCCTCGCCAAAGACCCTGACCCGCTCGTCGGCGGCCATGCGCTCGTGCAACGTCAGCCGGATGGCCTCGCCGAGCGCGACGACCGTGCCGACGGGACTGTCGGCCGACGCCCCGTCACCGGCGGCCGTCTCATCGGACTCTTCGGCCGGCGAGATAGCGGGGATCACGTAGACGTGCTCGGTGACGCTGTCGGGATTGGGGCGGGCGGCGGCGAGCGCAGCCTGCGCGGCAGCCGCCACCTCTTGGGTCGCCTGCTGGCGAATCTCGGCGGCCTTGTCCGGATCCAGAGCCCCCTTGTCGATGAGCAGCTTCTCGAGCAGGGTGATCGGATCCCGGGAGCGCTCCTCGTCGAGCTCGGCCGGCGAGCGGTACTTGGACTGGGTGTCGGCGGCCGAGTGCGAGTACGGCCGTGTCACTTGGGCGTGGATCAGCGCGGGACCGGTGCCGGCGCGCACGCGGGCGATGGCTCGTGCCCCGAGGTTGCGTGTCGCCAGGTAATCGCAACCATCGAGCGTGTACACCTGCAGCCCTCGGAAGCCCCGCACCATCTCACTGACCGGAGCCGGGGCCTGATCCGAGGACGGGACGCTGATGGCGAAGCCGTTGTCGGCCACCACATACAGCACCGGCAAGTGCAGGGTGCAGGCCGTGTTGAGGCTCTCCCAAAACTCGCCTTCGGAGGTCGCGCCCTCGCCCAGGCTGACGTACGTCAGCTCGTCGCCGTGGGCGGTGCAGCCGGGCAGGTCGGGTCGCCGAACGATGTAGCGCGACGCCTCGGCACAACCCACCGCCGGGAGGCACTGGCTGCCCGTGCACGATGTCTGGCTCACGACGTTGAAGGCGGCTGCGCCCCAGTGGCACGGCATCTGGCGGCCACCCGACGACGGATCCTCGGCCGAGCCCACTGCTTGCAGGAGCATCTGATACGGGGTGACGCCGAGACCGAGCAGCAGGGCCCGGTCCCGGTAGTAGGGGAAAAACCAGTCGTAGGCCGGACGCAGCTCGTGAGCCAGGGCGAGGAGCAGCGCCTCGTGGCCCGCACCGGAGATCTGGAAGAAGACGCGACTCTGCTTTTGCAGGATGATCTCGCGGTCGTCGAGCGCCCGTGACACACAAGCCAGCCGGAAATCCTCGATCGCCTCGTCAGCGGGGATGCCCTCACCGATCATCAGGCCGTTGGCATCCGAGGGGTCGGGCGAGTGAGTATGGCTCTCGTGCATTGGCTCCTCTTCTACGACTATGGGGACGACTATCTCGAGCGGCGGGGCCCGTTTCGTGATGCACATCTTGCACATGCCCGGGAGGCCCTCGCGCGCGGAGAGCTCCTCATGATCGGTGCACTCGCCGATCCGCCCGACGGAGGGGTCCTCGCGTTCCGCGCCGAGTCGGCCGAGGTCGTCGAAGAATTCGCGCGAAATGACCCCTACATGCGCAACGGTGTCGCCACCGGATGGCGGGTCCGCCGATGGATGGTCGTGCTCGGCGACGGCGACAATCCGCCGTGAGCTACGCGGCCCGCCGTGAGCTACGCGGCGGCGAGCTCGTCGAGGCCGGGAGCGGTCGGCCGACCATGGCGATCGACGCCGCACAGCTTCTGCCACCCGCGCGGCACCCTCCCCGCTCGAAGCACGCCGGCGTCGACGAGGGCGCGCAGCACCCCGCGGCACGCCTCGTAGCGCATGGCCAGGCGACGGGGCGCGGCGTTGGCCTGGCGCCACGTCTTCCAGGTCGGGAGTCCCACGGTTGCATAGACGCCCGGATGGACGGTCATGCGGAACATGTCGGTGACGACGAGCGGCGCTATGTGCCGGACCAACCAGCGCTCGAAATGCGACGCCGACGCCCAATGCTCGCCCACGGTGATCCGCGCGAAGGCCAGGTGGCGAGCCTCCTCTTGGCGGTGGTACTTGCTGACGGCCTTGACGAACGGGTCGGTATCGGGATGCTCCGCCGCCTTGCGCTGAAACAGGTCGGGGATCTCCTCGCCGGCCAGTACCAGCACGTCGAGGAGCGCGGGCCGCTTGATGATCTCGCTCTCGCCCCACCGTTGCAGGCGGCGGAGTAGCCCGGAGTCGAGGGGGTTGACGGCCGTGGGTTTGAGCTCGGACAGCATGCGACTGAAGAGGCGGGAGTGGCGGGTCTCCTCGCCGACTTCATGCAAGGCATAGACAGCGCGGCTGTCGGTCAGATCTCGATGGATCGACAGCTGGAGGCAGAAGCCGGCCATGAGCACGGCCTCGAAGCGCAGGCCCATCTCGGTGATGGACGCCAGCTCCTCGCGGGCCAACACGGCTAGCTGGGTGTCGGTGAGGTCGATCCCCAGTCCGGCGATCGACAGCATCTCGGGTGGGACGACCGGGCCTTCGGAGAGTGGGCGCGGGGCGCCGGGTACGGCCACGTCCGGGTCGAGATAGCGCCGGGTCGACGAGGCGTTGAGGCGCTCGACCCGCTCGTCGGCGGTGCCGGGCGTGTTGCGACTGGTGTGAGGGAGATCGGTGATCGGCGAGGCGGCCATATTCTCCATCCTAACCGTTTGACGATTTCAGTCAATCGCTCAATTTGTACGCCGACCCGAGTATGATCGGGTCATGAGCATGAGCGAGGGCGGCGACTCGACGGAGACCAAGGGGGAGCGGACGCGGCGAGTTTTGCTGGGGGCGGCGATCACGCGTTTCGCACGGGAGGGGTATCGGGCGACGTCGGTGGCCGACATCGCCCGCGATGCCGGGCTCAGCCCCACCGCGGCCTACGCCTACTTCCCGAGCAAAGAAGCGTTGTTCGTGGCGGCAGTGGACGAGGACGCCGCCGGCCACATCGGCGAGGTGCTGACGCCGGTCCTCGCCGGCCACTTCACGGGCGACTGGGGCCAGCTCATCACCGCTCTGCTCGAGGCGCTCGACCGACATCCGTTGGCGCGGCGGGTGCTGGCGGGCCTGGAGCCGGAGTTCACCGTGCGGCTGCTCGGCATTGCCGCGCTGGAGGAGTTGCGCAAGGGCCTCGGCGAGCTGTTTGCCCGGGACCAGATCGATGGTCTGATGCGCGCCGACGTCAACCCGATGATGATGGCCGGGGGGCTGGTGACGATCGTGATCTCGCTGCTGATCTCGTTGTTGCAGACGGGCGCCGATCCGGCGGGCGTGCTCGGTGAGCAGGTCCTGCTCGTGCTCGCCGCGGCCATCCAGGCGCCCTTGCCATAGGCGACACGCCGAAGCCTCGGCGGCCCTGACCTACGATGGCTGCCCGCGGCTTCAGGGACGGACTGGCATCGCTCGATGGCACAATCTCGCAGCTTCGCTGACTTCAAGGTCGGCGACAGCGGTTCGCTCGACCGGGTCGTCTCTGCCGCTGATGTCGCCCACTTCGTCGACCTGACCGGTGACGACAATCCAGTCCATGTCGACGCCGAGTACGCCGCGGGACTGGGCACCGGGGGCCGCGTCGTCCACGGGATGCTGACGGCCGGGTACATCTCGACGGTCATCGGGACGATCATGCCGGGGCCGGGCGCGCTGTGGATGTCGGAGCGGTTCAACTTCCGCGCGCCGGTGCTCATCGACGACCGGATTCACGTGGAGGTCACCGTCCGTCACGTGTCCCCGGCGACGCGGGTCCTCGTGCTCGACGTGATGGTGCGCAACCAGTACAACAAGGTGGTACTCGACGGCGAGGCCCACGTGCAGGTCCTTGAGAGGATGAACGAGATGGCACCAGACACCAAGGCCGTCGAGACGGTGGTTGTCACCGGAGGCGGGCGCGGCATCGGCGCGGCGATCGCCAAGAAGCTGGCATCGGACGGGCTTCGCGTGGTGGTCAACTACCGCAGCGACGAGGCCCACGCCGCCGAGACCGTCGCCATGATCACGGCCGACGGCGGCACCGCATCGGCGTGTCGAGCGGACGTGACCGACGCCGACGATGTCGCCGCCCTCATGGCCTACGCCGCCGAGACGTACGGCTCAGTGGACGCGCTGGTCAACAATGCGGGGGGGCCGACCGAGCCGCGTCCGTTGGTCGACACGACGTGGGATGAGGTGGAGGGTCACCTGCGTTCGCACTTGCGGAGCAGCTTCTTGTGCGTGGGCGCCGCTCTCCCGGGGATGATCGAGCGGGGCTCGGGTCGCATCGTCAATGTGACCTCACAATCGGCGTACGGCGTGCCGCCGCCGAAGATGACGGGCTACGTGGTGGCCAAGGCGGCGTTGGCCGCGTTCACGCGCTGCGCAGCGTTGGAGGCCGGACCGTACGGCGTCACCGTCAATGCGGTTGCGCCCGGGATGACCGACACCGCCTTGGTGGCCGACATCCCTCAGCGGACCAAGATGACCCTTGCCGCGCAGGCACCGTTGCGGCGGTTGAGTCGAGTCGAGGACGTGGCCGACGTGGTGTCGTTCCTTCTCGGCGCGGGAGGAGCATTCGTGACCGGCCAGACGATCCATCTGAGCGGCGGGCAGGTCATGACATGACCGCGGCGCTGGACGAGATTCTGGCGTGGCTCGACGAGAAGCCGACGCTGAGCCGGACGATCGGCGCGGCCCGCCGTATCGATCAGCTTCAGAGCGAGCTCGGTCTACTGAGCGCTGTCTCCGTGTTGATCGTCAGGAACTTCACCATCGAGCCCATCGAGCCGCTGCTCAAGGTGGCGGCGTCGCGCGTTGGTCTGCACCTCACGGTGAGCTACAGCGGGTACGACCCGGGTGACGAGGATGAGCTCGGTGCTCTGTTGGCGGACGTCGGCGCGGACGTTGTCTTCGTGGCCTTGCGGCTCGAGGAGTTGGCGCCCGCGCTCACCTCGGACTTCTTGACGACCGGGTCGGCGTTGGCGGCCGAGTTGGCCGACGACATCGTGGACCGGGTCGTCGGCTTGGCATCGGCGGTGCGGGCCCGTTCGAGAGCGACCGTGCTGCTCCACAACTTCGCCATGCCGCTCCACGCCGCAGGAGGGCTGGCCGACGCCCAGGATCCTGACGGACAGTTCAACATGGTCCGCCGGGCCAACATACGTCTGGCCGAGCAGATCGACGATCTCGAGGGAGCGCACCTCCTCGACCTCGATCAGGTCTTCGGCCAGCTCGGCCTGGCTCAGTGCTACGACGAGCGCGGTCATCGCAATGGGGACGCGCCGTTGAGCCAGGCGGCTCTGCGCGCCCTCGCCGATTCGCAGGCGAGACACATCCGGGCACTGCGCGGACCGGTGGCCAAGTGTCTCGTCCTCGACTGCGACAACACGCTGTGGGGCGGGGTGGTCGGCGAGGACGGCATCGCCGGGCTGGCGCTGGGCGAGACCGGCGACGGTCGGCGTTACCGTGACTTCCAGCAGAGCATCCTCAACCTGCGACGGCGCGGCGTCGTGTTGGCGATATGCAGCAAGAACGAGGAAGCCGACGTGCTCGACGTCTTGCGCAAACATCCCGATTGCCTGCTCGGGGAGGATGACTTCGCGGCCAAGCGCATCAACTGGGATGACAAGGCCAGCAACATCGCGTCCATCGCCGCCGAGCTCGACCTCGGCCTCCAGCACTTCGTGTTCATCGACGACAACCCGGTCGAGTGCGAATGGGTCAAGGGGCAGCTGCCGGAGGTCAGGGTGCTCCAGTTTCCCGGGGATCTCGACGCCCATGGCGGCGAGATCGACAACCTCGGATTGTTTGACTCCCTCGTGGTGACCGAGGAGGACCGCTCGCGCACACAGATGTATCGGGCGGAGGCCCAGCGGCGCACGGCTCGCGCCGAGGTCGCCGATGTCGACGACTACCTGCGTTCGCTCAAGATGGAGGCGATCGTCGGCTCGGCACAGCCGGAGCACCTCGCTCGGCTGGCGCAGCTCACGCAGCGCACCAACCAGTTCAACCTCACGACGCGGCGATACGACGTCTCGTCGCTCGGCGAGTTGGTCGAGGCCGGCGACACCGCCGCGGTGTTGTGGCTCGAGCTCCGCGACCGCTTCGGCTCGGCCGGCGTGGTCGGGTGCGGCATCGTGCGAGCCGCCGGCGAGGTGGCGACCATCGACACCTTCTTGATGAGTTGCCGCGTGCTCGGTCGGCACGTCGAATCCGTGATGGCCAACCAACTGGCGCGGGCGGCACGCGACATGGGCGCGACCGTCCTGATCGGTGAGTTCCGCCCGAGCGAGCGCAACGCCCAGGTGGCCGACCTCTACACCAGGCTCGGGTTCGAGGGGCCCGAGGTCGGTGCCGAGGGCTCATCATGGAGATGGGACCTGGCGGGCGGCGACCCCCCGGTGCCCGACTGGTTCGAGATCATCAATGCCGACCTCCGACAGGAGCAGCCCAATGAGTGAGGACATCGAGGAGCGGGTCAAAGCCATCCTCTCGGAGGTGTTCGACCTTCCCGCCAGCCAGGTCGGAGCCGACACGTCGACGGACACGGTCGAGGCCTGGGATTCGCTCCAGCACCTGTCCCTCGTGTTGGCGCTCGAGGAGGAGTTCGGCATCCATTTCGACGACGAGGAGACGGTGGCCCTCGTGAGCTTCCCGCTGATCGTCACCATTGTCGGCGACCGTCTCGGCGGAAGCTAACGTCCGAGGCCCATGGGGACCGGACTCGATGCCGCCCTCCCCGTGAGGCGGCGGCAGCGCAACCTCTGGCACTGGCAGGCCGACAAGCGGCGCGAGTGGCAGATGGCGTGGGCGACGGCCCAAGTCCTGACGCCGCCCCCGGCCAGCGCCTATGGGGCGTTCGGCGAATCGAGGGTCACCGCGCCGGCGCGGATCGGTCAAAAACATTGCGTCCACATCGGCGACGGCGTCTTCATCGACGAAGGCGTATGGCTGTCGGTGGTGCGACCCTTCGATGACATCACGCCGCGTGTCGTCATCGAAGACAACGTTCGCATCGGCCGGTTTTGTGCGTTCGGTATCGCCGGCGATTTCACCATCGCTCGCGGGGCCGTCATCGGCGACTTCACCATGGTGGTCGACACCATTCACCCGCCTGAGGCGGAAGACCGCCTCCATGCCGTCGCTCGACCCCAACCCGTGCACATCGGAGAAGGCGCCGTGATCGCCACCCACGTCGTCATCCTGCCTGGGGTCACGATCGGCGCCGGCGCCTACGTCGAGCATCACTCCGTTGTCGGCAAAGACGTGGCGCCCGGCGACTATGTGGCCGGCTATCCCGCCCGGCGGCGGTCGCTCGCCAAGACTCCGGCATGAGTACGAGGCCGGCGTTCGTCTCCTCACTGCGAGGGTGGGCAGTGCTGAAGCGCGATCAACTTCGGGCCATGCACAGCGCTCATCAGGCGATGGCGGCGCTCGTTGCGCCACCCCCCCGCATGTGGGGCTCCTACGGGGACGGCTCGTGGATCGTGCCCCCGGCGCGCATCGATGGACCGGAGTACATCCATGTGGGCGCGGGGGTCGTGATCCACGAGCACGTCTGGTTGACGGCGGCAGCGGGGCCGGGCCCCACTCCCTCCCTGCGGATCGGCGATGGCGCCAGCATCAACCGCTTCGTCAACATCGTGTGCTTCGAATCGGTGACCATCGGCAAGGACGTCCTCGTCGCCGACGGCGCCTACATCAGCGACGTCGACTACCCAGCCGGGCGGGGCGGGGGCGAGGGCGCTGGTCTCGCCGCGGCCGGGCTGGACCTGGTCCACCCGAGGCCGGTGGTGGTCGGCGACGGTGTCTTTGTCGGTGCGGGAGCCATCATCAAGCCGGGCGTCACCATCGGCGAGTTCTCCTATATCAGTGCGGGGTCCATCGTCACCGAGGACGTGGCCGAGCGCACGCTCGTCGCCGGGGCCCCGGCGCGCGCCATGCGGCGGTGGGATCCGGCCGAGGGTTCCCCCACAGACTCCTAGGACCTCGTCCGACGCCACATGCCGCGGTGACATTTCTGTCGTCGCCGCCGAAGCCATCGAGCGGCGACGGGGCCACAATTTGTGCAAACCCCTCGGAGGAGTCCTGCGTTGACCGACATCCAAGCGTTGCGCGAGTTGATCGAGGCCGAGCGGGTCCGCTTCGAGGTGCCAGGCGTCGCCGTCGCCGTCGTCATCGACGGCGAGGTGGTCCTGTCCGAGGGGTTTGGCATTCGGGATCGCGAGACCGGCGCGCCGGTCACGTCGCAGACCTTGTTTGCCATCGCGTCCGATACGAAGTGCTTCACGGCCGCGACCCTTTGCGCTCTCGCCGATGACGGCTTGATCGACCTCGACGCCCCTGTGCGAGACACGATCCCGTGGTTTGCCATGGACGATGACCACGCCACGGCCCTCGTCAGTGCGCGCGACTTGCTGAGCCACCGCACCGGCCTGCCCCGTCACGACTTCGTCTGGTACGGCGAGACCCAGCTCAGCCTCGAAGACATCGTCCGGGCCCTGCCCCACCTGCCGCTGAGCCGCCAGCTCCGGCAGACCTTCCAGTACAACAACCTCGCCTACAACACCGCCGGCTACCTCACCGAGCAGATCACCGGCCAGTCCTGGACCGAGTCGGTACAGACCCGCATCCTCGACCCCCTGGGCATGAAGGCGACGAGCTTTTCGGCCCGAGAGGCGTCCGACGGCGACTTCGCCTTCCCGTATCACAAGGTCGACGGGGAGCTTCGCCGCCAGGTCCTGCCGAGCGCGTCGAAGCTCGGCCCTCCCGGAGGCATCGTCACCAACGTCGACGACCTCTCGCGATGGGTCCTGGCTCGGCTCGGCAAAGAGGTGGACGGCGCCCGGCCCCTGACCGACGGCGCCCTGGCTGAGCTGCACAATCCGACCATGATCGGTCGGATCGGCGCCGCCGACTTCCCCGAGCGTCAGTCCATGGGCTACGCCCTCGGCTGCCTGGTCGAGTCGTACCGGGGTCACAGGCTGATTCGTCACGGGGGCAACCTGATCGGCTACTCCTCCGACATCGCCGTCGCGCCGGACCTGGGCGCCGCTGTCGTCGTGCTCACCAACCTGCACGGCACGTCGCTGCGGGATGCGCTGGCCCTCATGATCCTGGACCGCATCCTCGAGATCGAGCCCGTCGCCTGGGGTGAGCGCTACCACGAGCAGATGACCGTGGCCCTCGCGGGCAAGGCTGCGGCGGACGAACATCGCACCAAAGCGGCGGCCGGTCGACCGGCGACGCGGGCGCTCGAGGAGTTCGTCGGGCTCTACGAGCACCCGGCCTATGGCACCATCACGTTGACGGCGGGCGGCGGCGCGCTCGGGATCGACTTCCACGGGCTGGGCGAACGGGTGCGGCTCACCCATCGCGACCGCGACGTGTGGGACTTCAACCTCGTGGAGTTCGACATCAAGCTGCCGCTGATCTTCCTGACCGGAGCCGACAGCGAGATCACCGGCCTCTCGGTGCCTTTCGAGCCGCTCGTCGGTCCCATCGTGTTCACCAAGACGGCACCGCCGGTGACCCCCGGCCTGTTGGACAAGATCCCCGGCTCGTACAGCTTCGGGTCGCTGACCGTCACCGTCAAGGTCGTCAAGGAGCAGGTCGTCGTCGCCTTGCCGACCCTCCAACTTCCGCTCGAGTCGGTCGGGGGCAATGCCTTCCGCTCCCCGGCGATGTCCACCGTCCGCGCCGAGTTTGTGCTGTCCGACAGCGGGGACGTCGTCCGCCTGATCGTCGAACCCGTAGGGATCTTCGAAAAGGACTGACGGCGGGCGCCGCCCACGGACTGTGGGAGCTTGGTGTCGTGAGCGGGACAGGGAAGCTCCGGACCTATCTCGGTAGCGCGCCGGGCGTGGGCAAGACCTACGCCATGCTCAATGAGGGATGGTTCCGCGCCGAGGCGGGCCAACACGTCCTCGTCGGTTGGATAGAGCGCCACGGCCGGGCCGAGACGCGAGCCCAACTCCGGGACCTGGAGATCGTGGAGCCCCGCCAGATCCAACATCGCGGCGCGACATTCCCGGAGCTCGATCTCGACGCCATCATCCGACGAGCGCCCGACGTCGTCCTGGTCGACGAGCTGGCCCACACCGCCGCCGACGGGTCCCGGCGGCGCTGGGAGGATGTGGCCGACCTCCGCGACGCCGGCATCGAGGTCATCACGACCGTCAACGTCGCCAACCTGGTCTCGGCGCGCGATTACGTCGCGACGATCACGGGCACCGGAGCGGTCGAACGTGTGCCCGACGAAGTGGTGCGCGCCGGCGAGGTCATCTTGGTCGACCCGGCGCCGGAGATCCTGCGGGACCGGATACAGACCGGTCGTGTGTTCGGCGCCGCGGCCGTCGGTGGCGCCCTCGCCGAGTACTTCCGGCCCTCCAACCTCGAGGCACTCAGTGCCCTCGGCCGCGCCTGGATGGACGACGCCGTCGATGCGGTCGGCCAGTCCCTCCTCGCCCAGCTCGGCCTGGTGGATCTCCCACCGCGGCCGGTCGTGATCGCGGGAGTGTCCACCTCGGCCTGGGGTGAGGCGGTCATCCGCCGCGCCGCGACGATCGCTCAAGACAATGCTGCCGATCTCCAGATCGTGCACGTCGAGGTGGCGGACGGCCTGGGTCATGGCAGCAGGGAGGCGCTCGGCGTCTACCGAGAGCTGGCCTCGGAGGTAGGGGCTTCCTATGCCGAGGTGACGGCGAGCGCGCCGGCCGACGGCCTGGCCGATGTCGCTCGCCGGGCCGGCGCCAGATGGGTCGTCCTGGCCCGCCATCGATCACGCCTCAACGAGTTGGCCCATGGATCAGTCGCGAGCCGGCTCCGTCGCCTGCTGCCCGACGCGCAGGTCATCGAGGTCACGCCCTGAACGCACCCCTCGTTGCTAGCAACTTCACGAAGAGTGCAACGAGCTCAGGGCGACCACGTCCGTCCCCGCGTGTCGACGAGGGCGATGAGGCCGATGCCTTCGTCGTGGCAAAGGTCAAGGAGAGGAGCGTCGGCGGTCGCGAGTCGGCAGGCCGACCGTCGAGCAGTCTCGGCGGCTACGCAGTCGGCCAGGCTGACCGGGCGAGTCGCGCGGCGGTAGTGGCGGGCCCGGAGCAGACCGGCCTGCAGTCCGAGCTCGGCCTCGACGGGCGACGCCGCTCCCAGACCGAGCTCGGCGAGGTCGAGCGCGGCATCGTCCTCGGTCGCCCCGGCCAACCGGACGAGATGATCGACAACCTCCGCCGCGCCAAGGGCGGTCAAGACCGTGGGCTCGACCTCAGCCAGAAGTCGCGCGACCTCCGGGGCAGCCGGCTCGCCCCTGAGCAGGGCGATCACGGCGTATGAGTCGAGGACGATCATCGCCGCTGGTCGGGTGAACCGGGCGAGAGATTGAGCGAGCGATCCTGGCGACGAGCCTCGCGCCGGGCCCGGTCAGTGTTGGGTCCTCGCCCTTTGTACTTACCCTGGAGGTCTGCGATGGGATCGAGGGGCATCGGTCGCAGGACGACCCGGTCGCCCAGGTCGACGGCCACGACCCGGTCGGCCTTCCAACGGGAGCGAGCCTCGGCCGGGATCGAGACCTGCCCGTTGGAGCTGACCTTCATGACATAGCTGTTGGACATCGCCCGCCCCTCACCGAGATCGGCATTGTATGTAAGAAGGAAATCATCATATGGGGATCCGACGTGACAGCTCGGGCAGAGCCCTCACCACGGGGCGGTGTCGCCGAGGTACTCGGTGACCGAGACGGCTTGTCCGTCGGCGAGGATAAACCAGTCGATGGGCAGCACCCCGACGTCGGTGCAAGACCGCTGGACGGTCCGCCACGTCGCCAGATCCGATGTCGAGGGAGCGGCGTCCTCGCCGGGCCGGCTCAACGCGACCACCACGGCCGCGAGCGCGGTGTGGGCGCCGGCATCGAGCAGAACATCCACGGCCCGCCGCAGGTCGTCGGGGCCATGCCCATCCTCGACGACGAACATGGTGAGGGGCCGTCGGTCCCGATCGAGGCATGCGAGCACAACGCACGGATCCTCACCGACGCCCCCTGCCAGGGTGATCGCTTTCAAGGCAGCTTCGGCGCTGCGAACGGGCGCCGCGGCGCGGGGGTGGTGATGAGAGCAGGTGGTCGCCATGGGTCCTCCTGGCGATCGGTGATGCAACTGCCGGGCAGTCGGATCGATCGGGATCGGGTCGGGGAAGCGACCACTCGCACGGTACCGAGCCCCAGTGACAGTCGGCGCGCCGATGGCCGGCGCGGCCCGTAGGCTCCCGACGGTGAAGATCTGGCCCGGTCAGCCGTACCCACTCGGCGCGACCTACGACGGTTCCGGGACCAACTTCAGCGTCTTCAGCGGCCTGGCCGAGAAGGTGCTGCTCTGCTTTTTCGACGATGACGGCACCGAAACCCAAGTGGCGCTGCCCGAGGTGACGGCGCTCGTGCACCACGGGTACGTGCCCGGCATCGGCCCGGGCCAACGCTACGGATACCGTGTGGTGGGTCCCTACGAGCCGGCCAAGGGCTGTCGCTGCAATCCGGCCAAGCTGCTGGTCGACCCCTACGCCACGGCGGTGGATGGCGAGGTCCGCTGGGATCCGAAGGTGATGCCGTATGTGGTCAGCGGCAGAGACGACGCCGACCTTGTCGCGAGCGATGAGGACAACGCCGCGTTCGTGCCCAAGGGCGTGGTCACCAGTCCGTTTTTCGACTGGGGCCATGACCGACCACCCCGCACGCCCTGGGACCGCACGTTCGTGTATGAGACCCACGTCAAGGGTTACTCGAAGTTGCACCCCGGTCTCGACGAGTCCGTGCGGGGCACCTACGCCGGCCTCGCCGATCCGCTGTCCATCTCCCACCTCGCCGACCTGGGCGTGACGGCCGTCGAGTTGCTGCCCGTGCACCAGTTCATCCACGACGCCTTCTTGGTGGACCGGGGACTGGACAACTATTGGGGCTACAACTCGATCGCCTACCTGGCCCCGCACAACGGCTATTCGTCGACCGGTCAGGGCGGCGAGCAGGTGACCGAGTTCAAGCGGATGGTGAAGGCGCTGCACGAGGCCGGCATCGAGGTGATCCTCGACGTGGTCTACAACCACACGGGCGAGGGCAATCACCTCGGGCCGTCGTTGTCACTCCGCGGTCTCGACAACTTCGCCTATTACCGATTGATGGAGGACGACAAACGCCTCTACATGGACTACACGGGCACGGGCAACAGCCTCAACGTCCGCAACCCGTTTGTCCTCCAGCTCATCATGGACTCGCTGCGGTACTGGGTCAACGAGATGCACGTCGACGGATTCCGCTTCGATCTCGCGGCCACGTTGGCCCGCGAGCTCCATGACGTGGATCGCTTATCGACGTTCTTCGATCTGGTGCAGCAGGACCCTTGTCTCCGCCAGGTCAAGCTCATCGCCGAGCCCTGGGACGTGGGCGAAGGCGGCTATCAGGTCGGCAACTTCCCCCCGCTGTGGTCGGAGTGGAACGGCAAATTTCGCGACAGCATCCGCGACTATTGGCGGGGCGAGGATCGCGCGCTCGCCGAGCTCGCCTACCGGCTCACCGGGTCATCCGACCTGTACGCCTCGGAAGGACGCAGCCCCCACGCCAGCATCAACTTCGTGACCGCTCATGACGGGTTCACGTTGGCCGACCTCGTCTCCTATAACCAAAAGCACAACGAGGCCAATGGCGATGCCAATCGCGATGGGTCGGACGACAACCGGTCCTGGAACTGCGGCGTCGAAGGACCGACCGACGACCCCTCGATCCTCACCATGCGCCGCCAACAACAGCGCAACTTCGTGGCCACGCTGCTGCTCTCGCAGGGTGTGCCAATGCTCCTGGGCGGGGACGAGTTCGGCCGTACGCAACGAGGCAGCAACAACGCCTATTGCCAGGACAATGACCTCTCCTGGTACGACTGGTCGTTGGCGACCACCAATGCCGATCTGCTCGAGTTCACCCGCGGCCTGGCCCGGTTGCGGACGGACCATCCCGTGTTTCGGCGGCCGAAGTTCTTCCAGGGTCGACCGTTGCACGGCGAGGCCATCAAAGACATCGGCTGGTTTACGCCGGAGGGCGCCGAGATGTCGACCGCCGACTGGGATGACGGCGTCGCCAAATCGATCGCCGTCTATCTCAACGGCTCGGCGCTCGGCGTCGTGGACCAGCGGGGCGAGCCGGTCACCGACGACACCTTCCTGCTGTTGCTCAACGCGTGGTCGCAGGAGTTGGAGTTCGTCCTCCCCGATGCGTCGTGGGCCGGGTCGTGGAACGTGACGGTCGACACCGCCACCGGCCAGTACGCCGAGAGCACCGACCCCGCGTCGAAACCCGTCTCGCCGGGAGCGAGCGTTGCCGTCGCCGGTCGTTCGCTGATCGTGTTGCGCTGCGTCGGGTGAGGCGGATCCTGGCCATCATGGGCTCGGGCGAAACGGCGCCGACCATGGTCAAGGCCCACCGCGCCATCTTCGACCGCATCGGCAGTGAGTCCGTCGTTGGGGCTGTCATGCTCGACACGCCGTTTGGCTTTCAAGAGAACGCCGATGAGCTTGCCACCCGCGCCATCGCCTACTTCGACGAGAGCGTCGGCCGCCCCCTCCGAGTGGTCAGCTTCCGTCGCGCCGCAACGACCGACGCCATGTCGGTCGACCGCGTGCGCCTCCAACTCGAGCAGGCCGACCTCGTCTTCGCCGGCCCCGGCAGTCCCACCTACGCCCTCGCCCAATGGGCGGCGTCGCCCATCCCCACGGTGCTCGCAGAAAAGTTGCGGACCGGGGGAGCGGTCGTCTTTGCCAGCGCCGCCGCGCTCACCCTCGGCATCGCCACCGTCCCCGTGTACGAGATCTACAAGGCGGGCGTCGATCCCGCCTGGCGTGACGGTCTCGATCTCACGAGCGCCCTCGGCCTGTCCATCGCCGTGATCCCGCACTACGACAACGCCGAGGGCGGCACCCACGACACCCGCTTCTGCTACCTCGGCGAGCGCCGCCTGCGGTTGCTCGAAACCCAACTCCCCGGCGACGCCTTCGTCCTCGGTGTCGACGAGCACACGGCGGCAATCTTCGACCTCGACGAGGGGAATATGACGGTAATGGGACGGGGCGTCGTCACCGTGCGAGCCGACGGTCGGTCCTCGATCATCGAGTCGGGCATGGTCACGTCGATTGCGGCCCTGGCCGAGATGGCAACCCAACTCGGCCGCGGCGGGTCGGAGCCGATCGTGACCACGTCGATTGCCGCACCGGAGCCCGAAGAGATTGCGGGCGGCGGGTCGGGCCGGTCACCACTGCTTGAAGCCATCGCCGCTCACCAAGCCGCGTTTGGCGCCGCACTCGTGGCTCGGGACGCGACGACGGCCGTGGGCGCTCTCCTCGCGCTGGAGGAGGAGCTTCACCTCTGGAGTGCCGACACGCTGCAATCCGATGAGATGGACCAGGGGCGCGCCGCCCTTCGCGGGATGATCATCAGGCTGGGCGACGCTGCGGTGGGTGGCCTCGTCGACCCCCGCGAGGTGGCGGCACCCTGGGTGGAGACACTGCTCGAGCTGCGGTCGTCGGCGCGGACCGGCGGTCGTTGGGACGACGCGGATGACATCCGGGACCGGCTGATCGGGCTCGGGATCGAAGTTCGTGACACACCCGCCGGCACGGCCTGGGACCGGTCCTGAGCAGGGCTTTTGCCCGCCAGCGCCGCCTGACCGTGGACGAACGGTGTTGAGTGTGTGACTATTGTTGCTCAAGTTGCGGGTGTAGATCCGCCGAGACCTTGTCCCATGGCCCCGACTCCCCTGCATCGCCGCGCCGCTGCCCGTCGTCCCTCTCGGATCGTTCGGACCCTCGGTCAGCGCCTCAGCCGACCGGTCCCTGCCACGGCCGCCGCGCTCGTCGCTCTCCTGGCCCTCGGCGCGGGTGCCCAAGCCGGCTTCGGAGGCAGCCCGACGTCGGGTGGGATCGTCCGTTGGGCGGGGGCTGACCGCTTCGCGACCGCGGCTGCTGCGGCGGCGGCCACATTCCCCAATGGGGCGCCTATCGCCTACGTGGCCACGGGGCTCGACTTCCCCGATGCCCTCGCGGCTGCCGCAGCCGCCGGAGGCAAAGGTCCCGTCCTGCTGGCGCTGCCCGACTCCGTGCCCCCGTCTACCGGAGCGGAGTTGCACCAGCTCGACCCCAGTCGTGTCGTGGTCGTCGGTGGGCTCGAGGCCATCTCCGCCACGACCCTGACGTCCATCCAGAGCTTCGCACCACGGGCCATCGTGAGCAGAGTCGACGGTGTCGATCGGTTCGCGACGGCGGCGGCGTTGGCGGCTGAGGCGTTCCCGTTGGGGGCGCAGACGGCTTACGTCGCCACCGGGCTTGACTTCCCCGACGCCCTCTCGGCCGCGGCGGCGGCCGGCGGCAAAGGTCCCGTCCTGCTGGCGCTGCCCGACTCGCTGCCCCCATCGACCGGCACCGAGTTGCAGCGGCTCGACCCCAGTCGTGTCGTCATCGTCGGCGGCCTCTCCGCTGTCTCCAGCGCGACGAAGGCGGCGATCGAGGGCCTGTTGCCGTCGGCCGACGTCCTGCGGGCGTCGGGTGACGATCGGTTTGCCACCGCGGCCAACCTGTCGAGCTACGTGTTTGCCCGCGGGGCGTCGATCGCCTATGTCGTGACCGGGCTCGACTTCCCCGACGCACTGTCCGCCGCAGCCGCCGCCGCCGGCCATGGGCCGGTGCTGCTGTCGTTGCCCGACCAGGCTCCGCAGGCCACCGTCAACGAGTTGCAGCGGCTCGGCGTGGCCAAGATCGTGGTCGTGGGCGGGACGTCTGCCGTCAGCGACGCCGTGTTGCAGGGGTTGGCTCCTCTGGCCGACGGCGACGCGGCTTCCGAGGCGCCCGTCTCGTCATCGGCGTCCGCCTCGGCCTCGTCAGCTTCCTTCTCGTCCTCGGCTTCCTCGGCTTCCTCGGCGCCGATCGCGACACCGCCGGCGCCGAGCTCGGTTGCGGCGATCGCCGTGCAGACGGCCGAGGCCCAAGTCGGCAAGCCCTACGAGTTCGGCGGAGCCGGCCCGTCGTCGTTCGACTGCTCCGGTCTGACCATGTACGCGTGGGCCGCCGCCGGCGTGCAACTGCCGCACAATGCCGCCACCCAAGCGTCGATGGTCGTGCCGGTCACGCCCGATCTGGGGCACCTCGCACCCGGCGATCTGCTGTTCTACGACAGCCCCATCGATCACGTGACCATCTACATCGGCGACGGCAAGATGGTCGAGGCACCCCACACGGGTACGACAGTCTGGGTCACCACCTTCCAGCGTCCCGACCTCGTGGGCGCCGGACGCCCCGAACCCACGTCCTAGCGAGCGACGCGTGAGGCGGTGGCGCCTCGGTGGCGCCTCAGGCGGGGGCGCCTCAGGCGGGGGCGCCTCAGGCGGGGGCGTCGACCACCCAGGTCACACAACCCAGCTCGGCGAAGCTGGCCAGGTCCCGGTGGTGGGGCACGACTCGCACGGTGTAGCCGTACCGCCCGGCGGCGTCGCAGCGCAGCGCGCCGACCCAACGGCCTGGTTGATCGAGGGCGCTCATGACCACGACGGTCGGGTGGTCCAACTCCCCGTCCGGTCCGACGGCGCCGTGCAGCAACTGGACTTCGGCGTCCTCCACCGGGACCCGGCCCAGCTCGACGGTCGCCTGCACATGTCGGGTGGCGCCGAGATCGGCCGGCGCGTCGTCGGTCTCAACTGACAGGATCCGCACGTCGGGCCATGTCTCGATCGTCGTGGCCTTCCAGTGGGCCAGGCCGCGGGCGCGCTCCATGCCATCGGCGGTGAGGGTCAGGGCTTGTCGGGCCAGCGGCTCATACACGTCGGTCACATAGTCCCTGACCATGCGCGACGCCGAGACGGCAGGGCCCAGCGACACGAGCGACTCCTTGACGCGCGCGATCCATCGGTGGGGTGTCGGGCCTCGGAGTCGCCGGTCGTAGAAGAGGGGCACGACCTGGCTCTCGAGCAGGTCAAACAAGCTTGATCCCTCGACCTCGTCACGGCGGCTCAGGTCGTCGTGGCTCTCCGCGGAGACGATGGCCCAGCCGTTGTCCCCGTCGAACATCTCGTCGAACCATCCGTCGAGGATCGAGCAATTGAGGGCCCCGTTGAGGGCGGCCTTCATCCCGCTCGTACCGCAGGCCTCCAACGGTCGGCGAGGGGTGTTGAGCCAGACGTCGGCGCCTTGGTAGAGGACGCGGGCGACGGCCATGTCGTAGTCCTCGATGAAGGCCATGCGCGTCCGCAGCTCGGGGTCGCGGCACGCCTGGACGATGGCCTTGATCATCTCCTTGCCGTGGTCGTCGGCGGGGTGGGCCTTGCCGGCGAAGACCAACTGCACGGGACGCTCCGGGTTGGTGAGAAGTCGGCGCAGCCGGTCGGGCTGGGCCAAGAGAAGGGTGGCCCGCTTGTAGGTGGCGAAGCGTCGGGCCCAGCACAAGGTGAGGGCCGTGGGGTCGAAGGCCTCGTTGCACCATTCGGCGTCGGTGTCGCCCCGAGCGAGGCTGGCGCTCCGGAGGCGGTCCCGCAGGAAGGTGACCAGACGCTCGCGCCCGGTGGTGCGGACCCGCCACAGCTCGTCGGCGGGAGCGTCGGCCAGGTGGGCCCAACGTTCGGCGTCGGCCTCGGGCCACTCGGGTAGGACGCGGCGCTCCAACATCTCGTTGAGCTCGTGGCTGACCCAGGTCCGCCCGTGCACCCCATTTGTCACAGACGAGATCGGCACCTCGTCGGTGGGCACGCCGGGCCACAGGGAGCCGAACATGCGGCGGCTCACGTCACCGTGCAACTTCGATACGGCGTTGGCCGCACCGGAAAGGCGAAGGCCGAGCACCGCCATGTTGAACGGCGCATTCGCCTCGTCGTCAGGCTCGTGGCCGAGGGCCATCAGTGCGTCGAGGTCGAGCCCACAGTCGGCGGCCCATCCGGAGAAGTAGCGGGCCATGAGGTCACGGCCAAAACGATCGATGCCGGCCGGCACCGGCGTATGGGTGGTGAACACGGTGCTGGCCCGCACCGCCTCGATGGCTTCGGCGACGGTAAGCCCGTCGTTGCGGAGGAACGCTCGGATCCGCTCCAGCGTGCAGAAGCCGGCGTGGCCCTCGTTCATGTGGAAGAGCTGAGGGGTGGCGCCCAGCGCCTCCAGCGCTCGCACCCCGCCCATGCCGAGAAGGATCTCTTGACGAAGCCGGTGCTCGTTGTCGCCGCCGTAGAGGCGGTCGGTGACTTGGCGGCCGGCGTCGTCGTTGCCATCGAGGTCGGCGTCGAGCAGGTAGAGCGAGATGCGGCCGACGCGGGCCAGCCAGACCTGCGCCTTGAGTGGCGTGCCGCCCAAGTCGATCTCGATCTTGACGTCGGGCACGGGCTCGAGCGGCATGGTGTGGGGGTCGAGGGTGGGGTAGCGCTCGAGCTGCCAGCCGTCGGCATCGAGCTCCTGGTGGAAGTAGGCGTGCCGATAGAGCAGCCCGACCCCGACCAATGGAAGGTTGAGACCGCTCGCCGCCTTCAGGTGGTCGCCGGCCAGCACGCCGAGGCCGCCGGAGTACTGCGGGAGGGCCTCGGCAATCCCGAACTCCGGAGAGAAATAGGCGACCGATCGCAACGGCGAGCCGCTTCGCCCCTGGAACCATCCGGGGCCGTCCAGGTAGCGCCGTAGCTCCCCGTCGACCTCGCCCAGGAAGCCGAGGAAGGCGGGGTCGACGGCCAGCTCGGCCAGCCGGGTAGCGGGGACAAGTCCGAGGAGGCGGACGGGATCATGGCCGCTGCGCTCCCAGGCCTGCGGGTCGATCCACCGGAACAGATCTTGCGTGCGGGTGTCCCACGCCCACCGCAGGTTGGCGGCCAGATCAGCGAGGGCGGCGAGCTCGTCGGGAAGCCGGGCCCGGACGACGAAGCTGACGACCGCTTTCATGACGTTCGACCTTAACCGCTCCCGGCCACGCTCTGACCAAACTCGGGAAATCGTCCCGCTACGGTGGCAGCGTGCCAGCCGTTGGTCCGTCGGAGGACCGCACGCCATGTCCGTCGGCACCGGTCGCGTGCCGCACCGTGATCACGGCCGTCCGCCCCTCGACCCCGGATCGTTGGCCGGCCAAGGGGGCCATCGGTCAGCGCCTGGAGATCTCCGCCAACGTCTTTGCCGACGGTCACGACCGGGTGGCGGCCCGGGCGCGCTGGGCCCGGGAGGCCAGCGACCAACCCTGGCTCGACGTCCGGCTCGACCCCTTGGGCAATGACCGCTTCGCCACGTCGATCACCCCCGAGGACACGGGCGCCCACCACGTGGTCATCGAAGGTTGGATCGATCGGCACGGGACGTGGCGGGACCGCATCAACGCCAAGCTGGCGGCTGGCCAAGATGTCACCCAGGAGCTCGAGGAAGGCGCCCGACTCATCGAGGCCGACCGCACCCGGCTGCCGACGTCCGTGCGAGCCAAGGCCAGGGCGGCCGTGGCCGCCCTGCGCGATGCCGCGCTGAGCGATCGCGATCGGGTCGCAGCGGCGACGGAGCCGGGGCTGGCCGATGCCCTGTCCTTGCTTCCGACGCCGGACGCGACGACCACGAGCGGTCCGTGGCCGGTGTGGGTCGAGCGCGAGCGAGCGGCCGTGGGCGCCTGGTACGAGATCTTCCCGCGCAGCTACGGCGGCCTGCCCGGCACGACGCAACGCCTCGCCTATGTGGCCGCCCTCGGCTTCGACGTCGTGTACCTCCCGCCGATCCACCCCATCGGACGCACAGCCCGTAAGGGCGCCGGCAACTCGCTCACGCCCGGGCCTACCGACCCTGGCAGCCCGTGGGCGATCGGGTCGCCTGAAGGTGGTCACGACGCCATCGCCTCGGAGTTGGGCACCATCGACGACTTCGACGAGCTGGTGGCCGAGGCGGGGCGGCGCGGCATCGAGGTCGCCCTGGACTATGCCCTCCAATGCTCGCCCGATCATCCGTGGGTGGACAAGCATCCGGAGTGGTTTAGCCATCGGCCCGACGGCTCCATCCGTTTCGCCGAGAATCCGCCCAAGCAGTACCAGGACATATTCCCCATCGACTTCCTCCCCGACAACGACGACGACCGCGTGGCGCTGTGGGAAGCGTGCTTCGACGTCTTGGAGCATTGGATAGAGCACGGCGTCCGGATCTTCCGGGTCGACAATCCGCACACCAAGCCTTTTGCCTTTTGGGCGTGGCTCATCGCTCGGATGCGCGGCCGTCACCCCGACGCGGTGATGCTGGCCGAAGCGTTCACGACGCCGGCCGTGATGCATCGTCTCGCCGAGATCGGGTTCAGCCAGAGCTACACCTACTTCACGTGGAGGACGTCAAAGGACGAGCTCATCGCCTACGGCGAGGAGCTGGCCCACGGGCCCGACGCGTCCTACTTCCGGCCCAACCTGTGGCCCAACACGCCCGACATCCTCTCCGGTCCCTTGCGGGATGGACCGCCGGCCGCGTTCAAGCTCCGGGCGGTGTTGGCCGCGACCCTCGGCCCGTCCTGGGGTGTCTACTCCGGCTACGAGTTGTGCGAGAACACGCCGGCGTCGGACACCAACGAGGAGTACGCCAACTCCGAGAAATACGAGATCCCCCATCGTGACTGGGAGAGCCCGGCGACGATCGCGCCCTATCTCGCGCAGCTCAACACCATCCGCCGCCGTCACGTCGCGCTCGGCGATCTGTCGAGTCTCCGGTTTCACGCGACCACGCATCCGGCGCAGATCGCCTACTCCAAGCGGGTCGGGCTCGATACCGTGCTGGCCGTGGTGAGCCTCGATCCGTGGTCCGTGACAGAGGGCATGGTGCACCTCGACCTGGCCGCTCTGGGACTGCCGGGCGACGAGCGATTCGACGCCCACGACGAGCTCGGCGAGCAGACCTTCGCGTGGCGGGGCTCCGACCAATACGTGCGACTTGATCCTGAGCGCCCCGCCCACGTGCTCTCGCTCCGCTCGGCGACGGCGCCGGCCACAGACGGGGCGACAGACCGGGCGACAGGGGTCGAGTGATGCCCATCCCGCTCGATCCCGGAGCCGACCCGCGCTGGTATCGGCGGGCCGTCTTCTACGAGGTGCTGACGCGCGGCTTCTACGACGCCAACCGCGACGGCACCGGAGATCTCAGCGGCATCACCGCCAAGCTCGACTATCTCGAATGGCTCGGGGTCGATTGCCTCTGGCTGCTGCCCTTCTACCAATCGCCCCTACGTGACGGCGGCTACGACATCAGCGACTTCTGGTCGGTGCTGCCCGCCTACGGCGATCTCGGCGATGCCATCCACCTGGTCGAGGAGGCCCATCGGCGCGGCATCCGCATCGTGGCCGATCTGGTCATGAACCACACCAGCGATCAGCATCCCTGGTTCATCGAGTCGCGGGCCGATCGCACCAATCCCAAGGCGGACTGGTACGTGTGGAACGACGACGATCAGCGTTGGCCTGAGGCGCGGATCATCTTCGTCGACACCGAGCACTCCAACTGGACCTACAGCCCCGAGCGCCAGCAGTACTACTGGCATCGCTTCTTCAACCATCAGCCTGACCTCAACTACGACAACGTCGAGGTGCAGGAGGCCATGCTCTCGGTGATCCGCTTCTGGCTGGACATCGGGTTGGACGGCTTCCGACTCGATGCCGTCCCCTACCTGTACGAGCGCGACGGCACCAACGGTGAGAATCTCCCCGAGACGCACGAGTTTCTGCGGCGTGTCCGCAAGGAAGTCGACGCGTCGCATCCGGGCAAGGTGTTGCTCGCCGAGGCCAACCAATGGCCGAGCGATGTCGTCGACTACTTCGGCGATGGCGACGAGTGCCACATGGCCTTCCACTTCCCGCTCATGCCCCGCATGTACATGGCGGTGCGCCGGGAGAGTCGCCATCCCGTGGCCGAGATCCTGGCCCAGACACCCGCCATCCCCGACGGCTGCCAGTGGGGCATCTTCTTGCGCAACCACGACGAGCTGACGCTCGAGATGGTGACCGACGAAGAGCGCGACTACATGTACAGCGAGTACGCCAAGGATCCTCGGATGAAGGTCAACATCGGCATCCGCCGCCGTCTCGCCCCCCTCCTCGATGGCGATCGCCGCGTGGCCGAACTGTTCCACGCCCTGCTGCTGAGCCTGCCTGGTTCGCCCGTCATGTATTACGGCGATGAGATCGGCATGGGCGACAACGTGTACCTCGGCGATCGGGATGGCGTCCGCACGCCGATGCAGTGGAGCCCCGACCGCAACGCCGGCTTCTCGACCGCCGATTTCGCCCAGCTCTACCTGCCCCCGCTTATGGATCCCGTATATGGGTATCAAGCAGTCAACGTGGAAGCTCAACAACGCAATCCGAGCTCGTTCCTGCACTGGGTGCGACGCATGTTGCACGTGCGCCGGCAGCATCCGGTGTTCGGCACCGGCCAGTTCGAGATCCTCGACGTCGACAACTCGTCGGTCCTCGCCTACATCCGGTCCGACCCCGAGCGGCTGCCCGACGAACCCGAGCGTCCCGAGCGCATGGGCGACACCGTGCTCTGCGTGCAAAACCTCTCCCGCTTCGCCCAACCGGTCGAGCTTCCGCTCGGTCGCTTCGAGGGGCGCAAGCCCATCGAGCTGCTCGGGCGGGTGCCCTTCCCACCCGTCGGTCAACTCCCGTACCTCCTCACGTTGGCGCCGTACGGGTTCCTCTGGTTTGACCTGTCGGAGGCGGCTGCGGTGACCACGCCTTCGTGAACATGGCCGCGCTGGCGCCGGACCTTCTCCCTCTCCTTCCGGCGCATCTCGGTCGGCAGCGTTGGTACGGGGCCAAGCATCGATCCGACGTCGAGGTGCGCGTCATCATGCGCGAGGAGCTTCGTCCGCCATGGCCGGCGCTCGAGCGCGTCGTCGTGGAGACCGGCGGTGAGCGCTATCAGCTGCTGCTCGGGATGCGACCGGCGTCGCACACCGGCTCGGCCGTCGTCGACACTGCCGCCGTCGGCCTCCTTCAAACCCGTCGTGGCGCCGTCGTTTGCTATGACGCCCTCGCCGACCCCGACCTCGGTCTGGTCCTCCTGCACATCATCGCTCCCGACCAACAGGCGACGACAGTGCGATCCATCGGCGTCGAACAGTCCAACAGCTCACTGGTGTATGACGACCGGCTGATCTTGAAGGTCTTCCGCCGTCTCAGCGGACCCAATCCGGAGATCGAGATCACCCTCGCCCTCGCCGCCCAAGGGTTCGGCGGCATCGCCGAGCCACTCGCCGTGTGGCGCCGCGGCGGGGACGATCTCGCCCTTCTCCAACGCTTCCTCGCCGGCGCCGTCGACGGGTGGACCCTCGCCCTCGCGTCCATCGCCGAGGGTACCGACTTCGTCCATGAAGCCGAGCGTCTCGGCGTCGTGACCGCCGAGCTCCACCTCGCGCTGGCCGACGCATTCGGTACGCAGCCGGCCGACCCGGCCGGGTGGGCGGACACGGCCATCAGCCGCTTGGCGACCGTGACGCACGCCAACATCGACGTGGCCGCGGTGGCGGCGACCATCGACCGCATTCGAGGGGCAACCGACGCCGGTCAGGCCATTCGGATCCACGGGGACTATCACCTCGGCCAGGTGATCCGCAGCGGCGATAGCTGGTATGTCCTTGACTTCGAGGGTGAGCCGTCGCGGCCGCTGGCCGAGCGGACCAAGCCCTCCTCACCGCTTCGCGACATCGCCGGCCTTGTGCGTTCGCTGTCCTATGCGGCGGCCATGGGGGCACGCGAGACCGATCCGGAGCGGGCCGCCCAGTGGGAGCTCAGCACTCGCACCGCCCTGCTCGACGCCTATGTGGAGCGACTCCAAGGGTCGCCGATCCTGCCCACCGATGGCGCGGTGACCGCTTCGCTGCTGGCCGCCTTCGAGCTCGACAAGGCTGTGTACGAGGTCGGCTACGAGCAGGCGCATCGACCCGGCTGGGTCGAGATACCCCTGGCGGCGGTGTCCCGCCTGGTGCTGGCGAAGTGACGGCTCGCTCGGACATCGACTCGCTGGTGGCCGGCCGACTCCGCGATCCTCACTCGCTCCTCGGGGCCCACGTGGTCGACGGCCGCCTCCTCGTCCGAGCCTGGGTCGGGGCGGGGGCGGAGTCGGTCACGGTGGTGTTTGCGGCGCGTTCGGTCGAGGCCCGCAACGTTCACCGCGCCGGACTCTGGGAGGCCGACGCCGGCCCCGTCGGGCCGGGGGAGGACCGCGCCTATCGACTGTCGGTCGGCATCCCCGGGGGCGTCGTCGTCGAGCGCGACGATCCCTACCGATTTTGGCCGACGCTCGGCGAGCTCGACCTGCATCTGTTTGGTGAGGGCCGCCACGAATCTCTGTGGCGCCGGCTCGGCGCCCATGCCATGTGTCACGAGGGCGTCGTCGGCGTCGCCTTCGCGGTGTGGGCGCCCAACGCCCGTGCCGTGCGCGTCGTCGGCGAATGGAACGGTTGGGATGGCCGCCTCCACCCGATGCGCTCGCTCGGCCCCTCGGGCATCTGGGAGCTCTTTGTCCCCGCCGCGCTGCCGGGTCAACTCTACAAATACGAGCTCGTCGACGCGAGTGGAGCGCTGGTCCTGCGGGCCGACCCCTTCGCCTCTTGCGCCGAGCTGCCGCCGGGCACGGCCAGCCGCATCTACTCCTCCGACTTCGTGTGGAGCGACGACGCCTGGCTCCGGGAGCGCGCCGCGACCGGGCTTCTCGATCGACCGCTCAGCATCTACGAGGTGCATCTCGGATCGTGGCGTGTGGGCGCAGACGGAAGCTCGCCGACCTACCGGGAGATCGCTCCCGTCCTCGCCGACTACGTGGCCGATCTCGGGTTTACCCACGTGCAGTTCATGCCCCTGGCCGAGCACCCGTTCGGCGGCTCATGGGGCTACCAGGTCACGTCGTACTTCGCGCCCACCGCTCGCTTCGGTGACCCCGACGACTTCCGGTCTCTCGTCGACACCTTGCACGGTCGCGGCATCGGCGTGTTGGTCGATTGGGTACCGGCGCACTTTCCCCGGGACAGTTGGGCGCTGGCCCGCTTCGACGGCACCGCCCTCTTCGAGCACGCCGATCCTCGGCAGGGGGAGCACCCGGACTGGGGGACGCTGGTCTTCAACTATGGGCGCCACGAGGTGCGCAACTTTTTGACCGCCGGTGCCCAGGCATGGATCGAGGACTTCCATGTCGACGGGCTTCGCGTCGACGCCGTCGCGTCCATGCTCTACCTCGATTACTCGCGCAAGCCGGGTGAGTGGGTGCCAAACGAGTTGGGCGGCCGGGAGAATCTGGCAGCCGTCTCCCTCCTCCGCCGGATCAACGAGTTGGTGCACGGGTTGTATCCGGGCGCCGTCATGATCGCCGAGGAGTCGACGGCGTGGCCGGCGGTCTCGCGGCCCGTCTACGACGGGGGCCTCGGTTTCACGTTCAAGTGGAACATGGGGTGGATGCACGACACCCTCGACTACTTCTCGCATGAGCCGGTGCACCGGCGCTACCACCATCACGAGCTGACGTTTGGACTCCTGTACGCCTTCACCGAGAACTTCGTCCTGCCGCTGTCCCACGACGAGGTAGTCCATGGCAAAGGCTCGCTGTTGCAGAAGATGCCCGGGGACCGGTGGCAGCAGATGGCCAACCTGCGAGCGTTGTACGCCTGGATGTGGGCGCACCCGGGGCGCCAACTGCTCTTCATGGGGGGCGAGATCGCCCAGGAGCGCGAATGGTCCCACGCGCGAGGTCTCGATTGGGACGTGCTCGAGTGGGAGCAACATCGCGGCGTGCAATCACTCGTGCGCACACTCAACTCCTTGACGGCGCGCTACCCCGCCCTGTGGGAGCGCGACTTCGATCGCGACGGTTTCAGATGGATCGACGCCAGCGATGCCGACCACAACGTGCTCGCCTTCCTGCGTGTCTCGGCTGACGGCACCGACAAGGTGGCCTGCATCGCCAACCTGTCTCCGGTCGTGCGAGCCGACTATCGGGTCGGCTTGCCGCAGGGCGGCGGGTGGCTGGAGATCCTGACCACCGACGCCCCGGAGTTCGCCGGCAGTGGCGTCGTCAACCAAAGTCTCGAGGCTGAGGCCGTCCCCTGGCATGGGTGCGCTTGGTCGGTCAGGCTGACGCTGCCGCCGCTCGGCGTGGTGTGGCTGGCGCCCGCGGCGTCGCCATCGCCATCGGCGTCGGCGTCGTGAACCCTGAGGCCTGGGGCATCGCCGCCGGCCATCACCATGTGCGGGGGGATTGGGTGCCAGCCCCCTCGGCGGGGGTGGCGGCCGCTCTGGCGGCCATGGGTGCCGGCCAGGCAGGAGAGGAGCCGCCGCCCACCTCGACCTGGGTGGTCGACCGGCGAGAGGGTCTGCAGGTCCCGTTCGCGGGGACGGTTGACACGGAGGATGGCGGCGCCTTCCCGGTCGAGGGCTGGGTGCCACCAGAGGCGTTGCCCCTCGGCTACCACTGGCTGACCCCCCGGGGTTTGGGCTCGCCGATCCGTCTCATCGTGAGCCCGGGCGTGTGCCCGACCCCGGACCGCGGGTGGGGATGGGCCGTCCAGCTGTACGCCACCCGCTCGCGGTCGAGTTGGGGGATCGGTGATCTGGCTGACCTCCGCCGCCTGCGGCGGTGGTCGTCCATCGCCTTCGGCCCGAGCATGATCCTCATCAACCCGCTTCACGCCGTCGCCCCGATTGCCGAGCAGCAGGCGAGCCCGTACTTCCCCGCCAGTCGCCGTTGGCGCAATCCCCTGTACTTGCGCGTCGACGAGGTGCCGGGAGCAGCCGAGGTGTCGTTGCCGGTCGAAGCCGGGCTCGCCCTCAACGTCGATCAGCGCATCGATCGGGCGGCCATCTGGCGGGTCAAGCGGGAGACCTTGTGGCAGATCTGGTGCGCCCGCCCTGGGCTCTCCGACTTTGAGGCATGGTCGGCGACGCAGGGGGACGGACTGCGGGACTTCGCCATCTGGTCGGCACTGACAGAAGAGCTGTCGACGACGCACGGCGCCGATTGGCGCTCGTGGCCGGAGGCCTTCCGTCGACCGGGGACGGCAACCGTTGGCCACTGGGCCGCCGTACCGGCGCACGCGGAGATCGTGCGCTTCCACGCCTGGCTCCAGTGGTTGCTGAGCCGTCAGCTGGCGGCGGCCACGGCGCCAGGGGAGGGCGGCCCCATCGTGACTGATCTGGCCATCGGCGGCGACCCCGGCGGAGCCGATGCGTGGCAGTGGCAGGACGTTCTCGCGACCGGCGTGAGCGTCGGCGCGCCACCCGACGAGTTCAGCCCCGGCGGCCAGGATTGGGGTCTCCCCCCCTTTGACCCGTGGCGGCTTCGGTCGGCCGGGTACGAGCCGTTTGTCCAGGTCCTACGGGCCTCCCTGAGTGGTGGTGGCGGCGTGCGGATCGACCACGTCGCCGGATTGTTTCGGCTCTTCTGGGTGCCCGAAGGGCAGGGCCCCTGCTCCGGTGTGTACGTCCGCTACCCGTGGGCGGACCTGCTCAACATCGTCGCCTTGGAGGCGGCGCGAGCCGGCGCCTTCGTGATCGGCGAGGACCTGGGGACGGTCGAGCCCGACATGCGCGCCGTGCTGGCTCAGCGGGGCGTGCTGTCCTATCGACTGCTGTGGTTTGAGGATCGGCCGCCGGCCGAGTGGCCCACCCTGGCTCTGGCCGCGGTGACGACCCACGATCTCCCGACGGTGGCCGGCGTCTGGAGTGGAGCCGACGTGCGGGCCCGGCACCACCTCGGCCTGCCCGTCGATGACGATGCCGAATCGGTCTTGCGCGACAGGCTGCGGGCCGTCGCCGGCGAGGGCGGTGTCACAGCCGCGGTCCGGGCCGCCTACGGCGCGCTGTCAGAGGCTCCATCTCTGCTGGTCACCGCCACCCTCGACGATGTCTTGGAGGTGGAGGAGCGGCCCAACATTCCGGGGACTACGGACGAACGCCCCAACTGGTCTCTCGCCCTCCCGTTGCCCCTCGAGGAGATCCAAGCCGATCCACGGGTGGCGACCATCGCTGACGTGCTCCGCTCTAGAGAGCCCACGTAGGCCGAGACGGCGGTGAGGTTGGCGGGGCCCCGGCGCGCCAACCAGCGACGCGTCATGCGGTCGCGGCGCGAGTCGTCGCCCAGGTGGCGACGGCGACCTCGCTCCTGTCCAGACCGGCGATCGTCGTGGCGGCATGGACAAGAGCGGCCTCGGTCAACGGGCTACTGCCCCCGGCCAACTCGACGAGGGCGGCGGCGGCGACGTGCTCGTCGACCAGACCGGCCTCGCGAAGGGCGGCGACGGCCTTGGCGACGGCGACGCGAGCAGCAGGCGTGTCCGCCTGACGGATGACCATGGGGAGAAGTCGGACGGCGTGATCGTCACGGAGCGACCGCGCCAGTTTGCGCACGGCGGCGGTGACCGGCTCACGGGCGACGAGCAGGGCGGCGGTGAACTGCTCGCACGTCTCGGGAAGCAACGCGGCCTCTGCCTGGAGCGCGGCCAGCGCCACGGGGGAGAACGGGCCCACGATGTCGCGGGCATGTCTGGCCTGCCTGGCGAGGTATGCAGAAGCGGCGTCGGCCTCGCTGACCCTGCTGAATCTGCCGCAGCAGCTCCGGGCTGCTCGACCACTCCCGCAGGGGCACGGCCGCTTGCGCACCATCATGCCCACGGATCCCTCCTCGATCACGATCGACGACGGATGATGATGCTTGCACTGACACGGGTGACGGTGGTGGATGGTCGAAAAGCGTCGAAGGGTGTCAGGGCGCGCTTCTCGCCGACCCCGACCTGCGTACGCCGGGTCGCCCGGAGGTGTGGGCCATCGGCGACATGGCGTCGATCGTCGCCCCCGATGTCACGTTCACGCGCAACTCGGGCCAGTTGCGAGTGATCGTGCCATCAGCCCGAGGGCCATCAGCCCGAGGGCGGCAGGAGCCCAAGCCGCTCCCTCACGTGGCGCCGGCAGGCCCGCTTCGGGGCGCGGGCGCTGCGGCGGGAGCGCGACGGCCGACCGCGCCGCGCCTTCCGCTATCGGGACAAAGGCTCGATGGCGACCGTCGGCCGCCATGATGCGGTGGCCCAGCTTCCGCCCGGCCTGCGCTTCACCGGACGGGTTGGGTGGGTGATGTGGCTCGGCCTCCAGCTCATCCAGCTTGTCGGCTTCCGCAATCGGGCGAGCGTCCTCGTCGACTGGTCCTTGAACCATCTGACTTGGGATCGGGGAGCCCGTCTGATCGTCGCTCCACCCCGGCGTTGAGCAGGCTGGTCATGGCCCGGCCGAGGGCGGCGAGCTCGTCAGGGGCCAGGTGGGCGGCGAAGTGCTCGGCGACGCCCTGGAGGTGGACGGGGCGCGCCTGCTCGAGCGCCTCGCGACCTGCCGAGGTGATCGAGGCGAATGTGCCCCGGTGATCGGAGGGGCAGGTCGTCCGCTCCACATATCCGGCGGCGGACAAACGATCGACCAGCCGGGTCAGGCCGCTCTTGGACAGCACGATGGCGCCGGCCAGCTCTTGCATCCGTAGTTGGCCATCGGGGGCCGCGGCCAATTGCAGGAGCACGTCGTACCACGTGAGCGGTAGGTCACACCGGGCCAGCAGCTCGTGCCCGAGCACGTCGATGACGGCGGCGTGGACATGAAGAAAGTCGGCCCAGACGGCGAGCTGTGCATCCGTTGGCCACGTGGTAGGCCGGTCGCTGGGAATGTTCACCACCCCCTCGCAGTTGGTTGCATATACAAGTATCTCACCGATGGAGGAACTATGACGACGACCGACCTCACCCGCGACTACGAAGACACCGAGATTCCGGTGGCCGGGACCTACGCTTTTGATGCCGCCCACACCGCCATCAGCTTCAGCGTCCGCCACATGATGGTGGCCAAGGTACGCGGACACTTCGCCCCGCCGACGGGGACGTTCGTGATCGCCGAGGACCCGCTCCAGTCATCGGTCGAGGTCGAGATCGACTGGTCGACGGTCTCGACGGGCGATGCCAATCGCGATGGTCACCTGAAGTCGGCCGACTTCTTCAACGTCGAGAAGTTCCCCAAGATCACGTTCAAGAGCACCGGTGTGCGCCACATCAAGGGTGACCATTGGTCGCTCGACGGTGAGTTGACGATCCTCGGCGTGGCCAAGCCCGTGACCCTCGACCTCGAGCTCAACGGGGCCGGGCGCGACCCGTACGGCAACGTGAAGGTCGGCTTCACCGCGACCACCAAGGTCGACCGCGAGGACTTCGGGATGACCTACAACGCCGTCCTCGAGACCGGCGGGGTCATGGTGGGCAAAGAGGTGACCGTCGAGATCGACGTCGAAGCCTCCCTGGCCAGCTGAGCGCTGCGCCTGTCGCCGTCCGGATCTACGTCACCGGTCGGGTCCAGGGCGTCGGGTTCCGGGAGTCGTGTCGACGCGCCGCCGCCAAGGCGGGGGTCTGCGGTTGGGCCCACAACTTGGCCGACGGGCGCGTCGAGGTCTGGCTCGAAGGAGACCGAGAGGCCGTCGTCCGTGTCACCTTCTGGTGTGGACACGGCCCCTCGTGGAGCAGCGTGAGCGGCATCGAGATCCATGACGAGACGCCGACCGGTACGTTGGGATTCCATGTCGGCTAACCCGGTCCTCGACGCTGATCAGATCGACGCCGCCCTCGCCGGTCTCGACTGGTATCGGGAGGGTGACGAGCTGGTCAAGGTGGCCAAGCGGGGCAACTTCGCCGGCTCGCTGGCCTTTGTCAACGCCGTCGGCGCCTTGGCCGAAGCCGCCGACCACCATCCCGACATCGCCATCGCGTGGGACACGGTGACGTTGCGCCTCACGACCCACAGCGCCGGAGGGTTGACGCAGAAGGACGTCGATCTCGCGTCCGAGATCGACGTCCTTCCGTGACAGCAGGACTCAGGTAGCTGTGCTCGATCAGCCGATCGCATCGCTCGGCGGGCGGGCGCCCGTCGTGCTGGCAAACGAGTTGGGCACGGGGTAGGTCCCGAGCACGAAGTTGAGGATGGCCACGTGCTGCATCTCGACGGGCTGGATCGAACCAGCCGTCTGGATGGCGCCCGTGCTCGTCAACGCGTTTTGGATGCCGTTGAGATAGGTGGCCGCGGCCACCGTCTCGAGGGCAAGGGCTAGCTGGGCCAACTCGACGATGGTGGTCACCTTGGCAAACGCCGGCTGGATGACGCCGGTGTTGACCGTGGTGTCCACGCCGCTGACGGACGACTTGCCCGCCGACGTGAGGATGGCGTTCCACGCAGCAGCGTGGTCCTTGTGCTGCGACTGAGCCGTTGTGGCAAACGTGGCGACCGCCGGGGGGACGGCGCCGAGCTTGCCGGCGGTCGCGGCGTTGAGGCCGGCCTGGTACGTGGCAACAGCCAGGTTTTCGAGGCTGGCGCCAAGAGCGGCCACGGCGAGGTCGCCGGTGAGGGGGCCCTCCGTGGTCGGGGTTGCCGCGCTCGCACCGCTCGAGCCCGACGAGCTTGACGAGCTGCTCGAGCACGCAGCCAGGACGACGGCGCCCATCACCGCACCGGTGCCGAGGAGGAACTTGCGACGGCTGGCGAGGGTGGCGCCCGCCTTGTCGACGGCCGAGCGAATCTGGGCGTTGATCTCGTTCCACTCCGCAACGGCGGCGTGCATCTTGGGCAACGTCTCGTGGTGCATCTCATCGAGATCGTTGGTCATGCCGATGAGCTCGCGCTCGCTGATCTGCATCTCGGTGGGGGTTGTCATTGCACTGCTCCTTCGGTCAGAGGCCGAGCCATGTCCGTCTTGTAGAAGGAGGCCGGGAACCCGACGCTCCCGGCGGCGGCCGGCAGCGAGGCCGGGTTGTCGCCGATCTTCACCAGCTGCGGCGCACCACCGGCGAGCAGGGCAGCCACGGCGAGGAGGATCGACTGGTGCTGAGCCTCCACGCCCATGATGCTCGAGAAGGTGCTGCGGAGCTGCGTGTCGCTGACCGCAGCGGTCCCCGCCAAGTAGGTCTCGGCGGCGACCATCTCCAGCTCGGCGGCGAACTGCACCACGAGCAGAGGGCTTGTCAGCTTGGGCAGGGTCGGCACGACGACGGCGTTGTACACCGTCGTGTCGATGCCGGTCTGCGCCTTGCCGCCGAGGCGGGTAGCCGCGGCGTTGAACGCTGCTGCGTGGTCCTTGTGCTGGCTGACCGTCTTGGTCACGAAGGCCACGACGGTCGGTCCGGCGGGGGCCGGGATCTTGGCCATGAACGGCAAGCTGGCGGCCTTTGTATACACGGCGATGGCCAGGTTTTCGATGGCGGCACCGGTCTGAGCGGCGGCAGTGTCGGCGGCGGCATCCGCGAAGGCCGGCGAAGCGCTGACGGCGCCGAGCACCGCAGCCGCAACCCCGAATCCGCCGACGAGGGCGGCGCCGGTCAGGCCCTTGGCGAGTAGATCCTTGCGGGTCGAGTTGTACTCACGGACCTCCTCAGCGTCGTAGCCACCCTGGGCGCGACGCTCCTGTCCGTACTCCACGACTCCGTCCAGTGCTTCGCTCGTGGTGCGCATGGCATCCGAGTGAAGATCTTGGGATTCCTCGAGCAATGCTCCGAGGGCCCGATCGTCGATTGACAACGTGACGCTCCTCCTAGGTATGGGTTTGGGGCCGGGGACGCAGGGACCGAGGTCAGGCAAGACATGACCGGATCGGTGCCTCTTTGGTCGCTCCCTTTACGGTGCAACCACGCCAGACGGATGACATCGGCGCCGGGGCGGCCGCAGCGTAACCTCACCTGGTGGCCGGCGTTGGGCATCCGGTGGAGCTTGTCTTGACATCGATGGCCGCCGGCGGTGACGCCATCGGGCGTTTGGAAGACGGCCGCGTCGTGTTCTGCGAGGGGGCTCTGCCGGGGGAGAAGGTGATGGCGAGCATGACCGAGCAACGTCGGGATTACGGCCGCGCCGCCGTCCTCGAGGTGCTCGAACCCTCGCCGCTACGCGTCGCCCCACCATGCCCGCACGTCGCCGCCGGCTGCGGCGGTTGCAGCTGGCAACACGTCCTGCCCGACGGCCAAACGAGCCTCAAGGTGGGCATCGTCGCCGACGCGTTGCGCCGGCTGGCCCACCTGCCCGACGTTCGGATCGAGGTCGCGCCCGGCGGTGTGGCGGTCGCCGGGTATCGGACAAGCGTCAACCTGGCCGTCGACCAGACGGGTCGCGCCGTCTATCACCGACGCCACGGTCACGCCGTGGTGACCGTCGACTCGTGTCTCGTCACCCACCCCCTGCTGGAGGAGTTGTTGGTCACCGGCAGGTTCCCCGGCGCGCGACGAGTCGGGTTGCGAGTGGGTGCCCGCACGGGTGATCGACTGGCGGCGCCCGACCGAGGATCGGCGCGGGCGACGGTCCCCGATGGGACGGTCGTCGATCCGGACGGGGCCATCCGCGAGGACGTGGGTGGGCGTCGATGGCAGGTGTCGGCCCGGTCGTTCTTCCAGTCGGGACCCGACGCCGCGGAGGCGATCCTCGAGGCCGTCAACCGCGCCGCGGGAGACACCGTGGCGCAGCAAGCACGCGCCGGGGGAGCGGTCGTCGACCTGTACGCCGGCGTCGGCGTGCTCGGTGGCTGTCTCGCCGATCGGTGGGGCGCGGCGTCGTTGACGGCTGTCGAATCCCACGATGTTGCCGCGGCTGATGCCGCCGTCAACCTGGCCGACATCGGAGCCCGGGTCATCGTCGGCGAGGTGGCCGACGCGTGTCGCGAAGGTGCCGTCGCCGACACCCCTCCGGCCGTTGTCATCGCCGACCCCGCGCGCAGTGGCCTCGGTCCGTCGGCGACGGCGGCAGTGGCGAGACTGGGCTCGCCCGTTGTCGTGCTCGTCAGTTGCGACCCCGCTTCGTTGGCCCGTGACGCCGGTCTGTTGGGGGACGAGGGATACCGGTTGGACGGCGTGGAGGTGGTCGACGTCTTCCCGGGCACATTCCATACAGAGACGGTGAGCCGGTTCGTGCTGGAGGGATCGGCGAACGGGTAGCCGCCAACGCGTCACTACGCTGCGGCGCTGTGCCAAGCGACCTCTCGGGCCAGCCGCTCGCGCTGCTCACCATCCACGCCCACCCCGATGACGAGTCGTCGAAGGGGGCCGGCAGCGTCGCCCGCTATGCGGCCGAAGGGGTCAAGACGGTGCTCGTGTGCTGCACGGGAGGCGAGGCCGGCGACATCCTCAACCCGGCCATGGACACGCCCGAGGTCAGGGCCGATCTGCCCGCGGTGCGGCGCGGGGAGCTCGCCGACGCGACGGCGATCATCGGCTACGACGAGGTCGTCATGCTCGGCTACCGGGATTCGGGGATGCCCGACAGCGAGACCAATGCCGACCCTCGCTGCTTTGCCCAGGCGCCGCTCGACGAGGCCGTCGGTCGGCTGGTCGACGTCATCCGGCGGGTCCGACCGCAGGTCGTCGTCACCTACCCGCAGGACCAGGATGGCTACCCGCATCCCGATCACCTCCGGGTGTACGAGATCACCGGCCCGGCGATCGCCGCCGCCGCCGATCCGGCCGCCTACCCGGCCGCGGGCGAGCCGTGGACCGTCTCGAAGGTCTACTGCTCCACCTGGTCGAGGGCCCGGATCGTTGCGACGCACGAGAAGTTCTTGGAGATGGGCCTCGAGTCCCCGTTCGACGCCGGGTGGTTCGAGGGGCCGGGTCAGGACGATCAGATCACGACGCGGATCGACACGAGCGCGGTGGCCGACGTGCGACGGCGGGCGCTGCTCGCCCACGCCACGCAGGTCGATCCCACATCACGATTCTGGTTTGGGCTCCCCGACGAGGTGGCCGATGCCGTGTATCCGGTCGACGACTTCGTCCTCGTGAGCAGTCTCGTGCCGGCGAGCATCCCGGAGGACGACCTGTTCGCTAGCGTCCGCTCCGCGCCGGTCGGCAATCCCTCCGACCCGTTTGCACCGTAGGAACGACATGGCCCTGCTCACTCGCCCCATCTCCCGCGTGTCGACCTGGTTGCTCCTGGGCCTGGCGGTAGTGACCGTCGTCATCGTCGCCGCGTGCAGCTCGGGGGGTGGCTCGAGCTCCGGCTCGGGCTCGGGCTCCTCGGGCTCGGCAGTGTCCTCGACATCGCCGGTGATCAAGAGCTTCGAGTTCAATCCCAGCCCCATCTCGGTGAAGGTCGGCACGGCCGTCACGTGGACCAATCTGGATGCGACCAACCACACGGTGACGTCCAACACGGGGGCGTTCACGAGCAGCGACATCGGCCAGGGGAAGACGTACAGCTACACGTTCACCAAGGTCGGCACCTACCAGTACCACTGCGCCATCCACGACTACATGCATGGGACGGTCATCGTCCACAACTAGGTTGGCGGCGGTGGCGAAGTACCTCTCCGAAGCGTGGTTGGCGGAGACGATCACGCTGTCGGCCGACCAGCCGATCCGGCCAGGGGCGTCGGCTCGCATCAATCAGGTCGTCAGCGGCGGCCCCGACGGCGAAGTCCAGTTGGCCATGGTCCTGGCCGACGGGAGGATCGTCGAAAGCCGGCTCGGCGCGCTCGTCGATGCCGACATGACGCTCACGTCGTCGTGGGCCGACTCGGTGGCCATGGCCCAGGGGGAGCTCGACGTCAACGCCGCGTTCATGCAGGGCAAACTCAAAGTTTCGGGGAATATGGCCAAGTTGTTGGCCCTGCTCCCCCTTGCCAGCAAGCCGGAGTGCCAGCAGCTGCAAGCCCGGCTGCTCGCCGTCACCGAGTTTTGAGGTTCGCGAGTTGCCGGGTAGGGCGGCCACTCGCGAAGCTCCTCAGTCGCCAGTCCCCGCTGATCCCGGAGCGATATGACCCTTCCCAGCCGACGCGTCGCCGTTTTGGTCGCCCTCGCTGCCACCGCGAGCCTGGCCGCGTGCAGTGAGCCCTTGTCATCGGGGCCGCCCCCAACCACGCAGGCGCCGCCCACCACCACGACGATCGTCGGCGCGCCGACCCCGGCGCTCACCCTCGGCTCGACCTATCGGGCCCAGCTCACCTATCTGATGGTCGAGCAGGTCTACCTGCTCGGCCGGGTCACCCAGCCTCTCGCGACCGGGGCCACACCGACCGCCGACGCCACGGGGGCGCTCGACTCCAACAGTCACAACATCAGCGATCTGCTCGCCGACGCCCAGGGTTACGGACCCAGCTTCGACACGGCCTTCTACTCCCTGTGGACGCAGCGGATCTCCGACTTCGAGGCCTACGCGACGGCGGATGCGACGAGCGACAAGACCGGTGAGGCGACCGCCGTCGCCTCCTTGGCGACCAACGCGACCGCCATCGGCACCCTGGTGCACGGCGTCAACCGATTTGTCGAGATCACCACCGTGACCAACCCGGGCACGGGCATGGCCGACGAATTTGGCCCGGACAACACCGCGGTCGAGACCTTCATCGACGACCAGGCGTCCAAGTCGACGAAGTCGTCGACCGACCTCGTCGCTGCCGCCGAGGCGATGTACCACACGTCGGACTACATGGCCGCAGCCGCCGGCAAGCTCGATCCCGTCCAGTACCCCGGCACCATCGACGGCACCGCCGCCAACCTGCGGGCCAGCATCACCATGTCGCTGGTCGAGCACGTGGACCTCATGGGGATGGAGATCGACGGGCTCATCGCCGGCAATGACGGTGAGGCCGCCGCGGCACTGAGCACCAACTCCCAGGAGCTCCACGACATCGTCGCCGTCAACTTCGGCGACGGAGCGGCCCAACAGTTCGACGGGATCTGGTCGGGCTACATCTCCCAAATGAAGGCCTATACGACAGCAAAGTCGAGCGGTGACTCTGCGGCGGCGGCGACCGCCGCGGGCTTGCTGGCCGGAGTGCCGGGGGCGGTCGGTGGCTTCTTCCACGCCCAGACCTCCAAGCTGACCAGCGATGGGATCTCGGCTGACCTGTCGCCCATCGTCAGCGGTCTCCAGGCGGCGGCCGATGCCGCCGTCGGCAACACCGGTGAGACCGCACAGTTGCGTACCGCCGCCACCTACGTCCCTCAGCTCGGCGCCGACCTGTCCGAGGCGATCGCCCTCGGCAACCCATCGCAGTATCTACCCTGAGCCTCGACCCTGCGGATCATCACGGGGTTGGGTCCCCGTGCCCATCATCCGGGCTCGGGCGCAGCGCCGTATGAGCGATGGGCACATGGACCGACTCCAAGACGCAAGTGACGCGGCGCTCGTCGTCGCCATCGGCCGCTGGCGGGAGGACGCGCTCGCCGAGGCGTTCCGTCGTCACGCCGGTGCGGTCCACGCCCTGGCCCGGCGCGTGCTGCGCGACGGTCCAACGTCGGAAGAGGTCGTGCAGGAGGTGTTCCTCCGGCTGTGGAGGGCGCCTGATCGTTACGACCCTGCTCGAGGCAGCCTGCGGTCCTACCTGCTGGCCCAGGCCCATGGGCGAGCCGTCGACCTCCTTCGCTCCGACTCCGCCCGCCGCCGGCGCGAGGAGCGGGAGGCTCTCCAGTCGGCCGAGGCCGGCTATGACCTTGAGCGCGAGATCTGGGATCTGGCCATCACCGATCATCTTCAGAGGGCTGTGGACACGCTGCCGCTGGACGAGCGCCAAGCCATCGAGCTGGCCTACTTCGGGGGCCACACCTATCGAGAGGTTGCCGTGATGCTCTCGCAGCCCGAGGGCACGGTCAAGAGCCGCATCCGTTCGGGTCTGAAGCGCCTCCGGCTGCGTCTCGCCGATGCCGAACTGAGCCCGACGGTGACCGAATGACGGCGCTCGTAGGTTGCGATCCGGCGGTTGTCGAGATGCTCGGCGCGTTTGCCCTTGACGCCGTCGACGCCGACGAGCGACTGCTCGTCGAGGATCATCTGCGGGGTTGCCCCCGCTGCCGTGACGAGGTCGCCCAGCACCGCGAGGTGGCCGCCCAACTGGCCATCGCGGGCTCCGCCGCTCCGCAAGGACTGTGGAGCCGCATCGCGGCTGAGCTCGACGCCGCCGAGCCTGAGCCGGACCTCGCTCGTCTCTACCCGTTGACGGCCCGCGGTCACTCGCCCCGATGGGCCACCCGCGGCCTGGTCAGCGCGGCGGCCGTGATCGTGGTGCTGCTCGGTGCTTTGGGCTGGGAAGTCCACACCCAAGACGACCGGGTGCAAGGGATCACCGCGGCGTTCGCCCAAACGGGCGTCGATCGGGCCGCCCAGTACGCGCTCGTCGACCCCAACTCCAAGGAGTTTTACCTGACGTCGGCCAACGGGCGATTCCGGCTCGAGGCCGTGCTCCAGCCCGACGGCAACGGCTACCTGGTGCCCGGCATCAAGGGCTCACTGCCGGCGCTGTCATCCGATCAGACCTACCAGCTCTGGGGGATCATCGGCGGGCAGCGCATCTCGGTGGGCGTGCTCGGGCCGGATCCCGGCGTGGTTGCCTTCCGGGCGTCGGCTCCCAAGATCGCTGCCCTGGCCATCACCACGGAGGCCGCTGGAGGTGTCACCCAGTCGTCGCACACCCCGGTCGTCGTCGGGTTTGTGCCGTCGTTCCCGTCGACTCTCGCGACCGACAGCTAGAGGCTGCGCCCTCAGTCGGGCGCCTTGGTCCGCTGGAGGTCGCGCAAGGTGCGATAACCGATCAGGATCGCACCCGTCCGCTCCACCATGGCGGCCAAGGCCCGGTCGGCGACGGCCAGGTCGAAATCATCGACCCGCGCGGGCCAGTCGGGAGCCAGGCAGCGAAGCTCGGCCGTGTCGAGGGCCGGTCGTAGGCAGATCTCGGTGACACCGGGCTGAAGATCAAAAAGGGCGCGATGGACGGCCCGGCGGGCCGCCGGCCGCTCCCTGCTCGGTCCAGGAGGCACGGTCACCCGGACGAGGCGGTCCGGCGACACCACGCCCTCGGACTCGGCCACATCCCGGAACTGGAAGCCGATGTCGCGCTGCTTGGCCGCCTCGGGGAGCCGCAGCGGCAGCCCGAAGTCGACGCAGAGCTCGAGGGCCACGTCAAACAGCTCCGGCCAACGCTCCATGGCGCCCAGATGAGAACTGAGGTGACTCACGTCGAAACCCCAGTAGATGGCCCGCTCCAACTGGGCGTGGCACTCGCGGCGGACCTCGTCGATGTCGGCGTGCTCGGCCAGGTCCTCGATCGTCCGGGGGAAGCCGCCGTCGCCATCGAGGAGTGACGGGGCGTGGGTGATCGGGCCCCACCGGACCATGTCGTGCTCGGCGTTGAGGGTGAGGTGCACGCCCACGTCCTCGCCCCGGTAGCGCGACGCCGCCTCCCTCGCCCACGGACCGGGCACCATCAGTGAGGCGCTGGTGCTCAGACCGTCCCGCAGGGACTCGTAGACGCCGGCGTTGGCGGCGTGCGACGAACCCAGATCGTCAGCCGTAACGATCAGCAGGGCGGCATCGGGCGGGTACCCCAACCGCTCGGCGAGCGACGTCACCGCGTGCGCCGGCTGACGCCCCTGCCCTGGATGGCGCCGACGACCAGCAGCAACACCGTCGCCCCCGCGGCGGCGATGAGAACCGAACGGAGGCCGAACTGGCCGATCCCGCCCAGGTTGGCCGCCCGGGCCAGCGCTCCCCCGATGAGGGCGCCGACCACGCCGACGGCGATTTTGGTCAAGCAGCCGAGCCGCTGATGGGTCACCCAGCCGCCGATGGCGCCCGCCACGAGTCCGACGACGATCCACGACAGCAAGCCCACGGACCCCATCGTAGGTCCACGCCATGGGCCCCGGCCCGGTCAGGCGGCGCGGCGGGCGTGGGCGGCGGCCTCTCGCTCCTGGGCTCGGCGGGTGGCGGCGGCCAGGGCGGCGCGCGCGTCGGCCAGGCCGCGGCGGCCGGCTTGGCGATGCTCGTCGTCGAGTTGCCAGGTCTGGTCCCGACTGGCGAAGGGGAGGGGGTCTTGGGCGGTGCGGGTCATATTCCTATTGTCCGCAGGGGCGGTGACAGTTATGCGGGGGACCGCTACGGTCGGCGTCATGTCGTACGCCATCACCATCCCTTTTGACGGTGTGCCGCTCCCCGACCAGCGGGCGTGGTACGAGGAGTGCGCCTCGCTGGGCTACACCGATTTGTGGTCGGCCGAGGCCAACGGCGCCGACGCCTTCGTCCCACTAGCCCTGGCATCGACGTGGGTGCCCACGATGCGGCTGGGGACCTCGATCGTGCCCGCCTTCACGCGAGGGCCAGGCTTGATGGCGCAGAGCGTCGCCACCCTGGCGGCGGCCGCGCCGGGCCGCTTCGTCTTCGGCATCGGCACGTCGACCGAGGCCATCGTGACCCGGTGGAACTCGGTGCCGTTCGATGAGCCGTACAAGCGGACCCGTGACATGGTGAGGTTTTTGAAGGTGGCGTTGACCGGGGAGAAAGTCACGGAGGAGTACGACACCTTCGCGGTCAAAGGCTTCCGGCTCGGGATCGTGCCGCCTTCGGTCCCGCCGATCCTGGTGGCCGGCCTTCGCCCCGGCATGCTGCGGATGGCCGCCAGAGAGAGCGAGGGGGCCATCATCAACTGGCTGTCCGCCGACGACGTCAAGACCGTTGCCGCCGAGATCGGACCCGGCAAAGAGGTCGTCGCCCGGATCTTCGTGTGCCCCAACGACGACCCCGCCGTGGTCCGACCGGCCGCCCGCTTCGCCATCGCCGCCTATCTCACCGTGCCGGTCTACGCCGCCTTCCACGACTGGCTGGGCCGGGGGCCCCGATTGGCGGCCATGAAGGAGCTGTGGGCGGCCGGTGACCGCAAGGGCGCCGTCGCCGCCATCCCCGACGATGTCGTCGACGAGTTGGTGGTGTGGGGCACGCCGGACGAGTGCCGGGCCCACATCGCCCGGTATGTCGCCAACGGGGTGACGACGCCGTGCCTCGCGGTGTTGGCCTTCGGGCTCGACCTCCGGGAGGCCGTGCGGTCGCTGGCGCCCGCTTCGTAGGCCAGGGGTCGCCGGGGCTGTCGAGGCTGTCGGGGCTGTCGGGCCGCCGGGGCCGGTGGGCTGTCGGGCCGCCGGTGGGCTGTCGGGCCGCCGGGGCCGGTGGGCTGTCGGGCCGCCGGGGCCGGTGGGCTACTTGGGCGCGGCGGGACGGTAGTTGTTGAAGACGTCGGGGCCGAACGTCTTCAGGCCGGTGGCGTCAGCCTCGCCCAGATGGCTCAGCCCGAAGATGTTTTCGACGCTCGCCAGCATGGCGTAGTGGTCGTACGACGTCGGGTCGGTGGAGCCGGCCTTGACGTACTTGGAGAGCAGGATGGTGGCGATGTGGCCGCCCCCGATGCCGACGATCCCAGGCAGCGGTGAGCCCGGCCCCGGGAGGGCACCGCAGCACGAGCTGGCGTCGGCATCGCCGGATTCGTCCCAGGTGATGATGATGAGCCCGTCGGCCTTGTAGGCCGGGGACGCCATGATGATCGGCACATAGTGGTGCAGCCACAGGTCGGTGGCATAGAGGCCGCCGGTCTTGGTGCCGCCGATGTTGGGACCGGCGCAGTAGGCGTCGTGGCCGTCGTTGCACAGGTTGGGGGTGATCCAGCTGTAGTTGGGCGTCGTCGAGATGTGCTTGAGATCGTGGGTCAGCCGGGTGAGCGGGACCACGTTGTCGCACATCTTGGGGTTGTCGAGGATGGTGTCGAAGTAGACGAACGGGTCGTGCCGGCTGGCGTACTGGTCGCCGGCGGTCGCCCCCTGGGTGTCGTCGACGGTGTTGAGGATGGGGTGGCCGCAGTCGCCGGCGGCGTTGGTGTTATCGCGGGCCGGGATCTTGCCCATGTCCTCCATGTAGCCCTTCCAGGTCAGGCCCTTGGCCGTCAACTGATCGGCGATGGTCTTGACCGACGTGGGGTACACGCAACCAAGGCCAACAGCCTGATCATCGGGGAGGAGGACGCCCGGCGTCACCTTGATGTAGCGCTCCTTGCAGTCGTCCTGGGTCCAGGCGTTGGGTGCCTCACCCGACACCTCGGCGATGTAGTTGTCGAGGCTGTCGTGGCCGGTCGCGTAGAAGCTGGTCATCACCGCGCCGAGGGAAGGCAGGGTATGGCCGAGATATTCGTTGGTGCTGTGGACCAGCACGTTGGCGTAGCTCTCGTTTTCGAGCTCGATGACCCAGACGTGGTGGATCGGGGGCGGGCTGGTCGAGAGGGCCGCTTGGGCCGGGCTTGACGACAGCACCGCGGTGGCAATTGCGGCAGCCAAGGTGGAGAGGGCGACCACGGCGGTCACCAGGCGGAGGCCTCTTTGGGGCATGGGCACGGGTCGTCTCTACTCCGCGGCTTGGTGGCTTACTTCGTGGCTTGCTTGGGCTTACCTGGGCTTGCTTCGGCTTACTTGGTTGCGGCCGGTCGGTAGTCGTTGAAGACGTCGGGGCCGAACGTCGTCAAGCCGGTCGCGTCGGCCATCCCCACATGGCTGAGCCCGAAGATGTCTTCGACGCTGGCCAGCATGGCGTAATGGTTGTACGACGTCGAGTCGGTCGAGCCGGGCTTGATGTACTTGGAGATGAGGATGGTCGCGATGTGGCCGCCACCGAGACCGACGAGGCCGGGCAAGGGCGAGCCCGGCCCGGGGATCTCGCCGCAGCAGGAGCCACCGTCCTCGGTCTCGGACTCGTCCCAGGTGACGATGATGAGGCCGTTGGCCTTGTACGCCGGCGAGGCCATGATCATCGGCACGTAGTGGTGCAGCCACAGGTCGGTGGCGTAGAGCCCGCCGATCTTGGTGCCGTCAAGGTTGGTCCCGGCGCACGAGGCGTCGTGGCCGTCGTCGCACAGGTTGGGCGTGATCCAGCTGTAGTTGGGCGTTGTGGAGATCCGCTTGAGATCGTTGGCCAAGCGGGTGAGCGGGACCACGTCGTCGCACATCTTGGGGTTGTCGATGATCGTGTGGAAGTACATGAACGGGTTGTGCCTCGTGGCGTACTGGTCGCCGTTTGTCGCCAACTGGGTGTCGTCCTCGGTGTTGAGGATGGGGTGTCCGCAGTCGCCGGTGGCGTTGGTGTTGTCCCTGGCCGGCTTGTTGCCCATGTCCTCCATGTAGCCCTTCCACGTGAGGCCCTTGGCCACCAACTGGTCAGCGATCGTCTTGACCGTGGTCGGGAAGACGCAGCCGAGGCCGACGGCCTGTCCGTTGGGGAGCAGGACACCGGGCGTCACGTTGATGTACCGCTGGCAGTCGGCCTGGGTGTAGGCGTTGGGCGCCTGCCCCGACACCTCGGAGATGTAGTTGTCGAGGCTCTCATGGCCTGTGGAGTAGTAACTGGTCAGGACCTCACCCAGGGAGGGGAGGGTGTGGCCGAGATACTCATGCGTGCTGTGGACCAGCACGTTGGCGTAGCTCTCGTTCTCCAACTGGATGATCCAGACGTGGCGGACCGGAGGCGGGCTGGTCGAGAGGGCCGCTTGGGCGGGGCCGGAAGAGAGGAGGGCGGTGGCGATGGCGGCGGTCAACGTCGCCATGGCGACAAAGGCGGTGACGAGGCGGAGGGGCGTTTGGGCCGCTCGGCTCGGGCTCGTCGTGTCGTGGCTGGGCGCGTCGCGTCGAGTGGGCACGATGCGCGAGCGTACCGCGTCGATCACCGGTCCTCGTCCCTCCGCCGCGCCGTCCCGGGCGCCTGCGCCGGCCACGAGTCCGGTGGCACGGGGAGGCGCCGGGCAGGGGCAGCCCGCCCATCCCACCCTGCGCCTCGAGCCGGTCTCGGCCAACATGAAAGACCATGAAGAGGAAAAGTGTCTCCAACGTTGGAGGCAGATAGCGGGACATAGTCCCCGAATATGCCTCCAACGTTGGAGGCGGTGGGCGCGGTGGGCGCGGCGGGCGGGCGCGGCGGGCGCGGCGGGGGCGGTGGGCGCGGCGGGGGCGGCGGGCGCGGCGGGGGCGGCGGGCGCGGCGGGGGCGGTGGGCGCGGTGGGCGCGGTGGGGGCGGTGGGCGCGGTGGGCGCGGC